>Ga0070679_100002459_pt1 | contig 16772 bp, 8 predicted proteins | sample KBSC63BmetaG_FD_65652 | JGI IMG/M metagenome (GOLD analysis project Ga0070679, IMG submission 65652) | Corn rhizosphere microbial communities from Kellogg Biological Station, Michigan, USA - KBS C6-3B metaG | ecosystem: Host-associated > Plants > Roots > Rhizosphere | place: USA: Michigan... | reverse complement strand
TTTTATACCAGAAACGCAGGCAAATGCCCCATAGCAGGTAGAATTGTTCTTCAACAGAAATAGTCCACAGCAACCTTAAAAAAAATACATGATCAGCTACATAGAAGTTGGCAATAAAAAATAGATAGTAAAAAAACGGAGGAAGACTCATTTTAAAATGCAACCAGTTAGCAACGAGTGGAAATATCACGAATGCCAAAACAAGAATGAAATAATATAATGGCCATATCCTTAATATCCTTCTTGTAAAATAATTTTTGAAAGAAAAATTGCCTCTTTTTTCATATTCATTTAAAGCAAGGTAGGTAAGTAAAAAAGAGGATAAAATAAAAAACACATCTATTGCAAAGGGTAAACAATTAAATACATAGCTCGAAAAATTTCCCAGGCCATTATTGCTATAATTGATGCCAAGCGTATGAAAAAGAAATATGGCAATGAAGGACATTCCCCTTATAGAATCTAATTGAGGAAAATATAATTTTCTTTTTTCACCAGTTAATACCGTCTTGTCCAATTGAGTTTAATACTATTTTTTTTAAGATAAGTCTTTCAATTGAAATATACTTATAGTTGGAAAAGTATTACCCGATAGATTTATTTATTTATTGCGTTGATCCTTATCGCATAAAATACATTTTACCATAACCCTTGGTAAAGTATTTGTCGGTATCATCATTATTATCCGCAAACTTATCTAACGATTTGCCATTAAGATTTGTAAGCACTCGGTATAAATATACGCCGTTAGCCACCTTCTGTCCGTACATATCTGTTCCATCCCATCTGAAGTCAGTAATGTTTCTTCCAATATGCAACGGGCCTAATTCATCTTTGGTGATTTCTCTTATTATTTTACCTGTAACTGTTAGTATTTGTATCCTTATATTTTGCGGCACCACAGATCCTGTTACTGTAAATACAAAGGCGGTGGATCTTGTAAATGGATTTGGATAATTGAGCAAATTAGAAATCATTGGCTTGCTGATAACCCTAAAGTCAATATGATAATCTAAATTTCCCGCAGTATTACCGGCAACATCCTTACCTGAAATGATCAACACGTAATCATCATTTTCACCGCTTAAGGAAGGCGAAAAGGCAATAGTTGCAGTATTCTCACCTGAAGATATGTTAGCAGGAGTAAAGCGTAATGTGTCGTTATCAAACTTATAAGTTCTCAAAGAACCGTCAGGAAATTGTATCTGAACTTTCATTAGCGAGGTATCAGCCAGCGAGAGAAATTTGCTCTCATCTTTAAGCTTTACAACAATTTGCGGCCTTGCAGAAACAATATCCCTGTTCAAAATATGAACGCCATCAAAAGTAACATCAAGCAATGGATTAAATTTATCTGCTTTTACATAAAAACTTCTATATAAGAAATTATTGAAATGATATTGCTCGGGCTGGTCACCATCTGGGTTAAAATCGACGAGAAGCGTGTTAGCACCCGCATACGGTTTTGTATCAATATCATATTTAAGCATAATGGTATCTCCGCTTATAAGCGGCTTCTGCCTTATTAGTGGAAGTAAATGAGTAACATTATTATTATCTATTACTGCAATTTTTACTTTCATGCTGTCAAATGCAGATGGGCTTATATTTTTAAATGCTATTCCGAAATGTAAAACATCACCCTGGTCAAGCGTATCTTTTGTTAAGAAGAAAAGGTTGGGTGTAAGTGCTCCTTCAGGTGCAGCTTTATAATTTAATCTCCAGTAAGAAAGCTGGTAAGGCGTAAAGGTTATGCTGTCAGAATTGCGCATTTTAAGTTGAATAAAGGGATAGTGAGATGCGCTTATAGAAGATATATCAACGTCAGGAGAGCTTTTATCTACATTGAATAGAGTGGCAGAGTTGCCAAGGCTATCTATACCAATAATCTGAACTTTAGGGTTGTCTGCTGAATTTGGCTCAAGGCTATATCCGCGCCAGTGCATTTCTTTCCAGGCAAGGGCCGGGCCAAACTTTGGCGAAGTAATATAACCAAGCGTATCAGGAGTAGTATAAAATTTTTGCATCTCAATTTTATCGTATATTCCTTTTGAAAAAATAAACTCGGGGTTAAATGCAGGATTATTTTTTTGATACATAAATATGAATACCCGTGGCCTGTAAAATGAATCTATTAAAACAAATCCCTGCGATTTTAATCTCTGATACATTGAATTATTTGCTCCAAAAGTTGTTGAATCCGAAGCCCAGTCAGAAGCATAAGAATTACTTGCAGAGTCTGTTCCGGATGCATAACGTGCCACTACAATATAGTTGTCAGGAATAGAATCGAGAAAATCCATTACCTGTTTTCTTCTGGTTATATTTTTAAGATTGTTAAACTGGAAATTAGCAAGCCGTGTTGCCTGGCACACTGCTTCGCTTCCATATCGGCCTGGGCCGGAGGCGTTATTTAGCCATGGCTTTAAAGAAACAGGATCGAGCACTGAAAAAATAATTCCGGGATAGCCGCAAAAAGCTCCTGCCACATTGCTTCCGTTTACGGTTACAGATGTTTCGGAACCAACAGTAGCTGCCGTTGGATAAACACCCATATTAGCGTATATAAAATTTCGAAGGTCGCCGAACTCCCATTTTCGTGTGCTATCGAGTTTTATAGTTTGCGTGTCGGAATATAAATGTTGATAGTAGTGTGATTGATTGAAACCGGGCGAGCTGTTAGCGATGTAGATAAATGATGCATTGTTCCAATGGTAATCCTTCTCCAGGCCGGATGCAGGAGTTTGCGCTACACGCCAATAATAAACTGTACTGTCGGCATAGCTAAAGCCCGGATCGAATTCTATAACGCCGCCGGTAGAGTTTACCGTTTTGCGTACTTTTAAAGAAGAGGAGAATAACAACGTGGTATCAATCTCCATTACATAATCTTTTGCGGCGCTAAGCGGGTTTGCAGTTGATGCATAGAGTTTTTGATTGCCAACGTTAACTATCCCAAAATTATAAGGATAAGATGGTGTGGCTTCATCTTCATAAATAAAAATGTCTCTAGTAATGCTGTTGTTATTTTCAGAAAGTTCTGGTACATTATCATCTGCGTCTATAGTCACTGTTATTTTATTATCCCCTTTATCTCTTGTGGAAATAATCGGTACCTCAATATTTATTGAATCTGCATATCTTATACCGGGTATTCTTTTCCTAAAAATAATTTCAGTTGTACCATTTGGGTAAGTTCTTCTTACCTGGAAAGTGATTGAATCACCAATTGCTTTTCCAATATTATAAGCCTTTGCCTGCAAAGTGAAACTGTTTTGAGCAACAGAAATAAATGCCGGGTTTACTATTACTTGCGGGTCTTCTATAATATAATCAGGTTTGGAATGAGGATTTATTTTTAATGCAGGATCACCGTTTAAATTTAGTTCCTCCATATTTATCCTGGTTAAATAATCCAGCGAATTATTGGAGCCTCCTAAATTTGAAATCGCGTTCTTTATATCATTGCCAACTGTGTTGCCGTAATTTTTTACTCCAAGCTGATTGTAGAATTCAATATCATAACTATAAAGATATGGAGGCACCCCAAGGTGAGAACTTGCAAAGAAGCCTATGGCTCCGCCTTCATTTGCTAACACAAATTTTTCCGAGATAGATAAATTATTTTGAGAAACCCGCAGGGGATCGTAAATATAATTGTTACCTGCAGTACATCCGCTTACACTAAAAAAGGGATAGCGGCCCTGGTTATGATAAACCGAGGGATCACTTAAATTGAATTCTAATGTATTGGAAGATGAGTGGCCGAAGTACGATAAAATGCCAATGCCTTCATTAAATAATTGTTCAATACGCTGCCCGGAAATTAACTGCACCGTGGAGTTAGAAGTCTTTGAAAAAGTTTCAACTTTCGCGCCATACAAAGTATCAATTATTACATTTTTATATTGATTCATATAAAATGAAAATAAATCACTTTCAGAACTGTCTTTACCTCCTACAACGTGCACTACATTTTTCATCCATAATTTATTGCTTAAGGTTTGTGTGGTTGAAGCTTCGGCAGATTCATATTCTTTTACTTTTTGAAGATAAATGCCTACTTCGCTCCCCGAAATTGCAGAAAGCCTTCCAATAGGAATGGTTGGCACTGTACTTTGATAAGGAGATGACAATAAGATGTCTGAAGCTGGATTCCCAAATGTAGGCACAAGATTTAATTTGTCTGCATAAGGTCCGCTTTGATTAACTGTATAATCATTGTAGGTAATGCCTTTACCAATTAAAAAAACATACTGCGGTTTTACGGCAAAAGTATTTGCTACATATTGAATAAAATCTTTAATAGCCAGCGGATGCTTTTTAATGCCGTAGGCAAACTGATCAACTAACTGATCAATATCATAAATTTTAGCATTGAATCCTCCTCCTGTTGATGAGCTACGGTAGGCCCTGTAAAGATCCACATTGTTTACTCCTGAGCCATTATTGTATAAAGCGGAATTACTGATGATAAGATAATCGCCCTGGTTGGCAGCCAAACTATAATTAACAAAATTCTGCTGCTGAAGCGATGTAACGGTATTTATATTCGAAGCATTCTCACTTGCTAACTGAAACTTTCTTTGAGAGGCTGAAGAGGGTGGAAGAACAAACTGTACTTTGCCGGGTATTGACGTAATATCGCCAATATATCTTTTATTAGAAGTAAGATCGAGCAAAACCGGACTTGTGCTACCTGAGTTAAAATTATCAATAACCAGGTAGTTTCCTACCGCTGAAGCAGGTAATTCAAAGTAAAAATTGGGCTTGTTGTTGAAATTAAATTTGCTTGCATATTTTAATGAAAAAGTAGAAACTACAATTCTGTCCGTAGCAATTGAAGAAACTGATTCTATCGTAAGCACTAAATGATCGGCGCTTGGGAAATATGATGCAGGAAGATTGCTTACTGTCTTTTTCAAATACGTAAAATTCGACATAGGCTCGTCATCCAGGGTATTATTATAAAATTTAACTCTTACGTTTCTTGTATTAAGTGCATTACCAGCCGTTGCAAAAGAAAAAGAAGCTGCAGGTCCGCCAGTGTACATATTTAGCGAATCAAAATAATAAGAGAGCCCTGCGCCGGGTGCAATATCATTTGACGTCCATCCTTCCCCAATATCATAAGAAGATGAATATACATATTCTCCAAGAGGCATACCTAAGCCTACATTAATTCTATTCTTATAATAAACCGATCTCGTGTTCATAAAATACGGTTCAGCAGAAAGTGTGTTGCCGGCAACGTTATTGGCAGCATTGGTAAATCTTAAATTATTGCCGGCGGTATTTACAGTCAAAAAGTAGGCAGCAGTATCAGTTTGCAGGCTGTAATAGTCAGAAAGCTGGTAATCGGGGTCACGATATAATTTAGTGTCTTTTTTCCCATCATTCATCAATCCCCAAAATTCTATATAATCAGATGAGCCTAACGGACCGGTAGCCGCTGAAGTATATAAGCTTACCTGTTCTCCATTTCTCCACAATTGAAACTGTTCCGCAGGTGTACTTCCAAGCCCTATTGAATTAAGGGCCGATTGAGGAATTCTGTATAAACCGGTTTGCCCAACCTTGAATTTATAATACGGTTTATTATAGTCAATCCAGCTATTGGAAAGGGTTTGCGCAAAAGCCGAAACATTAATTAAGATAAAAAAAACAAATAATAATTTTTTCATTGTAGTTAGTTAGTGCCTTAATTATTTTCTTTATTAGCAAGGTCAAATCTTAATGAGAAAATATGCGTGTATAGCGGGTTCGACTGGTTTGCAAGATTAGAAAAAGCATAGTCAATTCTTACGTTTTTTATTTTAAAGCCTGCACCTAAGCTTGGCTGGTAAATCCAAACCTTTTTTTGATTAGTAGTATCGCCGTCTTTTAATGCCTGTTGAAAATTATAAACGCCGGCTCTCACAAAAAATACATCTTTTATAGACGCTTCAAGGCCGAGATGCGGATCAATGCTAATGGTTTTACCGCTTATTACGGTATTTCTTTTTCCATCAAAAGTAAAATCGAGATCTGCTTCTGCTAAAAGATTTACAGCAGAGCCGAGTTTAAAATTATAGGAATTGCCAACGGTAATTCTTGGAGCGGTAAGTTCGGTTGATTTTACCGGGATGTCATTATCAGTAAGATATAAAACCTGTTTTTCTTTATCAGTAAAACTAAATGACCACGCATTGAAAGTGGTGGTAATGTCTTTGGCAACAATACCGAGTGTCCAGTTGTTTTTTTCCATTTTAAATCCTGCGTCAAAACCAAAACCCCACGCCGATGCAAAATGACCTACTTTACGATAAATTATTTTGGCATTGGCGCCAAAGCTCATTTTTAAATCATCCTCATCTCTTATTTTTTGGGCAAAAGAAAATAAGAAAGCATAATCTGCCGAAGAAAAAGTAGTGATATTTCCATAGTTAATGCTTCCGTCAGGCTCTACCAAAAATAAAGTATTTGGAATATCATCTACTGCAAATCGCAATATTGAAAGTCCGAGTGTTCTTTTATTATCACTTATAGGAATAGCAACACTTCCAAAATCATATTTGCCAATATTGTCAAAATAACTTGCATGCATCAGGTTTATGGAAGGATTGTCCTCAACGGCAGTAAGCGCTGCAGGGTTCCAGTACCCGGCTGTACCATCAGATACAGATGCAGATTGTGCGGCTCCCATTCCCAATCCGCGGGCGCCTGCGCCAATATTTAAAAATTCATTAGAGTATTTTCTAAACTGCGAAAATCCCAGACAGGGCAACATCAATAAGCATATTAATTTGGCAATTCTTAAAATTCTCATAAAGGGAGATGATCAATTTTATTAGACAGGTTCAGTGATTCTTCGGGTAATTAAAACGGACATTAATCCGTTATATTGTATCTCATATAGCCTAACATCAATTAAAATTAAGTAAAACTTACGTAAATAAAGAGGTCTAAATGAGCATAAAATTCGTAATGGTTTTATGGTTTTTCAGTTTCAGGTAAGATTGTTATGGAAACGCTGGCATAAATTTTCAATAACCATAGTCTTTAACAGGGTAATTCTTTCTGTAAAATTTAAAAGAGGTTTTTTTTGCTAATTACTTTTCACCACTGCGTTACGAGTTCGATAATTTCACGCAATGCTAACGCAGTGGATCATTTTAAGAACGGTAACAGGTATAGGTTAGTATAGTAGCTATGTAGTTTTGCACTGCCACAGTTGCTGTTTATCGGTTCGAGCTACGTTTCAAATCTTCTTCACATCATTTGTTCTTTTTACCAGCAGAAGCAAGCTTGGTCAAGTTAGAGATGCGTTTAATGTAGGGGTTTCATGCTCAGCTCCTGGGCAACGCTGTGAAAACCCAGCTGAAACAATAATGCGGAATGGTTAGATAATAGAAATAATTGTTGCTTGTCTTATGATCAAAACCCAACTGGAATCTTTTTTTATCCATACATCAGTGTAGCGTCTTGTAACAGTTTTTCCCGCATTTTCCATTGCACCCCGGGGTTGAATTATATCTTGTCCCATTACAACAGCCATGTCATTGATGAAAGTAATTTTTTCAATTACTTTCTTACTTGAAGAAAGATCGATTTTTCCGGCTCGCATGAGTCTTTTAATAATGTCGAGTGTAGCAACTTTATTTAATGGTGTGTTTACCACAATTTGAGGAGAAAATAATTTGAATAAAGTTGTGCTGTCTTTTTTCACCCAGGCCTGGCCCTCTGTATCTTCTAAATTTTTTATAACAGTTTCTTCATTTTCTTGCGCTAAGGAAACATTCTGTGTAAATACAAATAGAGTTAGTAATACGAAAGGCAACAAATTTTTTTTCATAACAAACTTTTAAAGATTGCAGGCAATTAAAATTGCTTTAGTCCTTTTAAAGATACTCACATTTGTTTAGTTTCTTAAGTATTAAAAATATTGTTTTATGCCGGCTGCTGAAAGATTTATTTTGAAGGTTCCCTTTCTAAAATTCTTGCAATTCTTATAAGATTTTAAAGCGGAATTTTTTTTTGTGAATTACTTTTGACTGATATGAAAAATTTAATTGAAGAATTAAAATGGCGGGGATTGATCCAGGATATTATGCCCGGCACCGAAGAACAGCTTTTGAAGGCATCTACATCCGGCTATGTGGGCTTCGACCCCACAGCAGATAGTCTTCACATCGGGAGCCTGATACCGATAATTGTTTTAATGCATTTGCAAAAATTTGGGCATAAACCAATTGCATTGGTTGGCGGCGCTACAGGCATGGTGGGCGATCCGTCTGGCAAAAGCGAAGAGCGGAACCTGTTAAGCGCAGAAATTTTAAATCACAACGTTGCGGCGGTAAAAAAGCAATTGGAAAAGTTTCTTGACTTCAATTCTAAAAGTGAAAATGGCGCTGAAATGGTGAACAATTATGATTGGTTCAAAGACATTTATTTCCTTGATTTTATCAGGGATGTAGGCAAGCATATTTCCATAAACTATATGATGGCGAAAGACAGTGTGCGCAAGCGCCTTGAAGGGGAAAATGGAATGAGCTTTACTGAGTTTACGTACCAGTTAGTGCAGGGTTACGATTTCTATTGGCTATATCAAAATAAGAATTGCAAATTTCAATTTGGTGGCAGCGACCAATGGGGGAATATAGTTACCGGAACCGAATTGATAAGAAGGAAAGGCGGAGGCGAGGCCTTTGCATTTACCTGCCCTTTATTAACGAAGGCTGATGGAGGTAAGTTCGGAAAAACTGAAAAAGGAAATGTGTGGCTGAGTCCTCAGAAAACATCACCTTATAGTTTTTATCAGTTTTGGCTTAACACCGCAGACCAGGATGCAGAAAGGTTTCTTAAAGTCTTTACTTTTTTACCGAAAGAAGAAATCGATGAATTAATGAGGCAACATAACGGTAACGAACACATGAGAATTCTTCAGAAAAAGCTCGCTGAAGAGTTAACCTGTCTTGTTCACTCAAGAAAAGATTATGAATTCGCTGTAAAAGCCTCATCAATTTTATTTAGCAACGATACCGCACAAACGCTAAAAGAATTAAATGAAGATCAGCTTTTGCAGGTAATGGAAGGGGTGCCTTCCATAGAAATTGAAAAAGCGAGAGTGAATAACATTGATCTTATTTCTTTATTGGCTGATACAAAAATTTTTTCAAGTAAAGGCGAAGCAAGGAAGATGCTTGCGGGTGGCGGAGTTTTTGTAAATAAAGAAAAAGTTGCTTCTGCAGATGCCTTAATAAATACGGCAATGCTTTTAAATGAAAAATACCTTCTGATTCAAAAAGGGAAAAAAAATTATTATTTACTGAAGGCAATTTAAAAAGAGAATAAGAGACAGCGTTTTTATATAGCTTTTTTAAGCTTTCCTGCTGATGTTATTTGCTTAAAATATTCTTTTATGTTGGGAAGAAATTTCCGCTCTCTAAGCAGGAATCCATTTCCTTTCTCACAAAAATGAACCTTCAGATTTTCAACACTTATAGGATTTCCATTAGGAATATCAGCAATATTGCTGTGCAGTATATCATGTCCGTCAATAATCATTACAAGGCCGCTGCCAATTGCTTCCATAAGGTTTCCTTCACGTATCAGCATGCCGGTATCTTCGCCAAGCCCTATGCCTACAGCTGCCGGATTGCTTGCAATTGCCTGTGCAAGTCTGCCAAACCTTCCACGTTTTTCAAAATGGCTATCGAAAATTACGTCGTCCATAAAGCCAAGGCCTGTAGTTATTTTCACTTCACCTTTTAAATGAGCAGTAGCAGCATTGCCTTCATAAATCATGGTGTTGCTCATGGCCATTGCACCAGCGGAAGTTCCCGCAATTACAAAATTCTTTTCCTCATTGTAACGCCTGAGGGCAATTTCTAAAAACTCAGTTCCTCCAAATGTTGCAGACAATCGCAATTGGTTGCCACCGCTGAACATTATGGCATTGCAATCTTTTAAGCGCTCAATATATTCCTTATCCATTGCATCAGCCCTGTTACGTATGGGCATTAAACCAATATTGGTGCAGCCAATTTTTCCAAAAGCGTTCAGGTAATTTTCACCTACTTCATTAGGTATCATGGAAGCAGTAGTAATTACTTCCATCCGTATGGCGGTGCCACCGGCTTCTTCAAAAATGCGGCGAAGAATGCCAAGCTCAAAGAAATTAAGATTGCTTCGAACCAATTCTCCTTTTTCAAAATCGGAGCCCTTGTCTTCAGCCCCGCCAATTGCAAAGAGTTTTCCCAGCGGATTTTGCATGCATTCAATTTTGATATAAACAGCGAGGCTGCATTCAATACAATTCGGGTTAGTATCAATACGCCATTACTGTCAAAATAAATACTGTTTACAAAAATAACGCAAATGAGATAAACAGATTGTATGCGTTCTTTTGTTTATGTTGATTGTCAAGGATTATATCAGATAAATATGAGCTTCAATTTTGAGAGAAATCCGTTATACATTTATAGAATAAATTATTTTTTCCTGTATGAAAATTATTGAAATAAAAGTTTTGCGTGGCCCTAATTATTGGAGTATCCGTAGAACGAAGCTAATACAAATGAAAATAGACCTTGAAGAGATGGAAGAGCTTCCTAGCAATAAATTACCGGGCTTCAGGGAAAATCTTGAAAAGCTTTTACCTTCTCTTTATGAGCATCGTTGCAGCGAAGGAGCGCCTGGTGGCTTTTTATCAAGAGTAGCAGAAGGAACCTGGATGGGCCATGTGATTGAACATGTAGCCCTGGAACTGCAAACGCTTGCCGGCATGGATATGGGCTTTGGCAGAACAAGAAGTACTGAAAAGCATGGAGAGTACTATATTGTATTTGATTATATGGAGGAAGAGGCAGGAGTATATGCAGCAAAGGCAGCATTTAATTTGGTGGAGTCTCTTATAAAACATACTCCTTATATTCTTGAAGATGACGTACAGAAATTGAGGGAAATAAGAGAAGACACAAGGCTTGGCCCGTCTACGGGAAGTATAGTAGAAGAGGCAGTAAGACGTGGCATTCCTTTCATCCGGTTGAACAAACAAAGCCTTGTTCAGCTTGGATATGGCATTTATCAAAAGCGTATCCGTGCAACAATTGCTAGCACTACATCGAGTATTGCCGTTGATATTGCAGGCGATAAAGAAGAAACTAAAAACCTGCTTTCTGCAGCAGAAATTCCTGTTCCGAAAGGAATTATTCTTTATAGCGATGAAAATGTACAGCGGGCAATCGACGCAGTAGGCTATCCATTTGTAATAAAACCAATTGATGGAAATCATGGCAAAGGTGCTACTACAAATATTACAAATTTTGAACAGGCAGAAAAAGCTTTGGAAGCTGCCAGGAAGTATGGCCGAAGCGTTATTTGTGAAAAATATATTACAGGTTTCGATTTTAGGATACTGGTGGTAAATTTTAAATTTATATGCGCAGCGTTGCGTACGCCCGCCTCTGTTAGAGGAGATGGCGAGCACAGTATTGAATGGCTAATTGAGCAAACCAACAAAGATCCGAGAAGAGGTTTTGGCCATGAAAAAGTTTTAACCCAAATAAAAATTGATGGCTTTACACAAAAAATGTTGGATGAAAAAGGATATAGTTTAAACACGATACCTGCAAAAGGAGAATTGGTTTTAGTAAAGCCAACAGCTAATTTATCTACAGGCGGAACATCAACTGATGTAACAGATGAAGTGCATCCTGTCAATGTTTTCCTGGCAGAACGTATTGCAAAGATCATTGGACTTGATATTTGCGGAATTGATATAATGGCATCAGATTTAAAAACGCCTATAAAGGAAAATGGAGGCGCTGTACTGGAAGTAAATGCTGCACCCGGTTTCCGCATGCATGTAGAACCCTCGGAAGGTATTGCAAGAAATGCAGCAGAGCCCGTTGTTGAAATGCTTTATCCAAAGGGTATAGATGGAAGGATTCCTATTATTGCTGTTACCGGCACTAATGGAAAAACTACCACAGCCAGGCTTACTGCACATATTTGTAAAGCGGCTGGATATAAAGTGGGCTTTACAACATCTGATGGAATTTACATACAAAATCAGTTAATGGTGAAAGGCGACTGTACCGGCCCAAAGAGTGCAGAATTTGTTTTAAAAGATCCTACAGTTGACTTTGCAGTACTGGAATGTGCAAGAGGGGGCATTTTAAGAAGTGGACTTGCTTTTAGAAACTGCAACATTGCTATTGTAACCAATGTAACCGAAGATCATATTGGGCTGGGAGGAATTGTGACAGTAGAACAAATGGCTAAAGTAAAACAAGTACTTCCTGAAACGGTTTTTCCGGAAGGGTTTGCAATTTTGAATGCTGATGACGATCTGGTATATGACATGAGGAAAGATCTCGATTGCAACGTTGCTTTATTCAGTATGAATGAAAATAACCAGCGGATAAAAGAACATTGCGGCGCCGGAGGCATTGCTGCTGTTTATGAAAGCGGATATATAACAATTTTAAAAGGCAATTGGAAAATCCGGGTAGAAAAAGTTACAGAAATTCCCATAACTTTTGGCGGTAAGGCTACTCATAATATCATGAATACACTGCCTTCCGTTCTTGCCTGTTACCTTTTTAGAAACATAAAAGTAGAAGACATACGCCAGGCATTGCATACGTTCATTCCGTCTGTTACACAAACGCCCGGAAGGCTTAATCTTTTTGAATTTAAGAATTTTAAATTTCTTGCAGATTTTGCTCACAACCCTGCAGGTTTAAACCTTTTGTGTGAATTTGTGAATCGCCTGGACGCGACTTATAAAGTTGGCATTATCAGCGGAACCGGCGACAGGCGGGATGATGACATCCGGGAAATTGGAAGAATATCTGCAAAGAATTTTGATGAGATAATTATTCGCCAGGACAGACATCTGCGTGGCCGCACGTCAGACGAAATAATAGGCCTTTTGGTAGAAGGCATTAATGAAAGTAAAGAAAGCGATATACCTGTTACTATTTTAAAAAAAGAAAGCGAGGCTATTCAGTATGCTTACGATACAGTAAAGCCTGGCGCCGTGGTTACTATAATGTGTGATGTAATTTCAGAAGCTTTGGACCAGATAAAAAGATTAAAAGAGGAGGAGGAAAATCTCTAAGATTTTGCATTGTTAGAAAATTCAGTTTGCAAACTTATTTCATAATCTTATTTTTGCACTCCTTTTGTCCCATAGTATAAAGGTAGTACAACAGATTTTGATTCTGTCTGTCGAGGTTCGAATCCTCGTGGGACAACTAATATCGTAGATTATCAATAACTTATAGCGTTATCCAAGCGCTTCAAAATCATTATAAGGATTGAGCGTTTTTATAAATCCATTTTCATCATAATTTAATTTGGCAATTTTAATGCTTCTTAAATGTGTAATGCCCTTACTGAGGCTACTGTCATGATAAAACAAATACCATTCACCTTCGAACTCAACAATCGAATGATGTGATGTCCATCCAACAACAGGATTTAAAATTCTGCCTGCATATCTAAACGGCCCATAAGGATTCTCAGCAATTGCATAACAGATTAAATACGTGTCACCTGTTGAATAAGAAAAATAATATTTGCCTTTATATTTGTGCATCCAGGATGCTTCAAAAAACCTTCTTTCATTATCGCCTTGTAATAGAGGTCGACTATTTTCATCAACTATTAAAACGTCTTTTGGCGCTTCATCGAATTGTAATAAATCATCTGTGAGCTTCGCAACTTTTGCGCATAAAGCAGGCTCATTATTTTTTGGTAGATGCGCAACAGGGCTTTCGCTTTCTTCTTCATTAAATTTACCTGTTCGCCAACGTTGAAGCTGGCCGCCCCAAATTCCGCCAAAATACATGTAACAGCTTCCATCAGCATCTTTAAATACTGCAGGATCAATTGAAAAACTGTTTTTAATGGCTTTGAGTTCTGCTTTAAAAGGGCCAGTTGGCGAATCGCTTATTGCCACACCAATTCTAAAAATGCCATCGTAATCTTTTGCAGGAAAGAAAAGATAATACTTACCATCTTTTTCATTCGCATCTGGCGCCCACATTTGTTTTTCAGCCCAAGGCACATCGTCAACATGTAAAGCGATACCATTGTCTTTTGCTTCGCTATCAACGCTATTCATTGATATCACATGATAATCTTCCATTGCGAAATGGCTGCCAAGGTCATCGAAAGCTTCGCCGGCATCAATATCATGAGAAGGATAGATATATATTTTTCCATTGAACACATGCGCAGATGGATCTGCTGTGTAAATGTGTTTAATTAAAGGTTGAGATACGGCTTTTTTATTCAGCTCATCAAAGTCAATATGTTCAATACTTTCTTCAGGCATGTGATAATTTAGTTAACTATGAAGCTCTTCTTTGTTTTAGATCGCTTTCTATTTTTACTTCCATGCTTTTGTTTATCTCATAAAAGAAAAGCAAACCGGCGCCTACTAAAAAAGGAATGGATGGAAAAACACTTACGAGCATTTTAGTACCATTGATGGCAGCCGCAGTTTGTACGTCGCTATTTGGAACGTAGTGAAATATTCCCAATATCCAGGTTAGTAATGCGCTGCCTACACTTAACCCCGCTTTTAAACCAACAATCATTGCAGAAAAAATAATGGCTGTGGCCCTGCGGTTATTTTTCCATTCACTATAATCTGCCACATCGGCAATCATTGCCCACAATAGTGGTATTGTAATTCCATAAAAAAATCCATGTAAGATTTGAGAACCAAATATTAATCCAATAGATTTTGGGGGAAAGAAAAAGAAAGCAAGAATGAACAATGTTGAAATGAATAGTGAGATCCCAAAAACATCTCTTTTTCCATATTTGTCTGCAAACTTTTTTGAGAGTATAATACCAACGATCATAAAAATAATTCCGCCGGCATTAAATAAGCCAAAGCCTGCAGATACAGGATCTTCATCAAAAAAGTTAAGACCAATACCGGAAAGAAAATGAATGATGGGGTTTATAAAACTAGTTAAACTTCCTTTATCAATATAGTTTTTAAAATAATACACATAAGAGCCGCCCTTCATTGCAAGTGTAATAAACACTAAGGTGGTAAGCACAAGCATTATTACCCACGGCTTGTTTTTAAGTAAATCACCAAGGTCTTCCTTTACACTCGATTTCTGTTCAGGCTTTGGAACAATACGTTCTTTCGTGGTTAAAAAAGTAATCAGCAACATCACCGTTCCAATAATGGCAAGCCACGTCATCACTTTTTCTATACCAATTGCCTTATTGCCTCCTCCGGCAGTTTCAATAATGGATAACATAAATACCTGTACAAAAAACTGTGCAAACATTACCGCTACAAACCGGTAAGACGACATGCTGTTTCGTTCTTTCATATCGCCGGTTATAACACCACTTAATGCAGAATAAGGCAGGTTGTTTGCTGCATACAATAACAGCAGTAAAGTATAAGTTACCACTGCATAAATTAATTTTCCTTTATAAGAAAAATGGGGTGTGCTGAATGCAAGCAACGCAATTACACCAAGCGGAATGGCGGTAAATAAAATCCAGGGCCTAAATTTGCCCCATTTCGAATGCGTTCTGTCAGCAAGTGCTCCTATAATTGGATTAAAACCAAACGCTGCAATGAGACCTACAGTAAGTATTATTACGGATGCATGCTTTGGTTCAAGGCCATAAATGTCTGTATAAAAATAAGCGAGGTAAGTTACCAATGTTTGAAATACAAGGTTGGCGGCCAGATCACCTAAACTATAACCAACTTTTTCTAGTACAGATAATTTCTGTGAGCTGTTGGGCGACTTTGTTGTGGCTGTTGTTTCCTTTAATGTTATATCCTGAGCACTCATAAATATTAGTTAGGTAGATAAAATTAGTTGCTTTTTGCTATTGCAATAACACTGTAAAATGCAGGCTTTGGTTTAAAATTTTTATCAAACAATAAAGGATAATTTGTTCTTCCGCGAACCGGCCAATTGTTCAGCCATGATTGTCCATCATTAACACCCCAAAATGTAATGCGGCTGATATATTTTTTATATTTCATAAAAAGTTTAAATAAATCTGTATATGATTTCGTAAGTTTTTGTTGAACTGAATCAGGCAACCCATTTGCATAAGGATTCATTTTTGAATTGCCTTTTGAAGTTGCACTTACATCTGCAGTTGTGTTCTCCCACGGATTGGGCAACACGCTTAAATCCAATTCCGTAAACATTACTTCAACACCCAATGCGCTAAAATCTTTTATGCTTTCCTCAATATCATTCAGCGGAACATTACCTGCTTTCCAATGTCCCTGTATGCCTACGCCATCAATACGTACCCCGGCCGCCTGAATTTTTTTAATTAAAGCGATAGTACCGGCTCTTTTCTTTGGTTGTTCTATATTGTAATCGTTGTAATATAGCTTAGAATGAGGAGATGCTTTTTGTGCTAAACGAAATGCTTCAACAATATAATTATCTCCTAGTTTTTGCAAGAAAATAGAATTGCGCAATGTACCATCTTCATTCAAGGCTTCATTCACTACATCCCATGAATAAACTTTACCGTCGTAACGGCTTGCAACGGTTGTGATATGATTTTCGAAATATTGTTTTACAGAATCTGCACTTTGCATGTGATGCATAAATGCAGGCAATTGGCTATGCCAAATGAGATTGTGTGCGTTTACTTTAAGATTATTCTTTTGTGCATAATCAACAAGCTTATCAGCCAGGTCAAAACTAAATTTGTTCCAGGCAGGTTCTATAACTTCAGCTTTCATAACATTTTCCGGCGTAACAGCA
>Ga0070679_100002458_pt1 | contig 16781 bp, 17 predicted proteins | sample KBSC63BmetaG_FD_65652 | JGI IMG/M metagenome (GOLD analysis project Ga0070679, IMG submission 65652) | Corn rhizosphere microbial communities from Kellogg Biological Station, Michigan, USA - KBS C6-3B metaG | ecosystem: Host-associated > Plants > Roots > Rhizosphere | place: USA: Michigan... | reverse complement strand
GCGTGACCGCCAGCGGCCCGCGCCATGAAGTCGGCCGTGGCCGGGGCGATGACCACCGCCGCCGCGTCGCGCGTCAGCCTGATGTGATCGAGCGCGCGGCCAGCATCGAACAGGCCCGTATGGACCGGGCGTCCCGTGAGCGCTTCGAAGGTGATGGCGCCGACGAATTCAGTCGCGGCGCGCGTGAGCACGACGTCCACCTCGACACCCGCCTTGGCGAGCAGGCGGGCGAGCCACGCTGACTTGTAGCTGGCGATACCACCGGTGACTCCGAGTATGACGCGCATGCTTTGTCGGAGGTCGCGGGGTGGGAAAGGACGCGGCTACGTGGGTACCGACGATGGGTACCGGTGGCGCCGGGCCGTCATCACGGACGCCCCAGCGCCGCTGAACGGCTACAGGTCGCCGCGGCGGCGAGGAACCACGTGATACTCGATGTCGCCCTTAGAGAGCTCCTCGAGCGCCCGCGTGGTCAGCTTCTTCTCACGCGACGACGAGCGGTCGCGCGGAAACTCGTTGAGGACGCGCGCATACTTGGCCGCCACGAGCACGCCAAGATACTTGTTGGCCGCGTGGTTGGCGATTTCGCCCGGGGTGAAGACTCGCATGATGACTCGCTATGCCGAATGGTGATGTATCTCTCGATCGAGCCGCTCGATGAGCGCCTCGACCTGCTCCTTCAATCCCGCAACGCGCTCGCGGCTCACGACCTCCGCATCGATGATCGCGGACACCCGCGCCACCGACTGCTCCAGGTCGTCGTTCACGACCACGTACTCGTACGTATCCACTGCCTGCAACTCATTCAGCGCTGACTGCAGCCGGGCAACGAGCTCCGACACAGATTCAGTCTGCCGCTTCCTGAGCCGGTCCAGCAGCACCTCTCCCGAGGGCGGCAGCACGAACACGGTCACCGATTGCGGAAACGCCGTCCGTAGCTGTCTGGCGCCCTGAACATCTATGTCCATCACTACATGCTGGCCCTTGGCCAGCACCCGCTGTATCTCGCTCTGCAATGTGCCGTAGAGATTCCCGTGAACCTCGGCACTTTCCGCGAACGCGCCCTGGGCCTTTCGGGCCCGGAACTCATCCGGAGATATAAAATAATAGTCGCGGCCGTCGACTTCAGCCGGCCTGGGCTGCCGGGTGGTGCAGGAAACCGAGTAGCCGACGTCCGGCCGGCGCTTGAGAAGCTCCCGCGCGATGGTCGTTTTACCCCCCCCGGACGGCGCCGAGAGCACGACGGGAAAGGCGCTCACTCGAGGTTCTCCACCTGCTCGCGGATGCGCTCGAGCTCCTCTTTGATCACCAGGACCTCCGCCACGATCGCGGCGTCGTTTCCCTTGCTACCGGTCGTATTCGCCTCGCGGAGCAGCTCCTGGACGAGGAAACCCAGCCGTTTTCCGACCCCGTCAGCGGGCGGATGGGCCAACGTCTCCCGGAAGGCAGTGAAATGAGACCTGAAGCGGCTCAATTCCTCGCCCACGTCGAGCCGGTCGGCCAGCAGGGCGATCTCCTGCGCGATACGCTGTTCGTCGGCCAGCACGCCGCCGCCAAGCTCCGTCACGGCCGCACGGAGCCTGTCGCGCTGTTCCACGACCCGGGCGGGCGCCCGCACGGCAATCCGCTCCACAGCGGAGGCAATGACATCCAGGCGCTCCAGCAGGTAATCAGCGAGCCGCTTGCCTTCGGAGGCGCGCATGGAGTTGAGCGCGGCGAGGGCGTCGTTCACGACAGCGACAAGCTCGGAGGCGGCGCCGTCCAGATCGCGCTCCGACGTGGCCATGACATTGGGGAGCCGCAGCACCGTGCCGACGTCCACCGCGTCGGCCAGCCCGAATTTCTGCTGGAGCGCGCGAAGCTGATCCACGTACGCGCCGAACTTGCCCTCGTCGATCTGGAGCGAATCGGATCGCTCGAGGCGGGCGGCCACTGTGACGTGGCCCCGAACGACGCTCCGTCTGAGTGCCTCGCGGACGTCCCCTTCAGCCGCCGACAGCTCCGAAGGGAGCTTGATGGACGGATTGAAGAACCGGTGGTTGACCGACCGGATTTCGACGGCCACGCGGCCACCGCCGAAAGGCCCTTCGGCGGCACCAAAACCGGTCATGCTCCGTATCATGGACAAGCGGCTAAGTTATGGCGCCGCAACGACATTTTCAATCCCAGAACTCCCACCTGACGCCGTAGAAATTCGTCTGGTGGGGCATCTCGAAGTTGGGAACCTGCTGGTATCTCTCGCCCAGCACGTTGCGGAACTGCCAGGAGACGACCGCCGAGAGAATCCGGATCTCCAGCAGCGTCGAGATGGTCCGGTAGCCCGGCGCGTTGCGCACCTCGCCCTTGGCATTCGGGAAACTGACTCCAGACCTGTACTCGTGCACCACGGAGGCGAGCAGGCTGAAGTCGTTCGTCGGAAACCGCTTGATGAAGTTGTTGGAGATGTACAACTCGCTCCGGGTCTCGTAGCGGGGCTGGAAGAAGCCAGCCGTATCGCTCCACCGGACAGCCGACGCGTTGGCGTTGATGAGCTTCCAGAGCTGCCCGCGAACAGCGACCGTCGCGCCCGTCACGGGCGCGGACTGCGCGCGCACGAGCCCTTCGTTGAAAATGCCCGGCGACGTGAGAAGCGCCGTGTCTCGCCGGACGCCGCCGCCGCTCAGCCAGAGGTTGGCGACCCGAACGCCGGCTTCAGCACGCAGGTAGTGCGACGTGATGTCGCCACCCGGCAGCCGGCTGTCGTTGCTCCGCGCGGCGCTCGCGATGAATCGCAACCGCGTCAGCGGCGTGAACTGGGCGACCACGTCGCTGCGCGAGATGGAGTCGGCGGATTTGCCCTCGCCAAGGGCGGAGACGGCGAACGGACCGAGGGCGTAGCTCGCCCTGAGCGCTGGCGTGGAGAGCGTGACCCCGTTCCACGCGCGCAGCCGTTCATCCGCGGCGAGGCGCAGGTGGTGCCGGGTGATGCCCAGCGACAGCACGTACTGCGCGCTGAATACTGTCGTATCCAGCTTGATGCGCTGCGTATCCGGCTTGGTCGCGGGCGGGTTGCTTCCCGTCACCGGAACCTGCGTGATCAGCAGCGTGTCGCCGATCCCCGTGAAGTGGTAGTTCGTCGCCGACGCCACACCCTGCGCCCACCAGGAGCTTGTATCGGGGTCGCCGTAACCGACGCGCAGATACGCCAGCGTTCGCGCGGGGGCGAGCGCGAAGACCGAGTCCTGGCGATCGAGCGACCGGATCACCCCGCGATGCTCGTTGGTCCGCGTCGCGTAGCCATCCACGCTCACCGCACCACGCGCCCACCCGAGGCGCGCGAGCAGTCCGACCTGGTCGCTGCTCGACCCCAGGCGACTGGGCGGAGTCGTTCCGAACTGCTGCGCGGCGAGCTGGAGGTCTTCGCCATGGCCGAACCGACGGCCAAAGAAGCCTCTGTACATGTTCGTCTGCTGGTCGCCGGTGCTCACGTCCGTGCGCGTCTGCGACGTGGTGCTCGACACCCGCCAAGTCCGCATGTGGATGCGAACCTCGTCGGCCGTCTCCTCGATCGTCACGTCCTCGAGCGTCCAGATCGGGACCTGCGTGAGATCCAGCACGCCGCCGGCACGAGGGTCGAGCGGGTCCCACTCCACACCGTCGTAGAACACACGCACGCGCGCCGCGTCGCCGAAGTAGGCGCCCACCGAGGGTGCGGAAATCCATCCCGCGCGCAGCGTGGTCAGGCCCGGCACACGATCGAGCAGGTCCGCGAGCGTGACGGCGCCGGTCGCGAACATGTCGGCGCGCGTCCAGTGCAGCGGTTGGCCGATGCCGAGCGACAGCGGCAGCGGCGCATGCGCGATGGGCGCGCGGAGGGTGTCCTTGTTCGTCGTATCCCGCTGCACCTTGAGCTTGGGCAGCTTCACGAGCGAGGTGTCACGGATGACGCCCCCGGGCACGCTGTCGCGGCGCATGAGCGTGTCGGCGTGCGGCGGCAGCGGAATCACGATCGTCGTGCTGTCGCGGTGCGGCACCACGTGAGTCGTGTCGCGCCGCACGTGGCTCGTGTCCTGCGCGAACGCCGGCCGCTGCAAAACGGCCCCGGCCACGAGGCCGAGGCCGAGCATGTGCAACCAGACCCGCAAGCGAATCTTCAGCGCGCCCGTCCTCTCACGAATTCGACAAAGGTACCCACGGGCACGCCGGTGGGTCCGCGAGGCACCGTTCCGATGTCGGACTCGGTGTACGCGGTGCCGGCGACGTCCAGGTGCACCCAGGGATAGCCCTCGGCGAATTCGGCAAGGAATAGCGCCGCCGTGATCGTGCCCGCCGGTCGGCCGCCGGAATTCTTGACGTCGGCCACGTCGGACTTGATGAGCTCCTTGTAGTCATCCCACAACGGCAGCGGCCAACCGGGCTCGCCGGAGCGGCGGCCGGCCGCCAACACTTCGTCCACCAGCGCGGAGTCGGCCTCACGGCCCATGACGCCGGTCGCCGTGTGCCCGAGCGCGATTACCGCCGCTCCCGTCAAAGTCGCCGCATCCAGCACAGCGGCGGGCGACCAGCGCTTGGCGTAGGTGAGCACGTCCGCGAGCACGAGCCGTCCCTCGGCGTCCGTGTTGATGATTTCTATATACTTGCCGTTCGACGCCTGCACCACGTCGCCGGGCTTCACGGCGGTGCCCGAGGGCATGTTCGTGGTCGAACCGACGAGGCCGACCACGTTCACCTCGAGCCCGAGCCGCGCGATCGCCTCCATGGCACCGAGCACTCCCGCCGCGCCGCACATGTCGAACTTCATCCACTCCATGCCCTGCGCCGGCTTGATCGAGATGCCGCCGGAATCGAAGCACAGGCCCTTCCCCACCAGGACCACGGGCGCCGCACCACTGGGCCCGTGCATGTACTCGAGCGCGATGAGCTTCGGGTCCTGCGGCGTGCCCTGCGCGACGCAGAGAAAGGAGCCCATGTTCTCGCGCTCCATCTCCGCGCGGCCAAGAACCGTCACCTTCATGCCGTGGCGCTTGGCGATATCGCGTGCCGTGTCGGCGAGGTAGTCCGGCGTGCACACGTTCCCGGGCAGCATGCCCAGTCGGCGCGCCAGGGAATGTCCCTCACCGATCGCGGCGGCGGCCTCGGCGCCGCGGCGCGCGTCGTCACCGCGCGCATCGGCACCGCCCGCGACGATCGTCGCGGAGGCCAACGGCGTGCGCTCATCGTCCGCGCTCGGAGCCGCCTGCATCTCTCGATACTGCCAGGCGCCGATGATCAGTCCCGACCCAACGGCCTCGGACTCCGTCGCGTCAAGACTGCCGGCGTAGAACGCGAGTGAACCCACGCCCATCCGGTTCGCCTGTCGCGCCGCGATGCTCGCGGCGCGGCGCAACGAGGCGGGACGGTCAGCGCCGGAACCGAGTCCCACCAGCAGCACGCGCTGGATGCCCTTCTCACCACCGGCCAGGTGAAGCGTCTCGTCGCGCCCCCCGCGGAAATCGCGACGGCTCAGTGCTCGGCTCAGCGCGCCACCCGTTGCCATGTTCGCGGCATCGATATCACCTGAGGCGGCGGCGCCTTTGGGGAGGGCCAGCACCAGCAACGGCGTGTCGAGATCCGCGAGCGAGTTGGCAACTGTGAGCGAGAGAGTCATGGCGGGAGCGCGAGCGGGTTGGGGTGGAGAGCAGCGGCGGCCGGCGCGGCACTGCGGCGCGATTTACATGGAGGCGATGATCTGATCGCCGAAGCCGGATGTCGAGACCTCCGTGGAGCCGGGCATCTGGCGCGCCAGGTCGTAGGTGACGCGCTTGGACCTGATCGCGCCTTCGACGCCCTTGGTGATCAGCTCGGCGGCTTCGTTCCAGCCCATGTATTCAAACATCATGACACCGGACAGGATCACGCTCCCGGGGTTGATCTTGTCGAGGTTCGCGTACTTTGGCGCCGTGCCGTGCGTCGCCTCGAAGACGGCGACCCCATCGCCCACGTTGCCGCCCGGTGCGATCCCCAGGCCACCCACCTGCGCCGCGGCGGCGTCCGAGACGTAGTCGCCGTTGAGGTTGGGTGTGGCGATCACCGAATACTCGTCGGGCCGCAGCAGAAGCTGCTGGAACATCGAGTCGGCGATGCGGTCCTTGAGCAGCACCGCGTCCGCGCGCGCCGACGCGCCGCCGCGCGCGAGGTCCGATTCGGCCACGACGGTCGAGCCAAATCGGTCGCGCGCCACCTCGTACCCCCAGTCGCGGAATGCGCCTTCCGTGAACTTCATGATGTTGCCCTTGTGCATGAGCGTCACGCTCGGCAGGCAGTGCTTCAGGGCGTAGCGGATCGCCATGTCGATCAGGCGCTTGGATCCGAACTCCGACATGGGCTTGATGCCGATCGCGGAATCCGGCCGGATCTTCTTGCCGAATTCGGTCTCGATGAACTTCCGGAGCTTTTCCGCCTCGGGAGATCCCGCCTTCCATTCGATCCCGGCGTACACGTCCTCGGTATTCTCGCGGAACACGACGATGTTCAGCTTGCCCGGGTCCTTCATGGGGCTGCCGACGCCCTCGAAGTAGCGGACCGGACGGATGCAGGCGTACAGATCGAGGACCTGACGCAGCGTCACGTTCAGCGACCGGATGCCGCCGCCGACGGGCGTCGTCAGGGGCCCCTTGATGGACACGCGGAACTCCTGCATCGCGTCCACGGTCTCCTGCGGGAGCCAGTCGTTGAACCGGGTGAACGCCTTCTCACCGGCGAACACCTCCATCCACTGCACGGAGCGCTCGCCGCCGTAGGCCTTCTCCACCGCCGCGTCGAACACGCGCACCGAGGCGCGCCAGATGTCGGCGCCGGTGCCATCCCCTTCCACGAACGGGATGATGGGATGGTTCGGCACCTGGAGGGCGCCGTCGCGATAGGAGATCGGCTCGCCGTTCCGGGGAACGGTGCTGAGCTTGTAGTTGGCCATGCGGGAGTGCCGTCGGGAGATGGTGAAGGGAGCGCGAAAGCTATCGGCGACGAAGCGGCAACGGAATGCGGCGCCGTCCCACGGTCACCGTTCAGCGCTGCCGCAGTGCGACCAGCTGATCCGCCGCCATGAAACCGGCGAACGTGGCGAGCAGCGATAGACCAACGCTCATGGTCACGTACAGGGCCGCGTGGGCATATTCGCGATCCTGCAACAGCCACGCGGTCTCGTAGCTGAAACTCGAGAATGTTGTGTAGCCGCCGCAGAAGCCCGTCGTGAGCAGCAGTCTCAGCCCCGGGCTCATCGTATCCGCCTGCAGCGCGTAGCGGATCAGCAGGCCCAGGAGGAGGCTGCCGGTGATGTTGATGACGAGCGTCCCAGCGGGAAAGGTGCCCGTCACGTGTCGCTGGATGAGCGGCCCGATGAGGTAGCGCGCAACCCCGCCGAGCGCGGCGCCGAGGGCAACGTAGAGAATGGATTTCACGCCTGAACCCGGGTGGACAAAGCTGGAGGTGGGCTGTCGCCGCGGCACTTGGCCGTGTGCGGCACCGCCGGCCCGGCACGGGCTCTGCCAGCGCGTGACGGTGCGTGGCGGGCCTTCCGCCTCGGCGACAGAACATACGAACTCGAACCTCGTCGTGCAGCCATGATCTCTTTCCCGCGCAGCCCACGCGCCGCTTTTCTGGCGCTGGTCATGGTCGCCGGGTTGGCCCCCGCGGCCGCGGCGCAAACGGCGCCCGCGAACGCGCCGACGGTGCCCCTCTTCACCCGTGACGACGCGTACCTGGGCGGACTCGTCCTGGTCGGCACCGCGGCGCTCTGGCCGGTCGACGCCAAGGTCGCGGAGGCACTCCAGAAGCCCAACCGGCAGGCCAACAAGCTCTTTCAGCACCTGGCGACCGACGTCCGGATCGTCGCGGTTCCGGGCGCTGTCGTGATCGGAACCACGATGTACGCCGTGGGTCGGCTTGCCCATTCCCCGTGGATGGCGGACATCGGCCTGCACGGCGAGGAAGCGCTGCTCGCGGGCGACATAGTCAACACGGCCATCAAGTGGACGGCGGGGCGCGGACGCCCCTTCGTGGAGGGCGACACCAATCCGCACGACTACAGATTGCTGCGCGGCTGGCAGCGCGGGCGCGACTACTCCTCATTCCCGAGCGGGCATGCCCTCGCCGCCTTCTCCGCCGCTGCCGCTGTCACGAACGAAACGGCGCATTGGTGGCGCGCCGGCGAGTGGTACGTCGGGCCCGTGCTATATGCCGGAGCAACGGCCGTGGCCCTGTCGCGGCTCTACAACAATCAGCACTGGGCGAGCGACGTCATCATGGGCGCCGGGATCGGGATCTTCGCGGGCAACAAGATCGTGCGCTTCAACCATCGCACGCATCCGAACAACCGCGTGGACCGCTGGCTTCTCACGGGCTCGCTCCGCCACGACGCCACGGGCGGGTTGGCTATGTCGTGGTCGGTGATGCCATCGCGGTTGATGGGGTTCCCGCAGCGGTAAGCCGCTCCATGCGGCGCCGCTCACGCTCGTAGGCCGCCGCGCAGAAGCCGAAGATCACGACGCCGATGCACCATCCGCCCAGCACGTCCGTGGCCCAGTGCACGTCGAGGTACACACGGCTCACGCCGATGAGAAACGGCACGAGCGCACCGAGGGCAATCGCGAGATTCCGCGGCAGGAGACGCTCGCGCCACAGCACGTAGGCGAGGGTGATCACCACGGAGGCCGCCGTCGTCGCGTGCCCACTCGGGAACGAGTAGGTGTAGATGCGCGCGGCGATGGCGCCGGCCGGCCGCGCACGCCCGTAGGCGAGCTTGCCCGCGTCGTAGATCGCGACCGCCGCGCCCGGTGCGAAGACCACGCTCCCGCCGACGCGTCTCCCGCGCGACTTCCAGAGCCACGCCCCCACGAGGATGCCCACGACGATGACGGGCGCCGTCGCTCCAATACGGCTGACCCACGCGAAGATGGTCTCGCCCAGCGGCGTTCGATGCGCCAGGAACCAGCCCCGCACCGTGCTGTCGAATCCCCCGCTCTCATGCTCGAAGACGTCTTCGCCCACTTTCGCGAGCAGCGCGAGGCCCACGAGCGACGCGGAGATGGCGGCCACGAGGTGCCAGGCGATCTCGCGGCGGGAGAGCGCTCGAATCGAATTCCAGGATCGCGTCCAGTAGCGCACGTTGCGCCGAAGAATTGGCGAATCATGTGCCACGCAGCGTGCTGACGCGGATGCCGGAAGCAGAAACGCTCCCTCGCGGGAGCGTTTCCGTCAGGAGTTTGTAATCAATTGCGCAGTGCCCAGGGCGGGACTCGAACCCGCAAGACCCTAGAGTCGGGGGATTTTGAGTCCCCTGCGTCTACCAATTCCGCCACCCGGGCCGGGTCAGGAAACGTAGTGGCGCGGGGGCGACGGCTCAACGCGGCCGCGCTTCGCTATCGCACGAGATCGGGCGACGGCGGGCCACGTCGTCCGCCGGCTGCCCCTCCCGGCGCTCGCATCTGGTCGAGCCGGCGGCGCATGCGCTCCTGAAGCGCCTGATACTGGGCACGTTGCAGTGGCGTCAGAAAGCCGCTCAGCGACTTCTGTTCTTCCTGCTGAAGGTCCAGCCGCTGGCGCTGGAGCGTCATGAGCTGATCGAGATAGCCGCTGATGCGATCCTGATCGACGTTCGCCGTGTCGGCCGTCGCGGCGCGGAGCGCGGCGCGCGTCTGCGTTTCCTGGCGCGTCAGCGCTTCACGACGCGGCTGGAACTTGCGATCCACGTCAGCGAGCTGGGACATCTGCTGGTCGTTCAATCCGAGCCGCTGCCGCGTCACGCGCGCGAGCGCCTGGCGCACCTGCCGCTCGAGCGCTTGACGGTTGGCCGGAGCTCCATCGCGTCCGCCGCGCCGGCCCATCGCGCCGGCGGGAGGGCCCGCACGGCCCGACTCGGCGGCCACGCCTCTCTGTGCGCTCAGTGCGCCCAGCGGAGCAGCGGCGATCAGCGCCGCCATGCCGATCTCCAGCAGGCAGGGCTTCATGCGCCGGAGGGTCCGTCGGAGCTCAGGGTAACGGGAACGACAGCGGCTTCCGGCTCCGCGATCGTCGTCGCCTGAAGGTTGTCAATTTCGCCGAGCAGCGACTGGAGCTGCTCGTCCGACAGGTCGTCCAGACGGCCCGTCATGGAGAGCTCGGCGTCCGTCGAGCGCGACGCGTTCGACGCGACGGTCGCCGACGCGACCGTGGACTGCGCCTCGCTCGTGGGAGTCGCATTCACGGCCACGGCCGTGGGCACGGTCGGCGTGGCCGACGCGATCGCCTGCGCGGCGCTCGGCATGTGGCCGCGCATCGCGAACGAGCCGCCGCCCGCCACGAGGACCAGCACGGCCGCGGCGACGCGCCAATCCATGCGGCGCGATACGCGCTGGCGGAATGGCAGGACGCCAGCCGGCAGCGGCGCCGCCGGAAGTGCCGCGACGATGGTCGTGAGGCTGACAGCGGGCGTCGCCGACACGAACATGCCCTGCAACTCGCGGAGCAGCTCCAGCTCTTCGCGGCAGTCGAGGCAGCCGTCGAGATGCGCGAGGATGGCTGCACGCTCGCTCCCCTCGAGCCGCTCATGGAGGAGCGCCGGCAACTGGTCCCTGAATTCAGCGTTCACACAATCATTCATCGAGAAACTCCTTCACGGCGCGCATCGCGTTGTGATAGTGAACGCGAGCGGCTCCCTCTGTGGTGCCAACGACGTCGGCGATTTCCTTGTACGACATGCCCTGCGCAACCCGCAAACTGAACACCTCGCGCTGGGTCGGCGAGAGCTGTTTCATGGCCTCGCCCAGCCGGCGCTGCGTCTCGTCGGCGAGCATGCCGTCGAGCGCGTTGTAAGACGTCGCGGAATCGTCTTCGTGAAGCGCGTCCCTGTCGGGGCGGCGGCGTGCGGCGCGGCGGCGATCCAGCAGGAGCCGGCGCTCGATCGTGAAGAGCCAGGTCCGGAAGGCACTGTCTCCGCGAAAGCCGTCGAGCGAGCTGAACGCGCGGACGAATGTATCCTGCACGAGCTCGTCGATGTCCTCGCGCTCGCCGAACGCGACGGCGAAGCGCGCCAGCGCCGTCGAGTGGCGCTCCACGAGCTCCGTGGCCGCCCGCTGGTCGCCCGATTTCCACCGCGCGATGAGTTCCGTATCTCGCCCATCGTCCGTGCTCCTGGCTGGGTCGCTCATTCGATCCAACGGGTAGACGCCACCGGCCCCGACACGTTAAGGTGCGGAATCAAGGGGATGGGGACCCGATCCGCGGATCAGGCCGCCCATCCCTTTCATTCAGGGCAGCAATATACGGGCGCAGCGGCGGGGGGCCGAACGTGGAGTGGATCGCGCATCGCGGAGCCAAGACCGAGTTTCCGGAGAACACACTCGCCGCGTTCGCGAGGGCGTTCGAGCTCGGGGCTGATGCCATCGAGCTCGACGTCCATTCCACCCGCGACGGGGAAATCGTCGTACACCACGACCCGGTGGCTCGCGGACCGCGGGCTCCAGAGTCATCGGCTGACCCGGCGCGTGTGGCGGCCATGAAGCCGGAGTCGCCGAAGCCGCGCCGCGCACTCGAGATCGCCGACGCGACGCTCACCGACCTTCAGATGCTCGGCGCACTGCCGCCCGAACTTCAGATTCCGACGCTTGCCGCTGTGCTCGCCGCGGTACCGCACGGCAAGACCGTGTACGTCGAGATCAAGGGCTCCGGAATCGAGGCGGCCGTGGCCGACGTGCTTGCCCGGTCATCCGCCAGAACGGCCGTGCACAGCTTCGACCATGCGGCGGTCGGTCGCATGCGCACCCTGCTGCCGGGGGCCCCTCGGGGCATTCTGCTCGACCGGCGCGTGCCGGACGTCGTGGCAACCATGCGCGACCTGGGCGCGCGCGACGTGTGGCCGGACGCATTGATCGCTGATCGGGCGCTCGTGGACGCCGTGCACGGTGCCGGCGGCCGCGTCATCGTGTGGACCGTGAATGAGCCATCCGAAGCCCGCCGGCTTGTCGCGCTCGGCGTGGACGGGATCTGCACCGACGACGTCCGGCTGCGCGAGCGGCTCTAGCTCGCTCGCGCGCACCCGGGCGGCGTGGAGCGCCCGCGGCATTTCACGTGACCGCGCAGGACATGAAAAAGGCTCCGCGGAGCGGAGCCTTTCTCGATTGCGGTGCGTCGGTGAATCAGGCGACCGACGTCGCTTCCTCGGCGGCCTTGGGATAGACGCTGACCTTGAAGCGCGTCTTGCTCTTGTGCTCGAACTTCACCACGCCGTCGATGAGCGAATAGATGGTGTAGTCCGTGCCGAGCCCGACGTTGTTGCCGGGATGCCACTTGGTGCCGCACTGGCGGAGGATGATGTTCCCCGCGATGACCTGCTCGCCGCCGTACTTCTTGATGCCGCGGTACTTCGGATTCGAATCGCGGCCGTTACGGGTCGAGCCGACGCCCTTTTTATGTGCCATGGTTCAGCCCAGTGAGATATCGTTGATGCGCACTTCAGTGAAGCCCTGGCGATGCCCGCGCTTGCGCGCGTAGTTCTTCCGGCGCTTCTGCTTGAAGACGATGATCTTGTCGCCGCGCCCGTGCCGAACGATCTCGCCGGTGACCTTGGCGCCGCTCAGCGTGGGCACGCCGGTCTTGACCGAGTTGCCGTCGTTACCGAGCAGGACGTCGTTGAATTCGATCTGGCCGCCGGCTTCGCCGACGAGCGAGGGAATCTGATAGGTGCGGCCGGTCTCGACGCGGAACTGCTTGCCGCCGGTCCGGATGATGGCGTAAGGCATGGTTTGAGGCTCTGATTCGTAGTACGGTGAGCCTGTAAAGTTAGGTCAGATGGACACTTGTGTCAACTGGCGGGCTTGCGCGGTCAAGCCACCGCGTAGTGCTGCGTTACGTCCCTTCCCGCCGACTTCACCACCAGCTTGAACTCGTCCGGCCGGAGCAGTGGATCGTCGCGGAGCTCGAGCGAGAAGCTCACCGATTTCTCGAGCTTCTTGATCAGGTCGCGCTCGTTCTCGAGCACGTACATCGCGACGTCGGGGTGCACTCGGACCACGAGCGGATCCTTCTTCCCTTCCAGGCCCGCCCGCTTGACGGACCGCTCCACGCGCCGCGCGATGGTCTCCGCGGTGAAGACGCGGCCCGTGCCGTGGCAGACGGGACACGCCTCGGTCATCGCCTGCAGATGGCTCTGACGCACGCGCTGGCGCGTCATTTCGACGAGGCCGAGCTCGCTCACCTGGAACGCCTTGGTGCGCGCGCGATCGCGTGACAGGTGCTGCCTGAGCTCCTGGAGCACCTTGTCGCGGTTGGCCTTGGTGTCCATGTCGATGAAGTCGCACACCACGATGCCGCCCACGTCGCGCAGGCGGATCTGGCGCGCGATCTCGCGCGCGGCCTCGACGTTCGTCTTGAGGATCGTCTTCTCGGGATCCTTCTTGCCCGTGTAGCGGCCGGAGTTCACATCCACCGACACGAGTGCTTCCGTCGGCTCGATGATCAGGTAGCCGCCTGACGGCAGGTCGCACCGGCGCTTGAACAGGTCGCGCAGCTCCTGCTCGATGTTCGCGGAGTCGAACAGCGGCTCCTTCTCCTCGTACAGCTTGATCCGGTCGATGAGCTCGGGCGCGATGCCCTTGAGGTACTCGATGATCTCGTTGTACACCTGCTTCGAGTCCACCGTCACCTGCTCGACCTTGGTGCTGAACACGTCGCGAATGAGTCCGCGCGTGAGGCTGGTCTCGCGGTGGATCAGGTTGGGCGCGCGGACGAAGTGCGTCTTCCGCTTGATGCGCTTCCACTGGCCGATGAGCGTGTTCAGCTCGAGCTCGAGCGTCTCCTTGGTGACGTCTTCGCCCACGGTGCGCACGATCACGCCGCCCGAGTCCTTGGGCAGCACCTCCTCGACCTGCGCGCGCAGCCGCTTACGCACCTCGCGCTCACCGATCTTGCGGCTCACACCGACGCGTGAAGCGAACGGCATGAACACGAGGAAGCGGCCGGCGAGCGATACCTGCGCCGTGACGCGAGGCCCCTTGGTGGAGATCGGCTCCTTGGAGACCTGGACGATCAGGTCCTGTCCGCGCTTGAGGATGTCCTGGATGGGAGGCGCGTTCGCCTTGCGGCGCCGCCCGCCGCCGCCTCCGCCGCCACTGCCGCCACTGCCGCCACTGCCGCGGTTGGGCTTTCTGCCCTTCGGCTCCTCGCCATCGGGCTCGTCGGTGGCGTCGTCAGAATCGTCGTCGTCATCGTCATCCTCGCCGTCGTCGGGATCGGCCTCGTCTTCAGGAAAGACGAGGTCGGACGCGTGAAGGAAGGCACTCTTTTCCGTGCCTATGTCGACGAATGCTGCCTGGATCCCCGGCAGTACTGCTTCGACCCGTCCCAGATAAATGTCGCCCACCATGCGGCGGGCATCCGGCCGGTCGACCAGAAGTTCAGCGAGCTGGTCGTCCTCGATAATGGCGACCCGGGTTTCCCTCGGGTTCGCGTTGATCAGAATTTCTCGTTTCATCGTAACCCACCGCCCATGCGGCGCCCGGCGACTCGGGGCTCACTGAATGACGGTGAAGTAAATGGTCAGCGGCTCGGCTCATCCCACCGGGAAAGAGTCGGGCAAACGGGGATTGGATCCGCTCAGTCCGGGAGATCGTCCACGGGGTATCCGGCTGATTGACGCGACGTCGCGCCTGGATGCGGGACCAAACTTCCTGGTCGGCGGATCCCATCAGCATTGGTCGGAGTACCGTGCGATCGGCGCCCACCAGGACGCCTTGCACCGGAAACAGGATCAACGCACGCAATGCGGCGATCAACAGCTCGACCGCAGCGGTGCGCGAAGAACTCCTGCCGTCGCGCGAGTCGCCGCGCGGGGCCAGAGCTTGAAAACGAGGGAACGTAGTCACTGCCAACAAGTTAAGACCGCGGGCAGCGCTCTGGCAATGCGATCTGGTGCGATTTGGGGTCAGGCACCGATTGGTGCCTGACCCCAATCCGGTGCCTGACCCCAATCCGGTGCCTGACCCCAAATCAGGAGATCAGGCCTTCGAGCAGGTGGCGGGCGATCACGATCCGCTGGATCTCGCTCGTGCCCTCGCCGATCTCGCAGATCTTCGCGTCGCGCATGAAGCGCTCGACCGGGTAGTCCTTCGTGTATCCATACCCGCCGTGAAGCTGGACCGCCTGGGTCGTGGTTCGCATGGCCAACTCCGAACAGAAGAGCTTGGCCATGGCGGCTTCCTTGGAGAACGGCTTTCCGTCCTGCGCCAGCCGGGCCGCGTGAAAGACAAGGTGGTGCCCCGCCTCGATGCCCGTCGCCATGTCGGAGAGCTGGAACTGCACTCCCTGGAATTGGGCGACAGGCTGGCCGAACTGCTTGCGCACGGCCGTGTAGTGCAGCGCCTGCTCGAACGCCCCCTCGGCGATTCCGAGCGACAGCGCCGCGATTCCGATGCGGCCGCTGTCCAGCGTCTTCATGAAATTGATGAAGCCAAGGCCTTCCGTGCCGAGGAGATTCTCGGCGGGAACCTCGACGTCCTCCATGATCAGCTCCGCCGTGTCCGACGCGCGCCAACCGAGCTTGTCTTCCTTCTTCCCAGCGTGGAAGCCGGGCATCACTACGAGCGACGGTTCATGCCCCACCCCGACCCGCTCGGCCGAAGCGAGGTCGCTCGTGGCCTTGGTGAGGATGAACGAGCTGATGCCACGCGTTCCGGCGCTGCGGTCGGTCACCGCGGTCACGACGAAAATCTCGCCGACGCTGCCGTGCGTGATGAAGCGTTTGCGGCCGTTCAGGATGTATCTGTCGCCTTTCTTCACGGCCGTCGTTTTGGTCCCGCCCGCGTCGCTGCCCGCGTCGGGCTCCGTGAGTCCGAACCCGCCCATCACGCGCCCCGATGCCAGGAGCGGCACGTAGCGCCGCTTCTGCTCGTCGGTGCCGAAGTTGACGATGGGCGACGTGCCGAGCGTCGTATGCGCGGACACCGTCAGCCCGTGCGAGGCGTCCACCTTCGCGAGTTCCTGGATGATGATCAGGTAACTCATCAGGTCGAGGCCGGCGCCGCCCAGCTCTTCGCTCCACGGAGCGCCCAGGAATCCCAACTCACCCATCTTCCGGATGTTGTCCCAGGGGAAGGTCGCGTCGGCGTCGTGTTTCGCCGCGACCGGAGCCACTTCCTCACGGGCGAAGCGCCGCACGATCTCGCGCGTCGCCAGATGCTCTTCGTTGAAATAGATGCTGTCGTCCATGGGCGGGATTCGGGAAAAGTCGCGTCGCGTCAGGCAGCTTCTGTGTCGTCACTCGATCTGATCACCGCGACAAACCGGGGTCCGTACTTCTCGAGCTTCACCGGACCCACTCCGCGGATCTCTCCAGCCGCCGCGAGGGAACCCGGTCGGCGCACCGCCAGTTCGGCGAGCGTGCGATCGGTGAACACCACGTAGGCCGGCACCTGCTCCTCTCGTGCAATTGTCGTACGGAGATCCCGGAGCCGGGCGAGCAGCGCGGCGTCCGCACCCGTCGGCGTCGGGAGATCCTCGACATTCGCCGCCGGCTCGCGCGCGCCGCGCTTCACGCCGCCACCGGTCCGGCGGGGCTTGAGGTTGGAGCGGCTCACCGGCAATGCGCTCCGCTCGATCTCCACCGTGGTGCCCAGACAGTTGTCGCAGTTGCCGCAGCGATTCTGGGCCGCGGGATCCCCGAAATAACGGAGCACGAAGGCGCGCCGGCAATTCTTTCCGTATGCGTACGACTGCATCGTATCCAGCTTGGCGAGGTCCGCTCGCCGCCGCCGGTCCAGTGCGTTCCAGTCCACGCTGAAGCGGGCCAGCGGTGA
>Ga0070679_100002457_pt1 | contig 16793 bp, 13 predicted proteins | sample KBSC63BmetaG_FD_65652 | JGI IMG/M metagenome (GOLD analysis project Ga0070679, IMG submission 65652) | Corn rhizosphere microbial communities from Kellogg Biological Station, Michigan, USA - KBS C6-3B metaG | ecosystem: Host-associated > Plants > Roots > Rhizosphere | place: USA: Michigan... | reverse complement strand
CTCGGTATGGCGAGGTAATAGGCGACGCCCGCGTCGGGCCGGGACGGCAGTCCGGGCCGGATCTGCTTGCGCACCTCGAAGAGTCCGGCCGGGTGCGCGGGGAACGGGTCCAGCAGCTTCTGGACCTCGGCCGCGGACCCCACCGGCGCGGCCCGTACGTGCGCCGGTACGGTGCCGAGCCGCTCGCGCAGTCGCAGCGCGGCCGAGGTCGCGGCGAGCATGGTCGGCGCGTACGCCCGGCCGAGCAGCGCGCACCGCACGCCGCCGCCCGGCCGGTGCAGGTACCGCAGCTCCAGCGCGGTACCGCCGGCCGGGTCCCACTGGCCGGCCAGCCAGCCCGCGTCGACGTGTGCCGCGTCGTCACGCCGTTCCGCGTCGGTACCGTCACCGAAAGCGCTGCCGGGCAAGGGTTCCACGTCCAGGGCGATCCACGCCCGGGCACCGGCCGGCCCGGCGGCGGTCAGCACGCCATCGACGGCCGTCGGTACCGGGCCGGTCGGCGCCCAGCCGGTCGTCATCGCCGGATCCTCCCGGGTAGCCGCGTCATACCGGTTGCTGGCCGGGCCAGCCCGGGGCGAGCGCGGGCGCCGGCGCCGGTACCGAGGTGGACTCGATCGGGAGCTCGTACCCGAACGTGGCCGCGATCGGCATGTTGATGCCCGCGACGGCCGCGTCCACGCCCTCGCGCACGGCCGAGTGCACGGCCTCGCGCATGGCCCGTACGCGTTCGGTGCGCAGCATCTGGTTGACGATCCCGCCCCGGCCGAGCAGGCCGCCGACGAGGTCCTTGACGAACTGGCCGACGAGCGTGAAGCCCCGACGGCTGCGCCACATCGTCCAGCCGACGTACAGCGATGTGCCGAACGCGAACACGGAGACGTACGCGATGTACGAGCGTTCCGTGATGAGCAGCCGGTTGTTGACCGACTCGGCCGTCAGTACGTCGCTGCGGATCCGGTTGGCCGTCACGCCGACCGGGATCCGGCGGCGGGACAGCGAGTGGTAGATGGCCGCGTACGACGACTCGGCCGCGGCGGCCTTGCCCTCGATCAGCGTCTTCCACTCGGCGACCGGCTCCTGGATCCTCACCGCGAGCAGCACCAGCCAGAACACGATGAAGGAGAGGAGCCAGCCGATCATGACCAGCAGGAAGGGGCCGTCGAGCCCCGCGGTGCTGCTGCCCGAGTCGCTGGCGAAGCCGCCACTCGAACCGCCGCTCGATCCGCCGCTGCCGATCGCGTCGATGATGGCGAACACGAAGAACAGGAAACCCACCGTCCAGGACGCGACCGCGGCGTACAGCCACAGCCGGAACAGCGTCATGAGTGGTACGGATTCGTCGAGCGCGAGCTCCACGCCGCTGAACTTCAGCGACTGCGTGCGGTACGCGATGTCCTCACCGGCCGGTCCGGCAGCGGCCCACCGGCCGTCCAGCGCGTCTGTGGTGGTCAACACACTCCTCCTGGATTCGTTAGTAGTCGAGCGTGAGCTGGATGACGCCGTTGTCGCCGATCTCCGCGTAGCCGCTGATGTCGATCGGCACGGTGCCGGTATGGGTCTGCGTGGCACCATCGAAGTCGGTGTATGTGATCGTGTAGCCCGCCGTCCCCGGCGAACTGGTGCTGAAAGCGACCTCGTTGCGCCCCGGACCCCCCGCGGACAACTGGAGCTGCGGGTAGTTCGTGATCTTCCAGACCGTCGTCTGGTCGTACCAGTCGTCCGGCGCCCGCAGTGGGCACTCGTAGTTGTACGAGGCGACCTGCGCGTTGACGCAGTTCGCATCCAGGAGCTGCTGGGCGGCCGCCTGTACGGACTGCGCCGCCCCGGGAGCCAGCGCCGGCTGGCCGAACGCGATGTCGGCCCGCACGCCCCCGGTACCCGGCTGGTACGTCGCGTTCTGCGTGGCGCCCGCGAACAGCGCGTTGCCCTTCGTCGTCGCCTGGTACGCCCCGGGGAACGCCGCTGTGCCCTGGGCCAGCCGATCGGCGTCGACCGCGATCCCGTTCACCGTGGCGGCGAGCCCCTCGGGCGACTCCACGGTCAGGTACAGGAACGGTTGCTCCAACCGGTACGGCGTCTTCTTGTCCCCGGTCGCGACGACCTCGAACACCTGCGCGACCGGGTGCCCGCCGGCCTTGTACGTGACGGCGACCGCGGTGAGATTTCCGCCGGCCCCGGTCGCCTCGGTCCGCGTGGCCGTGACCGTGGCGCCGGTCGGCCGGTTCGCGGCGTTGGCCAGCGCGGCCGGTACGAGCAGCGGCGCCGAGGCCGGCGTGACGGTCTCGCCGCCGGTATCGACGAGCCCCAGCGCGGCGGCGGTGTCTCCCCGGCCGAGGTCGGCGAAGTAGTCCCGGACGGTTCCGCCCGGGCTCGGCGGCGCCGGCCGCAGCACGAGGAACGCCGCCACTGCGAGCACCACGACGGCGCCGGACACGCCGATCGCCAGCCGGCTCCTGCGGCTGAGTCCCGGGCCGGACGCGACCCGCGCCGGCGCGAACCGGTACGCGGGCACATCCGCGGGTTGCGGCTGCGCGCGCTGGGCCGGCACGGATGCCGGCGCGGGTACCTGACCGCCGGCCGTGCCAAGGCCGGCCGTGGCGGTGCCGCCCACCGCGTGGCCGGGCGTGGCAGGTCCGGTCGCGCCAGGTCCCGCCGTGGCCAGCGGAGAGCCGCAGTGTGGACAGGTGCCGGACATACCAGGCGCGGCCTGGCCACACGGACGGCACAGCATGGCCGCCGTCGATTCGCTCATCTGGCCCCGATCCTCGCGCGTCGCCTTCGGAGGTTTCTGACGGACAGCTCGACCGCCGATCGGCTCTCGCACTCTTCGACGCCTTCGCCTCCGAGGACGAGACGCCGCACGCCAACCCGGGCGATCACCGCACCATCCGCTGGTACGGGCTCGACAAGGAGTTCCTGGCCCGGCAGCTCCTCCGCGTCAACGGCCAAGGTGGGTGAAGCCGGCCCAGGAGACGGGTTCGAAGACCCGACCCCGGTCGCAGCGTCGGCGAAGCGACTCGGGCATCCCGTCGGGCAGTGGCCGCCCCGGGTCGAGCATCCAGAGCTGTGCGCGGTGCAGCGCGTCGACGGGCTGGCAACCGTCGACGCGCAGGAACTGGTGCACCATGAACATCAGTACGGAGGTGTCCTCGTCCGGTACGCGCCACAGTGAGCCGAAGACCGTACGGGCACCGGCCGCCAGGAACGCGGTCGCCAGGCTCAACGCTTCGTCGTGGATGTCCGCGGTGACACCGGTGGTGCACGCCGCCAGGAAGACCTGCTCGATCTGCAGCGCCACCGATCGCGACCGTTCCAGCAGGGCACCCGCCGACAGCCGCGCACCGCCCGCCAGTACCAGATGCGCGTCCGTGGGGTTGCGCGGGTCGATCGCGCCATGGCACGCGAAGTGCAGCAGCGAGGGTCCGGGCGCGGCCGCGTCGATCCAGTCCAGCACGTCGCCGGGCGTACCGGCGCGCCGCGCCACCTCGGCGGGCTGACCGAAGTACGTGCCGTCAGGGTAGAACTCGCGATGGATCGATCGGGCCTCGATACCGGCGGAGCTGAGGTCGCCGCCGGGATCGCCCACGATGAGCGCGGAGCGGATCCCGACCGGCCGGTGCCCGGCGCCCGCGCACAGCAGCCGGGCCGACGGCGCGTACGAGAAGACGGCCTCGGCCACCGCGTACCGCCAACCGCCACCGTCCCGGATCCGCGCGGCGTGCCACGGCACCAGTCCCAGCGCGCCGGTGGGTACGAGGACCAGCCGTGGCCTGGCGCCCGGGCGCGCACCGCGCACCCGGGCGAGCACGTCGCCCATTGCCGCGTGCCATGCCCACTCGCACAGTTCGTCGAGGCGGCCACCGGGCCGCTGCGGTACCTCCGGCTCCAGGTCCCGCGCCCGAGCATGGGCACGAACGTACCGTGCGATCGCCGACTCGGGCGCGTCGCGCAGCCTGGGCAGCCGGAGCACCACCACGTCCCCGATGGCCGGCACCACAACCGCCGCACCGGCCGGGTCGACGCCGCCGCCGTCCGTACCGGGAAGCAGGTACACCAACGCGTCCGCGCCGAGCTCAGCCAGTGCCGCGCGGATCCCGGCCGGGGTGACCGTGTCGAAGCCGACCACCTCGTCGGTACCCAGCGCCCGCAGCACCCGCAGGCGTAGCTCGTCCGGGAGCTCCAGCATGCCGGCCGGGTCACCCAACCGTTCGCCGGTGAGCAGGTCGCGGCCATGCCCTTCGGTTGCCCGCCACTCCTCGAGCAGTTCGGTGAGGCCGCGTTCGGCCAGCCGGTCGGCGATGCGCCGCGATCCGGTCACGGCCCCGAGCATGAGGCCACGCCCGGCCTCCAGCGCGGCGATCAGCTCGCTGTCGACACCAGGCTCGGCGTCCAGGTCGGTCAGGCACCAGCCGGTGACGGTCCGCGCCGCTGCCGCCGCATTGCGCGCCGCCGCCACCGCGTTCTCGGCCCCGCCCTGGGCGAGCGCCTGCCAGGCGTACCCGCGAAGCGCGCTGAGGCCCAGTTCCCGGCCGCGCCGCGCGGGCTCACCCGACAGCCGGGACGCCTCGGCACAGCCGATCGCGATGTTCGCCCAGATCGGCACCTGGTGGCCGCCGAGCATCCGCAACGCCCGGTGGAGATGCTCCTCCGCGCGGGCGGCCACCGGACCCGGCGGTACCGTTCGCCGCGCGAGCTCCAGCCAGGCGTGTCCGGCGAGCATCGTCGCGCCCTGCACCATCCTGGTCTCCGCGGGCGGCAGCATCGCGAGGAGTTCCTCGACGTGCCGCGCGGCGTCGCGGATCGCGTCGCGGTCGTCCCGGCTCGTACCCTGCGTCAGCAGCAGTGCCACGCGGGTGAACTGGTGGGCGAGCTCCAGGTTGGCGAATTCGCCGGACGCGCTCGGCAGTGCCGGCAGCGTCACCGGCGGCACGGCCAGCGGATCGGCGACGGCGAGGGCCGTCCGGAGGAATTGAGCGGTCGCGAAGTAGTACGACGATTCCGGAACCGCGTCGAGCAGGGGCCCGATCCGCTCCGCCAACGCCCGCATCCGCGCCGCGTCGAAGTCCAACCCGACCGCCAGGATTTCGTTGAAGGCGGACATCACCTCCTCGTCCATCGTGCCCGCACCGACCGGTGCGGGACCGGTCGCGGGGACGGCGGGCGCGCGGCGGTCGTTGAGCGTGGCGCGTCGGTCGCCCGTGTAGGCCGACCGCAGGTGCCGCATCAGGCCCGCCATCGCCCGCATCGCGCCATCCTGGTCACCCAGGGCGCCCGACCTCAGGGCGCGCGCGACGTGGCCCGTACCGCCGTCGCCGTCGGCCGTCGGGTGATGGATCTCCTCAAGGTGTTGCACCACCCCGAGACCGGCCTGCGCGAACGCCCACAGTGGACCGTCCTGGCCGCCGGCCGTCCCGGGTGTGAGCAGCCGGCGCGCCTGGTCGGCGTCGTAGCATCCGTCGTATCCCGCGACGGCGATGGTGGCAAGGCCTAGCTGCGTGGAGGCGCCCGCCCACAGGTCGGGGTCCACGGCTACCGATCGCTCCAGGTTGCGGATGGCCTGATCCACCACCCGGCGGTACGCCGCGGCGGTGTCCACACCGCGCCGTTCGTGCTTTGCCAACTCGTTCTCCTGGTTGACCCGGGTCAGCCACATGCGCAGCCGGTCGTCATCGGGCACCGTCGGGTCACGTAGCGCGGCGTCGAGGTCGGCCGTCGCCGCGATCAGCCACTTGTGGTCGCCGGTGAGCCGGGCTAGCGACTCCCCCGTGTCGGCCAGCGACCGCCGCACCTCCCACACATCCCCGGTACCCGGCTGCGCTATGGCCGCCCGCAACAGCGTCATCGCGGCACGCGCGTCGTCCGGATCGCCGGTCAGGTCGGCCCGTTCGCGCAGCAGGTCGCCGCAGTTGCTGGCGGACCACGCGTCGATGTCGACGCCGAGCACCACGCGCCACGCGTCGATCGCCGCGTCCAGGTCTCGTCGCGCGCCCTCCGGTAGGCCGCCGCTGTCGCCGTCGCCGGTCACTTCGGTGCGGGCGATCCAGCGCATCTGGTGCGCCTCCGCCAGGTAGCGGTACAGGAGCGGAGCGGGCGCCGAATCCGGCTCCATCCGGACGATCGCCGCCTCGGCCGCCTCGACGGCCAGATCGAGGTCGGCGACGCACTCGTCGAGGATCGTCCGCTGCTGGTACGCGTCGGAGAGCAGGCCGTAGGCGACGGCGATGCGGGACTGCGCGAACCAGTCACCGACCGGTGCGTCGGTGAGCCAGGACAGCGCGGGGACGAGCAGCGCGATGCCGGCGTCGAGGCGACCGCGCTCCCCGGGATCCAGCCCATACGCGCAGCGCTCCACCATCGCCATCCCCCGCAGGAGGTCGAGATAGCGCGCCACGGTCGGGTTGTGTCCGGTCGGCGCGAGCGAGCTCAGCACCGCCGACAGGTCATCGAGGTCCCGGTCCGCGTCCGCCTCGTCCATGCCCGTGCCGTACCTCCGCCGCCACGACCGGTCCCAGTGGCAGTCCGCCAGCAGCAGCACGGCCAGGTCCCGGTCCGGGTCCTCGGGTTCCAGTTCGTGGTAGATCAGCTCGCCGAGGTCGATCGCGCGCGTGTAGTCGGCCAACGCGAGGGCTGCGTCGGGCTGCACGTCGGCCCGCTGCCCGTGTGCGAGGGCCAGGTGGTAGAGCCACAGGCCGGCGTCGGTGTGCTCCGGCTCGCCGTGCAACGCCTGCTTCAGCGCGTCGATCGCCAGGTCGAGGTCTACCCCGTCGCTCGCCTCGGCGTACCGCTCGAGCAGCGCCAGCCCCCGCGCGGCCCAGCTCGCCGCCATGACTCCCATGCCGTTCTCTGACGGACCGCGACCCGTCCGTCAGATGAACGTGACCGGTACCGGCGCAGGCGCGTGAGATGGCGAGGCGGAAATGGACTTCTCCCAACGACGGCGGACCGACCCGAACCACCTCCAGCCGGACGTGCGGGCGCGGGTGGCCGCGCCGCTGTCCGGGAACCTGCGGCGGCCACGCCATGCCGGCATCTTCCAGGCCGTACATGCCCTGGACACCCAACTCGACGAGGCGCAGCGGGCCGAGCTCGCGCGGTGGGTCCGGGACGCGTACCAGGCGGACTACGGCGACGTCCCGCTCGGCTTCGTCGCCCCGTGTTTCCTCGGGCCGCCGTACGTCGATCACCGGCTCGACCTCTCTCAGTCCATTGTGGAGCATTACACTCCGGCCGATCCGATGCCGGAACCCTTTACCCGTGCCCGAATGCTCGCCCGGACCCGGGCCTACGCCTTCGTCGAGGTCTACGCGAGCGGTGACGTCCGACCGGTACGAGACGACGGCGGCGTCGTCTCCTGAGGCTAAGGAATGTGCGATGACAGACGGCGTCTATCAGCTCAAGAACCAGGTCGACAGGCTGACCGACCTGGTACGCGGACTCGACCGGTCGGTGACGCTGGTGGGTCAGCAGGTCACCGTTGTCGGTGAGGAGCAGCGTGAGACGCGCGGTGAGCTGTCGGTGCTGCGCTCCGAGTTCGCCGAGTTCCGCGAGGTGCACCAACGGACCGCGGCGAAGCAGCTGGCCGAGACCCGCGTCGGCGTGCTGCAGGACAAGCTGGCCCACGAGTTCGGCCACCACGACGTGGTACGCCGCTCGGCGACCGGCATGCTGCAGGCGTTCGACTCCGGCCTGGTCACCGAGGAGACCGTGCACCGGGTCAGCGAGGAGCTCATGGTGCAGACCCCGCGATACTGGCTCGCCCCGGTCCTGGTCGCGATGGCGCGCTGGGCCGGCGACGACCGGGACGGCTGCGCGCGCGCCATCAACGAGGGTTTCCAACGCGCCCCGGACAAGACGTCTCTGTTCATGGCGCTGGTACTGCGCCGGCAGCGCCGGGAGGCGGCGGCCGTACGGTGGCTGCGCCACTACCTCATGGCCCAGGATCCGGCGGCGCTCGGTCGTGCCTTCGCGGTGATCCTGGAATGCATCTCGCACGGCGCCTTCGGGCCGGGCGGGGTGGAGGTCATGCGGGAGCGCCTGGAGAGCTGGCGCACCCAGCTGCTGCGCGACGAGGAGAAGCTGCGGGCCCAGGTCGCCGGGTGGCGGTCCTATCTGGACAGTCACATCGCCCTGCCGGCCGGGCACGCATTCCCGCGGCTGGCGGCCGTCTCGCCGCAGTGGTCGCAGATGGAAGCGGTACTCGCCAGGGCCGAGGCGCACCGCTCCGTACTGGCGAAGTACACCGCTCTGATGTCGGCCGAGACGGAACCGCTGGACCGGTTGGAGGACGCGGTCGACGACATCCTCGACCTGCTCGTCGGCGACTGCGACGACGAGGAGCTGCCGCTGCGCCGGGAGCTGGCCTACCACGAGGCGGTCATCGAGTCGGAGGGCGACGTGACCCGGGCCAAGCAGGCCGTGATGTCCGACGGGCGGACCATGGAGACGACGCTCGACTACCTGACCATCCAGACCCGCTCGGCGCTGAATCCGGCCGCGATCGGGGTGTCCGCCTCGACCCAACGGATCGCCATCGCCGCGTGCCACGAATGGTTCGCCGAGGCGCACGCCTCCTTCACCAGGGACTACCGGGGGCGCCTCCCGGTCGAGGTACAGGCCGTGTTCGGTACCGCACACAACACCGGTGCCGAAACCTTCCAGCTGCCCACCTGGACCGGTTCGTTCACCAAGCCGATCGAGGGTCTGGAGCGGTCCCTGGCCGACCACTGGGACCGGCACGGTCAGTCCTATGTGGACAAGCTCGCCTTCAACTGGCGGCGCCAGGCGATGATCGCCGGCGGCGTGGTCGCCGCGGCGCTGCTGGTACTCGCCCTGTGTGCCGGGATCGTGCCCGCGCTGATCGTCGCCGTCATCGGCGGCGGAATCTGGGCGACGGTGCTGTACAGCCAGAACCAGAGCGCGGTACGCCGGCAACAGGAGATCCGGCTGCACCTGGAGCGGGGCCGGGCGCAGTCACTGACCCAGCTGCGCGCGGCCGGTGCCGAACTCGTCGACTGGACCACCCGGTACCGCGAGGCGGACGGGCTGGAGTCGCGGGTACGGGAAATGATCGCGCAGCTGGCAACCGCCGGCCAGGCGCCGACACCGTTCGAGCGGCGCGCGGTGACGCCCGCCGACGCGAGAGGAGAGTGACGTGAACGTCCGCCGCGGCAGGCATGCCAGCCAAACCGTGACCGAGCAGCCCTTCCCGGAGTCCGAACCGACCGACGTGCCGTGGGCGCGCCAGGCCAGCACGCCGCTGCCCCAGGCCACCCACCGCACGCGCCACGTCGTCGAGAACCTTCCCGACTGGGAGCCCCTGCCGCCCGGGGAGGTTCTCGTGCGGCGGCCCGGCCAGCCGTGAGCGGGCTGTGGGGGCACGGCGGTCGGTACGAGGAGTGGGCCACGTTCCTCGACCGCTGGGCGGCCGGCGAACAGCGGGACCCGGCCGGGTTGCCAACGCTGCGCGAGGAGGACTTCACGCGCGACAGCTGGGAACGGCTGACCGACCGGCTGACCGGCGCGCTGTCCGGGCGGCTGCGACTGTGGTCGCGGGCGGTGGCGCACTCGATCGCCGAGGCGCGCGACGAGTTCGCCGTCGGCCGCGCGCTCAGCCACGCCAGGACGGGCCTGCGCTCGATCCGGGCCGTGGCCGGACATCCCGGCCTGCCCCCCGAGCTGGCGAACCGGCTCGTCGACCTGGTCGATGACGCCATCCGCTCCGCGCAGCAGGAGTTGGAGCGGCACACCGAAGCCCTGGGGCGGGGCGGCGCCGGCCGCGACGCCGCCGAGCTCCGGCTACGCACCATCCGGGACAACCCGCTGACCGCGTCGACCGCGGCCGGCCCCGTCGACACGCCGGCCGGTGCCGGCTGGTACGCCGACCTGTCGACGCAGCGGCGCCGGCGGGTCATCACCGATACGCCGTACGGCCGCGCCTGAGGGGTACAGATGTCGAACTTCACCGAGGCACGGCGGGACCTGGACAGCTACGTGGCGGCCCGGGTCCCGCTCATCAGCATCCGCGCCATCGAGCAGGTACGGGCGCTGCGACTGGTCAGGGAGGTGGCGACGGATACCCGCCGGGCCAACCTGCCCTTCTGGATCTACACCCGGGCCACCGGCCTGCGCGATCTGCGGACGAACAACCCGGTGCTGGAGGACCGGTCGCTCACCGGTGCGATGGACTTCGCGGCGACGCAGTTCACCGGCCGGGCGCAGGCCACGGTGGTGTTCGTGGATCCCGAGGATCTCAGCGAGGACAACCCGGCCAGCCGGCACGTCGCGGAGCTGGCCCGGCTCGCCGACGCCAATTCCGGCAGCGTCATCCTGGTCACCGACACTCCACTGTGGACCGGACTGCAGCGGCTGGGCATGAGCCTGGTCCTCGACCTGCCCGACGCCACCGAGATGTACGAGGTGATCGTCTCGTTCCTGGGCGACCATCACGGCGTGGTACCGATCGCGTGGACCGAGCGGGACGCGCGCCGGGCGGCGGAGTTCCTCGTCGGCGTGCCGGAAGGCACCGCCATCAACGTGCTGGCGACCATCGTGGCCAAGGGTTCGGTCGACCGCGAGGACGTTGAGCGCCTGGCTCAGTTCAAGGACAAGCACTTCGGCGACCTCACCGGGCTGGAGCGGGTACCGGTCGGTGACGGCGACTTCCAGGTCGGCGGGCTGACCAGCCTGCGCACCTGGCTCACCCGCAAGCATCAGCTCATGGTGGCCGACCTGCGGGGCACCCGGCTGCGCCCACCCCGCGGCGTGCTGCTGGTCGGCGTACCCGGGTGCGGAAAGTCCTTGTCCGCCAAGGCAATCGCGGCCCAGTGGCGGCTGCCGCTGTACCGGCTGGACCTGGCCGCCATCCTTGGCCAGTACGTCGGGCAGTCGGAGGGCCGGCTGCGCGAGGCGCTGGACACGGCCGATCGGGTCGCGCCGTGCATCGTCTGGATCGACGAGATCGAGAAGGGCCTCGCCGGGCAGGGCGACAGCACCGGCGTGGGCCGGCGGCTGGTGGGCCAGTTCCTGTTCTGGCTACAGGAGTCGCGCTCCCGGGTGTTCGTGGTGGCCACCTCCAACGACGTCCGCGCGCTGCCGGTCGAGCTGCTGCGCAAGGGGCGCTTCGACGAACTGTTCTTTGTGGACCTGCCCGACACCGACGACCGGCAGGAGATCATCCGCATGTACTACCGGCGGTACGCGGGTTCGGAACCCGCGGAGGAGCTGGTGGACAAGCTGGTCGGCCTCTCCGAGGGCTTCGCCGGCTCGGACATCGAGTCGGCGCTGCACGACGTCGGAGCCGAGATCCTGCTGGGCGGGGAGCAGAGCCTGCGCCCGGACTTCGTCATCGAGACGTTCGCCAACACCTTCCCGCTCAGCCGCACCAATCCAGAGCAGATCGAGGAGATCCGGGCGTGGGGCCGGGAACGCGCGGTACCGGCGGGCCGGCCGCCGGTCACCAACCCCGCCGTGGGGCACCCGGGCCGTCGGGTACTCGTGATGGGTGGCTGACCGTCACCGCGTCAGGATGGTGGCGGTCCACAGGAGCAGCCCCACGGTGAGGGCGTACCCGCCGCGGTCAGTCCATCGCGCCACGAGGACGTCGACGGGTGCTCGGGTGCCCGTACGGCCGATCGCCGGACCCGACGGCGCGGCGAGCAGGTCGACCCCGCGCGTCGCGTACCGGCCGCTTCGCTGGCGTCGCGCGGAGAACCGGACGATGTCGCCCGTACGCAGCGGGGAACCGGTCCACTCGCCGTACATGACGCACGTCATGGGCTCTCCGCTGAGGCGCCGGATCCGCAGCCGGTGGACGGTGAGCTCGCGCCCGGACCGTCCCGCGATGACCCGGCCCGCCGCGAGCAGGGCGGCCAGGGCGAGGACCGGTACCACCAGGGCGCCGACCGTCGCGGATCCCACACCGCCGGCCGCGATCCGGCCGGCGGCGGCGACGGCGACGAGGACGAGCGCGGCGGTGAGCGCGCGCAAGCCCCAGAATTCGCGGCGTCGCACCTCGGTGGCGAGCGAACCCGTGACGACCCCCACGAACTGCGCCGCGCGGGCAGCGGCTGCCCGTCCGGTCGTCGGGCCCTCCGGTGGCCCAGCCTGCGATGGCCTTGCCTCCGGTGGCCTTGCCTGCGGTGGCCTTGCCCGTGGTGGTACGGGTGCCGGGCGCGACGACGGTGACGGCGCGACCGCCGGGCGCGACCTGCCGACCGCCCCGGGCCGGGTCGTGGGGTTGGGCGTGGCCGGGGGCAGGTCGGCGACCCGCCGCCGTCCGGCCCGTGGTACGAGCGGGAACAGCAGCGGGTCGCCGGACTCGGGCCGCTGCGGAAACAGCGGGGCGTCCTCGGGGCGCGGGTCGCCCGTCATCGCCGGGGATCCAGGCGGCGCGACGTGCACTGGTCGGCCAGCGCGTCACCGCTCAACTGCGGGAAGCGCGCCGTACACCACGAGTTGACCGCCGCCGCCGAGTCGAACGGGCCGAGCGCGAACGTTATCCACAGGGGCTGGCCCTGGTACAGCTGACCCTTGCCGTAGTCGGTACTCAGCAGGAGTACCACGCTGGCGCCGCGATTGTCGCCCTGGCGCAGCGCCAGGTGCTCGGTGAGGATGTCGGAGGCGTAGAACGTGTGGGTGCCGTTGGCGGCGATCTGCAACGGATCGACGATGCCCACTACCTTCGAGGCCAGCTGCGCGGCGTACTGGCCGGAGAAGACGACCTGGGCCCGATCCTGTTCGTGCAGCGAGTTGAGGGTGTCCAGCGCCCGCGCCTCGCGCTGCGCGGTGGTCTCGGGGCTGGGCGGACCGCTGGGGCTCGACGCATCGGTTGGGCCTGAGGTATCGGTTGGGCCGGGCGCGGTCGCGTCCGGGCCGGAGCCCTGGCCTGCGGTGGAGCGGGTCGGGAGCGGGAGGGGCACACCCCCTGCCGGCGTACCCGCCACCGGCGCACGCGCCGAGGTACCGGACCTTCCCTGCGGCAGGACGGCGACCGCGACACCGACCAGGACGAGCACGGCCGCGGCCACGAGCGCGATGCGCCAGCGGCGGGTCGACCGTGCGGCGCGCGGTCGCGCCACGGGAACGGCCGGCGGCGCGTTGAGCAACCGCGGCCAGGATTCGGCCGAGGCCGGTACCGGCGCGGGTGTGGACGGCGCTGGCGGCGCGGAACCGGGCGCGGCCGTGAGCGGCGCCGCCGCATCCCGGGCGGGCGCCGTTTGGTCGGCGGGCGCCGTATGGGCGGCGGGCAGCGTTTGGGCGGCGGGCGGCGGCGGCTGCTCGGGTCCGGCGGACGACCCCGCCGGCTGCGCCTCGCCGGGCCGCGCCAGCGCGGCCAGGTCCCAGATCCCCGGCGCCCGCTGCTCGGGAGCATCACCCATGTCGACCTCCCGGGCCTCGTACCTGTCGGGCGCGACCCTCGCGCCGGTCCCAACGGAATCTGACGGACGGCCTCAGGCGCCGTGACGGCGGCCGCCGTGACGGAATCGCCGACGCGGTAGGCGTGCCGTCCGTCAGGCGCAAGTAGTCCGTCACGAGGAGAACACCTGTTGTGGCCCTGGGTAGCCCGGGGCGCGACGAACGGTCAGAGTGCGTTCCCCCGTGCGCACGACTCAGGTTCCGCGGTACCAGAGTTGGCCTACGCTGGTCGGAACATCGGCGCGAAGGGAGCCGCCATGGGCCGGACCCCGCCGCCGGAGCGACCAGGGGATCTGTCACCCGCGCAGCAGGCGCAGCTGCGCGCTCTGCTGATCGAGGCGTTGCGCCACTCGTACGCCGAGGCGGCCGCGCGCGGCGCCGACAAGGAGGCCCTCGCCCTGGACATCGAGCGGCGGCGCCGGGCGCTGGCCGACGAGCTCTCAGGCCGGCTGGACGAGGCGGCCGACGCCGTCCTCGCCGAGGACACCGAGCACGCTCCGGACGATCCGCGCGCGCTCTGAGGGGTTGCGCAGCAACGTCGACACCCGCTCGTCGTACCCGGGCCCGGCGTGCGGCGGCCGGTCGATGTCGTCCGCCGCCCGGGTCGCGCCGAACACGACACCGATGACCTCGACCACCACCCGGTTCGCGTCCTCGCCCCGCCTCAGCCGCTCCTGGATCGCCAACACCGCGCCGTCCGCCAACTCGCTGAGGCGGGCGTCGTCGACCTGGCACGGGTGGGTCAGCAGCAGCGGCGGTGGCTCCACTGTGGACACTGCCACCACCGGCGCCTGCTTGTACCCGAGGGGCCGCTCGACATGGTCGGCGTACCACTTGCCGCGGCTGGCCATGACGGCCAGTACCCTGTCGACGTCCCGTTGCACGGCCGCCTGCTCGCAGCCGGTCCAGTCGCCGGTGACGGCGAACCGGCGCTGTACCCAGGAGTCCAGCGGCCACAGCTGCGCGCCCGCGGCGTTCGGTATCCCGACCCAGGTGAGGATCTGCAGGGCCAGGTCCTCCAGCCACGGGTCGTGGTCGAGTCCATCGGACAGCCAGCGCGGCAACCGTGGCCGCTGTAGCGCGCCCCGCCTGCCTCGCGCCCGGCGATGACCGTCGACCGTCGCGGCCGTCAGCCGGCTGGCGATCCACGCCTCCAGTACCCTGATCGGGCGGTCCGCGTGCGTCAGCAGGTCGTCGACGACCGCCTCGACGTCGTCCTCGAAGCGGTCCAGGCACTCGTCCGCGAGGCGGTGGACCGAACTGGCGCAGGCATGGTGCCCGCGGCGCCGCTCCATGACCCTGGTCAGCCGCTGGAAGACCACCGGCCACGCCACCGCGTAGGCGGCGGCGACCAGGGCGCTGCGCTGCCGCGCGGGGACCTCCCGCACGGAGGTGGCGAGGAGACCGGTACCGGCAAGTTCCCGCAACAACGCGACCGCGTCCGCGGCCTGATGCTGGCTTCCCGGCGGGACGGAGTCGACCGCGATGTCGAGGGCCACCGATTCGTTGTGGTTCTTGGGCACCGCAGGCTCCCTCCCGTGTGTCAGCGAGGCTGAGCCCGCGTGATCACCAGTTGGTCCGTCAAGCGCATCAACGAGTGCAAGTTTGGCATCTTCAGGAGAGGGCGATACTACACGTTCGGTTGGTCGTCTCTATTCGGATGATGCGATGGGGCACCGGTGGGACAACGCCACTGTGCGGATGGGAGGACGCCGCGCCGGGTGGCGGCGACAGGTGTTCGGCCGCGGGATACCGGGCAGGGGTTCGCCCGCTGTTGCTTTCGGTTCAGTGACGCGGTCGAGATGCTTTACCCGGCAAGGTGATTCGCCGGCCGATGTCAGGGTCACCGCCCACCCGGCCACGGGGACCGAGCGGTCGGGCCGAAGCTGTACTGGCCAGGCAATGGCCACTGTCGCGCATTGGCCACCTCCACGGAATCGATAGCCGTGGGGGCGACACGTATGGATCACGCTTCGTTCGACCGGCGAGGATTTCGTCCGTCAGTACCGGACCACACCCACCGATCGAACCACGGACCAGGGGGCCGGAGCCGACCTGGGGTAGGTCGGGGCCCGCCTAGGGGTGGCGGCCACCCTAGAGATAGGTACTTCGCCCAATGCGGTGGCCTGGCCAGCAGCGGGACGCTGTGGGCAATCCAGCGCAGCGCGGCAGCCACCCCCCGCGGACCTCCGCGCGGCGCCTCACCACAACTCCGGAATCTGAAGGGAGTGCGCTGTGCCCGGCGCGAACGCACTCATCACTCCACCGCGGCAGCGGCCGTCCGGCGACGCTGCCGAACTTGTCCGCCAGCTGGCCCGCGAAGGTACCCTCACAGACCGCTTCATGACCGGCTCGCCCACCGAACGCGCCCGGCTCAGCAGCGGCGCCTACGCCATCGCCTGGCTGGTCACGTTCGAGGGGTTGACCCGCCGACTGGAGTTCCGCCGCGGCCATCCCCGCTGTGCCGCCGGCATCCGGTACATGGCACCCGAGTGCTTCGACCGGTTCCAGGACGACGTCGAGGCCGTCCTCGACGACCTGTTCCGGCGCGCCAAGGTACCGATCCACCACCTCGAGGGCTGGATCGCCGGCCGGCTCCTCGCCGCCGCCACCGACGGCCATCGACGCCGCCGGGGCGCCCGGGGCGCGCAGCAACGGCCCCGGCTGCCCAGGTGGCTGGCGCAGGTGCTGAACGACGACCCATGGCTCACGGTGTTGGCCCTCGAGGTGCTGGTGTGGGTCGGGGTCCCGGTCACCGCCGGTACCGGGCTCTGGCCCGTGGGCGCCTGGGCGCAGCGCCGCGCACTCGTCACAGGCGACCACGACGGCGAGGCCCGGACGGCGAGGGACGTCGAGACGGTACTCGACGCGATGCGGCGCCGGCCGAAGTGGTACGACCGGTACGTGGAGCGGCCCCTGGGTCGCAAGCAGGCGCCGGTGATGCCGGCGGACGGGGCGGACCCGGGACTGCCCCGGGCGGGCCGGTACCCGACCCCCGCCGAGCGGCCCGAGTCGGACGACGCGCGCCTGCTCGATCTGGCCGCCCTCGCCATCGCGGCGATCCGGGACGGCCTGCGGCACGGCGAGGAGCCGGCCGCCGTCGTGGTCAACGTGCTGTCCAAGGCGTTCGGCTCGGGTACCGGCGTGGAGGACATGGACCGCGCGCCGGGCCAGGGCTCGGTCGCCGACCAGCGGGTGGCCGCGCTCCTGGCGGACCCCGCGTCGATCGACCGGCTCGTCGCGCAGATCCTGGACATCATCGCGACCGGCGACCGCCAGGTGCCGCCCGGCCCCTGAACGGGCGGCACCCCGCTGTCGAGCGGTTGCGAGGCGCGGATGGCCCGGCGATGCCGGACCATCCGCGCTTCCTCACGCGGCCC
>Ga0070679_100002455_pt1 | contig 16802 bp, 18 predicted proteins | sample KBSC63BmetaG_FD_65652 | JGI IMG/M metagenome (GOLD analysis project Ga0070679, IMG submission 65652) | Corn rhizosphere microbial communities from Kellogg Biological Station, Michigan, USA - KBS C6-3B metaG | ecosystem: Host-associated > Plants > Roots > Rhizosphere | place: USA: Michigan... | reverse complement strand
CCGTTCTTCTCGGCGCCCCACGACGTGAAGGTCTACTTCCACGTGATCATGGACGGCCCAGACACGGTGTCCGACGACGACCTGACCGGTGACATCCCGCAGACGTGGATCACAGATCAGATCAACGTACTCAACGCTGCTTACGCCGGCAGCGGATTCCACTTCATTCTCGCCGGCACTGACCGGACGGAGAACGCGGCCTGGTTCGAGCAGCTCGTGCCCGGCAGCCAGGAGAAGGCGATGAAGACGGCGCTCCACAAGGGGGGCTACTGGGACCTGAACGTCTACACGGCCGACCTCGGCGGCGGTCTGCTGGGCTGGGCGACATTCCCGGTGAAGAACGCGAAAGGTACGAAGCTCTCGATGGACGGCGTGGTCATTTACCACGAGTCGCTCCCCGGCGGAACCGCCGACTTCGGCACGGACGCCGTCTACAACCTGGGCGACACGCTCACCCACGAGGCAGGCCACTGGCTGAGCCTGTACCACACTTTCCAGGGCGGCTGCAGCAAGAAGGGCGACCAGGTCGACGACACGCCCGCCGAGGCCGGGCCGAACTTCCTCTGCGATCCGATCGACAGCTGTCCGAACGACGGACTGGGGCCGGACCTGATCCACAACTTCATGGACTACGGCGACGACCTCTGCCTCGACTCGTTCACGGCCGGCCAGACGACCCGGATGCAGGCGAACTGGGACACGCTGCGGAACGTCCTCCCGTACGTGAAGAGCATCAAGCCGAGCAAGGGACCAGTCACCACGCCTGTGGTGATCACCGGCACGTCGCTCAGCGACGCCTCGCAGGTCCTGTTCACGCAGGGCGGCGGCACCGTCGCTGCCACGTTCACTGTTGTGAACGACACGACGATCAACGCGACCGTCCCGGCCGGGGCAACCACCGGCCCGGTCACGGTCGTCGGCGTCAACGGCACGACCGTCAGCAAGAAGAAGTTCACGGTCACGCTCTAAGACGAACCCGGTGGGGCCCCGGGCGAGCCGGGGCCCCACCGTCCGCGCACTATCCTTGACGTCGTGGCCACGACGTCCGCTCCGGTTCCCGTGCTCGCCTGGCTGCCGAACGGCCTGACGATCCTGCGGTTCCTGATGATCCCGGCGTTCATCGTCGTCTACGCGGACGCCGACAACGGGCACAGCTGGGCGGCCGGGATCATCTTCGGCGTGGCGGGTATCACCGACCAGGTGGACGGCTGGCTGGCTCGGCGCTGGCACGTCGAGTCGGAGTTCGGCAAGTTCGCCGACCCGCTCGCCGACCGGCTGATGATCGACGCCGCGGTGGTGATGCTGGTGATCGCCGACCGCCTGCCGTGGGCGGCGCTGATCGTGATCGTCGCACGGGACGCGTTCCTGATCGTCGGCACGAAGCTGGTGCTCCCGCGCGGGTACCGGTTCTCGGTGAGCCTGCTCGGCAAGGCGGCGACCTGGGTCCTGTATGCGGGAATCGCGTTCCTGCTGGTCACCGTGCCCGGGACCGCCTGGCCGCTTTGGCTCTTCTGGATCGGCCTGGGCATGGCCGTCGGCGCCGCGGTGCTGTACGGCGCCTCGGCGTGGGGGACGATCAGAAAGCAGGAGACGGCATGAAGGCGGTCGTCATGGCCGGCGGAGAAGGGACGCGGCTCCGCCCGCTGACCTCGAACCAGCCCAAGCCGATGGTGCCGATCGTCGGCAAGCCGTGCATGGAGCACATCCTGGAGCTGCTCGGGCGCAGCGGGTTCGACGACGTGATCGTCACGCTCGCGTTCATGCCGCAGTCGATCCGCAGCTACTTCGGCGACGGCGAGTCGCTCGGCCTGTCGATCGGCTACTCGGTCGAGGAGTCGCCGCTCGGCACGGCCGGATCGGTGCGGCTGGCGTCGGGCAAGCTCGACGACACCGTCCTCGTCATCTCCGGCGACGCCCTCTGCGACATCGACCTGGCACGGCTGGTCGAGTTCCACAAGGAGCGCGGCGCGGCGGTGACGATCGGGCTGAAGTCGGTCGAGAATCCGCTCGAGTTCGGGATCGTCGTCACCGACGAGGACGGGCGGGTCGAGCGCTTCCTCGAGAAGCCGTCGTGGGGGCAGGTGTTCTCGGACACGATCAACACCGGCATCTACGTGCTCGAGCCAGAGGTGCTCAAGCACGTGCCAACCGACCGGCCGTACGACTTCTCGAAGGAGCTCTTCCCGCTGCTGCTGGAGATGGGGCGGCCGCTGTACGGGATGGTCTGCGACGGCTACTGGCAGGACATCGGCAACCTCGACGACTACCGCCAGGCCAACTTCGACGCACTCGACGGCAATGTCGGCCTGAACGTGCCCGGCCTCCGCCTGCGCGGCAACATCTGGATCGGCGAGGGGGTCGAGATCGACGACCTGGAGGACGTCGAGGGGCCGGCGTTCATCGGCAACTACTGCCGGATCTCGCCGCAGGCGTCGATCGGCGCCTACTCGGTGCTGTCCGCGAGCGTGACCCTGCGCGAGCGGGCGCGCACCGTCCGCTCGGTGATCGACGCCTCGACGCACGTCGGCCGCAGCGCGCTCGTCGAGGGCGCGATCGTCGGGCGCAACTGCGACATCCGCTCCCACGTGCGGATCCAGGAGGGCGCGGCGATCGGCGACGAGGTCGTCCTCGGAGCCCAGAGCCACGTGCTCCCGGGCGTCCGGATCTACCCGTACAAGGTGGTCGAGTCCGGCGCGCACATCCACGAGAGCCTGATCTGGGAGACCCGCGCCACGTCGGCCCTGTTCGGCAAGGACGGCGTCACCGGCCTGATCGACGTCGACCTCACCCCCGACGCGGCCGTCCGGCTCGCGGCTGCGCTCGGCACCGCGCTGAAGCGGGGCGCGCGGGTGGTCGCCAGCCGCGAGGCCCCCCGGGCCTGCCGCACGATCAAGCGGGCGATGATCACCGGCCTGAACGCGGCGGGCGTCGACGTCGCCGACCTCCGCGTCCTGCCGCCCGCGGTGAGCCGGCACATGATGAAGACGCAGGGCTACGACGCCGGCATCCACGTGGGCGTCAGCCAGGCCGACCCCGAGCGCATCCAGATCCGCTTCTTCGAGCAGCCCGGCATCCAGATGACCGCGAATCTGGAGAAAGAGGTGGCGAAGCACTTCAACCGCCGCGAGTTCCGGCGGGTGCCGTTCGGAGACATCGGCAACGTCACCTACCCGGCGCGAATCCGCGAGGAGTACGCGCAGGACCTGCTCTCGACCGTCGACGTCGAAGCGATCCGCCGGCGGAACTTCCGCATCGTCGTCGACTACGGCTACTCCGCCTCCTCGTTCGTCCTGCCGCTCGTGCTCGGGCCGCTCGGCCTCGAGGCGGTCTCGGCGCACGGCTTCACGACCGAGTCGGTGGCGTCCGCGTCGTCCCTGCGCGAGTCGATCGCCCAGGCCAGGCGGCTCGTCGGCGCGATCGGCGCCGAGCTCGGGGCGGTCTTCGACCGGGCCGGCGAGCGGCTGGTGATCGTCGACGAGCAGGGCCGCGAGATTCCGACCGAGCAGACGCTGCTGCTCTTCCTGCACCTGATCGGCAAGGCTGGGTGGACCGGCAAGGTGGCCGTGCCCGTCACCGTCACCAGCTGCGTCGAGGCGATCGCCGAGCCGTTCGGCCTCGAGGTCATCCGCACTCCGGCCGCCCCTGTCGAGCTGACCAGGGTCGCGATCGCCGAGGAGATCGTCTTCGCAGGTGCATCCGGGGGCGTCTACGTATTCCCGAAGTTCCTGCCCGGCTACGACGCGGTCGGCAGCCTCTGCACGCTGCTCGAGCTGCTCGCACGCGTCCAGCAGCCGGTCTCCGAGCTCGTCGCCGGGCTGCCCGCCTCCCATGTCCGCCACCGGCAGATCGCCTGCCCGTGGGCGGTGAAGGGACTCGTGATGCGCGTGCTCGCCGAGCGTCTGAAGGACCGCGAGCTCGACCTGACCGACGGGATCAAGGTCATCGACGAGCGCGGCTGGGTAGAGGTGCTGCCCGACCCGGACGAGCCGCTCGTCCACATCTACGCCGAGGGCGACGACGAGGAGACGTCGAAGGAGCTCGAGGCCGAGCTGCGCGCTCTCGTCGACGAGGCGATGTCGGGGCAGGAAACGGCCGTCGAAGCGCAAATCTCAAGCTGAGGTTGAACCTTTGTCCGGCGCCTGCTTCAATGGCAGGGCCGGTCGCCACCGCTACCAGAAGGGACCTGATGGAAGCGTTTCCCGATCTCGCGAGACTGCCCGACTCCGAGCTGAAGGACCTGATCGCGAAGCTGGAGGCCGAGGAGAACGAGATCTCCTACAAGCGGCGGCTCCTGCACGGCAAGCTCGACATCCTCCGCGCGGAGCTGGTCGCGCGGCTCCAGCAGAAAGGGGAGGGGGAGCTCGGTCAGGTCGACATCGACCGGCTGACGGAAATCCTCGCCGGCAAGTCCGCGCCGCCCACCGAAGCTTGAGCCACATCTACTGCCCGGAGTGCGGGTTCCAGAACCTGGAGTCGGCGCACTACTGCTCGCGCTGCGGCGCGCTGCTCGTCACCGAGGGGGAGCCCGACGAGACGACGCAGACGTTCTCGGCCGAGGAGGTCCACGACGAGCGCAGCGACCTGCTCGAGGAGCTCGGGATCGAAGGGCCTGCGCTCGTGATCCGCTCGGGCGGCGGCCGCACCGGCGAGACGTACCCGCTCGACCGGGATCAGACGACGATCGGGCGGTCGCCGGACTGCGACATCTTCCTCGACGACGTCACGGTCTCCCGACGGCACGCGATCGTCGCACGCGGCGATGCAGGCTTCACGATCGAGGATCTCGGCAGCCTGAATGGAACATTCCTGAACCGCTCGCGAATCGAGCGGGGCGGCCTCGACAACGGCGACGAGGTCCAGATCGGCAAGTACCGGCTCATCTTCCTGGCGCGATGACGACCACAGCAACCGCCACCCGGCTCCACACGATCGGCTCCGTCTGCCGCCGGCTGCAGAGCGACTTCCCGGACATCTCGATCTCCAAGATCCGGTATCTCGAGGACCAGGGCCTGCTCTCGCCGAAGCGGACGCGCGGGGGCTACCGGCTCTTCAGCGAAGAAGACGTCGAGCGGCTGGAGACGATCCTGCGGCTCCAGCGGGACGAGTTCCTGCCGCTGCGGGTGATCCGCCAGGAGCTGGCCGCGCCGGCCTCGGCGGAGCGCAGGCGGCGCAGGACGGGCCTGACCGCCGACGAGCCGAGAATCAGCGTCGAGGAGCTCTGCGAGAAGGCCGGGATCTCGCTGCAGCAGGCGCGCGAGCTGACCGACTACGGCCTGCTCGAGGCGCCGCTGACCGAGGGAGACGCCGACGTCGCCGCAGTCTGCGCCCGGCTGGTGGCCGCCGGGGCGGACCCGCGCCACCTGCGCAAGTTCGCGACCGCTGCGGGGAACCAGGCGGACCTGCTCGAGGCGCTCGTCCCGAAGCTCCGCTCCCGCAACCCGGAGGCGCGCCAGGGCGCGGTCGAGGATCTCCGCGGGCTCGCAGAGCTCGCCCAGGACCTGAGCCAGCTGCTCTTCTGGCGGGCGCTACGGCAGCGGGTGACGACATGAGCGTCGACCTCGCCGCCAAGATCCGCGACGTCCCGGACTTCCCGAAGCCCGGCATCGTCTTCAAGGACATCATGCCGCTGCTCGCCGACGCCGAGGCGCTGCGCGACGCGATCGACCGGATCGCCGAGTGGGCCGAGCCGCGCAAGCCCGACCTGGTCCTCGGTGCCGAGGCGCGCGGCTACATCACCGGCGGCGCGCTCGCCTGCCGGCTCGGCTGCGGGTTCGTCGCCGCCCGTAAGCCCGGCAAGCTCCCGTGGCGGACCGTGGCAGCGAAGTACGCGCTCGAATACGGCTTCGACTCGCTGGAGGTGCACGCCGACGCGATCGTCAAGGGCCAGCGCGTTCTGATCCACGACGACGTGCTGGCGACGGGCGGGACCGCGAAGGCGACGGTCGAGCTCGTCGAGCAGCTCGGCGGCGAGGTCGTGGGGCTGCCGTTCATCATCGAGCTTGAGTTCCTGAACGGCCGGGAGCGGCTGCAGGGCCACGACGTCTTCTCGCTGCTCCAGTACTGAGCGGCGTAGGCATTCCGGAGACGGGGTACTGACCACCCAGGAGGTGGTATCGATGTACGGAACCGTGCGCGGCGTGGCCACACTGGTCGGCGCGGGCATCGCCGGCGGGCTGGTCTGGCTGTCGACGCAAATCGGCCAGGGCTCGACCGGCGGCTACTGGGCAGCGGTGGGCATCCTCGCAGGCGCCGGGCTGGTCATGGCCGTCTCGCAGCTGGTAGGCGGCTGGACGAAGTGGGGGGTACCGCGGATCTCTGCAGGCGTCTTCCTGATCGGCTTCCTGCCGGTGCTGGTCGTGGCCGGCTGGGTCCTGCTCGCCGGCCAGCCCGATTCGAACTGGTTCCAGCGGCATGTGAACGACTGGTCGGGGAGCATCGCAATCGACGGGCCGGTCCACGACCTCGTGGCGGTGCTGGCCGTCCTCGCGTTCGGCCTGGGGCTCGTGTTCGGCTTGACCTTCGACACGTCCGGCCCGCGCAGGCCGGGGGAGCCGGTCTGGGAGACCAGGGCACCCGAGGAACCAGCGGCGCCTGTGCCGGCCGAGACGGCCGTCGTGCCCGCGGACGCGGCGCCGACGACGGTGCTGGACGGTGAGGAGGAGGCGACGGAGCGCATCGAGCGCACGCCGGACGCGGAGACCCAGCGACTCGTCCGCATGTAGCTGCCGTTCAGCGCCGGGTGCCGCGGCGAGGCTCGTCCTCGCCGTAGATCCTGACGTACAGGAAGATCACACACGTAGCCACGGCCGCCACGATGAACGCGGTCGGCTTCGAGATGCCGACGGCGAGCATGAAGGCCCAGAACAGCACGCCGAGCACGAGCGCCCAGATGAAGGAGACGATCCCGTGGTCGACGCTGGGCGCCTTCGGCAGGTGCATCGGCGAGGATCCTAGTGGACGGGCCGGAACCGTCGCGGCCCGGGCGGTGTAGAGGCGGTATGCGCTTGCGCCGTTTCGCACGTTGTTGGCTGGTGGTCGCGGCGGCCGTGTTGGTCGCGGCCGCGCCGGCCTCCGGCAAGGAGGGCGCGCGGGCGACGCTGACGACACGTGTGCCGCTCAGCGCGGCGGCGGGCACGAGCTTCCGCGTCGCGTGGGTCGTGACCATCCTCGACAACGGCAGACGGCGGCCGTTCGGCGCGGGCGGCATGTTCGTCCGGCTCCTGAGCCCCGTCCGCGGGCAGTCGGTGAAGGTGTACGCGAAAGGCGTCGGCGGCCACTACCACGCGACGGTGCGGGTCCCGAGGGGCGGGCTGCGCGGGATCCAGCTCGGCCTGCGCAGCTGGGTCAGCGACCCGAACGGCACCCGTGAGAGCGACTGGCTGTTCCCGATCACCAACAACCCGTTCGGGACCAGAGATTCGCCGAGCCGGTAGCGCTTTCGTCCACCGAATCCACCGACCTTCCCCTTGCGGGTGGTGCCGCCCGACTCGGCTTCGACCTACTCGCGCTCCGTGCTCGGCGCAAGCAGCAACCTAGAGGACCGCCATCATCGGCGCAAGAGGGGAGACGAACGAAAACAGCGCAAATTGCGCAGTCGTCTTCCAACTTGACATAACGTCGCTTCTCGTGCACTGAGCACGGAGCGCGTCGGGGGACGCAGAGTCGCGGTCTGTGCCGGCGCCGGCTTCACCTCGCCGTGGCGCTTCCGGCCCAGGAGCACGCACACGTCGAGCTCGGCCGTCAGACATGGCCGGTCGACCCGAGCGTTGGCGATCGAGCCAACGATCGACGGCCAGGACCGGCCCGCGGCCGAGCTCCCTCCTGCGAACGCTCGACATTTTGTAAAGAACCTGTTTGAATCGTTCGCGGGGGCGGGTACCCACGTGCCCGACACGTGTTGGAAGCATCCATAGCCACGATCGACAGCATCGTCCAGACCGAGGAGGTCGTTCAGGTCCTCGAGGCCGCCGAGGTCGCGGGCTCCGTCAACGCGTCCCAGCTCCTCGAGGTGCTCGAGCCACACGGGCTCGCTCCGCTCGAGGTCGACGCGGTCTACCGGATGTTCGAGGAGCGGGGGATCGACGTGATCGACGACGCGGGTCGCGAGCGCGAGCCGCCTCCCCCACCTCCGGCACCGACGCTCGAATCGACGACGGACGCGCTCCAACTCTTCCTGCGCGAGACCGGGCGCCATCCGCTGCTGACGGCCGCCCAGGAGGTCGAGCTCGCCAAGAAGATCGAACGCGGCGACATGCAGGCGAAACAGCGGATGATCCAGTCCAACCTGCGCCTGGTCGTCTCGATCGCGAAGAACTACCGCAATCAGGGCCTGCCGTTCCTGGATCTGATCCAGGAGGGCACGCTCGGCCTGATCCGCGCGGTCGAGAAGTTCGACTGGCGCCGCGGCTACAAGTTCTCGACCTACGCGACCTGGTGGATCCGCCAGGCGGTGGCGCGCGCGCTGGCCGACAAGGCGCGCACGATCCGCATGCCCGTCCACATCGTCGAGCGGCTCCAGAAGATGAACCGTGCCGAGCGGCACCTGTGGACGCAGCTCGGTCGCGAGCCGACGCTCGAGGAGATCGCGACGGAGGCGAGCCTGCCGCTCCAGCAGGCGCGCGAGGTGCGCGCCGCCGCGCGGGCCGCGACCAGCCTCGACCAGCCGGTCGGAGACCAGGAGGACGCGGTCCTGGGCGACTTCGTCGCCGGCGAGGGGCCGCTCCCCGAGGAGCAGGTCGAGCTCTCGCTCCGCAGCCAGGCGCTCGCCTCGGCGCTGCGCGCGCTCGCCGACCGCGAGCGCGAGGTGCTCGTCCTCCGCTACGGCCTCTCCGACTACGAGCCGAAGACGCTCGAGGAGATCGGCCGCCGCCTCGGCCTCACGCGCGAGCGCGTCCGCCAGATCGAGGTCGAGGCCCTCCGCCGGCTCGCGACGCTCCGCGAGATCCAGGCCGTAGCCCACTGACAGCCGACCGCGGTGACGGGCTTGAGCCTGTCACTGCTCTCCGGCCGCGCCGCCTACGCGGTCCGCAGATACAGGTACAGCTGCGGCGCCTGCGACCGTAGCTCGCGCAAGGCGCGTGCCTCCAGCTGGCGCACGCGCTCGCGGGTGATGCCGAGCTCGACGCCCACCTGCTCGAGCGTCCGCGGCGGCTGGCCGTCCAGGCCGAACCGCCTCGTGATCACGAGCCGCATCCGCGGGTTCAGCCGCGTCATCGCCTCCGTGAGCTCTTCCGCACGCATGCCCTGTGCTGTCATCTCCTCGGGCTGCTCCGCGTTGACGTCCTCGATCAGGTCGCTGTAGTCGCTCTCGCCGTCGCCGACCGGGGCCTCGAGGCTGATCGGATCCTCGATCAGCTCGAGCAGGTCACGCACCTTCTTCTCGGTGAAGCCGCTCTCCTTCGCGATCTCGCGGAGCAGCGGCTCGCGGTTCAGCTTCTGGGTCAGGAGCCGGCGGGCGCGCATCACGCGGCGCTCCTGCTCGGCGACGTGCACCGGCAGGCGAATCGTCCGTCCCTGGTCGGCGAGCGCGCGGGTGACCGCCTGGCGGATCCACCAGGTGGCGTAGGTCGAGAGCTTGTAGCCCATCTTCCAGTCGAACTTCTCGACGGCGCGCATCAGGCCGAGGTTGCCCTCCTGGATCAGGTCGAGGAGCGGCACGCCCGCCTTCGTGTAGTTCCGGGTGATCGACATGACCAGGCGCAGGTTCGCCTCGATCAGGCGGCGCTTCGCCTCCTGGTCGCCGGCGTCCTTGCGCTGGGCGAGCTCGCGCTCCTCGCCGGCCGTGAGCAGCCGCCCGTCGCCGATCTGCCTGAGGTAGAGCTTCAAGGGATCCTGCGTCGGGCCCGCGGCGTCGAACGCGTCCTTGGGCGCAGGCTCGGCCTCGGGCTCGTCGAGCGAGGGCACGAGCTCGAGCTTCGGCTGATCCTCGGCAGGCTCGTCGGGACGCTGGTCGTCCGTCACACCAGTGGTATCGGCAATCGGAGGCAGCGCCTATAGGACCATCGGCTCTCGGCAAACCAATGCCCGGTGCCGATCGTCTGAGTGTCTGTGCCCGTCACCGGGGTCACCCGCCGGGCGATCTACCATCGAAAGAAGCGGCTTATGTGTGGCATCGCAGGTTTCAGCATCAGTCCGAGCAGCGCAGTCGACCGGACACGCGCTGCTCAGGCTCTGCTGGCCGCGATCGCCGAGCGCGGCGCCGATGCGGTCGGGTATGCCTTTCGCTCCCCGGAGAGCCCGATGTCTGTGCACAAGCAGCGCACCGGCGCCAGCGCCGTCCTCGACCGGATCGTGATCCCGGCCGACGCGCACCAGGTCCTCCTGCACGTCCGCGACTACACCAAGGGCCATCCGCAGATCGCTGCGAACAACCATCCCGTCCGCCACGGCACGGTCGCAGGCGTCCACAACGGCACGATCCTCAACGACGACGAGCTGATGGCGCGACACGGCTTCGAGCGCGCCGAGGCCGGGATGAGCGTCGACTCCGAGGTGATCTTCGCCACCGCCGAGGCGACCGGCAGCGCCGCGCGTCCGTTCGAGGACTTCCGGGGCTCGATGGCCGCCGCCTGGCTCGACGAGCGCCACCCCCAGCTGCTGTACCTCGCCCGCGGCGTCGGCCGGCCGGTCTGGGTCGGCACCAGCCGCCACGAGCTCTTCTTCGCCTCCACCGAGGAGGCGCTCGAGATCGCCGAGCGGTACACGGGCGTGCACCTCCGCAAGCGCGAGCTCGCCGAGGGGACGCTGCTGGCGCTGAAGGGGCCCCGCGCCGTCCGCCGCGACCGGTTCCGCCCCGATCCGACCTACGAGGCCGATCCGCTGCCGGCCGTCCGTGCGCCGCACGAGGGCGCGTTCTGCCTCGCCCGGCTCGCCGCCCTCGCAGCTGCGGCCTAATTCGACTTCGGCTTCACGGAGCCGTCCCGCTCGACCGCCGTCCCCTCCTCGCGCAGGCGCTCGCGGACGAGGTACTGGAACGTCGACCACGCCCCGCGGCGCGCGTCGAACATGCGGTAGACCTGCCACTCGGTGAGCAACGCAGCGTCCTCTCGCCGCGCCGCCGCCCAGTCGTTGAACTTCGGCAGCCGCCCGAGCCGCAGCGCCATCTGCGCGCCCTGCTCGATCGCACGCTCCAGCCGCTCCTCCCCCACCGGCACGTCGAACCCGGCCTCCCGGAGCGCGTTCGTCAGCGAGCCGAAGGTGTGCCAGTAGAGCGACTTGGACGGCAGCCAGCCGCGATTCGCGTCGACGTCCTTCGCGGTCGGGACGCGGCCGAGACGCTCGCCGAGCTCGCGCAGCAGTCCGAGCAGCTCCTCCCGGGTCGCGAAGCGACGCGGAACGAGCCCGGCAAGGCGCTTCGCCTTGTTCCAGCTGCCGAAGTGCTCGATCACGGTCTGCGGATGCACCGACGTCGCCGGATCGTCGGCGAACTCCTTCATCGTCGGAGAGCGCCCCAGGCGTTTCGCCGACTCACGCAGCTGCTCGAGGATCTCCTCGTCCGAGTACCGGCGCCGGATCTCGGCCTGGAAGGCCGCCAGCTCGGCCGGATCGATGCTGGTGATGGCGCGGTAGGGGCGTTTGCGCGGCATCGGGCAAACAGAATAGAGCGTCTTGACATATTTGCAAAGTCCGGTGCCCAGTGCGACCAGAGCGTGTTGGACACAATGCAAATTCGGTCGGCACAACTAGACTGGGCTCGCGATGCGCCTCGCACTCGAGCTCGCCCTCGCCCGGTCCGCCGGCCGTCTCTCCCGCCTGGCCGGCCGCGGCGGCGGCACGACCATCCCCGGCAAGATCCTCGCCACGATCGACCCCGGCTCGGTCTCGACGCTGGCCGCCCGGCTGCCCCGCGGTACGGCCGCGATCTCGGCAACGAACGGGAAGACGACCACGGCTGCGCTCGTCGCGGCGATCGTCGGCAAGAGCATCCGGCTCGCCCACAACGGCTCCGGCGCGAACCTCGTCTCCGGTGTCGCCTCCACCCTGATCGAGGCGCGGGACGCAGAGCTGGGGCTGTTCGAGGTCGACGAGGGCGCATTTCCCGAGGTGGCGAGGCGGATCCGCCCGCGCGCCGTCTGCCTCGGCAATCTGTTCCGCGACCAGCTCGACCGCTACGGCGAGCTGGAGCAGATCGCCGAGCGGTGGCGGGCGGCCGTCGCGGAGCTTCCCGACAGGACTGCGCTGGTCGTGAACGCGGACGACCCGCAGGTCGGCGACCTCGTGCGCCCAGGCAGGGTCACCTTCGGCATCGACGATCCCGCGCAGGCTCGGCCGACGCTCCAGCACGCATCCGACTCGAAGTACTGCCTGCGCTGCGGGACGCCGTACGTCTACACGGCCGCCTACGTCGGGCATCTGGGCGACTACCGCTGCCCTGCCTGCGGTCATGCCCGACCCCCGCTCGACGTCGCGGCGCGTGCAATCGAGCTGCACGGGCTCGAAGCGGTCTCATTCGACCTCGTCACCCCGGAGGGCACCCGCCGCGTACGGCTCGGCCTGCCGGGTCTCTACAACGTCTACAACGCGCTCGCGGCCGCTTCGCTCTCCCGCGCGCTCGACGCCACCCTCGACGAGGTCGTCGCGGGGCTGGGGTCGGCACCGCCGGCGTTCGGCCGCGCGGAGCGGATCGACGTCGGCTCCCGGCGGCTGCTCCTCCTGCTGATCAAGAACCCTGCGGGCGCGAACGAGGTGGTGCGGACGGTCGTCCAGGCCGAGGCGCCACGGCTCGCGGTGGTGGCGCTGAACGACGCGATCGCCGACGGGCGCGACGTCTCCTGGATCTGGGACGTCGACTTCGAGCCCTTGCTCGAGTGCCTGGAGCGCGTCGTCGTCTCCGGCGGCCGCGCGGCCGAGCTCGCCCTTCGCTTCACCTACGCGGGTTTTCCGGCCGATGCGGTCGAGATCGTCCCGGAGCTCGGCGCAGCCCTCGACCGCGGGCTCGAGTTGACGCCCGAGGGAGGCGAGCTGACCGTTCTTCCGACCTACACGGCGATGCTCGAGCTGCGCCGGATCGTCGCCGAGCGCGGGCACGCGCGCCAGTACTGGGAGCGCGCGGCATGAGGGTCCGCCTCGGCCACCTCTACCCCGACTACCTGAACATCTACGCCGATCGCGGGAACATCGCGGTGCTGACGAGGCGCGCGGCGTTGCGCGGGCTCGACCTGGAGGTGGCCGCGATCGGTCCCGGCGACGCGGTCGACCCCGAAGGGCACGACCTGCTCTACGTCGGCGGCGGCCAGGACCGCGAGCAGGCGCTGATCGCGCCCGACATCGCCGCGAAGGGACAGGCACTTCGCGAGGCGGTCGCGGGCGGCGTCGCCGTGCTGGCCGTCTGCGGCGGCTACCAGCTGCTCGGCCGCTTCTATCGCGACCGGTACGGCTCCGAGCTGCCCGGCGCCGGCGTCCTGCCGCTCCACACGATCGCGGGCGAGCGGCGGATGATCGGCGACGTCCTGCTCGAGTGCGAGCTCGAGCCGGGCCGGCGTGAGACGGTGGCGGGCTTCGAGAACCACGCCGGACGCACGATCCTCGACGATGGCGCGGAGCCGTTCGGCCGCGTGGTCGCAGGCTTCGGCAACGACGGCACCAGCGGCTTCGAGGGCTGTCGCCTCGGCCGCGCAATCGGGACGTACCTGCACGGGCCCCTCCTCCCCCGCAACCCGTGGCTCGCCGACTGGCTGCTCGCGCAGGCGGTCGCCCATGCGACCGGCGGCGAGCCGCCGTCCTTCGAGCCGCTCGACGACCGGCTCGAGGCCGAGGCGCATGCCGTCTCGGCGGCGAGGGCGCGCGCGCGCGGCGGCCGGTTCTAGGGTCTGAACCCGCAGGGGTCAGACCCTGCCGAAGCTAGGGCGCCCACAATGGCCCCAGGTACACGGTTGGATCACCGGGCTGCCAGCGGGCCAGGAAGCGCTGGATCGGCGGGTGGAGGACGACCTCGTCGAGCTCCCCCACCCCGAACAGCCGATGGCCGCGAACCGCGGCGTCGGCGGAGGTGACGGTCTCCAGCGATCGCCCGCCCAGATCGGCCGAGAACATGATGTGGACGACATGTTTCGCGCGGATCGCCCGCGCCGGGGAGATCGAGTCGACGATCGCGATCGGCCCCTCGAACGGCATCGGATCGTCAATTCCCACCTCCTCGAGCAACTCGCGCCGCAGAGCGTCGACGAGAGACTCGCCGGAGTCGACGCCCCCGCCGGGGAGCAGCCAGTACTCCTTCCCCGGCTTCTCGTGCCGGCAGAGGAGGACGCGATCGTTCCAGCGGAGCAGCGCAGACACCCGGATGCGCGGCTCCACGCCCATCAACGGCGCCCCGAGGAGCCGAAGCCGCTTTCGCCGCGCTCACTCGCCGGCAGCGCCTCGACCTCGTGCAGCTCCGCCTGCGGGACGGCGACCACGACCAGCTGCGCGATCCGCATGCCCGGCTCGACCACGAATGTCTCGCGCAGGTCGGTGTTGTGCAGGATCACGCGCAGCTCGCCGCGGTAGCCGGCGTCGACGAGGCCCGGGGTGTTGACGATCGTGATTCCGTGCTCGGCGGCCAGGCCCGAGCGCGGAGAGACCAGCCCGGCGTGACCCTCCGGGATCGCCACGGCGATGCCCGTCCCCACCAGCGCACGCTCTCCCGGGGCGAGCTCGTGGCGCTCGCAGGCGACGAGGTCGAGGCCGGCGTCGCCGGGATAGGCCCTGGTCGGGAGCCTGGCGTCGTCCTGGAGCCGTGTGACCGGGATCTCGATCACGCGGCGGAGACGAGGAAGCGCGCGAAGCGCCGGACATCGCGTTCGGGGAGCCGCGCCCGGATCAGGACTCCGTCCTCGCGGTCGGTGCGCGACTCGATCGGCGGCCCGAGCGCGTAGAGCTCTGCGAGCTTGCTGCCCTCCGAGTAGGGAAGGAGCAGCTCGACCAGCTCGAAGCGGTGCTCGAAACGCTCGGCGATCCGGGCGCGGAGGTCGTCGAGCCCCTCCCCGGTCCGGGCCGAGACCTGGAGCGAACCGGGAAAGCGGTTCGCGAGCCGCCGACGCTGCAGCGAGTCGACGACGTCGATCTTGTTCAGCACGAGCTCGATCGGCAGCTCGACGGCCCCGATCTCCTCCAGCACGGCGTTGACGGCGCGGAGCTGCTCGTCCAACCGGTCCTCGGGCGCGGACGCGTCGGCGACGTGCAGAACGAGGTCGGCGACGAGTGTCTCCTCGAGGGTCGCAGCGAAGCCCTCGACCAGCTGGTGGGGCAGGCGGCGGATGAAGCCGACGGTGTCGGTGACGAGGTAGCGCCGCCCGTCCTGCTCGAACGACCGCGTGGTCGGGTCGAGCGTCTCGAACAACCGGTCGTCGACGTTCGCGTCGGCGCCCGTGAGCGCGTTCAGGAGCGTCGACTTGCCCACGTTCGTATAGCCGGCCAGCGCGATCGTCGGCGTCTCCGAGCGCCGACGCGCCTTCCGCCGGACGTCGCGCTGCTTGCCGAGCTCCGTCAGCCGGTCCTTGAGCAGGGAGATCCGGCGGCGGGCGAGACGGCGGTCGGTCTCGAGCTGCGACTCGCCGGGCCCGCGGGTGCCGACGCCGCCGCCGAGCCGCTCGAGGTGCTGCCACAGGCCTCGCATGCGCGGCAGGTTGTACTGGAGCTGGGCGAGCTCGACCTGGAGCTTGCCCTCGGCGCTGCGCGCGTGCTGCGCGAAGATGTCCAGGATCAGCTGCGTCCGGTCGACGACCCGAGCCTGGAGCAGGTTCTCGAGCCGCCGCTGCTGGCTCGGCGCGAGCTCGTCGTCGACGAGCAGCGACTCGGCGCCCGATTCGGCGAACGTGCGCTTCAGCTCCTCGAGCTTGCCCTTGCCGACGTAGGTCGCCGGGTCCGGGCGCACGCGGGGCTGGACGAGAGCGGCGACGGGATCGACGCCGGCCGTCCGCGCCAGCTCGCGGATCTCGGCCAGCTCCTCGGCCGGATCGGCTCCCTTGGGCAACACGGCGACGACGAACCCACGCTCCGGATCCGCCCCGGGGGCGGGATCGGGCTGGCGGTGGGTCACGCGCGAAAGTATCCCACGTCGGCCGGGAGGAACGGAACCGGGGATGGGCCCAGAGGGCGGGCCAGTCCCTCTCTGTGCCCGTCAACGACGAGGGGCCGCCCCGGAGGACGGCCCCTGTCCCGCAGTGGGCAGCCGGGTGGCCGTGCTACCCGTGCAGGTTCACCGGAACGTTGACGAGCCGGAAGCCGGTGATGCCGGCGAGCGTGCTCTCGCCCGGCTTGCTCGCGCGGACGAACATCGCGAGGATCTGCTGCTTGCCGTTCACCGGGAAGTTCGCCTGCCGGCTGAAGGTGAGCGTCGCCCACCCGTCGGAGCCGCTGTTCGACTGCGTCTCGTCGAACTGGTTGAACGGCGTCGGCGTGGCGTAGACGATCGCGCCCTGCACCGGACCGGTGCACGTCGAGGTGACGTGGACGCGGAACACGAACGACTGCGTCCCGCCGGTGACCGGCGAGGGCTGTGCCTGGAACTGGTCGATGATCAGCCGCGCCGGCAGCGACATCTGGCTGACCTGGTCGGGAGGGCTGCCCGGCGGGCAACCGTTCGCCGGCGGAGGCGTCGGTGTCGGCGCCGCCTTCGTGATCACCGCCGTCGGCACGGATGTGGCGTTGGTCGAGCCGCTGCCGTTCGTCGCCTTCGTGCGGAACCGGACCGTGTTCCCGACGTCTGCCGAGGTCAGCTTGTACGACCGCGACCCACCCGCGCCGTTGATGGTCGCGCAGCTGCCGCCGGTCTTGTCGCACCGGAGCCAGTAGTAGTTGTAGTCGGACGGATTGCCCGACCACTG
>Ga0070679_100002453_pt1 | contig 16814 bp, 16 predicted proteins | sample KBSC63BmetaG_FD_65652 | JGI IMG/M metagenome (GOLD analysis project Ga0070679, IMG submission 65652) | Corn rhizosphere microbial communities from Kellogg Biological Station, Michigan, USA - KBS C6-3B metaG | ecosystem: Host-associated > Plants > Roots > Rhizosphere | place: USA: Michigan... | reverse complement strand
CTCTCCTGGAACGAGCTCAGGCCGGCGTACGGGCTGGTGTCGCCCTGCAGCGTGCGCGCGACCACGCCCGGCTGGAACGGCTCGAGCGCGTGCAAGAGCGCCTTGGCGTCGGGGAAGCGATCTTCCTTCCGCTTCATGAGGCAGCGATCGACGACCTCGGCCAGATCGACCGGCACCTCGGGCGCCACCGAGCGCAGCTTCGGCATCGGCTGCTTGAGCGCCGCGGTCATGACCGGCGGCGTATCGGGCGGCAGCGGATGCCGCCCGGCGAGCATCTGGTACAGCATGATTCCGGCCGACCAGATGTCGGTGCGGTGATCGATGTCGACGCCGATGTTCCACTGCTCGGGCGACATGTACTTCGCCGTGCCGACGACGGCGTTGGCCCGGGTCTTCTCGCCCGAGTCGGTCTCGTCGACGCCGATGTCGAGCGGCAGCGACACCGGGGCCGACGGCTCGTTCTTGGCGGCGCCCTGCACGACCTTGGCGATGCCGAAGTCGAGCACCTTGACCGAGCCCGACTCGGTGACGAACACGTTGTCGGGCTTGAGATCGCGGTGGACGATGCCCTTTTCGTGCGCGCAGACGAGCGCGCGCACCACCGGCAGCATGAGCTCGACGGCGCGCGCCGGCGGCAGCTTGGTGTCCTTCTTCGCCACCTCGCTCAGCACCTGGCCGTTCAGGAACTCGAGCACCATGAACGGGTTGCCCTTGTAGTGGCCGACCTCGTAGATGATGACGATGTTCTCGTGGCTGCAGGTCGCCGTCGCGCGCGCTTCGAGGATGAAGCGGCGGGTCATGTCCTGGTTCTTCGACTGCAGGAACTTGATCGCGACGCGCCGGCCGAGGCGAAGATCGCGGGCGAGATAGACCGTGCCCATGCCGCCCGAGCCGAGCTCGCGGATGATCTCGTACTGGCCGATGCGGGTGCCGGCGGCGACGTCGATCGACTGGACCTCGTGGCCCTCCGAGCCGGCCACGCCCGGCGGCGGCGTCGGCGTGAGCGTGCGCGCGCGCGGCGGGCGCTCCTCGCCGGAGGCGCCGACGTCGACGCGCAGGTCGGCCGCGATCACCGCGGGGATGTCGGTCAGGACCGACGACGACGACTTGCCGTGAACGGTCGCTTCGTCGGGCCCCGACGACGGGGGCTTCACGCTCGGATCGGCCTGCCCATTCTTGTCGATCGACATCGGATCCTCCGGTACTGCTTCACTCACTTCAGCTCTTCGATCGGCGCTTCGCTCTTCGAGACGTGCGCAATGTCGGTCTCGAGGAAGGCAGCGACGGTCGTCGGTTGGAAGGCGAACAGCGTGATCACCTCGCCCGTCGCCGGCTTGACGTGGGCGGCCAGGCCGCGACGCGCGTAGATCCACTGCTCCCAGCTCGTCGACAGCTGGCTCGGCGCCTTGGCGTCGGGCGCGCCGAGCAGCGCCGCGATCGGCTGCGACAGCTTGGGATAGAGCATCTGCATCACGCGGATGTTGTCGGCGAGAAACCAGACGAGGATGCTGCTGCCGCCGAAGGTGTAGACGCGGTACTCGCCGAACTGCTCGAAGCGGCTCGGCGCCTCCCCGCTCGAGCCGAACGCGCGCTCGGCGTCGATGCGCCCGCAGGTGCCGAGGCGAAAGGCGGCGAGATCGGCGTGCGCGAGCGCGACGAGCGTGTCGCGGCAGGCGGCGTCGCTCGCGCGCTGCTTCCAGCGATCGGCGGCGTCGTCGGCGGCGCGCGCGGTCTCGTCGGAGCGCGCGCTCTCGTCGCTGCGCACGGCCGGCGACGACGCGCCCACCGACGGCGCGCTCGACGTAGCTGGCGTCGCGGTCGCGCAGGCGGCGAGCGCAAGGCAGCACAACATCATTGACGACCCCTGCGCCCCCACGGATTTCGTGGCTGGTACTATGTCAGATTACCGGCACATCTTTCCGTAACCACTGTTACTAATTCGCGAATTGGTTTGGAGGGCGCATGCGATCGCGGTTCGGCTGGCTGGCTGCGTTATTGACGTTGGCCGCGGTATTCGCGATCGGCGCGGCGCCCGACGCACGAGCGGAGGCCGGAAAACCGTTGAACCTCGCCTTCGTGCTGCTCTCGGAGCCGGCGCTGCCGAGCGGCGAGGCGATCGCGCGCGCCTATGCGCGGTTCGCGCCGAAGACCGAGCATCTGCGGGTCAAAGGGACGACGTCGAAGGGCAAGATGTCGGTCCTCGAGCTCGACCTGAGCCCGCACGGCACGGCCTTCGTGGCGCTGATGCCGGTGCCGGTTCCCCAGGGCGAAGCAGACGAGGCCGCTCGCTACAGCCTGTCGGCGATCGGCACCGGCTGGAAGCTCGGCCCGCACAAGGCGCACCTCATGGTGACGTTCCACGGCGCCGGCGGCGACGGCGCGCTCGCGGCGCTGAACCGCTTCACGTCGCTGGTCGCGGCGGTGACACAGTCGGCGCCGGCGGTCGGCGTCTATTGGGGCGAAGCGGGCGCGACCCACGATCCGAAATACGTGGTGGCGACGGCCGCCGAGCCCGGGATCGTTCCGCGCATCACGCTGTGGACCGGCGTGAGCATGGCTCGCGACGGCGCATCGCGGCTGAGCCTGCTCAGCCTCGGCATGAAGCAGCTCGGCCTTCCCGAGCTCCTGTTGACCGCGCCCAAGGGCGACGCGGGGCGCGCGTTCGAGACCTTCTTCGACCTGCTCGCGTACGTGGCCGAGCGCGGCAAGGCGCTGCCCGATGGTGACACCGTCGGGCGCAGCGAGAGCGAGCGCCTCCCGGTCCACTACGTCGCGTCGCCGATCAAGCCTGGCGAGCGCGTCTGGCGCGTCGACCTCGAGTAGTCAGCGCGCGGCGGCAAGACACCACGGGTCGCGCGCTCCGATCGCGATTCGGCTTCCGAGGGAATCGCTCCCCGTCGCGAGTATTCGCCGCCGGAATGCGGCAACTTGTCGCACCCCGCGGTGTCGCACGTCACGGCCCTCGCCATGGTACGATGACGCCGAGCATGACTCGTCGTTACAGCCTCCATGCCGCCGGTGTCGTCCTGATGTCGACGATACTGGGGTGCTCCGGCCCGAGCGGCGTCCTCGCGGGCAAAGCCATCCTTCAGGGCGAGACCGACAACTCCGGCATCCTCGTCACGGTCTCGGGCCCAAGCGCCGCGAGCGCCGTGACGTCTCCTTCGGGCGACTTCCGCTTCTCCGACCTTCGCGCCGGCGAGTACGTCGTCATTGCAAGCGCGCAATCGACACGTGAAACGACGTTGGTCGCGAGCGTGCATCTCGCGTCGGATACAGCCACGGTTCCCGATCTGTCATTCACGCCGGTCGGCGCGCTGACGGGCAACGTCACGCTCGGCGCCGCGAGTGGGAACGCCGGGATCACGGTAGTGGCGGTCGGCTCGTCGTCGATCGCCATCACCGATGATGCCGGGAGCTACACGCTGTCCGGCCTCGCCACCGGGCCGCATGATCTCATCGCCTCGCAGAACGGATACGTCAGCGCGGTCGCGGGAGACGTCCTCGTCGAATATGGGAAGACGAATGCCGTGGCACCGCTGACGCTCGGCCGATTGCCGACGCCTGTCGCGCCGGGACGCATCGACGGAAAGATCGCCATCACGGGAGTCTCCGACGTGCACGGGCTGGCGGTCAGCCTCGTCGGTCCCGTTTCGTCTGCGACGGTGACCGGCGTCGGTGGAGCCTACAGCTTCTCCGCGTTGGTCGATGGCACGTATACCATCACCGCTGCGGCGGCGTCGACCGCGGAGCAGAGTCAGACACAAACCGTCGACATCGCCGGCGGCGCCACGGTCGCAGCGCCGCTCATGACGTTCACGCCGCTCGGCTCGCTTTCCGGCAGGGCCACGTTGGCTGGTGCGGCCACGGGGAACGCCGGGATTCTCGTCTTCGCGACCGGCGCTTCGCTCGCGGCATTCACGACCGACCTCGGCGACTACGTGCTCGACGGATTACCGGCCGGCACCTACTCCGTGCAGGCCGTGAAGACCGGTTTCGACGTCGCATCCGTCGCGAGCCAGACCGTCGCATACGCAATGCCCCACTCCGTGCCACAGCTCGACTTGTCGCCGGCTCCCTCGGAGCAATCGACGACGATCTCGGGCATCGCAACGCTGATCGGACACGTCATGCACGACGGAACCACCGTCTCGGTATCGGGGACGACCTCGACGACGGCGACGCTTGCCGACGGCGCTTATACGCTCGACGGTATCCCGCAGGGCGTGTATTCGCTCGCGTTCCAGAACGGCTCGTATCAGGAAATCGTCCCGACCGTGCTCGCAATGGCGCCGGGCAACGGCTATGTCGTGGACGGCTCGCTCTATCCGCTGTCGACGATCGAGATTCCTCGCGGCCATCGACTGCTGAGCTCCAGCAACGTCTGGCCCAATCAGCTCAGCGCCGACGGCACTCATCTGATCTATTCGAGCGACTTCACGTACTACACCGGCAAGCTCTGGGTCAGCTCGATCAGCGGCGGCAGCCCCCGGCAAGTGACCACGGTGGGCGCCGGCTTCTCGGCGAAGTTCACGCCCGATGCGGCCTCGGTTCTGTATCTCAGCGACGTCGACTCGTCGGTCAACCCGGTAGTTGGCTCTCTGCACGTCCAGGTGCTGTCGAGCGGCGCCGACACAACGGTCGGGACAGGTGTCGACCGCTTCGACGTTTCACCCGACGGCGCGTACGTCGTGGTCCATCGTCTATTCGCCGGCGAGACTCAACTCGTCTCGCTTCCGGGCGGCACGACGACGACGGTCGGCTACGATTATTGTGGCTTCTCCCCGGATGCGAAGAACCTCCTGGTCCTGGCGGGGACGGGCCTGCGCATCATTCCGCTCTCCGGCGCTACGGCCACGAACCTCAACTGGACCGGCAGCTGCGGCACGTGGACGCCGGACGGTCAGCAGATCCTCGTCATCGATAACAACGGGCTGCATCGCGTGCCGGTGTCGGGCGCGTCCGCGACGCTGATCGATTCGAACGTCAATCTCGGCGGAATCAACTTCAGCCCCGACGGCACGCGGTTCGTCTACTTCTATCAGCCAAACGGCGGCGCCTCCGCGACGGTGAGAACGGCGTTGTCGTCCGGTGACACGGCCGCGAATATCGCGTCCAACGTGAACCTCTTCAAGTCGTGGGGATTCACGCCCGATAGCCAGCACTTCGTCTATTTCCTCGCGAGTTCGACCATCCAGTCCTGGTCGGCGACGGGCGGCGCAGTCACTCTCACGTCGCCGCCGATTTCGAGCCTCGACAATGACGGCTTCAAGATCTCGCCCGACAGCACGAACGTGATGTTTCAGACGAGCGAGCAGCTCTACGTCACTCCGATCGCAGGAGGCGCGTATACGACGTTGGGCGCGGTCGTCTCGGGCGCTGGCACCGGCACCGCGGAGTTCGATTTCAGCGGCGACGGCAAACAAGCGGTCTTCCTGCGCGGCTCCGACGTGGTCGTGGAACCGATTACGTCGGGCGCGGTGACGACGATCGGGTCCGACGTTGGAAACCGCCGCCATGGCATGTCTCCGGACGGCACGAAGGTGTGGATGCTCAGCGGCGTGCTGAGCCCGAATACGCTGGAGGTAGGTTATGTTTCCGGGGCGCCACCGGTGCCGTTGTTGAATGCCGTGAGCGCCAATACCCTCGGAATCCTCTGGGCGGGAAACGACACGCTCATCGCGGTGCGGATCGACTCGCCGCCGCCTTATCGCTTCCAGGACGGCATCTACGCCCTGGCCGTCCCCTAGCGCACTCGTTAGAGCTCTAGGTCTTTGCGACGAGCATGGCCTCGGAGCTCGACGGGCGCGGCCCGTCGGCGCGGGCGCCGAAGTACAGCGTCGCGGGCGATACGTGCTCGGCTTGCGCGAAGCCGCACGCGCGCGCCAGCGCCACCATCTCCGACGGCGCGAAGAAGCTGAGGAACGGCGTGCCCGAGGCGCGCGCCCCGCGCTCGGCCATCTGCCACATCGCGCGCTCGCCGGGCTCGACGAGCTCGAGCGGCAAGAGGAACGTCATCGCCAGCGTCGAGCCGGGCGCGAGCGCCGCGAGCTGGCGCAGCGTCGCCGCGATGGCCTCGCGCGACAGATACATGCTGACGCCGGTGGAGGCGACGACCGCCGGCTGTCGCGGATCGAACCCGGCGGCGACGAGCTTGGCCCACCACGACTCGCTCGCTTCGAAGTCGACGGGCACGAGGCGCAGCCACTCGGGGACTCCGTAGCCGAGCGCGACCAATCGCTGCCGCTTCCACTGCTGCGGCTCGGGCCGGTCGACCTCGAACAGGCGCAGCCGCGACGCCACCTCCGGCCGGCGCTGCGCAAACGTGTCGAGCCCCGCGCCGAGGATGACGTACTGCCCTACTCCGCGCGCCGCCTCGGCCGCGACCAGATCCTCGACGAAGCGCGCGCGCGCCACGATCGACGCGCGCATGCGGCTCGTGCCCTCGGGATGCATGTCGCCGCGCTGGCGCCAGCCCTCGTCGGGCGCGGCCAGCGTCAGGCCGAGCACGTCCTCGAGCACGTGCGGCGGCGGGTCGAGCTCGACGTGCAGCGCGCGCCACAACGCCACACGCACCGCGGTGCTGTCCGGTGCTGCGATCATGCCCTGGAACCTAGCATCAAGCGGAACGCGCGGCGCGCGGCAGGGCACCGGCGACGAGCAGGACCGCGCCGGCGAACATCAGCGTGTCGGCGGCGTAGTTGAGGCCGTTGGCGAGGCTGGCGCGATCGACGACGGCGATCGGCAGGTAGACGACGAGCTCGACGAAGAGCACCGTCGCGCCGAGCGCCGTCGCGGCGGCGCGGCTCTTGCGGCCGACGAGCAGCAAGGCACCGCAGACGACGTAGAGGACACCGGCCGCGAAGGTCCAGATCGCGTGGCCGCAGAGCCACTCGGGCGTGGCGCGGTTGAGCGGAACGGCGGGAACGTCGCGGCCGTGCAGCAGCTGCTCGACGCCATAGAAGAGCGCGGTCACGGCGAGAACGAGTCGCGCCGCCGTCGTCATGATCTGCGCCAGGCGCGCGCGCCGCTCGCCAGCGAGGCTGGCCGCGAGCGCCAGCGCGCCGGCGCCGAACGACAGCTCGCGCAACGCCAGCGCCAGCGCGAAGCGATCGCGCGGAGCTCGCGCCGCGGCCGGCGCGTCCATCAGCACGACGAAGAGCAAGAAGGTCATCGCCAGCAGGCTCGCGGCGACCCGTGCCCCGATCCGCGTCGCCAGGCTCAGCGCGGCCGCGACGAAGCAGGCGCCGACGAAATAGACCCAGAGGCGCGGCCACGGCATCCACGGCGGCATGATCGACGCGACCGCCGCGGTGACCGTGAAGTGCTCGGTGCCGAAGGCGGCGAGCGGCGCCGCGTAGAAGAGCGGGCCGAGCAGGATGAGCTTGTCGAGCCGGCGCGCGTTGGGCCAATCGCCGCGGCGAAGCATCGCGGCCAGCCCGATCGCGAGCACCGCGGCGCCAGCGGCGTATGACCAGAGGACCCTCGGCGGCATGTTCCACTCCGTTGCGGAGTGATTGTCGCCCATTCGACCCCCGCTCGCGACGATTCCGGCAGCCGGGGACGTCGGATGCGACCTTCGGTCGTCAGCTCACGGGAGGCCGGCTGCCTGGGGCACGCGGCCGGTGCAGCGCTCGACCACGCGCAACAGCTCGAGCGTGCTGCCGCCCTTGGGCACACACGCTTCGGCGTCGAGCTCGCTCATGCGCTCGTCGCCGCAACCGAGCGCCGAGAAGATGACGTAGGGAATCGCGGCCAGCCGCGCGTTCTTGCGCAGCTCGGCGATGAGCTCCCAGCCGCTCATGATCGGCATCTCCAGATCGACCACCAGGAGCGCGGGCAGCGCCTCGGCCCGCCCGAGCGTCTCCAACGCCAGCCGCCCGTCGGCGACCGCCTCGACGCGAAAGCCGCCGAACGTGAGCAGGTCGACCACCGTCTCGCGAACCCCCGCGTCGTCATCCACGACCAACACCCACTTCTTCATGACCCTCCTCCCCCGTCCGCTACGGAGTGCTCGACGCGTCGCGCGGGTTCGAGCCTGCCGCCCGCTCGCCGCTGTCGAGGTAACGGCACGCTCGTGTAGGTCAGCGCGCGGCCGGCGTGCGTCGCGCGCTGCTACGGGCGCGGTTCCATCGTGGCCGGGTACTCTCGAGTGCGGCATTTTGTCGCACCTGCCGCGCCGCCACGCCGCTGCAGCTCGTCCGCCCATGCACCGAAACGATCCCGGGGCCGCCACTCCGCCGTCGAGAACCGTGCCCCATCACGGCGACCATATCGCGGAACGAGATTGCTGTCGAGCGTGCACGACGAATTACTGATTCGTACACGGAGAATCCATATTCGATTTATCTGCGACAAAACGCCGCATCTCGAGTCGCGCGCGGCCAAAGTGCAGCGCAAGATCTTCGCGCCGAAGGACAGCGCCGGCGGCCGTTGATTTCGTTGTCCGCGGGCGCCACCTGAGCCCGCACAGTCACTCGCAAGCCTCGGGAATCACGGCCTCGACGGAGACGTCGGGGATTCCCAGTACGGCCGTGATATGATGCAACCGTGAAGGTCTGTTTCGCGTTCGCCCTCGCCGTCCTGTGCGCGCTCCACTCCCCCGCCGCTGCCGAGCCCGGCCTGTTGCGCATCGCCACCGCGGCGCCCGACGGCACCGCGTGGGCGCGGCTGTTCCGCGCGATGGGACGCGACATCGAAGCCGACAGCCGAGGTGCGATCACGACCAAGTGGTACTTCGGCGGCATCGCCGGCAGCGAGCTCGAGTCGCTCGAGCGGCTGCGCAAGAACCAGCTCGACGCGGTGATGTCGGGCGGCCCCTTGTGCATGAAGCTGTCGCCGTCGCTGCGCGCGCTCCGGCTCATCGGGCTCTACGAATCGCGCGCCGAGGCCTCCTACGTGCTCGGGCGGCTGCGGCCGACCATCGAGCGCGAGATCAGCGACGCCGGCTTTCACAACATCGGCGTCGCCATGCTCGGGCCCGACATGCTCTTCACGCGCGCGCCCATCACCAGCGTCGAAGAGCTGCGCAAGACGCGGCTCTGGGTGTGGGACGTCGACCCGGCGATGCTCGCGCAGTTCGCCGCCATCGGCGTGCCCACGGCGGCGATGGGCGTCGAGCGCGCGGGGCGCGCCTACGAGGAGCGGCAGGTCGACGGCTTCCTCTCGGTGCCGACGGCGGCGCTCGCCTTTCAGTGGTCGGCGGCGACGAAAGAGCTCGAGGAGCTGCGCCTCGGTTACCTGCCCGGCTGCATGGTGATGACGCAGCGGGCGTGGGACACGCTCGACGTCGGCGAGCGCGCGGCGATCAACGAGTCGGTCGGGAAGTTCCTGGCGCGGCTCGAGGACCTGGGACGGCGTCAGGATGCCGAGCTCCTCGGCGGGCTCTTCGAGCGGCAGGGGCTGACGCGGGTCGCGATCTCGCCGGCGTTCGCGACGGCGTTCCTGGCGCTGGCGAAGGTGGCGCGCGAGTCGCTGCGCGACAAGCTGCTGCCGGGCGAGCTCATGGATCGCGTGGCGAAGTGGGTCGGCGACTATCGCGCCGAGCACGCGGTGCCGCGCAACTAATTGACGCGCGGCGCGTGCGCGGAGGCGTCGGTGGCGATGGCGCGCCCGCGGCCGAGCTCGGCGTGGATGCTCGCCAGATCGGGATCGGCGATCGCCTGCTCGAGCGGCACACCCATGGCGAGCGCGCGCTTGACGGTGCGAAGCGCGTCGGTGCGCTTGCCGCCGAGCGCGTAGGCGCAGGCGAGGTTGTAGACGAGGGCCTGCTGCAGGGTGGTGTCGGCGACGCGGTGGCCGAGCAGGCGCGCCGTCACGTGCAGCCGTCGATGCCGGCCGAGACGCCGGCGGTGGTGACGAAGCGGCCGTTGTCGACGAAGCGGCGACCGTCCTCGACGTGCGCGCGGCGCGACCGTGCGCAGCGCCTCGATGGCGTTGAAGAAGGTGGTGATGGTGAGCCCGTCGAAGAGGCCGGCCTTGGCCAGCGGAAAGGCGCCGGTGCAGACGGTGAGCTAGGGACGCTACTTCTTCTGGCGCAGGTTGGAGGGGATCTCGCGGTCGTTCTCTTGCACCGCCCAGGTCTGCTGCGGCATGTCGCGCGTGTCGGTCTGGGCGTCGGCGCCGTCGTTGCCGAGGTTGCCGGCGCGCAGATCGGAGAGCTCGGCCTCGGCGCGCGCGTGCTCCTGCGCCTGGCGATCGTTGGGCACGACGGTCGGCTTCGGCTGCGCGCGCGCCGGGTGCGAGCGCGCGTGTGTCCGTTTGTGCGGGTGGGCCGCGACGGGCAGCGAGAGCAGCGAAACGACCAGGGTGACGGCGAAAAAGCGCATGCGCCCCGTGGTTGCAAGGCGTGAACCAGCGCCGTCGCCGTCGTAAAGCCGCGTCGGATGCGTCGGCGCCCACGCGGCCGCGGCGACCCGGGGCCCCAGGGGCATGGACAGGCGTCCATGCCCTCGTCAGGCCGCCGTCGCGCGCGCCGTCGGAGTCAGAGCGGCTGAACCGGCACGACCACGTCGAGCGGCGTCGGCGACGCGGCGAGCTGGAGCGCCTGGCAGGTGACCGGCAGCGACGACGCTCCTTCGCGGATGCGCTGCGCCACCACCGGATCGGACAGGTCGCCGCGCAGCGCCACCGTGCACAGCGTGTAGGCGCCCGAGGCGAGCTGATCGAACGTGACCGAGCCGTTGTGCAGGATGTGGCCGATGTTCACGGTGCCGTCGGGCCGCTGCAAGAGCGACTGCTCGATGTCGCCCGCCGCGCGCGCGCTGAGCGTGCCGCTGGCGAGGTAGACCTGTGCGTTGACCACCTCGCGCGGCGGCGCCGTCAGCCGCACGCGGCAGCTGGCGACGCCGCTCGGCAGATCGACGTCGAGATGCGCCGCCCCTTCGCCGACGTGCACGAAGCGCGTGGTGATGCGCTGGTCGAGCTGGTTGTCGCTGTCGCCGGCGGCGATGGTGTAGTCGTCGGGCGAGAGGCGATCGAACCGATAGTGGCCGTCGGGGCCGCTGCGCACGAAGAAGCGCGCCTGGCCCTGCGCGCGCGAGGAAGCGGCGACCACGGCGTTCTCGAGCGGCTTGCCGCCGCGGGTGACGGCGCCTTCGAGCGAGCCGAGCGGCAGGAGCACCAGCGTCACCGCCGGCGGATCGTGATCGGCGCCGACCGGCGTCGGCGTCGAGCGGCCGAGCGAGGCGTGCTCGGCCACCACCGCGAGCGCCTGATCGCCGAGGCCGCTCAGCACGAAGCTGCCGTCGGCGTTGCTGGTGGTCTCGATGCGGCCGATGCCGGCGGCGCCGGTGGCCGCGCCGAGCGAGCTGCCGTCGCCGATGAGGAGCGCCGCGCTGGTGACGCGCGCGCCACCGACGCCGCTGCCGGCGCTGGTGATGACGCGGCCGCGGAGGGTGCGGCCGCGGTCGAGCCGCAACAGGCCGACGTTCTCGTCCTGCCCGACGTGGACCTCGACGCTGGGGACGACGCGCTCGCGGAAGCCGGGGCCCTGGATCGACAGCACGTGGTGGCCGGCGGGACAGGGCATGCGGAAGCTGCGCGTGGCGCGGAACGGCACCGGCAGCGCGCTGTCGAGGCGGACCTGGAAGAAGTCGGGCGCGCTCTCATCGGCGAAGGCGACCTCGCCCACGATGGCCCCGTCGGAGGCGAGCACGACGCGCACCTCGCGATCGCCGCTGTGCGCGTGCTCGACGGCGCTGGCGCGCGCGCTGGCGCCGGCGGAGGCAAACGAGGCGCGCACGCGATAGGCGCCGTCGGGCAGGCCGCGCAGCGTGAAGCGCCCGCCGCCGTCGCTGACGGTCATGGGCGGATCGCGCAGCGCCTGATCGCCGCCGCGCTCGTCGGGGAGCGCGCTCACCTGCGCTTCGGGAACCGGCGTGCCGTCGGCGGCGACGACCATGCCGGCGATGGTGGCGTCGACGTCGAGCACCAGGCGCGCCGCCGGCTCCTCGTCGCGCGCCGAGAGATCGAACGACTGCGCGCGCGAGGTCGCTTCGGCGCCGACGGCCAGAAGCTCGACGGTGCGCAGCGGCAGGCCGGTCACGGCGAAGGCGCCGTCGGAGTCGCAGCGCACCTCGGCGAGCGCCTCGGGCTTGCCGCCGCCAAGCGCGGCGCGCACCGATGCGCCCGCCACCGGCTTGCCGTCGCGTCCGACCACGTGGCCGGCGATGCGGCCGCCGCGCGACATCACGATCTCCACGTCGTCGCGCGCCGCCTTGCCGTCGACGGAGAGGAGCGCCGAGCTGCCGGGCGCATGATGGCCGTCGCGCGCGGCGAAGCGCACGGTGCCGGCGGCGACGGCGGCGATGCGCCAGCGCCCCTCGGCGTCGGTCACCGGCGCGGCGCGCGCATCGACGAGCGGCTCGCCGCGCGCGGCGCTCTCGCCAGTCACGGTGGCGCCGGCGACGGGATGGCCCTCGGCGTCGACGACGCGGCCGCTCACCGCGCCGCCCGGATGCATGGTCACCACCAGCGACTGCACCGTGCCCGGCCGCCCGTTGCTGACGAGGGTCGGAAAGCTCGGCGCATAGCCGGGCGCGGTCACGACCACTTGATGCGGCCCGGCGCCGACGCCGCGCAGGCGCGCCACGCCGCGCACGCCGGTGGTGGCCTGCATCGGCAGCGGCTCGCGCACCTCGACGGTGGCGCCCGCAATCGCGCGCTGCGTGAGCACGTCGAAGGCCAGCACCTCGACGGTGGTCGCGCCCTGCACGCGCAGGATGACCGGCTCGGTGCGCTCGGTCAGCGCAACCACCGCCGGGCCGGCGACGCGCTCGTCGACCGACGCGCTCAGCGCGAGCGTGCGCGGCGCCAGGCCGGTGAAGACGAAGCTGCCGTCGGCTTCGGAGCGGACGCTGCGCGGCGGCACCGTCGACAACACGACGGTCGCGCCGCCGACCGGCTGCTGCTCGGCGTCGATCACCTGCCCTTCGAGGCGCAAGGTGCCGAGCGGATCGGCGTGCGCGGCGTCGACGATCGGCGACAGCGGCGGCAGCGTGCTGCTCGCGAGCCGCGCGCGGCCCGTCGCGCCGACGGCCGCCGCCGCCGCCGGGGCCTGCTCGTGACGGCGCCCGCGGCCGACGAAGGTCGCGGCGCTCGCGAGCGCGATCGCGGCCAGCAGCGCGAGCGACACTTTCGTGCGTACGCGCATCACGCCACCTCGCGCTCTCGCGCTTCGTCCGCCGCCACCGGCAACGCGCACGCGCCGTCGCTGCACGCGCGCGCATCGGGGACGATGGTGCGTCGCGCCGCCAGCCAATCGTAGGCGCGCTCGCCGAGCCCGGCGCGATCGATCAGCCACAACAGCGGACGCGCCGGCCACAGAAGCGGCATCGTGCGGGCCAACGCCTGCACCGCGCCGAAGCCGCGCGCCACCTCGCCCGTCGCCAGGATCACCGCGTGCATGCGCCGCTCGAGCGCATCGGCCGAGATGCCGAAGCGCGCGTAGTCGGCGTGATGGCGGAACGAGCGGATCGTCAACTGCCCGCCGCGATCGAGCCGCCGCAGCGCCTCGCCCGCGCGCCGGCAGTGCGCGCAGTGCCCGTCGATGTAGAGCAGGATCTGCGGCTCCGCCACGCGCCCGAGGCCGAGCCGCTCGAGCGCGCCGGCGACGATGCGCCGCCCCGCCGCCTGCAGCGACGCGAACTCCTCGTCGGTGATCAGGAACAGCTCGAGCCCGATCATCACCGTCGAGAACGTCACCAGCCCCATCACGATGGCGATGTTGAGGTGGAAGAAGATGCCGGCGGCGAGCCAGACCAGCTTGAAGCGCGAGAAGATCGCCATCGGGAACCAGAGCTGGAACAAGAGCGTCGAGTAGGTCGCGATCGTCGTCATGAACGGGTTCTTGAAGATGCTGCGCACCCACGGCACCGAGAACCACTCGACCTGGCTGACCACGTAGAGCGCGGTCCCGTGGTGCCAGCGCTCCCCCGCCGCCTTCATGATGCCCGACGTCGCGTAGAGCACGACCAGCTGCGCCATGATCGCGACCACCGCGATGTTGTGCACCCACACGCCGAGCGAGCGACGCACCGGCTTGGCGTCCGCCGGCAGCAGGAACAGCATGTAGGTCAGCGTCAGGCGCGTGATGTTGTCGCCGCCGTCGAGCACCTCGGGCAGCCGCCGCTCGAGCATGAGCGTCGCGAACAGCGCCAGCACCGTCGCCGCGCGCGTGTGGCGGCCGCTGACGAGGCCGACCGCGGCGAGCGCGACGGCGCCGAGCACGGCGTAGGTCCCCGCCATGCTGTGAAAGATGACGTCGAGCTTGCCGGCCAGCCACGGCCCGAAGTACGACGGGTTGCCGCTCAGCCCGATGCCGTGCGGCCCCCACAGATAGGCGGCGAACGGCAGCTCCGTCAGCACGCGAAACATCAGCATCGCGCCGATGGCCACTTGCAGCACGCGCACGCCCACGCGATGGCGCGGATCATCCGCGAGCCAGCTCCACGCATTTTTGATCATTGTCCTTGCTCCTGTTGGAACATGCCCATGCGCGCCACGTCGGGGTCGATGGCGGCCACGCCGAGCTCGAGATCGCGCGGCGCCGGACGCGCCTCGTAGCGCTGCGACCAGGGCAGCCCGTCGGTCTCGCGCAGCCGCAGCGCCACGTGGCTGAAGCGGCCGCCGTCGGCGTCGAGGTCCTTGCAGAACGCCGAGCCGATCTTGGTCAGGCGCGGCATCGTCGCCGTGCGCACCTGCTTCAGGTTCTCGTCGTAGGCGGTGCAGGCCTCCTTGCTGCCCTTCTTGCACGCCTGCATCAGCTCGGGCACGCCGAACATGAGCGCGCGCATGGTGTTGGTGTTGGGCCGCGCCACGCGGTCGTAGGCGGCGAAGCGGTTCTCCTGGAAGCGGTGCCACAGCGGCGTCGACAGGTCGTGCCAGCCCGTCGACGGCAGCTTCTTCTCGGCGCCCGACGCCATCTCCGCCGGCGTCATGCAGCGGGCGAGCAGCGCCATGTCGCCGCTCACCGGATCGGGCGCGAACAGGCGCCAGTTCTGCGAGAAGAAGGTCCCGATGGTCGCGCTCAAGAGCGGCTGCGCGACCGCCTGCGCCGGATTGAACGGCAGCACGTAGCCGACCGTCAGCGTGAAATGGATCAAAAGCCACGACAGCGTCGCGAGGCGCAGGACCAGGCCGAGCCGGCTCTTCGTCTTCGGTTTCATGTTCGTTCTAGTCGAGCGCGCGCACGGAGAGCGCGCTCGCGGTGGAGATGCCGCCGAGGTAGTAGGCCTGGCTGGCGGTGCGCTGCGGATTGAGGATCCCTTCCGCAGGGGCCATGTAGAGCATGTGGATCTGGGCGTCGTTGTTCTCGGTCCAGAAATAGGGAACCGCCGTCGCCGATCCGGTCACGCTCGCCGACTGCGAGCGGGTGTCCTCGGCGCGGACGCTGGCCGTGGCGTTCACGAGCACGAGCGCGGCGACGGCGATGGTCAGGAGCGTGGTCTTCATGAGCATCCTCTCTTGGATGGGTTAGTCGAGCGCGCGCTCGGGCAGCGCGCGGGCCGCGGCCGTGGCGACGCCGTACGTGCAGCCGGAGCCGCTCGTGGCGACGTAGTAGGCGTACAGGGCGCCGATGTCGCTGGCGATGAGGCCGCTGCTGTTGCCGTAGAAGAGCGCGGCCTGGGTCCAAAAGTACGGTTTCACCGTCGACGAGCTTCCGTCGGTGGCGCCGGCGATCGCCGACGATGTCACGCTGTCGGCGCGCACCGGGCGCGTGGTCGCCGTCAGGGTCCCGGCGAGGCTTGCGAGGAGCGCGGCCGACACGAGGGCGCGCCGAGTCTTCTTCGTCTTCATGATCATCCTCCGTTAGTCGAGCGAGCGCGCCGACAGCGACGAGATCGCCGACGGCTGATTGACGCCGGCGGCCGCGATGTACACGGGCGCCCAGCCGTCACCTTTGACATCGAGGCCGATGTTGCCGCTGATGAGCGCCGTCGTGACCGCGTGCGCCACGTCGGTCGCCGCGTGGGCAATCTCGCTCCAGAAGTACGGCTGCACCGTCGCCCCATCGCCGACGGCGCCCGCGAGCGCCGACGACGTGATGCTCTCGGCGCGCACCGGACGCGTCGCCACCGTCAACGTGCCGGCGAAGCCGGCAAAGAGCACGCCCCACGACAGCGAGCGCCGAATCATCTTCGTCTTCATGGTCCCCTCCTTCTTCCGATGGGTCAGTCGAGCGCCCGCTCGGGCAGCGCGCGGTATGCCGGCGCGGCGACGAGGACCGCGTTCTGCACGAACATGCAGCTGAAGAACACATGGGCCACGCTCGTGAGCGCGCCGGTGACCGAGTCCGCCACTTCCGCCCAGACATACGGTTGCACCGTCGTACCGTCGCCAGTCGCGATCTCCGACGAGCTGATGCTCTCGGCGCGCACCGGATGCGTCCCCATCGTCAACGTGCCGGCGAAACCGGCGACGAGCACGGCCCACAACAGCGAACGACGGATCTTTTTCGTCTTCATGATCCCCTCCTCAAAAGGGTTGCCGCCAGGGCCCACGACGAGCCCTGGCGGCAGATCGATCAATCGAGCGCGTGCGCCGCCGACGGATCCATGCGAGCCGCCGGCGCCGCGACGCCGAACAAGCTCCCGACCGCGTACGCGACGAACCCGGCAACACCGCCCGCGGCGGCGCCGGCAGCCGCGCCGCCCGGACCGCACGACATCGCGCCACCGACGGCGCCACCGGCGGCGCCACCGGCGAGCGCGCCCGCCGCTTCCGACCACCAGTACACGGTGCCGGTCGCGTCCGGCGACGCCGGCGCCTGGTGCGTCACGCTGCTGACGCCCGAGGTGCTCGCCAGCACCGGC
>Ga0070679_100002452_pt1 | contig 16819 bp, 22 predicted proteins | sample KBSC63BmetaG_FD_65652 | JGI IMG/M metagenome (GOLD analysis project Ga0070679, IMG submission 65652) | Corn rhizosphere microbial communities from Kellogg Biological Station, Michigan, USA - KBS C6-3B metaG | ecosystem: Host-associated > Plants > Roots > Rhizosphere | place: USA: Michigan... | reverse complement strand
CGCGGCCGCGCGTTTACAAGCGACGATCGCGCCACTGCTCCGCTCGTCGCCATCGTCAGCGAATCCGCGGCGCGCCGCCTCTGGCCCGGGCAGGACCCGATCGGGAAGCGAATTCAGATTCCCGGAGCGACAGCGGCCAGCATCGTTGGAGGTGATCAGTGGCGGACTGTTGTCGGCGTGGCGCATGACACGCATTTGCGTACCTTCCGCGAGTCATCGCCCATGGTCTACCTGCCATCACTGCAGGGCTTCTGGCAGGGCTTCGTCGCGATACGGAGCACCGTTGCCCTCGACCGCCTGCTTCCCGCGCTTCGCGCCGCCGCGCACGATGTGGATCCACAACTCGAGCTGCAGAACCCACGCACCATGGACCAGATCCTCGCTCAACCGCTGGCCCAACCACGGTTGAGCACTCTCCTCATGTCGGGCTTTGGCGTGATGGCGCTGCTCCTTGCGGGGATCGGCCTGTTCGGAGTCATGGCATCGGTCGTTCGCGACCAGACCCGGGAATTCGGCATCCGGATTGCTCTGGGCGCGACTCCATCGCAGGTGCGGCGCCAGGTCCTGATCGGCGCATCATACATGGCGGGAATCGGAGTGCTCGCCGGGTTCGTCGTGGCATTGGGAACGTCGCGGCTGCTGTCATCGCTGCTTTTTCGGGTGAGTCCGGCTGATCCGGTGGCGCTCGGCGCCGCGTGTGCCGTGCTATTAGGCGTAGCGACGCTGGCGGCATACCTGCCAGCGCGGCGCGCGACAGCGATCGATCCCGTCCAGGCGCTTCGGGCGGACTGACGTTCGCGGGTCGGACGCTCCCGAGGCGCCGGACTCTGAGATGGCCGTGATCGTCCGGCAGGACTGAAGTCGAATCGCGTTCAAAGTCGGCGCCGAAATCGGTGCTCGCTCATTCTCGGTGACCGCCTTTCACGGCTTTCATCAATGCGCTGATGATGCATTCGGTCGGATCCGAAGCAGGGCACACGATTCGTCCGCGGTTGCGAATAGCGTACGGCGCGCCTGCAAACGGCGGACAGGATTTCAGGATTGACAGGATTTACAGGATTTTCATGGTGCTGTTCCCAAGGCAGTTGCGCTCAATCAGCGAACCTACCGGTATTGGGAAGTTCGGCTCCGCACGATCCTGTTGATCCTGACAATCCTGAAAATCCTGTCTCAATTCCATCTCTTCGTAGAATTCGGTCTGCGAGCTCGGGCCAATACCGCCTTCTCTCGGCATTCGGCGAGCATCATTAATGTGGATACCTGAAGATCATTAATGATCGTCGATGCGCCCGACCTTCCTCGGCCGGCGTCCGCCGATGCTGACGACGACACATTCCAGGCTCGCGCGCGAACCACTATTCCGGCTGCGGCGCCGGCACGCCCTCCTCTCCCCGCAGTCCCGCCAGAATCTCGTCCGCCCCCTCTTGCCGCAGCTCTTCAGCCAGCCGCGCTCCCGCATGTTCCGGATGCGCCGGATCGACCACCGCCGCGCCCCGCAGCACACGAGCGCCCGCGACGTCCGACAGCATGCCGTGCAGCACCCCCCCGCCGTCCTGCTCCACGACCAGCGCGCCGATCGGCACCTGACAGCCGCCTTCCAGCGCCGCGAGAAATGCGCGCTCGGCGCGCGTGGCGCATGATGTGGCCGCATGATTCAGTGACGCGATGAGCACGCGCACCGCATCGTCATCGGCGCGTACCTGTACGGCTATCGCCCCCTGACCCGGTGCGGGGAGCCAGCCGGGCGGCTCGAGATAGGCGTCAATGCGCTGGCGCACGCCCAGACGGTGCAGACCGGCGGCGGCGAGAATCGCGGCGTGCACCTGGCCGTCGTCCACCTTGTGCAGGCGCGTGGGGACATTGCCGCGCAGCTCCACCACTTCCAGGTCGGCGCGCGCATGCCGGAGCTGCGCGCGCCGGCGCAGGCTCGACGTGCCCACCCGGCTGCCGCGCGGCAGGTCGGCGAGGCCCTCGGCGGCGATCGCGTCGTTCACCACGAGCACATCGCGCGGATCCTCCCGCTCGAGTACCGCGGCAATGGCGAGCCCTGCAGGCATTTCCGTGGGCAGGTCCTTCAGCGAATGCACGCAGCAGTCCACGCGCCCCTTGAGCAGCGCGTGCTCCAGCTCGTGCGTGAAAAGCCCCTTGGCGCCGATCGCGCCCAGCGGCTTGTCGGTGTTCCGGTCACCGGTGGTCTTGAATGTGACCAGGGTGGACGGCGTGCCGCGCGCGGCGAGCGCGTCGGCGACGAGACGTGCCTGGCGCAGCGCCAGCTCGGAGGATCGCGTCGCGATGCGCAGGCCGCCGTCGTCGCTCACGCAAACGCCTCGAGCACGGCGTCCGCCAGTGCGTCCAGCGTCGCCGTGCGCGCTTCGACCGTCACCTGGAGTCCCAGTGCGCGCGCGGCATCGCTCGTCACCGGCCCAATGGACGCGACACGCGTGCGCCGCGCCGCATCCACCCCCACCGCGCGCACGAGGTTCTGCACCGTGGACGCTGAGGTAAACGTGACCAGATCCACGCCCTCGGCCAGCGCGTCGCGCGCGGTGATCTCGCCCTCGGGGTCAGGCACCGTGCGGTACACGGGGACATCATCCACCACGGCGCCCAACGCGCGCAGCTCGGCACACAGCAATTCCCGCGCGCCCTCCGCACGCAGGTACAGCATCCGCGAGCCGCGCACGGCGTCGCTCTCGCGCAGCGCGTCCACGACGCCTTCGGCCACGAAGCGGCGCGGCACCAGATCAGGCGAGAGGCCGATCGCGAGGAGCGCGTCCGCGGTGGCGGGGCCGACAGCCACCAGCCGCACGCCGGACAGCGCCCGCGCATCGAGTCCCAGCCCGCGCAGCTCGTGCCACATGCGTTCTACCGCGTTGCTGCTCGTGAAAAGCGCCCACTGATACGACGCCAGCGCCTGCAGCGCATGCCCGAGCGGTGCGGTGTCGAGCGGTTCGATGCGTATCGTGGGTGCTTCGATGACGTCCGCGCCGAGCGCGCGCAGTCGCGCAGACAGCCCGGAGGCCTGCGCCCGCGCGCGCGTCACGAGCACACGCCGCCCGTGGAGAGGACGAACATCGAACCAGCGGATGCGTTCGCGCAGCGACACCACGTCGCCTATGACGGTGATGCACGGCGCCCTGACCTGTTCCGCGTGCGCCACGTCAACGAGCGTGCCCAGTGTGGCCGTGACCGTGCGCTGTCGCGCGTATGTGCCCCACTCGATCATCGCCACGGGTGTGGCGGCCGCGCGCCCGCCCGCGAGCAGCGCCGCCACGATCGCCTCGAGCCGGCTCACGGCCATGTACAGCACCAGCGTACCGCGCGTGTTCGCCAGTGCGTTCCAGTCCGTGTCGCTCGCGTCCCTGGCGGGATCCTCATGACCGGTCACGAAGGTGACCGATGTGGCGAGGCCGCGATGCGTCACCGGAATTCCGGCGTACGCCGGCGCGGCGATGCCGGCCGTGACGCCCGGCACGATCTCGAAGGGAATGCCGGCGCAGGCCAGCGCTTCCGCCTCCTCGCTGCCGCGCCCGAAGACGAAGGGATCGCCGCCCTTGAGCCGCACCACGCGCAGCCCGCGCCGCGCGAGTTGCACCAGGAGCGCGGTAATGTCCTGCTGCCGCACCGAGGCTTCGCCGCCCCGCTTCCCCACGAAGTGTCGCTCGGCGCCCGCCGCGACCGCATCCGCGGCGACGAGGCGCGGATGCACGAGCGCGTCGTATACCACGGCATCGCATGTGGCCAGCAACTCGCGTCCCCGTACCGTGAGCAGCCCGGGATCGCCTGGCCCGCCGCCAACGAGATGGACGATGCCGGACGCGCCGGTGTCGCGAGATGACATGCGTACAAGATGCCCCGGCCCGCATGCGTTCTCAACCGACAATCGGCGACGATGCATGCACACCCGGGGCCGGCGTGCATTATCATGCAGACTTATGGACGCCCCGGGACACGACATGAGTGACGTGGCAGTCGAGACCCCAGCGCCCGGCGACACGGCCGCCGGGCGCGTCACGATTCTCGCCGGCTGTTCCTTTGCGGGGCTCGAGTTTCTCTATCGCCTGTCGCGCCGGCGGCGGCTGGCGCCCGGCACGATGGTCGTCGTGGAGCCGCGCGCGCGGCACCCGTACATTCCGCTCGCGCACGAAACGGTGATCGGCCGGCGCGCGCCCGGCACACTGCAGTTCGACACACCGGCGTTCTGCCGCTCCATTGGCGCCGATTTCATCAGCGACTCGCTCGCATCGCTCCGCACCGCGGAGCGCATGGTGACGCTCACGAGCGGCCGCGTGCTGGCGTACGATCGTCTCATCCTCGCCGTGGGGAGCGTGCCGGATATTCCCGCGGCATTCGCGCAGTCGCCCTCAGTGGTCGCCGCGAAATTTCTCGATGACCCGGCCGCGCTGCACCGCAGGCTGCACGTACTTCGCGTGCAGGGCGCGCGTGTGCTGCGGGCGGTCGTGGTGGGCGGCGGCATCACCGCCGTGGAATGGAGCGCCGAGTCGGCCAGTGCGCGCGTGGACGGCGTCCGGATCGTGACGACGCTCGTGGGCGGCGACCCCCGGCTGCTGCCGCGCTTTCACCCGCGCGTGGCACGACGCGCGGCGCACGTGCTCTCGACGCTGCGCATCGAGACGCTGCTCGGCCGCCGCGCGTTGGACATCAGCGGCGACCACGTGGTGCTCGAGCAGAACGTGTCCATCCCGTTCGACATGATTCTCTGGGCGGCCGGCGTGCGCGCCAATCCGGTGCTCGCCGCGCTGGGCCTGCCCCTCACCGAGGACGGTCACGTCGTGGTGACGCCGCGACTGGCAGTGCCGGGCCTCGACGGGGTCTACGCCATGGGCGACTGCGCGCGCATTGCCGGTGCCGGTGCGGCTCGCCCCACGACCGACCGCGCCATCGATGCCATCTGGCAGGGCGCCTATCTTGCCCGGCGTGTGGCGGCAGGGTGGCGGCCCGATGCCGGTCCCGCGTTCCGGCTGCGCCGCACCTTTCCCTACGGCATGTCGCTGGGTCCGCGCCGGAGTGCCATTGTGTATCGGGGACTCCACGCGGATATGCGCCCCTTCGTCTGGTTTCGCCGCTGGTTGCAGTGGGGATACTACGCGCGCTTCCGGATCGAGGCGTGGCGCCGGGGATAGTGTTCTCCCCGCCACCCCGCCCGTCCCTTGGGAATGGGCAATCGGGAATGGGGAATCGGTAAGGCAATCCGCCCCCCGCCGCCTCACCCCGATTTCATCAAGAGCAGGGAATCGGCCTCCCCATTCCCCATTCCCACGATTCCCTATTCCCGATTGCCCATTCCCAGGGGCGGGGTGGTGGGGCGTGGAAGATTCCCTATCCCCGATTGCCCATTCCCAAGGGCGGGGTGGTGGTGATGGGCAGCAACGCCCCGCAACCTGAGCCAGACGCTCAGCGCGTACGCCCCGTACACCACTGCCACGATGATGTACGCCGCATGGTAGTAGCCCGCATTGTGTGGCATCAGCCGCGATCCTCCGCGTCGAGCTCGTCGCGCGCGATGGCGAGGTGATAGCGCGCCCGGAAGAGCGCGATGAACAGGATCGTGAAGGACACGAAGGCCAGCGCGAACGTCTCGAGCATCTCGTTGGGCAGCGACGGACGGCTCGGCTTGCCGATGATCGGCATCGGATGCAGCGTGCGGAACAGGTACACGCTCAGGTGGATGAAGGGAATGAGCAGCGCACCCAGAATGCCGAGCACCGCGGAGTAGCGGGCGCGCATTTCGCGGTCCTCGATCGCGCCGCGCAGCACCAGGTAGCCCACGTAGATGAACCAGAGAAAGAGCGTCAGCGTGAGCCGCGCGTCCCAGGTCCACCAGGTGCCCCAGATCGGCTTGCCCCACAGCGAGCCGGTGACGAGCGTGACGCTCGTGAACACTACGCCCACCTCGGCGGCGCTCTCCGCCACGCGATCCAGCTTGAGGTCCTTGAGCCAGAGGTAGCCAATGCTCGCCAGCGCCACGATGCCGAACGCCATGAACGCCACCCACGCCGACGTGGGGTGCACGTAATAGATCTTCTGTGCCGGACCCTGGATGGCCTCGAGCGGCGTGAAGTAGATCGCACGGATATACGTGGCGGCCACCGCGAGCACGGCCACGACGAACCACCAGCTGATGCCGGAGCGCGCGCGACGCGCGCCGGCTGCCGTAGGCGCGTGCACGTCGCTCGTGAGTTGTGTCGTCATTCCTCGATCGTAAATGGAAACGCCATCATGCAGGCCGCGACGAACACCAGGTCGAACGCCAGGAGAATCTTGAGCCAGTTCGCTGCCTCCAGTACGGGCCGGCCGCTCAGCAGTCGCGCGGTGGCCTGCGCCGCGGGCATCACGATCGGCACGAAGAACGGGAGCGACAGCATGGGCAGCAGAAGCTCCGCGAGCCTCGTGTTCACCGCCATCGCGCTGAACAGCGTTCCCACCGCCACGAGCCCGATCGTTGCCAGCAGCGCCACGCCCGCAATCGCGAGCCAGCGACCGCCAAACGGCGTGTTGTAGAACAGCGCGACAGCAGGTATGGAGATCGCCTCCACCGCCCCCACGAACACAACGTTCGCCAACGCCTTGCCCAGGTAGATCGCTTCGCGCGGAACCGGGGCACCCAACAGTGCGTCGATGGCTCGATCCGCGAGCTCCAGGCTGAACGACCGGTTGAGCCCCAGAAGTCCCGCGAATGTGAAGATGACCCAGAGCACACCGGGCGCCAAGTCCATGCCGGTCACGGCGGTGGGGTCCCAGGCGAAGAAGAAGATCACGATGGCGAGGAGCGCGAACACCACCGCGGAAAAGAACGCCGTGCGCGTACGGAACTCGATCGCCAGGTCCTTGCGCGCGATGAGCAGCGCGGCAGCGAGCGTGCCAGGCCGCGCGTCAGGCGCCACGCGTCACCAGATCGCGATACGTGGCCGCGTACGCCGCGGCATCCAGTTCGTCGCACGGTTCGACGCGCACGAAGCGCCCCGCCTGCATCACCGCGGCATGCGACGCCAGCGCCAACCCTTCTCCGAGATTGTGGGTGACGAGAATGAGCGTAGCCCCGTGCGCGCGCAGTTCGGTGAGCGCGGCGGTGAGCGCCGCGGCGCCCGTGGCGTCGAGTCCGGTGAAGGGCTCATCGAGCAGGACGACGCGCGGCCCATGCACCATGGCTCGCGCAATGGACACCCGCTGCTGCAGCCCGCGGCTCAGCGAGCGCACCGGCGCATCGGCGCGGTCGAGCACGCGCATGCGTTCCAGCGCCACGTGCGCCGCGGTGCGCGCATCGCGCACGCCGTGCAGCCGCGCGGCGAATTCCACGTTCTCCCGCGCCGTGAGCGCGCCGTAGAGCATGCTCGCGTGCGAGATGAGGCCCACGACGGCGCGCACCTCCTCGCCACCCGGAAGCGTCACGCCGCCAATGCGCGCCGTTCCCGAGCTGGGCTTGAGCAGCCCCGCGAGCATGCGGAGCAGTGTCGTCTTCCCTGCCCCGTTCGGCCCGAAGAGTGCGAGGCAGTCCCCCGCCCTGAGCGAGAGGTCCACGCCATCCACCGCCCGTCGTCCCCCGAACATCCGCGTGAGGCCGCTCGCTTCGACCTCCGCGTCGCCCGTACTGGTCGCGTGCACCCGTTCCGTCGCGCCTGTCACTTCCGGCGCTCCGTTTCCCGCGGGCGGCCCTTCGACCCGCCGATTCCCGCAGCCGGCCGACGGACGGTGCTTCCCGCGGGCGACCGCAGGTCGCCGCTTCCCGCGAAGTACTTCGCCGCATGTCGCGGTGAATGCTGTCGCAGTGCCACCCGCAACTCCTCCACTCCCATGGCCCGCGCCGCCAGATGCGCCGCGTACGAGTGCCGTAACGTATGGGGACCAATATGAGCGACCACGTCCGCCGCCAGTCCGGCCGCACCAGCCACGCGCCGCAACCGGTCCCAGGCCCGCTGGCGCGACGTATGCAAGCGCGTGCGAGGGTGAATGAATACGAACGACTCGTGCGCTTTCCGCGCGGGGCGCGGCCGCTCCGAGAGCCACGCGGCGAGCCAGCGCGCCGCGTTTCCTTCGAGCGTCACGCGGCTTTCCTCGCCGCGCCGTCCCACGACGTCGATCTTCATCACCGCGGGCCCGCCCCGCACCGCGTCCATGGTCAGTCCGATCGCTTCCGAGATGAGCAGCGCGGCGTGATAGCACAGTCCGTACAGCGCCAGATCCATGCGCTCCGCGGCACCGCCAGGCTCGCGCGCGCGCGAATCGAGCCACGCAAAGATCGCGTTCACGTCCTCCACCGGAATGACGTGCGGCGCCCGCGGTTCCGGCACGGGCTCCACGAGCGCATGCGCCGGCCCGGGAGCGCGCAGCTCTTCCTCGCCCACGAGATAGCGATAGAAGGCCTTGATCGCGTGCAGGTGACGCCGCACGGTCGGGAGTGCCCACCCCTCGAACTGCTGGCGGGCGCGCAGGTACGCGTCCAGATCGGCAGGCAGCAGCTCCTCCACCGGCCGCGGCGCATAGGCGCGAACCAGATCCGCGACATCGGCGTGGTACGCGTCGATCGTCGCGTCCGCCTTCCCCATGCGCTCCAGCCAGGCGGAGAAGCGGTGCACCGGATCGAAGTTGGGTTGCGCCGCCGGCACCGGCGGCACGACGAGCGACGTGCCGTCCGGCATCATGCTTGCGACATCCGGTGCAGACTCATGCCTCAACAGTAGCGCGTTGCGGCGCGCTCCGCTTCGCGTCGCTGCGCCGCGGGGAAGCGGTCGCCGAAGGCGACCTGCGGGAAGCGCCAGCCTTGCGGCTGGCTGCGGGAAGCGGCGACTGAGCCTTCGGCTCAGCGCCTGAGGGAAGCGGCCTGCGTGGGAATAGGCAATGGCGAATCGAATAAGAACGGCGAGCGTAGGTCGTGGGGCGTGCCGCAGCCGCCGTGCCTTTGGCCCGGCGACGCTTCCCACAGGGCGCTCCCGAAGGGAGCCGCCCGCTTCCCGCAGCTGGCCGAAGGCCAGCGCTTCCCACAGTCGCGCTTCGCGCGACGCTTCCCCGCGGCGCAGCGACGCGAAGCGGAGCGCGCCGCCCTAGCCCTCCGCCCTCCACGTGGATAAATCACCCTGAACCCTCACCGCCCTGCACCATGACCGACATCGACGTCCTGCTCCAGGAAACGCGCACCTTCCCGCCGCCCGCCGCCTTCGCGAACAGCGCGACGGTGCACTCCGCCGAGATCTACGATCAGGCCGCGAAGGACGCCGAGTCGTTCTGGGCCGCCATGGCCAGCGATCTCGAATGGTCCACACCGTGGAGCACGGTCCTCGACTGGAAACCGCCCTGGGTCAAGTGGTTCACCGGCGGCACGCTCAACGCCAGCGTGAACTGCCTGGACCGGCACGTGCGCACGTCTCGCCGCAACAAGGCCGCGCTCATCTGGGAGGGCGAACCGGGCGACGCGCGCACGCTCACCTACTGGGATCTCTATCGCGAGGTGTGCAAGTTCGCCAACGTGCTGCGCCAGCTCGGCGTGAAGAAGGGCGACCGCGTGGCGATCTATCTGCCGATGATCCCCGAGGCCGCCATCGCCATGCTCGCCTGTGCCCGCATTGGCGCGCCGCACTCGGTGGTGTTCGGCGGCTTCTCGCCGGACTCGCTGCGCGATCGCATCAACGACGCCAGGGCCCGCGTGCTCATCACCGCTGATGGCGGCTACCGGCGCGGCGGCATCGTTCCGCTCAAGCGGAACGCCGACCGGGCGATGGAGGAAACACCCGGCATCGAGCACGTGGTCGTGGTGCAGCGCCGCCCGGGCTCCGGCGGCGATGAGGCGTTCGCGCAGATGAAGGAGGGACGCGACCACTGGTGGCACGTCCTCATGCAGAACGCGAGCGCCACGTGCGAGCCCGAGCAAATGGACGCCGAGGATGTGCTTTACATCCTGTACACCTCTGGTACGACGGGAAAGCCCAAGGGCATCGTGCATACCACCGGCGGCTACATGGTGGGCTGCGCCGCCACCACGAAATACGTCTTCGATCTCAAGGAAGACGACGTGTACTGGTGCACCGCGGATGTGGGCTGGGTCACCGGGCACTCGTACATCGTGTACGGTCCGCTCGCCTGTGGCGCGACGTGCCTCATGTACGAGGGCGCGCCCGACTGGCCGGAGAAGGATCGCTTCTGGGAGCTGTGTGAAAAGTACGGCGTCACGATCTTCTACACGGCGCCGACCGCCATTCGCGCGTTCATGAAGTGGGGCGACCATCTCCCCGCGAAGCACGATCTGTCGCGTCTGCGCCTGCTCGGCTCCGTGGGCGAACCCATCAACCCTGAAGCCTGGATCTGGTACAATCGCACTATCGGGAAGGAGCGCTGCCCCATCGTGGACACGTGGTGGCAGACGGAAACGGGCGCGATCATGATCACGCCGCTCCCGGGCATCACCGCCACCAAGCCCGGCAGTGCCACGGTTCCCTTTCCGGGCATCGTCGCGGATCTGCTCGACGCGAACGGCAAGCGCATCGAGGTGGGCGGCGGCTTGCTCGCCATCACGAAACCATGGCCATCCATGCTGCGTACCATCTGGGGTGACCCGGATCGCTACGTGCAGACGTATTTCTCCAAGTGGCCGGGCCGGCCGGACCTGTACTTCCCCGGCGACGGTGCCAAGCGCGACGAGGACGGATATTTCTGGATCCTGGGCCGCGTGGACGACGTGCTCAACGTGGCCGGCCACCGCATTGGCACCATGGAGGTGGAGTCGGCACTCGTGGATCACCCGTCGGTGGCCGAGGCCGCCGTGGTCGGCAAGGCGCATGACCTCAAGGGGCAGGCCATCGCCGCGTTCGTCACGCTGAAGGAAGGCGTGACGATCTCGCCATCGCTGCGCGACGAACTGCGCGATCACGTCGCGAGCAAGATCGGCGCCCTCGCGAGGCCGGACGACGTGCTGTTCAGCGCGGACCTGCCCAAGACGCGCTCGGGGAAGATCATGCGACGCCTGCTGCGCGACATCGCCGAAGGACGAGCGCTGGGCGATACCACGACGCTCGCGGATCCCGCGGTGGTGGCGCGACTCAAGGACCAGTACGAGGAAAAGGAAAGCTGAGGTGGCATGACGAGTCTGTTCCGGATGTATCTCGACCAGTGGCGTTCGCAGCTCGCGGGAACGCTGGGCACGTGGCTGACCTCGAGCCGCACGATCCACGGCATTCCCGTGACCGTGATCAACACCCGGAGCGACATCAGTACCGCGAAGGTGCTCGAACGGCTCGAAGGCGCGCTGGATCTCATCGCGGAGTATCAGCCGTGGCGCTTTCGGCGGCTGCAGCACGACTTCGCGCGGATTCTCGTGCAGCGCTATCCGTGTCGCGCCGCGTACATGCCGCAGTCGCGCACCTGCGTGGTGGAACTCACCTTTCTCGTCAACCCCGAATTCAACCTGGCGCAGATCGCGTCGTCCATCGTGCACGAGGGCACGCACGCGCGACTGGATCGGGTGGGCGTGCATGTGCCCGAGGATCAGCGCTACCGCGAGGAGCGGCTCTGCCGGAAGTCGGAGGTGGAGTTCGGACGGGCCGTGCCCAATGGCGAGGCCGTCGTGGCACGCGCGCTGGATGCGCTCCGGCTCTCGAATGAGGACGTGGCGCCGGTGATCGACTGGCAGGAGGCGCAGCGCCGGATCGAGCAGGCGGATCGCAATGCCCAGTCCTCCTCGTAAGGCGGTCGCCCACGTCACCCAAGAGCCGTCTCTTCTGGCCGATCCTCATTGCCGTCGTCATTGCCGATCGCGCGACCAAGCGCGCGGCCGTGGCGGCGCTGAGCCCGGCGCTCGTGCCGCACGACATCATCGGGAACACCGTGCGATTCACGCTCTCGTACAACCCCGCGGCGGTGTTCGGTCTGTCCCTGGGGCCGTGGTCGCGCATCGCGCTCATCGTGATCACGCTGGTGATTCTCGCGATCCTGCTCCGCATGTACGCGCAGGCCGCCGCGCGCGACCGCGTGCTGGCGGTGGCGCTGGGCCTCCTCTGCGGCGGTGCGCTGGGCAATCTGCTGGACCGCATCCTGTCGCCCACGGGCGTCGTGGACTTCATTGACGTGGGCGTTGGCGCGGTACGTTTCTGGACGTTCAACGTGGCGGACAGCGGAATCACGGTAGGCGCGATCCTGCTCGCCATCGTGCTCTGGCGCACCACGGGGCAGGCGCCCCGGGGCGAGTCGGAACCGGGCCGCCGCGAGTGACCGATCACCACTGTTGACGGGAGGGCGTATGGACGAGGAACTGTTCAACCTCGAGATCCGCAAGCTGCTCAAGAAATTCGGCGTGACCGCGCAGCGCGAGATCGAGCAGGCGGTACGCGCGCAGCTCGAAAGCGGCGCGCTCACGGGACGCGAGACGCTCGACGTGCACATCCGGATGACCGTGGACCGTGTGGTGCCCGACCTGACGGTGGACGGAACGATCGCGCTGGCGCGATGAGGGATCTCGCGGCGGCCGTGGCGCGGTCGCGCCGCGTCACACGCATCATGGCGCTGGTCGCGGGCATTTTTTTCATCGCGGCCGGTGTGCTGTACTGGATTGGCGGGCGACTGCGCCTCGCGATCTACCTCGTGCTCATTGGCGTACTCGTGATCCTCGTCCTCGGCCTCCGGCGCAAGCCGCCGGCGGCGTGAGCGACGTTCACGATTCCCCCATCACCATGCGAAGTCCACCATGCGTCTCTCCAGCCTGATCGCGGTCGCGTGCGCGCTGACCGCGGCATCCGCGTGCGACAGCGCGCGGCGCCAGAGTGCCCGCTCCGCGAGCGACGCGGCGGGCGCAACCGCCGCGGCCGCCCGGGCTCCTGGCGGCAACATCACCATCACGTCCACCGACCGCGCCATTTCCCTGTCGTTCGTCAACGACACGATCAGCATGGGCCTGGCCGACAGTCTGGTGCAGAGCGCGCGGCACGACATGGACACGTCGGTCGCGGCGGACTCCGGAGCGGGGAGCTTCATTGGAAGGACCGTGAAGGCTGCGGTGGGATCGGCGCTCGCCACGCGCATCTCCTATCCGCTGTCGGACATCCGCGGCGTGCGCTACGAGGACGGCGAAATCCGGTTCGACTATCGCCACAAACACGCGATATCGTTCGAGGGGGTTCACGAAAATGGTGCCAGATCGGCGCTCGCGAGCTTCAGCCCCGATGACGCGCGCTGGTTCGTGGCATCGGTCCAGGCCGCGCTCGAGCGACAGGGCCAGGCGCAATAGCGCTGCCCGCGGGGCGCATGGCCCGGACCCTGCACGCAATGGCTGAGGCCTTTTCCAGACTCCATCCCGGGGGTGCGTCATGGCCAGATGTGAGGTGTGCGGGAACGACTATTACCTTTCCTTTCAGGTAGTCACCGCCGGCGCCACGCACGTGTTCGACAGCTTCGAATGCGCCATCCACAAACTCGCGCCCATCTGCGCGCACTGTGGCTGCCGTATCATCGGGCACGGCATGGAAGCAAACGGGACCTTCTACTGCTGCGCCAACTGCGCGCGAGAGGAAGGAGCCACCGCAATCAGGGATCGCGCATGACGACAACGACAGGCATTCCCCACCCCGACGCCACCGAATACGCGCCCTACTTCGCCAGGTACGTCGAGCGCGTTCCGTCGGGCGACATCCTCGACACGCTGACGCGGCAGGCCGAGGACACGGCCGCGCTGCTCGCCGGCGTCTCCGAACGCGACGCGGCGTTCCGGTATGCGCCGGACAAGTGGAGCATCCGGCAGGTCGTCGGACACATGACCGACACGGAGCGCATCATGCTCTATCGCGCGCTCTCGTTCGCGCGCGGCGAGCAGGCGATGCTGCCGGCATTCGACGAGAACGCCTATGTGGAGGCCGCGCGGTTCGACGGGCGCACGATGACGGGGCTCGCTGACGAATTCCGCCTGGTGCGTGCGGCCACCATTCCGTTCTTCGCCGCGCTCACACCCGAGGAATTGCGCCGCGTGGGAACGGCGAACAATCGTACCTACACGGTGCGGTCGCTCGCGTGGATCATTGCCGGACACGAGATGCATCACGTGTCGCTCCTGCGGGAGCGCTATCTGCCGGCCGTGCGCGCGGGCTGAATCGCGAAGTCAGGAGGGAGCAGATGCCCAAGTCACCCAGGAAGCCGACGCCGCCCCCGAAGGACGAGGACACGGCGCACGAACAGCACGCGGCACCGCGCACGGTGGATCGCGTGGACGAATCGTCCAAGGAGAGTTTCCCGGCCAGCGACCCGCCCAGTTGGGCGCCGCTGCGCTCCGGGCCGCCCAGGAAGCGCGCGTGACCGCTGCGCGGGGGCGCGCATCCACCACGGGGAGTGATTCGCACCAGCGCATTCTGGCCGTCGTCCGCCGCATCCCGCGCGGACGCGTGGCCACCTATGGACAGGTGGCGGTGCTGGCGGGGCTGCCGCGTCAGGCGCGTCTCGTGGGGTACGCCCTGCATGCGCTGCACTCCGACAGCGCCGTCCCCTGGCACCGGGTGATCAATGCGCAGGGGCGCGTGAGCCCTCGTGCCGGGCAGTCCGCCGCCGATACCACCCAGCGCATCCGTCTGGCGGCCGAAGGCGTGCGATTCGACGCCAGCGGCCGCACATCACTCAAGCGCTACGGCTGGCGAGCCACCGCGCGGCGCTCGCCCTGACGCCGCGCTCGCGCTACTTCGCCAGACCCGCTTCGCGGAGTTGCGGAACGGACTGCGGCGGAATCGAGATCATGTGGTCGCAGCGCGTGCACACGTCCACCAGCAGATCCGGCACGCAGAGCCGCGAACGCGCCAGACGGACCGTGCGATATTCGAATCGCGTGCGAACCATCGCGTGACAGCGGGGGCAATTGTTCGCCCCGTAATCGCCCGGCTTCCAGACCTGCTTCATAAGTCCCTCTCGGCATGCGGCTGGCCACAACATTGGTCGCGACCGCGGTGAATGCACTTCGTTCACATGGCCCTACGGCGCGCATCGCGGGAAGTTTCGCGTCCATTGCGCGCGGTGGATCACCGCTGCATCGTTGCCGCGATGCCGCAGCGCCTCCTCTCCAGACGCGCAACGTCCCAATCCGCCACGTCCATGCCGGTGACCAATCCTCACTTCCCTATAGGCAAATACCACGAACCCGCGACTGTCACGCCGGCGCAGCGCGCGGCGTGGATGGACGACGTCGCCGGGACGCCGGCGGCCATGCGCGCCGCGGTCTCCGGCCTGTCGCCCGCCCAGCTCGACACGCCGTACCGCGACAGCGGCTGGACGCTCCGGCAGGTGGTGCACCACGTACCCGACAGCCACATGAATGCCTACATGCGATTCAAGCTGGCGCTCACGGAAGATGTTCCGGTCATCAAGCCGTACGATCAGGCGCGCTGGGCCGAGCTGCCCGACAGCGCGGCCACGCCCATCGAGACCTCGCTCGCGCTGCTGGACGCACTGCACGCGCGGTGGGTGCGGCTCATGCGTGCCATGTCGCCAGCGGATTTCGCGCGGAGCTTCCGTCATCCCGAGTATGACCGCATCTTCACATTGGACAGTACGCTCGGGTTGTACGCCTGGCATGGCCGCCATCACGTCGCGCATATCACGGCGCTGCGGGAACGCAACGGCTGGTGACCCTTCGCCGGGACCGCGTATTCCGGACTGATTTTTCGTGGAGCATCGCGACATGCTGATCTTCCTGCCTCAACAGAGCGGCACGGCGACAAGCCAGGACCTGGGTGCGCAGATTCGGCAGCAGGTGCAGGAGCAGCTCAACAGCGCGCGCGAGCAGGCTCGCGTGGCGCGGGAACAGGCGCGTATCGCGGAGCAGCAGGCCCAGCAGGCCCAGCAGGCGCAGCAGGGTGCCACTGGCACCGCGATCATCGTCCCGCCGGCTCCGCCACCGCCCATGGACGCCATTCCGCCCCAGGCCGTGGATCTCGCGATCGCGTTCTTCATCATGATCGCCGCCATCGCGATCTTCACGCCGCTCATGCGTGCCATTGGGCGCCGCCTGGAGCGGTCCGCGCCGCCGCCCGCGCTCGACGCCGGGCTCGCCTCGCAGCTCCAGCGCATCGAGAACACCGTGGACTCCATGTCCGTGGAGATCGAGCGCATTTCCGAGGCACAGCGCTACATGGCGCGGCTGCAGACCGACAAGGACGCCGCCAGTCGTCAGCTCTCCGCGCAGGGCTGACCGCGGCTACGGGCGCCGCTCGCGCACGCCGCAGCGGCGAAGCAGCCGGCGCGGCTCCGGCGCCGCCGGATAGAGTTCGCGCGCGTTCTGCCCGTAGCGCCGCACCATGTCGCAGCGCCCGCGCGCCGCATATACCTCCGCCAGCCGGATCTGAATCCGATAGCTCCCTGGATCGTAGCGCGCGGCCCGGATCATGTCCGCCACGTGGCCATCGGGATCGTACGCCGTCATCGCCGCGATCTGCGCCACGCTGTGCGCAATGACCAGGGCGCCGAGTGCCGCCATGACGCCGACGAGCCAGCCGCGCCGGCGGCCGTCCAGGGTGATCGCGGCGCGCATGGCCGCGGGCGGCTGCAGCGTACCGAGCAGCGCACCGAGCAGCGCCCACAGCAGCAGGGCCGACGCCGGCAGCAGCAATACCGCATCGAACGCGCCCACGACGACGGCGGCGGCGAGCGCGAGGAGCAGTGCGAGCGGCGGCAGCAGCTCCGCCGCATCCCGCGCGCGATACAGCGCCGTTCCCGCATTCACCGCGATACCAAGAAACACGAGCGCAAGACAGAGCAGCGCCGGGATGCCGCGCTCCGCCACCACCGCCATCCAGTCGCTGCTCGGCCACGGGTTTGCCGTCATGCCGTCGTCATCGTCGAGCGA
>Ga0070679_100002451_pt1 | contig 16820 bp, 16 predicted proteins | sample KBSC63BmetaG_FD_65652 | JGI IMG/M metagenome (GOLD analysis project Ga0070679, IMG submission 65652) | Corn rhizosphere microbial communities from Kellogg Biological Station, Michigan, USA - KBS C6-3B metaG | ecosystem: Host-associated > Plants > Roots > Rhizosphere | place: USA: Michigan... | reverse complement strand
CGAAGCAACGGCGCCGCGGCCGCTTTGACGTTGCGTGGCCATCAGCCTTTTCCCGGCGAGTCTTCAGGATCGTTTTTCCGCAGACCGCGAAGGTTCAGCAGCGCCAACGCGATCTGCAGGACGATGAGCGCCCAAGCGTGGTCATGTAATCCCCAGGCGATCCAAAGCACATTGCTGCCAAGAAACCACCAGAACCCGAGTTGCCGCCGGTTCTTGCGCTGCGAGGCGACGAGCCAGGCGGCGGTCACACTTGCCACCATCGCCGGCCATTGGAGTGCGCCCATCCATTCCATCGCTTCCGCCGACTGCGGGAAAGGCCGGGAGTTCGAGCGAAACTGAACCGGTTGCATCGCTGCGAACGGCAGCGGCGGTTTTCCGGCCTACGCGCGCTCGGATCCCGCGTGAGGTCGGCGCAGCCTGGAGCGGCCCTCTTTTTGACGTGTCACCCGGGGGCCGCCGCGGCAAACTTTGGCATGAAGACCCGGCGTGAGATCGTTGAGAATTGGCTGCCGCGCTACACCGGCGTCGCGCTCAACCGCTTCGGCGGCTACATCCTCCTCACGAACTTCGACCACTACGTCCACCTCTTCGCAAAATGGCACAAGGTGCCGGTGCGAGGACGCGCGAAGCCCATGGCGAGTGCCACGGCGGGCGATATCACGATCATCAATTTTGGCATGGGCAGCGCCACCGCCGCGACGGCCATGGATCTGCTGAGCGCCATCTCGCCGAAAGCGGTGCTGTTTCTGGGCAAGTGCGGCGGAGTGAAACACCGGGCGTCCGTCGGCGACTTGATCCTGCCGATCGCGGCGATTCGCGGCGAGGGCACCAGCAACGACTACTTTCCGCCGGAGGTGCCGGCGCTGCCCGCCTTCGCTCTCCAAAAAGCGATCTCCACGACCATCCGCGATCACGCCCGCGATTACTGGACCGGCACGGTGTATACGACCAATCGCCGGGTGTGGGAGCACGACGAGGAATTCAAGGCGTACCTCCAAAAGATCCGCGCGTTGTGCATCGATATGGAGACGGCGACCATCTTCATGACGGGTTTCTATAACGAAATCCCGACGGGCGCCCTACTCCTAGTTTCGGACCAGCCTATGACCCCCGAAGGAATTAAAACCGCCGACAGCGATCGGCTCGTGAACCAAAAATACGTCCATGATCACTTGCAGATCGGCATCGATTCCTTGAAGCAGCTCCAAAACAAAGGGCTGACCGTGAAGCACCTTAAATTCTGAGAGAGCGTCGACGAACCGAGGTCAGGCCGCGCCGGTCTGCCGCTCGATCGGTTGCCGCCGGTCTGCCGCTCGATCGAGTGCGCGCGTCGCTCACTCGCGGCGCCGCGGCTTGAACGTTGAAACGCGCGCCAGCTCCGACCAGAGCGCTTTTTCCTTCTCGTTCGCCTCCGCCGGTACCTGCACCCGCATCACCACGTAAAGGTCGCCGCGCTCGCCGTCCTTGCCTTGCGGCAGCCCGCGGCCGCGAACGCGTAGCTCCTGACCGGATACCGTACCGGCCGGGATCCGGAGTTTGATATTGCCCTCCAACGTAGGAACAATGGCTTGCCCGCCCAACACGCCCTCCCAAGGCGCGATCTCGAGTTCGTGGTACAGGTCGGCTCCGTTGACCTCGAAGTCCGGATGCGCCGCCAGCCGGACCCGCAGGTAAAGATCGCCGGCGGGGGCTCCGCCGTGGCCGGGCTGCCCTTTGCCCGGCACCCGAATTCGGCGCGCCTGTTGCGCCCCCGGGGGGATTCGCACCTTGAAGGATTCGTCGTCGGTCTCGCCCGTACGCGCGTCCGTCCGGCGCAAATTCAGCGAACGCATGGAGCCATGCAGCGCTTCATCGAGCGTGACGAGGATGTCGCCCTCGATGTCTTCCCCGCGTTCGGCGTATTCAGGCTCTTCGGCACCCGCGAAGCCTCCGCCGGCGGAGCGCCGAAAGAAGCCATTCATGTTGGGCGAACCGCCGCCCCGGCCGAAAAACTGCTCGAAGAAATCGCTGAAGCCCGTTCCGCCAAAATGGAAATCTCCGCCGCCGGGGCCGGCCGCATTCCACCCGGCCTGCGAGCCCGCGCCAGCACTGGCCTGGTCCCAGTTCGCCCCCAGCGTATCGTACTTTCGGCGCTTCTCCGGATCGCTCAGGACTTCGTGAGCTTCGTTGATTTCCTTGAACTTGGCCTCCGCGGTCGCCTTGTCCTTCGCGACATCCGGGTGGTATTGCCGCGCGAGTTTGCGGAAGGCGGACTTGATCGCATCCGGAGTCGCGTCGCGCGAGACGCCAAGCACCGCGTAATAGTCTTTAAACTGAACTGCCATGACGGGGAATGGCGCCAACGTGTCGACGTTCGTCGCCCGCGCAAGTTTCCGGTGCACCAGAAGCGCGCGAACGCCGTTGGCTTACCGCCTTCCTGCGCAGACCGGAGGCCGCGCGCGACGGCGATACTCAAGCGGCGGGGCTACGATTCCGAGCTGGGCGGGGTGGCCGCCCGCGTTTTGTCTGCCAGCAACAGCAGCGAAATCGCGAACGCCGCGAGCACCGCCGACACCACGACGAACCAATCACCGTGCTGGGTATAAAATGTCTGGGCGGTGACCCAGCGCGAGTCGCGCGTGATGTTCACACTCGCGGTGCCACGAAAATAGATGGTGCCGCTGTCGGCTTTTCTCGGATCAGTGCGAACGACGCCGGACGCATCGCGGGTCAGCACCGCCCGAATCAAACCGAACTCGTCGATCCAACCGCTCCAGCCGCCGTTGCCACAGCGCAGCACGGGCCGGCGCGTCTCGACCGCGCGCAACACGGCGTGGGCCGCGTGCTGATACGCCGCGCTGCCCTCGCCGTACCAGGCATCGTTCGTGGCGACGACCAGCACATTCGAGCCTTCGCGGACGCTATAACGCGCCAAATCGGGAAACACATCCTCGTAGCAAATCAGAGGACCGAAAACGACGGATTGCTTGTGGACGTTGACGACGAGCGGTGACGAATCGTCGCCGGCGGAGAAATCGTCGCCGATCGGCACGAATTTCGACATCCACCCAAAGATCGGCCGCAGTGGCACGTACTCGCCGAACGGCACGAGGTGGCGCTTGGCGTAATAATCGTGCTGCAGGCCAAAATCCGGCGAAACGACAAAGGCGCCGTTGTACCATTTTTCCTGCGGAGTGCGGGCGTTCTCGACGGCGACCGAACCCAGCAGCAAAGGCGCATGCGCTTCGTGGGCGAGGGACTCGACGAATCGCTGCACCGATGGGTCGCCATGGATCGCCCAGGGCGTCGAAGCCTCAGGCCAAAGGATGAGATCGGGACGCGTCGCCGCCGCTTGCAGCGTCGTATCGCGCAGCACCTGAGCGATCGCGGGCGCCTTGGTCTCGTCCCACTTCACCGCTTGCGGAATATAAGGCTGGACGAAGGCCACCCGGCCGAGCGGCTCCCAATAATGCGCGCGGCCAAACGCGTCTTGAAAGTGAACGCAGAGGCAGCCCAGCAGCAGGAAGATCGCGAGGAAGAACTCCTGGCTGCGCTTGTTGAAGCCGGTGACGTTTTCGCGGAAAAGTCGGTGGGCGTAGGCGGCGAAGCCGATATTGGCCGCCACGAGGACGAACGACACGCCCCAGCTCCCGGTGTACGCCGCGATCTGGAGGATGCTTGGGCGCTGCCATTGGCTCGCGGCGAGAGGCAGCCACGGAAACCCGCTGAGGAACCAGGTACGCGTCCACTCAATGACCACCCACAAGCCGCCCAGGCCGCACATCGCAACGAGGCGATTAACCGTCGGCTGACCGATGAGGCGCGGCATCGTCCACCAGGCGCCGAGATACCAAAGGCCGATCCAAATACCGACAAAAGGCCCCAGCCCGAGGAGACCGCCCCAGGTGACATGATGCAGCCAACCGAGAATGACCGTCCAAGCGACCGCCTGCGCGGCGCCGAGCGTCCAGGCAAAGACCTTCAGCCGCGGCTTCGTATACGCCCAGAAAATGCCGGGCACGAGCATCACGTACGCCGCCTCCGGTGCATGGTAGCCGGGGAAAGCGATTACCGTCAGCACGACGGTGAAGACGAAGACCGCCAGCGCCGAAAGCGCCTCGGCATGGCGCCGCACGAAGGTGGGCCGCGGTTCGTACGGATCGCGCGTCAAAGGAGGGTTCGGGTCAGGCGGCACAGGTGGAGCAGCCTGCTGGCAGGCTGGGTTTCGAGTCAACCGATCAGACGCCAAGGTCGCACGGGTGGACCGGTTCACCCGAGCCGCTTAAGGCCGGGTGCTCGACCGGTTGGACCGCGCCGGCCTGCACGGCGAGTGAGGCCGGCCGGGTGCGGGCAGGCGCTCAGGAGCCGTGACAGTGCTTGTACTTCTTGCCGCTGCCGCACGGGCATGGATCGTTCCGCCCGACTTTGGGGAGCTCACGGCGGATGGTGACTTTCGGCAATTGGATCTCGGGCTCGGCCGCCGCGGCCACTGCGGGCCCGCTGCTGGTAACGGTGGTGGTGATTTGCGGCGCGGGAATGGCCATTTTCGACTGCAGCTTCGCGGTCGCGACGCCGCCGCCGGTGGCGGGGGCGTTCTCGTCGGGGCCGACGGTCCGGGCGCTCCGGCTCAACAGCGCGAGCATGTTCTCGAACGATTCGAGATTGGACGCGCTGCGGAACAGGCCGGTGCAAATTTGCAGACGGACATTGTTCATCAGCTCCTCGAAATACTTGTACGCCTCGGCCTTGTATTCGACCAGCGGGTCCTTCTGGCCGTAGCTGCGCAAGCCGATCGAGCGACGCAACTCTTCCATCTCGGTGAGATGCTCCTGCCAGTGATGGTCGATCGCATTGATCACGACATAGCGCTCGAGTGAGCCGAGGGACTCTGGAATCTCGACCGACTCCTTGATCGCGTAGGCCTTTTTGATGCGCTCGAGGAGCATGGGCACCAGCGCTTCGACGCGGCCGCTGCTCAGTTCCTCGACGCGGACGCTGATGGGAAAGTGCTGGTTCAACCAGCCGACGAGGCTTTCGATCGCCAACTGAGTCGGGCCGCCTTTTTCGCCGTAACCCGCGACTTGCAGCCGACTGTTCAACTCTTCTTCGATTTGTTCGAAGATGATATCCTTCGGGCGGTCGGCATGGATGGCGCCGTTGCGGATCCCATAGACCACCTCGCGCTGCTGGTTGAGCACGTCATCGTACTGCAGCAGCCGTTTGCGAATCGAATAGTTCTGCTGCTCGACCTTCTTTTGCGCGCTCTCGATCGACCGATTCAACCACGGGTGCTCGAGTTCCTCGCCCTCCTTCATCGAGCCCTGCATCAGGCGCGACGCGATATTGCCCTGCAGAAACAGGCGCATCAGGTCGTCTTCGAGCGAAAGGTAGAATTTCGTCACGCCCGGATCGCCTTGGCGCGAGCAACGGCCGCGCAACTGCCGGTCGATGCGCCGCGATTCGTGGCGTTCGGTGCCGATCACATACAAACCGCCGAGATCGCGGACGCCTTCGCCTAATTTGATGTCCGTACCGCGACCGGCCATGTTGGTCGCGATCGTGACGGCGCTCCGCTGGCCCGCCCGCGTGACAATGTCGGCTTCTTGCGCGTGAAATTTCGCGTTGAGCACGGTGTGGACGACGCCCGTTCGGCGCAGCATGCGGGACAACACCTCGGACGACTCGACACTCGTCGTGCCGACCAGCACCGGCTGGCCGCGCTTGTGGGCGACCTCAATCTCGTGCACCACGGCGGTGTACTTGTCGCGGCGGGTTTTGAAGATCGAATCGTTCTTGTCGACGCGGATGCACGGCTTGTTCGTGGGAATCACCTGAACGGACAAGCGATAAATGTCGTTGAACTCCGTCGCTTCCGTTTCCGCCGTGCCGGTCATGCCGGCCAGCTTCTCGTACATGCGGAAATAGTTCTGGATCGTGATCGTCGCGTACGTGCGCGTCTCGCGCTCGATGCTCACGTTCTCCTTGGCCTCGACGGCTTGGTGCAGGCCATCGGACCAGCGCCGACCGGGCATGACGCGGCCGGTATTTTCGTCGACGATCATCACCTTGCCGTCCGGCGTGACGACGTATTCCACGTCGCGCTCGTACAAGCAGTACGCGCGCAGGAGCTGCGAGATGGCGTGAATCTCTTCGGAAATATTGGCGTAGTTTTGCTGCGACGTCATTTTCCGCTCTTCGCGCTTCTCGGGCGAGACGCTTTGGTCCTTGTCCAAATCGCTGAACTCGGTCGCGAGATCGGGCAGCACGAACGCATCGGGATTGTCGGGACGCAGCTTCGTCCGGCCGATTTCGGTGAGATCGGCCTGGTGCTGGCGCTCGTCGATGACGAAAAACAGCTCCTCCTTCAACTTGTACAGTTCGTCCTTGTTCAGGTCGGAGTTGAACTCGGTTTCGGTCTTGTCGAGCAGCTTTCGCCAGTCGCTATTTTCCATCAACCGGAGCAGCTGCTTGTTGTTCGGATGCCCCATTTTCACCTGGAGCATCTTCCGCGCGGCCTCCTGCCGCTCGTCGTTCGACATGCCGGGTTTTTCCAGCAGGTCTTTCGCTTCGGAGACGATGCGGTTGCATAACCGCGCCTGGTCATTGACGAGCTGCTCGACCGAAGGCTTCAGCCGCGTGAACGGTTGCTCGCGCTCGATCGGCGCCGGGCCGGAAATGATCAGGGGCGTCCGGGCTTCGTCGACGAGGATGGAATCCACTTCGTCCACGATGCAGTACCAGTAGTCGCGCTGCACCTGATCCTCCTTGCGCGTGGCCATGCCATTGTCGCGCAGGTAATCGAAACCGAACTCGCTGGCCGTGCCGTACGTGATGTCGCAATTGTACATCTCACGCCGGACATCCGGCGGCATCTGCTGCTGAATGCAGCCGACGGTGACGCCGAGGAAGTTATAGAGGTGGCCCATCCACTCGGAGTCGCGGCGTGCCAGGTAATCGTTGACCGTCACCAACTGCGTATTCCGCCCGGTCAGCGCGTTGAGATACAGCGGCAGCGTGGATACCAGCGTTTTGCCTTCACCGGTCGCCATTTCCGCGATCTTGCCCTGGTGGATCGCCATGCCGCCGATCAACTGCACGTCGAAATGGACCATGTCCCAAGTCACCTCATGGTCGGACACGAGGACCTTGCGGCCGCACAACCGGCGCGCGGCGTTTTTGACCGTCGCGAAGGCCTCGGGCAGGATCTCGTCGAGCGCGGCGCGCTTGTCCGTCGCCGCCGCGATCCGCGCGCGGAACTCGTCGGTCTTCGCCCGCAATTGCTCGTCGGTCAGCGACTGGAACTGTTGTTCCAACACATTGATGCGCGCGGCGGTCGGACGCGCCTTCTCGAGAAACTTCTTATAATGCCGACCGGAAAAGCGTTTGAGCAGGAACGAGAGCATGAAGGGTCAAGACGATAGCTCCGGCGCACGGGTTGGCAAATGGCAAATGGGTGTCTTACACCCCGGAATCCGTCATTAAGCCCAGGGCCAAAAACCCTTCAGCGAATACGCGTCGTTTCTCGACGCACACCGCCCCGCGGGTCTGCCGGAAGGTAGCCGGTTTAGATCTTGGATCGGAAGTAGGCGATCGTGCGCTGCAACCCTGCTTCGAGCGGCACCTTCGGCTCCCACTTCAGGACGCGTTTGGCGAGGGTGATGTCGGGACGGCGCTGCTTCGGGTCGTCCGAGGGCAACGGCTTGTGCACGATCTTCGATTTGCCACCGGTCAGTTTGAGCGTGAGCTCGGCGAGCTGCAACATGGTGAATTCGCCGGGGTTGCCGAGGTTCATCGGGCCGACGATTTCGGTCTGGTCCATGAAGCGCAGAAAGCCTTCGATCAAATCGTCCACGTAGCAGAATGAACGGGTCTGCTGGCCATCGCCGTAGACCGTGAGGTCCTCGCCTTTCAGCGCCTGCACGACGAAATTGGACACGACCCGTCCGTCGTTCGGATGCATCCGCGGGCCATACGTGTTGAAGATGCGAACGACCCGGATATCGACCTTGTTTTCGCGGTGGTAGTCGAAGAAAAGCGTCTCGGCACAGCGTTTGCCTTCGTCGTAGCAGGACCGCCGGCCGATCGGATTGACATTGCCCCAATAGCTTTCCGGCTGCGGGTGAACGGTGGGATCCCCGTAAACTTCGCTCGTACTTGCCTGTAGGATACGCGCCTTCACCCGCTTGGCGAGGCCGAGGCAGTTGATCGCCCCCATGACCGACGTCTTGATCGTCTTGATCGGGTTGTACTGGTAATGCGGCGGCGAAGCCGGACACGCCAGATTGTACACGCGATCGACCTCGAACTTGAACGGGTCGATGATGTCGTGCCGCACGAATTCGAAATGCGGATGCGCCAGCAGGTGCGCGATGTTGGATTTCTGCCCGGTGAACAGATTGTCGACGCAAACCACTTCGTCCCCGCCCGCAATGAGCCGGTCGCACAGATGGGAGCCCAGGAAGCCGGCGCCGCCGGTGACGAGAATGCGCATAGGGGGGAAGTTGTGGCCGTTGGCCGAGGGAGTTTCGAGCGTAAAACCCGATCGTAACAACGTCCGCGCCGAGAAGTTCCAAGCCGTGACGCACTTTTTTTTCGAACGTTTCCGGAACGCGGGCCGGCTCCGGCCAGTCACCCCGGCGCCCCGTCATGGGGACAAACCAAAGACTGACTACTATGAACCCAACCAAGAAAATAACTCTCGCGCTCGGCCTCGTCGTGGCTGGCGCGAGCTTTGCTCAAACGGCGTCGACCACCGCTCCCGCCATCGGCGTGCTCGGCCAGTCGTATTCAGAGTTCAGCTACGGCGTCACGGACATCACCCGTGTGTCCAAGGATCAGCAGAACCTGGGCGTGGCGGCGAATGTCCCAGTGACACCGCACCTCGACCTCGGAGCGTCGTACGGCTACAGCTGGCTGCGCGGCATTGGCCATACGAACGACGTGGCCGCCGGTGCCACGGCCTACACGGCGTGGAACGGCGTGAAGCCGTTCGTCGGGGCGGGCCTCGGCTACGAATGGGACCGCTACGGCACCAGCCGGGATGATTCAGCCACGTGGGGCCTCGCGGCCGGCGTGGAAATCCCGGTGAGTGTCGTGTCGATCACCCCGCAAGTCGTCTACGCCGACGATTTCCACGGCCGGGCGAATAGCGCCCAGCAATGGACGTACGGCGTGGAGGGCAACTACTGGATCACGAAAACCGCGGCGGTTTTCGGTGACGTCGGTTATGTCGACGTCCACGGCACCTCCGATCATGCCTGGCAGTACACCGTCGGCGCGCGCTTCCGCTTCTAAACGGAACGCCGTGGCCTGAGATCTGCGCCCGCGCGGTTCGCCGCGCGGGCTTTTCCGCGTGAGCCCGACACGCGCGCTCGCGTGCGAGACCACGCCGGCGACGCGCTCGCGTCCCAGCCCGTGCTACACCGAAGCGCGGTCTGAGCTTCTCGTCTTCACGCCGGCCTCGTAGCGACCAATCCACGCGCGATGCCAGGTCGCGAAATCGCCGGCCTCGATGTGCGCTCGCGCCTGCGCCATCAGGTCGAGATAGAAGTGCAGATTGTGGATCGTGAGCAACGTGCCGCTCAACATTTCACCGGCGACGGTCAGGTGCCGAAGGTAGGCGCGCGAAAAGTTGCGGCAGGTGTAGTTATCCATGCCCTCGACGATCGGTCGCGGGTCGGTCCTGAATTGTTCGTTACGCAGATTGATCGGACCATCGGGAGTGAAGACGAGTCCATTGCGAGCGACGCGCGTCGGCATGACGCAGTCGAACATGTCGACCCCGAGCGCGACCATTTTCAGCAACTGGGGCGGAGTCCCGAGACCCATGGTGTACCGCGGCTTTTCCGGGGGAAGGAACGGGGTCGTGGCACCGACCTGTTTCAGCATCTCGGGCTCGGGTTCACCGACGCTGACGCCACCTACGGCATACCCGGGAAAATCCAAGGCGGCGAGCGCCTCGGCGGCTTCGCGGCGCAAATCATCGAAGGTCGATCCTTGCGCGATCGCGAAGACATGATGCCCGCCCGCGAGGAACCCACTGTCGGTCGCGATCTGGCGGCATTGTTTCGCCCACCGCAAACTTCGCGCGACGGCATTCGCGCACGCGTCGCGTTCGCACGGCCAGGGCGGACACTCGTCCAGCACCATCGCAATGTCTGAACCGAGATCTTGCTGGATTGTCATCACCTCCCGCGGACCCAGGAAATGCCGGGCGCCGTCGAGGTGCGACTGAAACGCCACGCCCGCATCCGTGATGTCTCGCAGCTTTGCCAGCGAGAACACCTGAAAACCGCCGCTATCGGTCAGAATCGGGCCGTCCCAGCCCATGAAGCGGTGCAAGCCACCCAAATCGCGGATCAGTTCGCTCCCGGGCCGCAGGCTCAAATGATACGTGTTGCCGAGAATGATCTGCGCCTCGATTTCGCGCAAATGGACCGGCGTCACGGCCTTCACCGTGCCCTGGGTGCCGACCGGCATGAAGATTGGCGTTTCAACCGTGCCATGGCGGGTTTGGAGCCGACCACGGCGGGCGGCCGTAGCTGTATCCGTTTTCAGAAGCTGGAAGTGTTCGGGCATGGTCGCGGCGCAGGGGTGAATCTCCCGCGCTTTCGCGTACGGTCTTACCTCGTCCGGACGCTCACAAGTAAATCCCGCGTTGCGAGTCTAGGCTGTACGGCTACGGTGCAGCGCTCAATCTTCACGCCTTAAACCCTCCCTCGCTGCCGCCGCGAACATGCTGCTCGTTATCGATAACTACGACTCGTTCACCTACAATCTGGTCCAATACTTTGGCCAGCTCGGGGTGGAGCAACGGGTTTTCCGCAACAACGAGATCACACCGGAGGAGGCGGTCGCGTTGCGGCCCGATCGCGTGCTGCTTTCGCCGGGGCCATGCTCGCCGCGCGAAGCCGGCGTTACCTTGGACATCATCAAGGCGTTCGCAGGCAAGAAACCGATTTTCGGCGTTTGTCTCGGTCACCAGTCGATCGGCCATTACTTTGGCGGCAACGTGGTTCGCGCCGACCGGTTGATGCACGGCAAGACCTCTCCCATCCGGCATCGAGACAGCGACGTGTTCAAGGGGATGCCGCAGGATTTTCCCGCCACGCGGTATCACTCACTCGTCATCGAGCGGGCGAGTTTCCCGGCGGAATTGGAAATCACCGCCGAGACCGCCGAAGGTGAGATCATGGGATTGCGCCACAAGTCGCTGCCGATCTGGGGCGTTCAATTTCATCCGGAGTCGATCGCAACGGAAGGCGGGATGCGGATCCTGAAGAACTTTTTGGAGCTAAACTGAGCGCGATCATGCTTACAGCAGCCACGGCGTGCTCCGCCCGAGTTCGCGGGACGGTTGCCCAAGCGGCTTTGGCGGGTCGAGGCACCGGCTCCCTCGCGTCGATTTCCTGACCATGCGCTGCCCGAAGTGCACCTCCATCGAGGACAAGGTCATCGATTCCCGCATCAGCAAAGAGGGGTCGACGATCCGTCGTCGTCGCGAATGTCTGGAATGCGGCTATCGCTACAGCACCACGGAAACGCTCGTGCGCGACGGCATTATCGTGCTGAAACGCGACGGCCGGCGCGAGGACTTCGACCGCGAGAAACTCGTTCGCGCGGTCCGAGCCGCGTGCCACAAGCGTCCGGTCGATCCGGAACAAATCGCGATGCTCGTCGAGGACGTGATGGATGCGATGGAAGCGCAGTTCGAAAAGGAGATCCCCTCCCGCGCCATCGGCGAAGGCGTCATGCAGCGGCTGCGCAGCGTCGATCAGGTGGCTTACGTTCGTTTCGCTAGCGTCTACAAGGAGTTTCGCGACGTCGCGGAGTTTGTGGACGAAATCAGTGCGCTGAACAAACCAGGCCCGCGCAACGGCGGGCCGGCGAAATGACCGCATGACGCCGCACGCGCAAGCCGAGCTGCGCCGGCTGCACTTGATCAACGGACTGTTCGCGCACGCGACTGGCAACGACCTGTATCTCGCCGACCAGATCAGATCGGGCATTGCCTTCAGCCTGGCCGAACTCGAGGAGCAGATCGCGAAAGACCCGGCTTGCGCGGAGAAGTACGACGCCGCGTTCAATCGCGCCGCCGCCGAGCTGCTCGCGCGGCTCTTCGTGCATCTGCCGCAGCACGGCTTCTATCATTGGGATGCTTCGCTGCACCCCGAGTCGTCGACGCCGCTGTTCACGCGCGCCGAGGTGATGGCCGGATTGAAGAAGCTCACGCCTTTCCGCGAATCGACCCTCCTCGTGACGAACTTGCGGCAGGCGCTGCTCCCGGCCAACCGCCGCGCGACCGCGCGCCGCCATCAGGAGTACGAGGACGCCCTCGGTTTCATTCGTGATCTCGCCGCCGCTCGCACGGTGCCGACGACCAATTTGAACCTGTTGTTTCTCTAGTCGCCGGCGGACACCGAACAGAGAACGACGAGGCTCGCCAAGATTGCTCGGATCACCGCCCTACAAGCCGCGATGTGGAGCGAGGTCGCTGCACGGCTCGCGTTCGGTGCAAACCGTCCGCGACCGTCAGTTTGGTTGCGGCCGACACGCTCAGGCCTCATTGATGACTGGCGTCGGTCCCTCGCACCTTATGGCCAAAACAATTTTCGAGAAGATCATCGATCGCGAGATTCCCGCGAATATCGAATATGAGGACGACCGCTGCGTCGTCCTGCACGACATCCAACCGCAGGCGCCTGTGCACCTGCTCATCGTCCCGAAAAAATTGATCCCGCGCATTGGCGAAGCCTCGCGCGCGGACGAAGCCATCCTCGGTCATCTGCTGTTGGTCGGCGCCGAGATGGCGCGAAAGCTGGGACTGGCGCAGGGATTTCGCCTCGTCATCAACAACGGCGTTCATGGGGCCGAGTCCGTGCCTCATCTGCACGTGCATCTGCTGGCGAAGCGGCAGATGAGCTGGCCACCGGGTTGATCGACGCGAGGCACGGCGCGCAAGCGAATCGTGGCCGGCGAGCTCAGACGCGCGCTTCGAAGGTGCCGTCCGCGCGCTTCGCGATCAGCCGCTTCAATTCGAGCATCATCAAGGTTGCCGAGATCTGTGCAGAGGGAAGGCCGGATTTGGCGCCAATGGCATCGGGGGACAGGATTTCGCCATTGCCGAAGAGCGCATAGACGGCGGCCTCGTTGGCCGTGAGATGCGGCGGAATGCCGGCAGCCGCGTCGGCCGCCTTCTGCGGGATCGGCGCCGGTCGCAATCCGTCGAGGTAGCTCAATTCGCTCATCAAGTCGTCGACGCCGGTCAGGAGCGTCGCCCCGTCACGAATGAGCTGATGGCAGCCCGCGCTCGTCGGCTGGTCGATTCGCCCCGGCACCGCGAAAAGCAGCCGACCCTGCTCGCCGGCGAAACGCGCCGTGATCATCGCTCCGCCGTCGACATCGCTTTCGACGACGATCGTGGCTTCACACATTCCAGCAACGATGCGGTTTCGCATCGCGAAGGACTGCCGATCGGCCCGCCGGCCGAAGGGGAATTCGGAAAGCACCGCGCCGTCGGTCTCAACGCGTCGATACAGCGCGAGATTTTCGGGCGGATAAATGATGTCGATTCCGGTGCCCACCACCGCTGCGGTTTTGCCGTTCACGGCGAGGGCGCCTTCATGGGCCGCCGTATCAATGCCGCGGGCGAGACCACTCACGATGCAGAAGCCGCACTGGGCGAGTTCGCCCGCGAGTTTTCGCGCGGTCGCCTGCCCGTACAGCGTCGTCTTGCGTGAACCGACGATGTTTACGCACCGGTCGGGAAAGGCGTAATTTCCCCGCCGGTACAGTCCGATCGGTGGATCGTGGATCTCGCGGAGCAGTCGCGGATAGCCCGGATCGCGAACGGTAACGAACGTCGCGCCGCTCACGGCCATCTTCTCCAGCTCGCGACCGAGGTCGAAATGCCGCGCCCACCCGAGCAAGGTGTCTGCGATCACCGGCCCCACCCCTTTTACTGCTTCCAACCGCGACCGATCCGCCGTGAGGACATCCCGCGGATCGCCGCCAAGTTCCTGCAGGAGGCGATTCAGGGTGATCGGTCCGATATTCGGCAAGGCGTTCAGGATAAGCAGCGCATGCTGCTCCGTGAGCTCAGTCGGCATCCCCCACGCTGCGCCGCAGCGACATCCAATACAATTATATTTTACTCCATGATCTCATCTTAACCTAACGTGCGAAGCACGCCGCCCAGAAACTCAACGAGCTGCGTCGTGGCGACGGCAGTTTGACCACAGGCGCGCGCCAGGTCGTCGGCCGCGAGGCCATGCCAGGCGACCGCGCGCGCGGCTGCCTCGGCTGGCCGCTCCGGCAATTGTGCGACTTGGCACCCGATCATGCCCGCAAGCAGATCGCCGCTGCCGCCACGCGCCAAGACCGGGCCGCCCCACAGGGCGTGAAAAACCGGGCCGCCCGCGCAGATGCGGGTGATCGGCCCCTTCAGCACGACCGTTAGCTTTGGATCCTGCGCGAACGCGCGGAGGTCGCGGCCGGCGGCGATGCGCTTGAATTCGCCCGCATGCGGCGTGAGGACCCGGGGGGCGTCACCAGCGCTGACGATGTTTGGCTGCAAGGCATCGGCATCGATCACCAGCGGGATGCGCGACCGCTCCACCACCCCGTGAAACAGGGCGAGCGTCTCGGCCTCGCGACCGGCCCCCGGCCCGAGAACCAAAGCATCGGCGCGTTCCAGGCGCTCGCGCAGCAGATGCTCCCCCTCGAGCGCCAAGCCGCCTCCCGGCGATTCAGGCCAACCGACCCAGATCGCTTCCGGTAGCCGCGCCGCAAATGCGGGGACGAGCGACTGCGGCGCGAAGACCGTCACCAAACCAGCACCGCTGCGCACCGCGGCTGTCGCGCACATCAACACCGCCCCGGGAAATCCCACCGAACCGCCGAGAATGAAGACATGTCCAAACGTCCGCTTGTCCGACCGCGCCGGCCGCAGGGCCGCGAGTGGCTCGAGGATTTCCGTCGTAAGCACGCGATCCTCGTTCGCTGCCGAAGGCGCGGATGCCCGGCGGTCATTCGTGGCGTCTCTAAAAAACCCCAAATCCAAATACCGGATACGCCCGGCATTCTCGCTGGCCAATACGGGCGCTTTCACCGAACCCGTCGCATACGTGAAATCGGCGCGAAACCGGTCGGCACTCGGTAGATCGACCGCCGCGCGAAAGCCGATGGACAGAGCATTGACCCAGTTAAGCACCGCCTCGATCGCGCCTGAGAGCGGCGGCCGATACTGGAATCCGAACACGCCGTCCACGCACACGGCGTAGCCGGGAGCGCGACTTGCGTCGCTCGCAACGATATCGCTGGCCGCGCGCATGACGACGCGGCTGCGATGCGTTTGTTGGACTTCCCGCCACGCTCGAACCGTCAACGGTCGCAAGGGCTTTTCGCCGAAGCAAAAGACGATGTCGGCGGTCGCGTCCTCAAAACGCTCAAGGAGCCGTTTCGTCGCTAGCAGAGCGTCACCCCCGTTGTGGCCCTTGCCGACCAGTGTCAGGATTTTCGCCGCCGCCGGGAAATGCCCCTTCTCGCCAAAATCGCGGGCGATGGCTTCGCCCACGGCCGTGCCCGCGCGCGCCATTGCCTGCCATTCTCGCGCCTCGTCGCCGGCAAAAAGCCCGTGCTCCAGTGTCCGTGCTTCGTCGCACGTCAAAACCGACACGCTTGCTCGCTCCAAATCGTTCATCGCGAGGGTAAGGACGGCTTCGACGGGGCCGGAGGCAGCAGGCGCGGCGACGGATCAACCTTCGGCACGGGACGTTCGGAGGAATCGATGGCGGCGTTGGGCGCCGGAACGTACTCTGGCGGGCGCTCGAAGCGGCCATGCTCGAGCCAATCGCGATACTGCTCCTGGGTTTCGGTAAACCGCACTGGGCATTCCGGCGGCAGCGGATTGCCATGGCGGACGATGCGATTGGTCAGGTGCGATAAGCTGCGGAAGAAGTATTCCCCCTCGATGCGTCGGACCTCGTAGTAATCGGAAAAGTCGCGATTCGCGACATCCCACAGCGCGATTTGAGTGACATCGTTGTCCCACACGGCAAACCGCCCCCATTCGGCAAACACCGCTTCCACCGTGGTGAGTTCGACGCGCGGGTGGGATGGCGCCGCGGCCGCGGGTTTCGGCGGCGCCAGGGCGATCGTGCGGACGGAAGGCTGCGGGCGGCGCAAGGTCCAAACAAACGCCGCGCCGAGCAGAAACCCGAGCATCACCCAGGAGGGCGTTTTCGACAGCTCCTTGACGGAGGGTCGGCGTTTCGACCGAGGTGCGTCCATCGGAACGACGTTATTTGATTCGGGCGCGCACGCGAATCAAAGTTCGCATCAGGGCTCAGCTCGCAGGAGGGCCGCGACGGCCATCGCCACCGTCTCGGTGTGAGACAACGTTACTTGCACATGCGTCGCGCCGACGCGCCGCAGCAGCGCCGCTCCCTGGGCATCGAGGCGCACGAGCGGCTGCATTCGCTCGCCATGATAAATCGACATGGCGCGCCAGCCGAGTTCCGCGCCGATGCCCGTTGAAAAGCATTTCGAAATCGCTTCCTTGGCGGCGAAGCGTGCTGCGTAGTGCTTGTGCGGATGCGCTTTCGACGCGCAATAGCTGCGCTCTTCGGCGGTGAAGACCCGGTCGAGAAAGCGCTCGCCTTGCCGCTCGATGACGCCGCGCACGCGCTCGACTTCGATGACGTCGCACCCGAGGCCAAGGAGGATGCCACCGGGGCCGAGATCGAGATTCATGTCGGGTTCATGCCTTGAGTCTTCTCACCGTGCTTCGGCGGCGGGGTCGCGTCGCGTCGGTTGAATCGAAAGATGCTAGCGCCGGAGAT
>Ga0070679_100002450_pt1 | contig 16820 bp, 17 predicted proteins | sample KBSC63BmetaG_FD_65652 | JGI IMG/M metagenome (GOLD analysis project Ga0070679, IMG submission 65652) | Corn rhizosphere microbial communities from Kellogg Biological Station, Michigan, USA - KBS C6-3B metaG | ecosystem: Host-associated > Plants > Roots > Rhizosphere | place: USA: Michigan... | reverse complement strand
TCGCGTCGAGGATGGCGCGCGCCGCCGCTTCGTAGTCGCCCTGGTTGGTGAAGACGGCGATGGCCACGTTGGCGGCGCGGAACTCGAGGTCCCGGTCGCCACGGACGAGCGGGCGCGCCCGATCGAGCAGCGCGCGGGCTTGCGCCAGGTTGCCCTTGCCCACCTCCGCCAGCGACGCGCGCAGGAGCGACTTGGCATCACCGGCCGCCGCAGCCGGCGTCGTCGCCGATCCCGGCGTCGTCGCCGCAGGCGGCGTCGTCCCAGCAGCCGGCGTCGTCCCAGCAGCCGGCGTCGTCCCAGCAGCCGGCGTCGCCGCGGCGGGCGTCGCCGCCGGCGTGGGCGCGGCCGCCTTCGTCGTGGCCGCCGGCGTGGCTTGCGACTTCGTTCCCGTCGTGGCGCAGGCAGGAGAGCACAGCGTGAGCGCGAGCCCGAGCACGCGCCCGACGCGATCCGAGATCCTGATCATGAGGGGACTCTACTTCAGAGCGCGGACTTCTCGACCTTGAGATCGTGCGAGATCGAGATGAGCGTCTTGTCGGCGATCTCGACGAAGCGCGCATCCGCCGGCGGCGCCGGCACGTCGGCGACGACGAGCACGCTGCGCAGGTGCTCGTGGTCGACGCGCTTGTCGCGCGGCGCCGGCTCGCGGCACACCGCGCAGTCGTGCAGCGACGTCCGCTCCTGCAGATAGACGGGCGCGCCGTGGCGCGTGGCCACCAGGATGCGCCCGTTGGTCAGCGCCAACGCGCACTCCATGCCGTCGGCCGCTGCTTTGCCCGCCGCCTTCTCGACGAGCGAGAGGGCGCCGCGCACGGCATCGCGCACCTGCGCCGTCGACACGTTCATGTCGTCGAGCTTTCCGGCGTCGTGCAAAAAAGCGAGCATGACGTGGAAGAGGTGTTCCGAGTCGGTCTGCCCGCGGATGTTGCGCCGCAGAAAATCGGGGATCGCGCGCAACAGCTCGTCGCGAACGCCGTCGAAGCTCGGCACCGTGCCATGGTGCGCGAACAGCCACGAGCGGAAGCGGAACGGGTGCGTGTTCTCGTTCTTCGCCGTGCCGACGGTCCCTTGCCGCACGTGACCGATGATCACGTCGGTGCGCAGATCCTTGACCAGCCCGTAGAAGTCGACCGGCTCCGTCGGTGGCTTGGGCCGTCGCTGGAGCAGCACTTCGCCGCCCTGGTAGAAGCCGAGCCCCCAGGCGTCGAAGCTCGAGGCCGCCGCGCCGTCCGCGATCAGCGACATGCGCGCAGGGTAGAGCGCGCACTTGACGCGATCCTGGTCGTTTCCCATGTAGGCGAAGAGGCGGCTCATTCGAACCTCCGTTTCATGCACTCCGACCCCGCGCCGTGCAGAGCACTGACGCTGCAAAACCCGGGCTCGGACGGATTCAATCGATCAAGGAACGCGAAGCTTCTGCACGCTGCGCCGACAGCGGCAGATGGTCTTCGTCGATCATCAATATAGTCTGCGCTTCGTAGGCGCGCAACTTCCCGGCACTTAGACGGCGGGTCAGCCGGCGGCGGCCTTTTTTTGCGCAGATGCATGCGCGCGCAACCATTCGACGATTTCCGCCACGGTCTTGTCGCGCTCGGGTTTCGGCTCGTTCAGCACCTCGTGGTACTGCCCGGCGAGCATGCGCAGCGTCTTGTCCTTCGATCCGATGCGCTCGAACACCACGCGCGCTTGCGGCGCGGCCGCGATCTTGTCCGCCTCGCCGGCGACGACGAGCACCGGCAGGGTCAGCTCCGCCGCCCGCGCCACGAGCGACTCCTGCGCCGCCGAGGCCTCGGTGAACCAGCGCGCGGTCGCGTTCTTGTTGTTGAGCGGATCGCGATCGTAGGCGGCGGCGATCTCCGGATCGCGCGTCACGTCGGCGCCACGCAACCCCGACGGCAGCGCGAGCTTGCCGTAGAGCCGCGAGGCGATCTTGCCGGCGAAGACCTTGCCCGCCGGCACGGCGAGCGCGAGCTTCCAGTACGGCGAGGTCAGCACCATGCCGGCGATGCTGTTCGGATGCGCGAGCACGTAGAAGGGCGCCACGAGCGCGCCGAACGAGTGCGCCAGGATGTAGACCGGCAGGCTTTCGCCGCGCGCGCGCGTCACCAGCGCGTCGACGTCGTCGACGTACTGGTCGAAGCGATCGCAGTAGCCGCGCACGCCCGATGACTGGCCGTGGCCGCGCAGATCGAGCCCGCGCACGCTGAAGCCGGCGGCGGCCAGCGCGCGGCCGGTCTCGTCGTAGCGCCCGATGTGCTCGCCGTAGCCGTGGACGATCACCACCGAGGCCAGCGGCGTGCCCTGCGCCGGCCAGGTCTGCTCGTGGAGCTGCGTACCGTCGCGCGACTGGAAGAAGCTCATGTTTGCTTGTATATCACGCCTGACGAGGACGAAGCCGAGGGTCATGAAGCTCTACGAGATCTACACGAGCATCCAGGGCGAGACGCATCTTGCGGGCTTGCCGTGCACGCTCGTCCGTTTTGCCGCGTGCGATCTGCGCTGCACCTACTGCGACACCGAGTACGCCTTCACCGGCGGCCAGGAGGTCAGCGTCGACAGCATCGTCGCCGACGTGGGCGCGCGCGGCGTGCCGCTCGTGCTGCTCACCGGCGGCGAGCCGCTCCTGCAGCGCGACTTGCCGGCGCTGTGCACGGCGCTCCTGACGCGCAAGCACGAGGTCATGATCGAGACCGGCGGTCATCGCGACGTGTCGGTGCTGCCCGCCGGCGTCGTCGTCATCCTCGACGTCAAGACGCCGGGCTCGGGCGAGTCGTCGAAGATGCATTGGGCCAACCTCGAGCGGCTCGGCCCCCGCGACGCCGTGAAGTTCGTCGTCACCGACGAGGCCGACTACCTCTGGGCGCGCGACCTGATCCGCGACAAGCGCCTCGACGCGCGCTGCCACGTGCTTCTGTCGCCGTCGTTCGGAAAGGTCGATCCCAAGGATCTCGTGACCTGGATGCTGCGCGATCAGCTGCCGGCGCGCCTCAACCTGCAGATTCACAAGTACGTCTGGCCGCCCGATCAGCGCGGCGTCTAATCGCCGCTGCGCGAGCGGATCGCCTTCATGACCTGCTCCTTGACCGCCTCGAGGTTGAACGACGCGCCTTTCTGCAGCGGCGGGAACTCGACGAAGCTCTGCGCGAACTTCGCGACCTCCTGCTGCACGAACACGAAGCGCCAGAACTGATACTTGAACCAATCGGCGTACTCGAGCGATCCGGTCAGCCCCGTGCGCTCGAACGGATCGAGCCGCAGGTTGGTCAGGATCGGCCAATCGACGTGCACCGTGCCGCCGAGCCACCCCGACGGCTGATCGATGAAGCGGTACTTGTAGTCGCCGATGCGCACCGCGCCGAGCGTCGACTCGGCGAAATAGAAGATCTCGTTGCGATGCGACGGCGCGCGTCCGCCGAGGAAGTCGAGCTGATCGTAGCCGTCGAGATGGACCTTGTACGTGCGGTCGCCGACGTACTTGCCGCGACGCAGCTCGTCGACGATGTTGGCGTCGCCGGCGGCCGCGACGAACGTCGGGAACCAGTCGAGCCCCGACATGATCCCGTTCTCGACACGGCCGGCCGGCACCTTCCCCGGCCAACGCACGATGCACGGCACGCGGAAGCCGCCCTCCATGACGGTGCCTTTGGCGCCGGCGAACGGCGTCTGCCCGCCGTCGGGCCAGGTGAAGTTTTCGGCGCCGTTGTCGGTCGAGAAGACGACGATCGTGTTGTTCTCGATCCCCGCGTCCTTGAGCTTCTTCATGACCGCGCCGACGACGTCGTCGAGCTGGGCCATGCCCGCTTCCTCGATGGTCCAGCCGTTCTCGGCGTTGCGCATCCGTTCGTACTTCGGCGACAGATGCGTCACCACGTGCATGCGCGACGGGTTGAGCCAGACGAAGAACGGCTTGCCCGCGCCGCGCGCCTTGTCGATGAACTTGAGCGTCCAGTCGAGGATCTCGTCGTCGACCGTCTCCATGCGCTTGGGCGGCAGCGCGCCGGCGTCCTCGATCTTCTGCCGCCCGACGCGGCCCCAGCGCGGATCCTCGGTCGCGTCGTCGCGCGTGGTCGCCCACGTGTGCAGCATGTTGCGCGGCCCGACCTTGTTCTTGAGCGCCTGCGGGTAATTCGGATGATCGGGATCCTCCATCGCGTCGAGGTGGTAGAGGTAGCCGAAGAACTCGTCGAAGCCGTGCACCGTCGGCAGGAACTCGTTGCGATCGCCGAGGTGGTTCTTGCCGAACTGCCCGGTGACGTAGCCCATCGCCTTCAACACCGTCGCGATCGTCGGCGCCTTGGCCGGCATGCCGATGGTGGCGCCGGCCTGCCCGACGGTGGTGAGCCCGGTGCGGATCGGGAGCTGGCCGGTGATGAAGTTGGCGCGGCCCGCGGTGCAGCTCGCCTCGGCGTAGTAGTCGGTGAACATCATGCCGTCGCGCGCGAGGCGATCGAGGTTGGGCGTACGCCCGGCCATGATGCCGCGATGGTAGGCGCCGACGTTGAACCACCCGACGTCGTCGCCCATGATGAAGATGATGTTGGGCGGCGCCATGCGCGCGGGGTTGGCGTCGGCGGAAGTTGCGCCCGCGAGCAAAGCCGCGACGAGGAGCATGCGAATACGCATGCCGAGGAGCTAGACGCTCGGGCGCGCGCCGCTAGACCAATCTTCAGCGCATGGCGACGGCCGGCAGCGAGGGCAGCGCCCACTGCCGCAACATCGGCTCGGGATCGACATAGTGCTCGTCGCCGCCGCGCCCCGACGGGCGCAACGAGAGCGCGAAGTGCAGGTGCGCGCCCGAGTGCTCGATGCCGGTGCGCCCCAGCCGCCCGATGAGCTCGCCGCCCTTGACGGGCATGCCTTCACGCAGATCCTCGCGGATCGAGTCGAGGTGGATGTAGCGGCTGACGACGGTGCCGTCCTTGTGGCCGATGCGGATGAAGCGCCCCGCGTTGGCGCCGCGCACCTGGTCGCGCTCGATGCGCTCGACGACGCCGTCGAACACGGCGAACACCGGCTCGCCGAGCGTGGTGCCGAGATCGACGCCGCAGTGGCCGAGCTCGCACTCGGCCGGGCGCGGCTGCGGGCGCGCGGCGCCGAAGCGGCGCGACTCGTAGAGCGGCATGGCGCGGCGCGGGCCGGCGAGCGGATGGAACCAACCGACCACCGTCGGCAGCGCCTCGGGCGGCTGCTCGCCGGGACGCCACGGCCCGTCGGGCACACGCGCCGGATCGGGCGGGATCACGACCGGCGCGAGCTCGCGCGGCGGATCGAAGCGCTCGAGGTATGCCGCGACGACGCCGACCGAGCTGCGCACGTGGCGCACCACGAGGCCGTTCGACTCGCCGCAGAACCAATCGCCGTGGCGACGCAGCGCGCGCCCCGCCTCGTCGGCGAAGCCGAACGCGAACACGCCGGCGACGACCACGTTGGACACGGCGATGAAGTGGATCCACGACGGCGGCTGCAGCTTCTTCTTGCGCGTCCCCAAGAACAGGCCGAGCCGCCAGCGGAGGAGCATCGGAAGCGCCACGCACGCGGCGAGCCCGATGGCCACGCGCCAGCGGAGATCTTCTACGGCGCCCGCGACCAGCGCCGTGACCAGCACGAACGCGGCGACCACCGGAGCGGCCAGGGCGACCGCGCGCACGACCAAGAGCAAAGCAATCAGCCAGCTTGCGAGCCTGCGCATGACCGTTGATACGCGCAACAGCTGCGGTTCGACCTGTCATTTCAGGGATTGACAGGTCGCTGATGTAGGTGCTACGGTCTCGCTGCTAAGTTGCTCAAACGATTGACACATTTGACGGCCGCCTGCGTCGTTTTGGCAACCCTCCAGGCGTGTGGCCCGGCGGCCACCCGGGTCGATCCCGACGCGTCGATGAAGCGGTACCTGCTCGGCGCCGACTACTTCACCAAGGGCCTCGTGGAGCCGGCGCTCGAGGAGCTGCTCAAGGCGGTCGAGCTCGATCCCAACAACGCCGATGCACACAACCTTCTCGGCCTCGTCTGGCTGCGCAAGGGCGCCGAGGCCGAAGAGCTGTCGACGCGCAACCAGTGCCTGAAAGGCGAAGCGCTGGCGCTCGAGAAGCAGGAAGCCGACACGCAGTTCAAGAAGTCCGAAGAGCAGCTGCGCAAGGCGATCGCGCTCAAGAAGGATTTTTCGGAGGCGCGCAACAGCCTCGCGGTCGTGATGATCCACTTCGGGCGTTACGACGAAGCCGTCGAGCTCGAGGAGAAGGCGCTGGCGAACATCGTTTATCGCGAGCCATTCGCCGCGCAGGGCAATCTCGGGCAGGCGTACCTGGAGAAGGGCGACTACGTGCGCGCGGCCAAGGCGCTGCGCCAGGCGCTGTTCGAGCAGCCGAAGTTTTGCGTCGGCCGTTACAGGTTGGCGAAGGTCTATTACCAACAGCAGGACTGGGACCACGCGGCCGAGGAGATCGACCAGGTGGTCACCGACAAGGCATGCCCGATCCAGGAGGCGTACCAACTGGCCGGGATGGTGGCGCTGCGCCGCGACAACCGCGACAAGGCCCAACAGATGTTCAGCCGCTGCATCGACCTCGCGCCGAAGAGCTGCTTGGCGAGCGAGTGCAAATTGGCGCAGTGATGCGGAGCGGAATACACTACAGTCGCGAGCGGATGCGATGAACCAGCACGTCGGCATGTTTCTCCGCAAGCAGCGCGAAGCGCGCGGGATGACGCTCGCCGAGCTGAGCCGCGAAACAAAGATCAAAGAGGCGAGCCTCGTCGCGCTCGAAGAGGCGCGCTTCGATGCGCTGCCGGCGCGCGTGTTCGTGGTCGGCTGGGTCGCCGCGGTGGCGCGCGCGATCGGCGCCGATCCGATCGAGGCGGTGACGCTGTTGCAAGCAGGACGGCCGGCGTCGGGCGTGCATCGCATCGGCGACTGCATGCCGAAGGTCGTCGCGCGCGCGCCCGAGATGTCGGAACGGAGTGAGGGCGGCCGGCCGGTGGCCGAGCGTCGGCGCGTCGGCGTCGTGGTCGTGGTGTTCCTGCTGTTGATCGTGGCGACGCTGACGCTGTCGCTGCTGTTGCATCACGGCGGCCGCCTCGGCGGCGGCATGTCGTAGCTACAAGCGCAGGCGAAATCCGAACACGTCGAGGTTGCCCTGGCGAAAGTCGAGCGCGGCGAAGCGCTCGAAGCCGAGGCGCTCGTACATGCCCCACGCGGTCTGCATCGCGCGCGTGGTGTGCAGGACGACGCTGGAGCGCCCGAGCGTGCGCGCGACGTCGATGCAGTAGCGCGTGAGCGCCTTGCCGACGCCGTGACCGCGACTTTGGGCCGCGACGGCGAGCAGGCGCACGCCGACGGCGTCGCTCGGCTGCGCGGCGGGACCGCCCGCGCCGTAGGCGGCCATGTCGTCGATGAGATCGACGCAGCCGACCAGCTCGCCGTCGTCGCGTACGGCGACGAAGACACGGATGGCCGGGTTGCGCGCGCGGCGTGCGACGTCGAGCAGCAGGGCGTAATAGTCGGGCTGCTCGTCGACGCCGGGCATGCCGGGGAGCGCGGCGTAGGCGGCGACGGTGAGCCGGCCGACGCGCGCGAATTCGTCGGCGCGCGCGGGACGAATGTGAAAGTGCATGCGGCAGTGATAGCCGCGCGCGCGGGCGGCGAGCGGTACGGAATCCGGACCGCTAACGGAACAGCGTCTGGTAGTCGCCCTTGACCGCGGCGAGGACGAGGCGCTCGGCGAGCTCCTCGAGATCGCACTCGAGGCGCTTGAAGTCGACGGTGATGCGCATGAGCGTCTTGCCCTTCTGCACGTAGCCTTCGACGCGCAAAAGGAAGCGATCGGCCGCGGGCCCGAGCTTGCCCGAGCCTTCGATGAGGTAGACGTCGGGCTTGCCGGCGCGGCTCATGACGTTGAGCGCGACGGTGACTTCGTCGTTGTTGCGACCGAAGGCGCAGTGGAAGTCGGCGTTCAGGTTCTCTTCGCGCGCGGCGAGCGCGGCGGTCTCGCGCCAGGTCAGGCGCTTCTGCGGATCGGCGGCGGAGTTGAAGCGGCGCACGCCCTCGCGCAGCATGCCGCAGAAGTCGAAGAAGGCGACCGGCATCTCCTTGGCCAGCTTCTCGGCGCTCTTGGCGTATTCGGCGCGCGCCTCGGCAAGCTCGCGCTCGTGGCTGGCCTCGCGGCGGGCGACGTCCTCGAGCGATTCGCGCTTGTCCCCCATGGACCTCATTGGTAGCACGAAATGGTAGACTCGCGCGCGCATGAGCGAGGGGCGAAGCCCGTGAAGGTGACGACACCGGCGATCGTGCTGAGGACCGTCGACTACGGCGAAGCCGATCGCGTGGTCACGTTGCTCACCCAGCGCGGCGGCAAGCTGTCGGCGCTGGCGCGCGGTGCGCGCAAGAGCGTCAAGCGCTTCGGCGCGGCGCTCGGCCTCTTCGGCGTGGGCGAGGCGACGCTCGTCGACAAGCCGAACGCCGAGCTGGCGACGCTCGAGCGCTTCGACGGCGCGCGCGGCTTTCCCGCGCTCATGAGCGACGTGGCGAAGGTGGCGCACGGCGGCTACGCGTGCGAGCTGGTGCGCGAGATGATTCCGCCGCGTCAGGCGGAGCCGGGCGTCTTCGAGCTGCTGGTCACCTTCTTCGCCGCGCTCGAGGCGGGGCCGGCGCGCGCCGAGACGCTGCGCATCTTCGAGCTGCGCCTGCTCGACGCCGTTGGCCTGCGGCCGCAGCTCGAGGCGTGCGTGGCCTGCGGGCTCGACGAGCATCTCGGCGGGCCGGGCGACGTGCTCGACGTGCGGCGCGGCGGCGTGGTCTGCGCGCACTGCCACGGCCACGGCCGGCCGCTCGACGACGACGTGCGGCGCGCCCTCGTCGACGCGCAGGCGCTCGAGCTGCAGGCGGCGCCTGGATTCGCGCTCGCCGCGTCGGTGAACGTGGGCGCGCGCGAGGCGCTGTCGTCGATCATTTTGGATCACGTGGGGCGGCCGCTGAAGTCGCTCGAGTTCATCGCCAAGCTGAACCACGCATGAGCGCGCGCGAGCTCGACGTGTTGTCGTTCGGCGAGGCGCTCGTCGACTTCTTTCCCGAGCGCCCGGGGCTGCCGCTCGCCGAATGCGACGTGTTTCATCGTCAGCTCGGCGGCGCGCCGGCCAACGTCGCCATCGGGCTGGCGCGCCTCGGCGCGCGCGTCGGCCTCATGACGCTCGTCGGGCCCGACGCGTTCGGCACCTTCGTGCGCGATCGCCTCGCCGCCGAGGGCGTCGACGTGCGCGGCGTCGGCGTGCATCGCACGGCCAAGACCGGCGTGACCTTCGTGGCCGTCGGCGCGCACGGCGAGCGCAGCTTCCTCTTCTTCCGCCATCCGTCGGCGGATCAGATGATCGCCGACCACGACGTTGCACTGTCCATCGTCGAGTCTGCGCACGTCCTTCACGTCGGGAGCTCGACGCTGGCGCGCGAGCCGTCGCGCGCGGCCACGTTGCGCGCGATCGCCGCGGCCAAGCGCGCCGGCTGCCTGATCTCGACCGATCCGAACTGGCGCGCGCACCTCTGGGAGAACCCGGCCGAGGCGGCGCCGATGCTGCAGTCGCTCGTCGCGCAGTGCGACCTCGTCAAGATCTCGGACGACGAGCTGGCGCCGCTGTGCGGCGTGACCGATCCGGAGGAGGGCGCCCGCAAGCTGCGCGCGCTCGGGCCGGCGCTCGTCGTGGTCACGCTCGGGGCGCGCGGCTGCTACGTCGAGCACGCGACAGGGCACGACTGGCTGCCGGGCGAGCGCGTCGACGTCGTCGACACCACCGGCGCCGGCGACGGCTTCGTCGCGGGCCTTTTGGCGGCGCTGGCGCCCGCTTTCCGCGCCGGCCGGCGGCCCGGCGAGCTGTCCCTCGACGAGATCCGCGCCGCCTGCCGCGTCGGGAACAAGATCGGCGCCGCGGTTGTTACCAAACTGGGCGCGACGACCGGCCTCCCCGCGCGCGGAGAATTCGTGGTACGAGGCCTTGCCTAGACCCATATTGAGAGCAGATGCCCGCTTCTTCAGTCCCCAAGGTCAAAGTCGACGATCCGCGCGCACGCGACGTGCTGCTCGATGCCCTCCGCGGCAAGGCGCGCGGCCAGACCGCGCTCGTCAAGCTCACGCGCGCCGACGCGGTCGCGCTCACCGGGCTGCCCAATGATCAGGCCGAGCCGGCGCTGAAGTCACTGGTCGGGACCTATCGCAGCCACCTCGCGGTCACCGACGAGGGCGAGCTGGTCTACGAGTTCGATCCCTCGCTCGAGCGGCGCGACAAGGTGACGCTGCGCGAGCGCATCGACGCGCTCGGGCAGGCGGCGTGGAAGGGCTTCCAGCTCCTCTTCAAGATCTGGATCGTCGTGACGCTGGTGGCGTACGTGGTCGCCTTCGTCGCGATGATGATCTCGATGATGGTGGCGCGCTCCTCGTCGGACCGCGACGATCGCCGGGGCGGGGACGGCTTCGGCTTCCCGTGGCTGTGGTTCTGGCTGATGCCGGATCTGGCGCCGCCGGGCTACGCGCGCGATCCCTACGGGCGGCCGATGCGGCGCCCGCGCAACGCGCCGAAGAAGCGGTTCTACCAGTCGGTGTTCGACTTCGTGTTCGGGCCGAAGACGGCGCCGCACGATCCGCGCGAGGCCGACCGGCGCCTGGTGGCCTTTTTGCGCGATCACAAGGGGCGCGTGACGGCCTCGGAGCTGAGCGCGCTCACCGGGCTGTCGTTGGCGGCGGCGGAGGAGGAGCTGACGCGCCTCATGGTCGAGTACGACGGCGAGGTCGAGGTCGCCGACGACGGAACGCTCTTGTATGTGTTCGAGAACGTGCTGCCGTCGGCGTCAGCGGCGGGGACGCGCTGGACCTGGGCGTGGGACGCGGCCGATCCGGTGCCGCCGCTCACGGGCAACACGCCGACGGCGAACGCGGTGACCGCCGGCTTCGCGGGCTTCAACCTCTTTGCGTCGCTGACCATCGGCCCGGCGTTCCTGCAGCGCTTCCACCTGACCGGGATGCCGTGGACCAGCTTCTTCGTGACGCTGTTCCCGCTCATCTTCTCGGCGATCTTCTTCGCGGTGCCGGCGGCGCGCGCGCTCGTGCGCCGTTCGAAGCTGAAGAAGCGCGAGCGGCGGCAGCTGCGCCGTGAGCTGTTGCGCGAGATCTGGGCGAAGCCGGCCGAGCCGCGCGATCCGGCCGAGCTGACCGCGCGCGCGGCGCAGAAGACCGGCATGCCCGCCGCCGAGGCGCAGAAGATGCTCGACACGCTGGTGCGCGATCTCGACGGCGACATCACGACGGACGCCGAAGGGCGCATGCGCTACGTCTTCCCGCGCCTCGGCGAAGAGCAGCGCGCCGTCGACAAGGCACGCCTGGCCGCGCCGGAGAAGCAGCTCGGCGAAGTGATCTTCTCGTCGGAGGATCAGGCGGGTGGCTGACGCCTGGCAGCGCCGCGGCAAGCGGCGCGTGCTCGACACCAAGATCTTCGGCATCGACGCCCACGCGCTGGTTCATCCGCGCACCGGGCGCGAGCACGAGTTCTGGATCGTCGACGCGCCCGACTGGTGCAACATCGTGCCGCTCACGCGCGCGGGCGAAGTGGTGATGGTGCGCCAGCAGCGCCACGGCATCGGCAGCGAGACGCTCGAGCTGCCGGGCGGCATGATCGATCCGACCGACGCGTCGCCGCTCGAGGCAGCGCGGCGCGAGCTGCTCGAAGAGACCGGCTATCGCGCGACCGAGCTGCTGCCGACCGGCGTGATCGCGCCCAACCCGGCGATGCAGACCAATCGCTGCTGGTCGTTCCTCGCGCGCGACGTCGAGCTGGTGGCCGCGCCGGCGCTCGACGGCGGCGAGGACATCGACGTGGTGCTGGTGCCGTACGCCGAGATCCCGGCGCGCGTGGCGGCGGGCGAGATCAGCCACGCGCTCGTGGTCGTGGCCTTCGCCTACGCCTTGGGCTTGCGCGGCCCGACTTGAACCAGATTCTCGATTTCGCCGACAAATAGCCGCGGATCCAGCGGTTTCTTGACAAGCAGATCGACGCCGCGGCGGCGGATCTCGTCGCGATCCAGGTTGAGGCCCCAGCCGGTGATGAGCGCGATCGGCGTCTCCGGTTTGGCGCGCTTGATCTCGCCGGCGACCTGCCAGCCATCCATGTCGGGTAGCCCGAGGTCGGTGAGCACGACGTCGAAGGTGCCGGCGCCGAACGCGCTCACACCGGCGGCGCCGCAGTCCGCGGCGGTGACCTGAAAGCCGCCGAGCTGGAGCAGCGACGCCATGGCTTCGCGGTTGTCGGGATCGTCTTCGACGAGCAGCACGCGCCGGCCGCCGTTGGTCGCCGCGACGGGCGGAGCGACCACGACCACCTTGTGCTCGGCGCTGGTGCTGGCCGCGGGCAGGCGCACGACGACGCGGGTGCCGCGGCCGGGCTCGCTGTCGAGCTCGACGACGCCGCCGTGGCGCGTGACCACGCCGTAGGCGAGCGCGAGGCCGAGCCCTTTTTTGCGCGAGCCCTTGGTGGTGAAGAACGGATCGAGCGCGCGGCGGACCACGCCGGGCGGCATGCCGACGCCGTCGTCGACGACGGTGAGCGCAACCGAATCGTCGCCGGCGGGGCCGACCGACAGGGCGAGCGCGCCGCCGTCGGGCATGGCCTCGAGGGCGTTCTCGACGACGACGCGCACCAGCTCGCCGAGCTCTTCGGCGTTGCCGTCGACGGCGCGGCGGGCGCCGACGCTGACGTCGACGCGCACGCCAGCCGGCGCGCGGGCGCGCAGCTCGTCGCCGACCACGTGCACGAGCCGGCCGAGATCGACGCGCTCGAAGTCGCGGTCGCGGCGCGCGCCCGAGAACTCCTGGACGCGGCGGATGGTGGCCGCGCCGTCGAGCGCGACCTTGCGCAGCCGTTCGAGCGCGCTGGCGGCGTCGGGGTTGGCGCCGACGAGCGCGCCGAGCACGCCGGTCTGCCCGAGGATGGCGTTGAGGGCGTTGTTGAAGTCGTGCGCGATGCCGCGGGCCATTTCGCCGAGCGCGCGCATGCGTTCGGCGCGCACGAGCTCGTCCTGCGCCAACAGGCCGTCGGGCGTGGGAACGCGACGCCGTTCGCCGGCGGCGCGGGCGTGGCTGAGCGCGCGGGCCACGCCGATGCCGAGGATGTCGAGGTCGGCGGCATCGAGCGGCGTGCCGGACTTGGAACAGAGGGCCAGCAGGCCCGCCGGGCGCGCGTCGTGCTGCAAGAGCGCGAGGTCCAGCTGGCGGAAGCCGGCTTCGACAGCCCAGTCCTGCAGGCGCGCGATGCCGTCCGGCGAAAGCGACGCGGGCACGCCGTTCGGCGGATCGCCGGCGAACCCGGCGGCGCCGAAGCGCGCGGGCGGATCGTCGCCGACGAAGAGCGCGGCGGCATCGACGCCGAGATGACGGCACGCGAGCTGACAGACGACCGCGCCGAAGTTCTCGGGCGACGGCGGATCGGCGAGCGCCGCCAACAGGCGGGCCAGGCCGCGGACGCGATCGCTGTCGGGTTCGCTCATCGCGAGCACGGTATTACGCCGCGCGAATGCATTCAACTTGTGCGGATTTGGCGAGCATGCGCGTTTGCAGCGGCCAACGTACCACCGCACCTCGCCGTTCGTTACGTCCGATAAGGCATATTATGTCAACTAGACGCGGACCGTAACGGTGCTAAGGTCCGGGCCGATGCCGACGCCCCGAATCGCCCTCTTTGCCGTCGCCGGTTGTGCCCTGTTCGCGATCGCCTGCGCCACGACGCACGACGACGCACGCGCGGGCGGCGCATCCGGCGGCGCGCAGCTCGACAACGCGTCGATCGACGTCGGGATGGAGCGCGTGCGCGGGATGGCGGCCGCGTGCATCGCGCAAGGACACGGCGGCACCGACTGGATCGTGCGGCTGACCATCCGGCCGGACGGCCATCCGACCGAGGTCCACGTCGACAGCACCGAGACGCCCGACCCGATGGTCTCGTCGTGCCTCGAGGGCGTCATCGCGTCGGCCGTGTTTCCGCCCTTCTCGGGCCCGCCGATGTCCGTGACCTATCCGTACACCGTCTTGCGCTGACCCCGGCTCGGCGCGCGGACCGATTCTTGGCCGGCGCGCGGCTTTGGCGCTATCAATGAGACGTGCGCATCGTGGCTGTCGTCGCGCTCGTCCTCTCCGCGCTGCTGGTCGGCGCGTGCGAGGACAAAGCGCCGCCCGGCGGCGGCGCGGGCCCGGCCGGCAAGACCTTCGGCGCCGAGGCGGCGCCCGAGTTCGTCGACGTCGACTTCGCGTATCTGCACCCGATCTTCTTGCGCCACAAGATCGGCCAGGGACCGAAGGCGGCGCTGTGGGCCGAGCGCTATCACCGTCGCTGGGTCAAATGGACCGGGCGCATCCGCTCGTTCACGGCCAACGGCATCACGCTGAAGGAGCTGCCGATCACGAGCACGTTCGACGTGTCGCTGTGGATCAACAACGCCGAGCGCGACGCGGTCAAGGCGCGCTACAAGGTCGGCGATCTCGTCACCTACGTCGGTCGGCTCGACAGCTACGACGACATCTGGCGCACGTTGTACCTGGTCAACGGCTCGGTCCTCGGGCCCGCGGCGCCGGGCGATCTCGGCCTCTGAGGTTCTTGACAACCCACGCGAATAATTGCGAAAATAGGGTGCGCGCCGTAGTGCGCCCGGAGACTAGATGCGCCTCATTGGCTTGAGCCTCGCCCTGCCGTTCCTCGTCGCTGCCTGTGGTCAGTCGCTAAAGCCGTTCCAGGGATTCGACGCGGGCGGCGTCGCCGAAGACATGAGCGCGGGCGGAGGCGGAGGTGGCGACGGTGGTGGAAGCACGCCGGTCGATCTCGCTGGCGCCGACTTCGCGGGCGCAGTTCCCGACACCGACGGGCCCGTGATCACGTATGTGAAGCCGATGGCCGGCGTCTTCGTCGGGCAGCTGCTCGAGGTCGTGGTCACCGTGACCGACCCGTCGGGCGTGAATCCCGCCACCGTCAAGGCGGTCATCGCGCACGATCCTAACAACACGTTGTCGCTCAAGCCCACCGGCACGGCCGACACCTACCACGCGTTCTTCGACACGACGACGCTGAGCACGCTCATGTCGTTCCTCGACATCGACGTCGTGGCCGACGACAAGCTCGGCAACCACGGCGAGCTCGGTGAGGAAGTCCTCGTCGACGACGTACCGCCGTGGATGACGATGAACGCCAAAGTTCAGATGCGGGTCGGCAAAGAGGACAGCGCCGCCGGAAAGTTCGAGTGTTCGCAGTCGTTCGGCCCGCTCGGCCCGACCGACATCGATCCCCAGTTCGATAACACGCCGGAGGCCGCCTACGAGGGCGCGGTCATGAAGCAGGCGATCGGCCTGCGCGCGCGCATCGAAGACCACGGCAACCACGTGCCGGGCCAGCGCGTCGACTACTTCTCGGACATCGACGAAACCACGGTCACGCTCTACGCCGTCGGCATCGTGGCGCCGGCGACGACGCTGCCCGTGCTCGCGGTCGACACCAACGGCGACGGGTTCTGCGACGACGTCAACCCCGCGCTGCAGCCGACGAGCGGCATGATCTCGATGCCCGATGAGGCGCTGGCGCTGCACATGACGCCCCTGACCGACGCGGGCAGCCCCGACTTCACCACGGGCGGCGCGGTGCCGGCGGCGTGCGGCGAGGTCGGCACTGCCATGGACATGCCGCCGTCGCCGTTGTGCACCAAGGCAGGCACTGGCATGACGTTCGTCATCCCCGGGTTCGGCAAGGACAAGCCGATCTACTCGCTGCCGCCGGTCAAAGATCCGGACGCGTGCGTCGGATTTCCGCTCGACGCCGCCAACCATCTGCCCGAGGGGCCGGCCTGCGTGATCACATACGCCGTCGACAACGCGGGGAATCACATGGTCAGTTACCCGATCCACATCTGCGTCGATCTGGGCAACCACAAGTGCGACACCTTCACGGTCACGGACAACACGGCGTGCACCGGCAAGCTGGTCAACGGCACGGTGATGCCGGGCTCGACCTGCGCCCCGCCGCCGGTCAACGGAACCGTCGTCGGCACCTTCCCGACGGACGGTTCCGAGATCCGCGACCTCGACATCTTCAAGTAGCTACGGCGTCGCCTTCTTGCGCGCGCGCGGTTTTTGGCCGCGCTGTTTGCACACGATCCGCACCGGCGTTCCCCACAGGTCGAACTCGTCGCGCAGCTGGTTCGCCAGGTAGCGGCGATACGAGAAGTGCACGCCCTCGGGATAGTTCACCGACAAGAGGAACGTCGGCGGCTTGGCCTGCGGCTGCTGGATGAAATAGAGCTTGATGGGGTGGCCGCGATACACCGACGGCGGATGGCGCTCGACGATGCCCTCGAACCAGCGGTTGAGCGCGCCCGTCGACACGCGCCGCGTGTAGGCCGCGTACGCCGCCTGCACGGCGTCGAGGATGCGCTGCGTGTTCTTGCCCGTCTTCGCCGACGCGAACACGACGCGCGCCCAGGGCACGAACTGGAGCTGGCGCTTCAGGTCTTCGTGCAGCTTCTTCTGCTGCTTGTCGTCGATGAGGTCGAGCTTGTTGAACAGGATGACGAGCGCCCTGCCCGCCTCGTCGCACATGCCGGCGACCTTGGCGTCCTGCTCGGCGAGCCCCTCGTTGGCGTCGACGACGAGCACGCACACGTCGCAGCGGCCGACCGCCTTCTCCGCCATGGCGACGGCGATCTTCTCCATCGGCACGTAGACCTTGGAGCGCCGGCGGATGCCGGCGGTGTCGATGAGGACGTAGCGGCGGCCGCCGAGCTCGAGCGGCGTGTCGACCGGATCGCGCGTGGTGCC
>Ga0070679_100002444_pt1 | contig 16836 bp, 19 predicted proteins | sample KBSC63BmetaG_FD_65652 | JGI IMG/M metagenome (GOLD analysis project Ga0070679, IMG submission 65652) | Corn rhizosphere microbial communities from Kellogg Biological Station, Michigan, USA - KBS C6-3B metaG | ecosystem: Host-associated > Plants > Roots > Rhizosphere | place: USA: Michigan... | reverse complement strand
CTGGCGCCTCGGCCGCCTCGGCGAGGCGCGCACCCATTTCGAGACGCTGGCGCGCATGCCCGGCCTGTCGCGCTGGAATCTCAGCGCCGCCGCCTTCTGGGCGGCGCGCATCCACGCGCGCAGCCATCGCCCCGATCTCGTCCACTATTGGCTCGGCCTCGCGGCGGGGAACCCGCGCACCTTCTACGGCCTGCTCGCCCGCCGCATGCTCGGGCGCGACAGCACTTTCAATTTCGAGCCCGAGATCTTCACCGACATCGACCTCGACGACCTGGCGGCCATCCCGGCGGCGCGGCGCGCCCTCGCCCTCCTGCAGCTCGACGCGACGCCGGCCGCCGAGCTCGAGCTGCGCACCCTCGCCAACGCCGCCCCCTTCACCATCTATCCGGCGCTCGTCGCGCTGGCCGATCGCGGCAATATGCCGGCGCTCAGTCTGCAGCTCTCCGCCATGCTCTCCGAGGTCGACGGCAGGCGGCACGATCACGCGCTCTACCCGGTGCCGCGCTGGCAGCCGGCGGGCGGCTTCACCGTCGACCGCGCGCTCGTCTTCGCGCTGATCCGCCAGGAGTCGCAGTTTCTCCCCGATGCGGAGAGCAGCGCCGGCGCCATCGGCCTCATGCAGCTGATGCCGGCGACGGCGCGGGCAATGGCGACGCGCAGCGGCATCAGGCTGGCGCGCACCCCGGAACGCGCCGGGACCGGACGCAGCGAGACCGGCGCCACGCTGACCGACCCGGCGATCAATCTGGCCCTCGGCCAGGAATATCTCACCGAGCTGCTCGACAGCGAGCCGATCAAGGGCAATCTGATCCTGCTCGCCGCCGCCTATAACAGCGGGCCGGCCGCCGTGCTGCGCTGGCGCGCGCGGCCGGAATATCGCGACGATCCCCTGCTCTTCCTCGAAAGCCTGCCGTCGCGCGAGACCCGCGTCTTCGCCCAGCGCGTCCTCACCAATTACTGGGTCTACCGGCTGCGCCTCGGACAGGAGACGCCCGATCTCGGCAGGCTTGCCGCCGGGCTCTGGCCGGTCTATGCCGCTCTCGACGCCCAACCGGACCGGTTGCGGCCAGATGAGGTGGTTCGCCATGCCGCGGCTCGATGACACGCGCCCCTTCCTCGCCGTCAACATCGCAATCCTCACCGTCTCCGACACGCGCAGCGCTGCCGACGACAAATCGGGCGACGCGCTGGCCGGGCTGATCGCGGCGGCCGGGCATCGCGTCGCCGCGCGCCGCATCGTGCGCGACGACCAGGCAGCGATCACCGAGACGCTGCGCGGCTGGATCGCCGATGCCGCGATCGACGTGGTGATCGCCACCGGCGGCACCGGGGTGACCGGACGGGACGTCACGCCGGAAGCCTTCCATGCCGTCTACGACAAGGAGATCGCCGGCTTCGGCGAGATCTTCCGCATGCTGAGCTATCAGAAGGTCGGCACCTCGACGATCCAGAGCCGGGCGACTGGCGGCGTCGCCGGCGGCACCTACCTCTTCGCCCTGCCCGGCTCACCGAGCGCCTGCCGCGACGCCTGGGACGGCATCCTCGTCCATCAGCTCGACAACCGCTTCCGCCCCTGCAACCTGGTCGAGCTCATGCCCCGCCTGCAGGAGCATCTGCGCTCCGCCTGAGCCAGGCGCGATAGGCAGCGCCGTCATCGACATCATCGAGCGTCGCCGCCAGGGCGACGCGCAGCCGGCGCGGCACATTGCCCAGCGTGTCGGCCAGGGCATGCTCGCTCGACCAGCGCACCCCGCGGAAGAGGCCATACGGCAGGCGCCGCGCGCCGACCAGCCAGAACCCGCCGTCGCGCGCCGGGCCGAAGACGAGATCGCTATCGCCGAGCTGGCGGAAGGCGGCGGCGATATGCGCCGCCGTGATCGCCGGGATGTCGCTGCCGATGACGATCACCGGCGCCGATCGGAAGCGTCCGAACGGCCGCGCCATGCGCTGGCCAAGATCGCCGTCGCCCTGGGCGATGCGCCGGCACGGCGCAGGCCAGAAGCGCGGCCCGCCTGCCGCATGGTCGGGGGTCAAGGCAAGCCAGCACGTCCAGCGACGATCGCGGGCGACGCGGCGCAGCAGCCGCGCCGTGGCGGCGCGCTGAAAGCGCAACGCCGCGAGGGCGCCGATATCCGCCGCCAGCCGCCGCTTGACCCGCCCGAGCGCCGGCGCCTTGGCGAAGATCACGAGATGGCGGCACACCATCACGCGTAGAGCCGCAGGATGAGGCGCGGCGGCACGCCGAGGAAATAGAGGCCGAGACAGGTCAGGTTGCGGACGACCCGGGCGCCATAGCCGCGGCGCCGATAGCGCGCGGCCGAGGTTGTGGCCGCCGCCGCCAGGGCGCGGAGGCGGCGGCGCCCGATGCGGCGCGCGAGGTCGACATCCTCCATCAGCGGCAGCGGCCGGAAACCGCCGAGGGCGCGGTAGAATCCGGCGGCGAGCAGCAGGCCCTGGTCGCCGTAGGGCAGGCCGAGCCAGCGGCTGCGCAGCGCGACGCCGCGCTCGAGGAGGCGCGGCGCCCAGCCGGCGTCGTCGAGGCGCAGCGCGAAGTAGCCGGCGGCGGCGCCGCCCGGCGCGGCGAGAAACGCTGCCACCGCCGCCGGCCAGCCCGGCGATAGCACCGTGTCGGCGTGGAGGAAGAGCAGCCAGTCGCCAACCGCCGCTTCGGCGCCGGCGGCGAGCTGCGCCCCGCGTCCCGGCGGCGCGGCGATGACGCGCGCGCCCAGGGCGGCCGCAAGCGCCGGCGTGCCGTCGCGCGAGGCGCCATCGACGACAACGATCTCGCGGATGAGCCCGGTGCCGCGTCCTTCGTCGAGCGCCGCCACGCAGGCCGGCAGCGACACGGCGGCGTCGCGCGTCGGGATGACGACCGAGAGCGGCGCCGGTGAAGGCGGTGATGGCGAAGACATTGACAATCGTACCCTTGACGCCACCTTACCGCGCCGGGCATCTCACGCCAAACCGGCGCGCCCGCCGATGGTGAAGCCTTGCCGAACGACGCCGCCTCGCCCGCCCCCGCCGCCATCGCCGCCCTCCTGGCGCGCCACCGCGCGACCGCTGCGCTGGTCCCGCGCCTGCACGCCGAGGAGGTGCTGCCGATGCGCGAGAAGGGCGTCGCGCACGCGCATTACCGGCTGCCGGGCGGCTTCGTGCTGCGCGTGCCGCGGCTGTCGCAATGGGCGCTCGCCCCGGCGGACAACCTCGCCTACCAGGCGGCCTGCTTCCGCCGCGCCGAGCCCTCCGGCGCGACGCCGCGGCTCCATGCCGTGCTGCCGGTCGGCGCCGATCTGCCGCGCGGCGCCCTCCTCGTCGAGGACGTCGCCGGTCGGTCGCCGCGCCTGCCCGGCGACCTTCCCGCCCTTGCCACGGCCCTGGCGCGGCTCCACGCGGTAGCGGTGCCGCCGCCGGCCGAGCGGCCGCCGCTCGTCGATCATGCGCGCGCGGGGCCGATCGCCGGCACGCTGGCGGTCATCGAGCGGCACGCCCCGGCGCTCGAGGCCGACGGCCTGTCGGGGGCGACGCGCGGCGCCCTCCTCGCCGAGCTCGCCTGGGCCCGCCGGCTCGCCGCCGACACCATCGCCGCCGATCAGCCGATCAGCCTCGTCGGCACCGACACGCATCCCGGCAACTTCATCCTGCGCGCCACTGGCGAGGCCGTGCTCGTCGATCTCGAAAAGGCGCTCTACGGCTCGCCCGCCATCGATCTCGCGCATTGCAGCCTGGCGACCTCGACGACCTGGGATCTCGACGTCCAGGCGGTGTTGTCGCGCGCGGAAATCGTCGCCTTCTATCGGCATTACCTGGCGCGCGTCGCCCCCGGCGCGGCTTCCCGGCTGCGTCCTCTTCTCGCCGCGAGCCGCCGCCTGACCTGGTTGCGCACGATGATGTGGTGCGCGCGCTGGCGCGTCGCCGCGGCATCGAGCCCGGACTGGTCCGAGGCGCGCGTCGATCCCGTCCTCCTCGCCCATATCCGCAGCCGCGTGGCGGCGTTCTTCGACCCGCAGATGATCGCGTCGACGCGCGCCGAATGGCTCAGCGAGCCGCCGCTCGAGTTCTGACGGCTGGCGGCATCCGATCATTTGTTCTTGAAATGTTCTCATGATCATGCCATAGTTGCGGCTATGGCAACCTTCGACCTGACCATGGCGCGGAAAGGCCGCGGCGCGCTCAGCAACGCGGTCGGCCGCTTCGAGCCCGAGCAGCGAGTCGCCTTCGACGACGGCTGGGGCACCGCCGACGAGGAGCCGGCGCCGCTCGAAACCCGCCTCATCGTCGACAGCACGCGGACGATCATCGCGCGCAATACCTCGCCGGATGTCGGCTTCGACCGCTCGATCAACCCCTATCGCGGCTGCGAGCACGGCTGCGTCTATTGCTTCGCGCGGCCGACCCACGCCTATCTCGGCCTTTCGCCGGGACTCGATTTCGAGAGCCGCATCTTCGTCAAGCCGGAAGCCGCCAAGCTGCTCAAGGCCGAGCTCGGCAAGCCGGGCTATGAATGCCGGCCGATCGCCATGGGCACCAACACCGATCCCTATCAGCCGGCCGAACGCAACCTCGGGATCACCCGCGGCATCCTCGAGGTGCTGCAGGCGGCCGATCACCCGGTCTGCATCGTCACCAAATCGGCGCTCGTCCAGCGCGACATCGACATCCTCGCGGCGATGGCCGCGAAGCGCCTCGCCACCGTCTCGCTCTCGGTGACGACGCTCGACCGCGGCCTGGCGCGCCGGCTCGAGCCGCGCGCGGCGACGCCCGAACGGCGCCTCGAGACGATCCGCGCGCTCGCCGACGCCGGCATCCCGACCGGCGTGCTCGCGGCGCCGATGATCCCGGCGCTCAACGATGCCGAGCTCGAGGCGATCCTCGCCGCCTGCAAGGAGGCCGGCGCCAGCACCGCCGGCTATGTGCTGCTGCGCCTGCCGCACGAGCTCAAGGGATTGTTCCGCGAATGGCTCGAAACGCACGTGCCGGGCCGCGCCAAGCACGTCATGTCGCTGGTCACGGAGATGCATGGCGGCAAGGAGTACGATGCACAATGGGGCCGCCGCCAGACCGGCACCGGCCGCCATGCCGAGGTCCTGCGCATCCGCTTCGAGCTTGCCTGCAAGCGTCTCGGCTTCAGGCACCGCGGCAATATCGGCCGGCTCGACACGACGCTCTTCCGCCGCCCGCCCCGGCACGGCGAGCAGCTCAGCCTGTTATAGCGCCTTCCGTCGGACAATCGTCGCGGCCCGGGTCTTGCTCAACGGGGCGCGGATGGCTATGATCATGTCTATGTCTAACCGATGGAGCAGCCGATGCCAGTCGCCGCTTCGGAACGCCTGATCGTACCGATCTCGCCAGCCGACAAGAAGGCCGTCGAACGAAAGGCCGCGGCGGGCAAGATGTCGATGGCGGAGTTCGCCCGACGCGCCGTCCTGAAATATGACCCGCGCGAGGAAGAAACCCGGATCGAAGCCGAGCTGCGCACCGTGCTGCAGGCGTTCGGAACCATCCATGCCCAAACGATAGAGCAGCTCGATCGCACTAACGCGGCACTCGATGCGGTGTTCGCCCACTTCGCCGAGAAGACGCAAGGGTGAGCACGCTGGGCGACGCCCTGGCCGCGATCAAATCGATCATCCTCATAGAGGAGCGGGTCAAGGGACAGGGCGAAAAGGTCGAGAAATTGGCGCAACTCGTCATCGACGTGGACCGGCGGCTCGTCCGCGTGGAAACGACGCTCGATCTCGCCATGCATCGTCCAGCCGGCCCGAAAATTCCGCCTCCGCTCCCGCGCCGTCGGCCGCGCGATCCGTCGGAAGACTGATCCTCAGGGCCGCCGCGCCCGGCATTCCCCTTCCCCGACGCCGATGCTACTGTCCGCCAAACGTCGAACGACGAGGCAAAGGGAGGACGCAACATGGCGGGCAAGAGCTTGGGCGAACGGCTGGCGGCGGGACCGGTGATCTGCGCCGAGGGCTATCTCTTCGAGCTTGAGCGGCGCGGCTACGTGCAGGCCGGCGCCTTCGTGCCCGAGGCCGTGCTCGATCATCCCGAGGTCGTGACGCAGCTCCATCGCGACTTCGTCCATGCCGGCTCGGATATCGTCGAGGCCTTCACCTATTACGCGCACCGCGAGAAGCTGCGCATCATCGGCCGCGAGGCGCAGCTCGAGGAGATGAACCGCCAGGCCTTGCGCATCGCCAAGGATGTGGCCGACGAGACCGGCACGCTGTTCGCCGGCGACATCTGCAACACCAATATTTACGACACCGCCGATCCGGCGAGCCATCGCGCCGCCCGCGCCATGTTCGACGAGCAGGTCGGCTGGGCCGCCGATGCCGGCGTCGACTTCATCGTCGCCGAGACCTTCTCCGATGCCGCCGAGGCAAAGCTGGCCCTTGCCGCGATCAAGGCCGCCAGGCTGCCCGCCGTCGTCACCATGGCGGTCCATCGCGCGCCGGTGACGCGCGACGGCATGACGCCGGAGGATTGCTGCAAGATGCTGGCCGATGCCGGCGCCGATGTCGTCGGGCTCAACTGCATCCGCGGACCGAAGACCATGCTGCCGCTCGTCGAGCGCATCGTCGCCGCCGTCGACGTGCCGGTCGCCGCCCTGCCGGTGCCCTACCGGACGCACGACGGGGAGCCGACCTTCCAGTCGCTGCGCGACCCGCATTGCGACTGCCTGCCCGGCGAGATGCCGTTCCCGGTCGCGCTCGACCCGATGACCTGCAACCGCTTCGAGATGGCGGAGTTCGCCAAGGCGGCCCATGCGCTCGGCGTGCGCTATCTCGGCGTCTGCTGCGGGGCGATGCCGCATCACATCAGGGCCGTCGCCGAGGCGCTGGGGCGCACGCCGCCGGCGAGCCGCTACTCGGCCGACATGTCGAAACACGCCTTCTTCGGCACCGACAAGAGCCTCAAGGCGAAGAACCGCGAATTCTCACGCGAGCTCTAGGGGCGGCGGCGCGCCCGGCCCTCGCCGTCGCGAGACACCGCATGCCGGCCATCGCGCATCTGCCGATGTACGATCTGCCGGAAGTCCGGTCGGCCGCCGACGCGCTGTGGCGGGCGGTCGGCGAGAGTCTGCGCGCGGCCGGGCTGGCGGATGTGCCGCTCGCGCTCGCGCGCCACCTCTCTCCTCAGGAGGGCTGGCGCCATCCCGCTCTGCTTCTAGGGCAAAGCTGCGGCTATCCGGCGCTGCACGACTATCGCGACCGGCTCCGCATCGTCGCGGCGCCCATTCACGACGCGCCGGGCTGCGCCGGGACGACGCATTGCAGCTTCATCGTCGTGCCGTCGGCCGCCGCGGCGCGGGGCATCGCCGATTTGCGCGGCGCGCGCTTCGCCCTCAATGCCTGGGATTCGAATACCGGGATGAACCTCGCGCGCCTCGCCTTCGCGCCCTTCGCCTCGGGCGGGCGCTTCCTCGGCGCGATCGTCGTGAGCGGCAGCCATGCCGCCAGCCTCGCTTCCGTGGCCAGGGGCGATACGGACGCCGCGGCGATCGATTGCATCAGCCATGCGCTGCTCGCCCGCCATCGCCCGGCCCTCGCCGCAGCGACGCGAATTCTCGCCCGTACCGCACCGAGCCCCACCCTGCCCTTCGTCACCGCACGGGAATCCTCGGCGGCGACAATCCGCGCCTTGCGCGACGCCCTCGCCGCCGCCATCGCCGACCCCGCGCTGGCGGCGAGTCGCGAGACCTTATTTCTCACAGGAATGGCACCCGCCGACGCCGCCGACTATGCCATCCTCATCGATTACGAAGACAGGGCGGGTAAATTCGGCTATCCCCAACTCGCTTAAGATCGGACCGGAGGAAAGCTCGATCGCACGGGCGCGAAACTGCTACAATGCGGCTTCCGCCCGCCGGCAAGTTCACGACCCGATCACCGCACCGCGCCGATTTGCGGCGCACGATCCGCTTTTCTCGGCGCGACCGCCACGGCGCAACCATGGCGGTTGGAATGAACATGGAGGACGACGTTGCTTGCTTCCCGCGCTGTGAATACCCGCCTTGCCGCGCCGTTTCGCCCGGCGTTGCCGAGCGTACTGGCCGGCCTCGCCCTCTTCGCGTTGACCATCCCCGCCCTAGCTGAGGGCCGCGCGCTGCCGGATTCGTTCGGCGACCTCGCCGACAAGCTGGTTCCCGCCGTCGTCAACATCTCGACGACGCAGGCGATGCCCGACAAGAGCAGCGAGAAGGATTCCGCCGAGACGCCGGAGGTCCCCCCGGGCTCGCCCTTCGACGATTTCTTTCGCGACTTCTTCAACAATCCCGGCGGCCACGGGTCGCAGCGCCCGCTCGTCCATTCCCTCGGCTCGGGCTTCATCGTCGACGCTTCGGGCCTGGTGGTGACCAACAACCATGTGATCGCCGGCGCCGAGGAGATCAACGTCCTTCTGGCCGACGACACAGTCCTCAAGGCACAGATCGTCGGTCGCGACACGGTGACCGATCTCGCCCTTCTCAAGGTCGAGCCGAAGCAGCCGCTGCCCGAGGTCAAATGGGGCGATTCCAACCAGGCGCGGGTCGGCGACTGGGTCCTCGCCGTGGGCAATCCGTTCGGGCTCGGCGGTTCGGTCACCGCCGGCATCGTCTCGGCGCGCGCCCGCGACATCCATGCCGGCCCCTATGACGATTTTCTCCAGACCGACGCGCCGATCAACCGCGGCAATTCCGGCGGCCCGCTGGTCAATCTCGCGGGCGAGGTCATCGGCATCAACACGGCGATCTATTCACCGTCCGGCGGATCGATCGGCATCGGCTTCGCCATCCCCTCCTCACTGGCTCGGCCGGTCATCGAGCAGTTGCAGAAGAACGGCAAGGTCGAACGCGGCTGGGTCGGCGTGCGCATCCAGCCCGTCACCGACGAGATCGCCGAGAGCCTCGGCCTCGACAAGGCGCGCGGCGCCCTCGTCACAGACGTCGACAAGAACGGCCCGGCCGCCAAGGCCAAGGTGCAGCCCGGCGACGTCATCCTCAGCTTCGACGGCAAGCCGATCGAGCGCACGCGCCAGCTGCCTCGCCTGGTCGCCGAGACGCCGGCCGACAAGACGGTGAAGGTGACCTTGTGGCGCGACGGCAAGGAGAGCGCCGTCGACGTCAAGATCGGCCCGCTCAACCCCGACAAGCTCGCCACCCCCGCGGCCCCGGCCGCGCCGCCGCAGAAGGACATCGCCACCGTCGACGCGGTGGGCATGTCGCTCGCCAAGGTCACGGCGGAACTGCGCCGCGAGCTCGAGCTGTCCGAGGACACCAAGGGGGTCGTCGTCGTCGATGTCGACGACGAGAGCGCGGCGGCCAAGCGCGGCATCCAAGCCGGCGACGTCGTCGCCGCGATCGGCCGCGAGGCGGTGACAACGCCCGAGCAGGTCGTCGAGAAGGTCGAGGCGGCGAAGAAGGCGGGACGAAAATCGGTCCTCGTCAGGATCGAGCGCGACGGCGCCGGCCAGTTCGTGCCGCTGCCGGTCGAGGCGAAGGCGAAGGCGAACTAGCCGGTCAACGCTCCCCCAGGATGGTCGCGGTGGTCGCGCGCTTGTCGCGAACCGGCCAGCGGCCGGCCTCGACCTGGTGAAAGAAATCGTCGCAGGCGCGGTTGAAGAGATCGGGCTCCTCGAGGTTGATCGTGTGTCCGCTATTGGGGATGACGACGAGGCCCGACGTCTTGATAGACCGCTTCATCAGCAGCCCGGGCTCGAGGCACGGCTCGTCCTCGTCGCCGGTGACGATCAGCGTTGGCACCGTAAGGCGCTGCATCCGCTCGACCAGATCGTAGAGCGACGGGCGGCGGCGCTGCACGCCCAGCATGGTGAGCGACGATCCCGGCGAGGAATGCTCGGCGAGAAGGCCGGCGAACTCGGCCCAGCCGCGCGGGTCCTTGTTCTGGAACTGCACCCGCGTCGGCCCCAGCGCGTAGCCTTCCGCCGCCTTCGCCATGCCTTGCGTCGCGATCGTCTCGGCGGTGCGCTCGACCTCGTGCTGGAACTGCTCGCGCTTGCCCGGCTGCGCGCCGTAGCCGCAGCCGGCGACGACGAGCGACAGCGCCCGCTCCGGGTATTGCAGGCCGAAATGGAGGGCGGCGAAGCCGCCCATCGAGAGGCCGACGACATGTGCCTTGGCGATCGACAGCCCGTCGAGCACAGCGCGGATGTCGTCGCGCGCGTGGTCCTGCGAATAGTTCCCGGCATCCGCCGGCACGTCGGACGGCGGATAGCCGCGCGCGTTGAAGGCGACGCAGCGATAGCGCCGGGCGAAATAGCGCAGCTGCGGCTCCCAGCTGCGGTGGTCGCCGGCGAATTCGTGGACGAAGACGATCGGCGTGCCGCTGCCGGCCTCCTCGACATAAAGCTTGACCCCGTCGGCGGCATTCACGAACGGCATCGGCGATCTCCCGCGTTGGCGCAGATCGCGATCATATCGGGCGCCGCCGGTGCTCGGCAATGCCGTGTAACGGCGGCCCCGTCACGCGGCACCGCCCGAGCCCTGCGCCAAACGACGCGCCGCCTCCTCCTGGATCGCCGCCGTCAGCTCCGGCCGGCGCGCCGCGAGTTGGCGGAAATCGGTGAGGTGGAGGGAAAGCAGGACCGAGAACTTCACCGCCACCGCCGTCGCCGTCCGCGGCTCGCCGGTGACCAGCGCTATCTCGCCGAAGAAGGCGCCCGGTCCGAAGCGCAGCGGCGTCGGGCGGAGGCGGATCTCGACCTCGCCCGAAACGACGAAATACATGCAGTCGCCGGGCTCGCCGCGCCGCATGATGACGGTTCCCGGCTGCAACTCGCGCGGCCGCAGCAGGCGCGCCACCTCGGAGATCACCTCGGCGCCGACGCCGTTGAAGAACGGCACCTTGGTGACGAGATCCCAGGTGCGCATGAGGTCGCGCCGCCGCACCTCCTCGGCGAAGCCGTTCGCCAGGATGCCGGCGAGCAGCGCGAACACCGCGATGCCGCAGATCATGACGCCGCCGGCGAGCATGCGGCCGACCGGCGTGATCGGCACCGCATCGCCATAGCCGGTCGTCGTCAGGGTAACCACCGCCCACCACAGCGCCGCCGGAATGCTGCCGAAGGTCGCCGGCTGCACGTCGCGCTCCAGCACATAGGCGAGCGTGCCGGCGCAGAGCAGGACGATGCCGAACGACAGCAGCACCGAGAGCAGCGTCGAGCGGACGTTGCCGATGACTCGGCCGAGCAGCGACAGACCCTCGGAATAGGGCACGAACTTGAACAGCCAGATGATCGCCGCGAGATCGGCCGAATCGGGCGCCAGCTTCAACTCGATCGCGGCGATGACGAACCAGGTCGAGAGGAGGTCGACGATGCCGGCGAAGGAGCGCGCCCATTGCAGTCGGTCGCGCCAGCGGTGCCGCGGATGCGACCACGGCGCGGCGGGAATGCTGTAGATGCGCAGCACGTATTCGACGACGAAGAAAGCGAGCGCGATGTGGAAGGCCGCCGACAGGATGGTTGCATGGCTCTCGGCGATCTGCGGCACGGTGAAGAGGACGAGCGCGGCGACGCCGACGATCACCAGCGCATGGTGGACGAGGCGGAACGCCTTGGCGGCACGGCCGCGCTGCCGGGGATCGAGCGTGCGGTAGATCGCGCGCTGCGTCAGCATGAGCGGGCGCGACGGGGTGCTCATGACGGGGCGCTCATCAGGATTGCCGCCTGAAGTGCCGGTCGAAGAACAGCAGCGCATCGGCGAGCTCGGCCGCCCAGGTTTTCCAGTCGTGATCGCCGGCAGTCATCCGCATCTCGACCGGCAGGCTGAGCTCGCGCAGGCGCTCGAAGAGCTGGAAGCTGTCGAGATAGAGCTTGAAGCGATCATGGTCGCCGACGGTCAGGAAGATCGCCGGCGGATCGCGCGCGGCGGCGAGCCCGTCGACCATCGCGAAAGGGCTCTCGGCGACGAAGCGCGCCGTGTCGAACGGCGTGCCGAAGGCGCCGGCGAAGATCGTCGCGGTGCGCGGGCCGAGCACCGTGTCGGGGTGAACGCGCGCCCACAAGGCGCCGCTGAAGGCGGCCGCCGCGCCGTAGCGGAAGGGCTTGCGGAAAGCCAGACGCAAGGCGCCGAAACCGCCCATCGACAAGCCGCCGATGCCGCGCGATAGACGGTCGGCGCGGGTGCGCAGCGTCGCATCGATATGGGTGACGAGGTCGCCGGCGATCGCCGTCTCGTAGTCGCCGGGTCCGCCGACGGCCTTGGAATCGACATACCAGGAATTGTCGCCGTCCGGCATGACGACGACCATCGGGGCGACGCGCCCGTCGGCGATCAGCGCGTCGAGCGTTTCGCGGAGATACCCGGTATGCAGCCAGTCCTGACGGTTGCCGTCGACGCCGTGCAGGAGATAGAGCGTCGGATAGCGCCTGTCGCCCGCGTCGTAACCCGGCGGCAGATAGAGCGCGTAGGCGAGGTCGCGGCCGAGCGCTGGGCTGGCCAGATGCTCGAACTCGCGCACCTGCGAGGGCGCCGCCGATCCCGCCCGCGCCGCTTGCGGGGCGACGGACAGCGCGGCGGCGACGGCAAGCGCCGCAATGATCCGCCCCCCCGACATCGAGACGATCGATCCCCTTCGCCCCATCACCGCGCCACTATACCCGCCCGAACGACGACGCTGCTACCCCTCGCCGGCGCCGGCCAGCCGTTCGGCGACGGCGAGATCGTCGGGCCGGTTGGTATTGAAGAAGGGGTCGAAGGGCGCCGCCGGATAATTAACGACGGCGAGGCGGTAGCGCGACGTCCAGGCATCGACCTTGCGAACGCCCTCGTCCCGCAGGGCACAGCGCAGCACCTCGCGCAGCGCCACCGGCCACAGGCCGAAGACCGGGTGGGTGCGGCCGCCCGACGAGGCGCAGACGAGATCGGCGCCCTCCGCAGCGCGCGCGGCGAGGAAGCGCGCGACCAGATCGGCCGGCAGGAAGGGCGCATCGGTCGCGAAGCTCGCGACATGGGTGACGGCGGCGGATGACGCCGCCGCCCAGTCGAGCCCGGCCAGCACGCCGGCGAGCGGACCGGCGTAATCGGGGATGCTGTCGGCGACCACCGGCAGCCCGTAGGCGGCAAAGCGGGCGGGATCGCCATTGGCATTGAGCGCCAGCGCGTCGACCTGCGGCGCGGCGCGGGCGACGATGCGGGCGAGGATGGTCGTCGCCCCGAGCGGACGCAGGCACTTGTCGCCGCCGCCCATGCGGCGCGACAGCCCGCCGGCGAGCAGGATACCGGCGACGCTCACGCCGCGTCGTCCGCTTCGCGGCTTGCCTTGCGCCGGAAGCGGGGCCCCTCCTCCTCGACCGCGCGCGGGTCGCCGTCGAAGACGATGCGCTCGGCGCCGGACAGCGCGACGAAGCGCCGTCCCTTGGCGCGGCCGATCAGGGTCAGACCGGCCTGGCGGGCAAGGTCGACGCCCCAGGCGGTGAAGCCGGAGCGCGAGATGAGGATCGGAATGCCCATCTGCACCGTCTTGATCACCATCTCGGAGGTCAGCCGCCCGGTCGTGTAGAAGATCTTGCCCGTCGGGGCGATGCCGTGGCGATGCATATAGCCGGCAATCTTGTCGATGGCATTGTGGCGGCCGACATCCTCCATGTAGACGAGCGGCCGGTCGGCCTCGCAGAGGACGCAGCCATGGATCGCCCCCGCCGCCAGATAGAGGCTCGGCGCGGTGTTGATCTTCTTGCTCAGCGCGTAAAGCCAGGAGGTCCTGAGCACCGCATCGGCGGGCAGGCGGATATCGGCGAATTTCTCCATGAGATCGCCGAAGACGGTGCCCTGCGCGCAGCCCGAGGTCAGCGTCTTCTTGCGCAGCTTCTTCTCGAAATTGGTGCGCCGGACGGTGCGCACGACGACGGTCTCGAGATCGGCGTCGTGGTCGATCGCCGTGATCTCGTCGTCGGCGCGCAGCATGTTCTGGTTGAGGAGATAGCCGACCGCCAGATAGTCGGGATGATCGCCGATCGTCATCATGGTGACGATCTCCTGCCCGTTGAGGAAGAGGGTCAGCGGCCGCTCCACGACCACGGCGGTCTCGATGGCGCGCCCCTCCTGGTCGACGCCGCTCACCTTGCGGGTGAGCCTGGGGTCGTCGGGGTCGGGCCTGACGGCGAACTCGTCCATCACCCGATGATGGTGCAGCGGCAAGGGCGGTTCAAGCGAAGCCTGCGCCGGCGGTTTGCGCTTGAAATCTGTCGCGCCGGTCGTCACCTGTGGCATGGCCGCGATGCGATCGTCGCTTGCCGTGCCTGCCGCCATGCTATGATAGAAACCAGACATTCGGCTCCAGAGGTCTCCCGCACGATGATCGACCCGTTCGGTCGCCATATCAGCTACTTGCGCGTCTCGGTGACCGACCGCTGCGACTTCCGCTGCGTCTATTGCATGGCCGAGGACATGACGTTTCTGCCCAAGGCGGAGATCCTCAGCCTGGAGGAGCTCGACCGGCTGTGCAGCGCCTTCGTCCGGCTCGGCGTGCGCAAGCTGCGCCTGACCGGCGGCGAACCCCTGGTGCGGCGCAACATCATGAGCCTGTTCCGCGCCCTCGGCCGCCATCGCGCGACCGGCGCGCTCGACGAGCTGACCCTGACGACCAATGGCAGCCAGCTCGCCCGCCATGCCGACGAGCTCAAGGATTGCGGGGTGCGCCGGATCAACGTCTCCGTCGACACGCTCGATGCGGCGAAATTCACCGCGATCACGCGCTGGGGCAAGCTCGACAAGGTCAAGGAGGGCCTCGCGGCGGCCAAGCGCGCCGGGCTCGCCGTCAAGATCAACACGGTCGCGCTCAAGGGCGTCAACGACGACGAGTTCGACCGGCTGATCGCCTGGACCGGCGAGGAAGGCTTCGATCTCGTCTTCATCGAGGTCATGCCGATGGGCGATATCGGCGGCGAGACCAGGGTCGACCAGTACCTGCCGCTGTCGCTGGTGCGCGCCAAGCTGCAGAAGAGCTGGACGCTGGCGGAGAGCGACTACAACACCGGCGGCCCCGCGCGCTACTACACCGTCGGCGAGACCGGGCGGCGGGTCGGCTTCATCACGCCGCTGACGCATAATTTCTGCGAGAGCTGCAACCGCGTGCGCGTCACCTGCACCGGCACGCTCTATATGTGCCTCGGCCAGGAGGACGCCGCCGATCTGCGCACGCCGCTGCGCCTCTCCGAGAGCGACGAGCTGCTCGACGGCGCCATTCACGAGGCGATCGCCCGCAAGCCGAGGGGCCACGATTTCATCATCGACCGCCGCCACAACCGGCCGGCGGTGTCGCGCCACATGAGCGTCACCGGCGGGTGAGCGATACCGCTGCCATGCCTGCGCCGCCGGATTCCGCATCGGCCACGGCGCGCGGCGCGACGGTCGCGTTCGTCGCCACCGACACCGAGGCGGCGCAGAACGGGCTTGCCGAGCTGACGCGGCGCTACCAGGCAGTCCCGCCGGACGAGGCCGACATCATCGTCGCGCTCGGCGGCGACGGCTTCATGCTCGAGACGCTGCACCGCTACCTCGACCGCAAGGTGCCGATCTTCGGCATGCATCGCGGCACGGTCGGCTTTCTGATGAACGAGTTCCGCCCCGATCGGCTGGTCGAGCGCCTGGCCCGTGCCCAGCCGGTCACGCTGCACCCGCTGGCGATGACGGCGCGCGACAAGGCGGGCCAAACGCACAAGGCGCTCGCCATCAACGAGGTATCCCTGCTGCGCGAGGCGCGCCAGGCGGCGAAGATCCGCGTCAGCGTCGACGGCATCATCCGCCTCGACGAGCTGATGGGCGACGGCGTGCTGGTTTCGACGCCGGTCGGCAGCACCGCCTATAACCTCTCGGCGCACGGGCCCATCATCCCGCTCGCCGGCGGCGTCCTCGCCCTGACGCCGATCACCGCCTTCCGCCCGCGCCGCTGGCGCGGCGCCCTGTTGCCGAACGGCGCCAAGGTCGCCTTCGAGATCATCGAGGCCGACAAGCGGCCGGTCAGCGCCAGCGCCGATTTCACCGAGATCCGCGACGTCGTCGCCGTCGAGATCTGCCAGAACCGCGACATCGCCTTCACGCTGCTCTTCGACCCCGAATACAATCTCGACGAGCGCGTGTTCAAGGAGCAGTTTTTGGCCTAGTCGGTTGACTTGGCCGATTGACTTATTTAGGCTAATTTTTCTTATTGGCTTAAAGCGGCTAATGCCATGGACGACGTTCTTGCCAAAGTGACGGAGTCTGGCCGGATCAGTCTTCCCGCGGCGCATCGCAAGGCGCTCGGTATCGAGACGGGAGGATCGGTCCTCGTCACGCTGGCAAATGGCGAGATACGCATCCGACCGGCCCGTCGGGTGATGGAAGCGCTGAGGGCCGATCTCGCCGTCTTTTTGCGCAAGGCCGACACTTCGGTAGATAGCCTGATCGACGACCGGCGCGCCGAGGCGCGACGCGAGGGTGAGGACGACGCCTGATTGGCCACCTCCGTGCTTGATGCTTCGGCGCTTCTCGCCTACCTGCGCAACGAGCCGGGCGCCGAGGCGGTGTTGGCCAAGATTCTCGGCGACACCACGATGACCACTCTCAATTTTAGCGAGGTCGCCCAAAAGCTGGTTATTGGCGGCGCTGGCGAGAGCGAGCTTCGTGATTTGCGCAGCCGGCTCGTTTTCCCGCTCGTCGACATTGACGACGATCTTGCGATAAGGGCCGCTCTTCTTGTCCCGCATACGCGCGCGCATGGCCTTTCCTTGGCCGACCGCATCTGTCTTGCCCTCGCCGGCCGGCTTGGTGTGCCCGCCATAACCGCGGATCGTGCCTGGGAAGCGGTCGCCGCCATCGTCGGAATTCGGGTTGAGTTGATCCGCTAGCATGGATTGCTA
>Ga0070679_100002443_pt1 | contig 16840 bp, 16 predicted proteins | sample KBSC63BmetaG_FD_65652 | JGI IMG/M metagenome (GOLD analysis project Ga0070679, IMG submission 65652) | Corn rhizosphere microbial communities from Kellogg Biological Station, Michigan, USA - KBS C6-3B metaG | ecosystem: Host-associated > Plants > Roots > Rhizosphere | place: USA: Michigan... | reverse complement strand
CGTCGATTACATCGAGTTGGCCGGCTGCGCTTTCGGCGTGATCCCACCTGCGATCGAACCGATCCTCGGCCAACACCTCAAGCCCGGCGACGACATCGTCCTCGTTGCGAGCAGCGGGCTCCACGCGAACGGGGCCTCGCTCGCCCGCCACGTTGCGGCCCGCTTGCCGAAAGGATGGCAAACTCCCGTACCCGGAGCGAGCGATCATGATTTCGGCGAACGTGTTCTCAAGGCTTCAATCTCCTACGTCCCCCTTGTACGCCAGTTGCTGGGAGGCGGGATCCCTGTGTCCTACATCAGTCACATCACTGGACATGGACTCCTAAAGTTGATGCGACCGAGCGTTGACTGCACCTACCGCCTACGCAAGCTCCCCCCTGCCCCACCAGTTCTGTCGTTCATAGCTGAGCACTCGGACATGGATGCCCACTCCGCTTACAGCACCCTCAACATGGGCGCGGGCCTTGCGGTGTACTGCCCGTCAGGCAGGGGCGAGGACATCGTTTGCGCCGCCCAAAAGGTGGGATTGGGCGCAATAGTCGCTGGCAAGGTAGAGGCTGGCCCAAGGCGGGTCATCTTGGAGCCGGTCGGAGTCGAATTCGAGAGCGACGAACTGCGCCTCGCCCCAACAAGCTGAGGGCAGCCCGCGACGGCCATACTCCTTAACCTTCAACCGCTTCGAGTAGCCGCCGGTGCCCCTCACTGCCAAGTCTCAGCGTGGCCGCCGCCAGGTTCTCCTCGATATGACGAACCGAGCGAGAGCCGACAATCGCCGCGCTCACCCCAGGTTGGGCCAAGAGCCAGGCGACGGCCGCCTGCGCCACCGTCAATCCCAACTCCGACGCAACCGCGCGGACGGCGATAACGCGCGCCAGTTGCACGGGAAGGGTGCCGGGGGCAAAGAAGCGATTGAAGTTCTCGACGACGAAGAAGTCGTCGCTTGCCTCCTTGCCGCTCCGCCAATCCTCCACATCCCCGGAAAAGCTCCCGGAAAGTAGCCCGTAGGCAAGCGATCCATAGCAGACAATGCCGGTGCCGAGGCGGCGGCAGACCGGTCCCAACGTCTCCAGCTCGTTTCGATACAGGAGCGAGCCCTGCAACTGCAGAACTTCAGCCGGGTGAATTGCCGCACAGGTCTCCAGCTCGCCGGCGCAGAAGTTGGAGACGCCGATGTGCTGGACGAGCCCGCGCTCCACCAACTGAGCCATTGCACCCCAGGTATCCTCCAGCGGCACGCCGGGGTCACGCCAATGGACCAGGTACAGGTCGAGACTCTCTCGCCGCAGTCGCCGCAGACTTCCCTCGATCGCCACCTGGATCTCCTCAGGGCGGACCCCCGAACCGTCGGGATGCGGACCCACCTTCGACATCACCCGCACCTGGGGATAGCCGACAAGGGCGCGGCCGATCAGCTCCTCCGAACCGCCTTTCGCGTAGACCTCGGCGGTGTCGATCCAGTTCGCTCCGAGATCCCAGCCGCGGCGCAGGGCCCGCACCACCTCGCGATCATCCTCGTTTCGGCCCCAGGTCCTACCGCCGCCAGCCTCCCAGCCGCCCAAGCCGATCACCGACAGCTCCGGGCCCAAACGGCCAAGGCGACGTCGGGGGATTTCCGCTGCCGCCTTCACAGCAGAATCGGGACCGGGAGCCTAGCCGCCAAAGCGAAGGAGTCCGCCGGTGCGGTCGCCAGTCCCTCTGAGCCTACGTACTCAATGTGACTGGAATAGTCGTCGAAGCAGTCGAGCAGGTGGGCGCGAAGGTTGGCGTACCACCGCTCCCGCAACCGTGCGCTCTCCCGGTCGCGCACCGTCCGCCGCGCCAGCCGCCGGCCCCAGCCGTTAAGCCGGCACTGGTTCTCCCTGCCGTAGGCGCGGCGGAACTTGTAAGCGACGGGGAAGCGATAGATCAGCTCTAGGGACTGGGCTTCGATCAGGAGCTCGCGCAGCGAATCAGGGTCAGGGGTCTGCTCGCCGGCGAATCGGAAGAGGCGGCCGGTCGCCTCTTCCGAGGCGAGGTAGGCCCGGCCAGGGTATAGGCCAACCTCGCGAATCGCGTCATCCCAGGCCCCCAGTAGGACCACGAGCTCGAAGAGGTCGGCGACACGGCGGCGCAGCCCGCCGACAGCGATGAACTCCTCCAGTGCTTGGGCCAGGGTCTCCGGATCGGGATCAGCGGCAAGCCAGGCATCACGCCTCCAGGCGACCAGGTACGACGGCTGATCCCCTCGCGGCTCCGAAAGGACAACGCTCCCCCAGTCGCCCAGCTCGAGCCGCTCATCGGCGCGGATGCAGGCCATCGCTGCCGCGCGGAGATAGGGCGGGAGGCTATGCAGCGCCACCTGGTCCGTGGGCCGTTCCCGACGGGAAATCTCAGCCTCCAACGACCCCACCGATCCTTTCCGCGATGCGTCGCTGCTTCGTTCCAGAAACGGCACCAACGATCACGTGCAGCCCGCAGTCGAAGAGTCGCTCGATCTCGATCAAGCCGTGTCTTTCTGCTGCCGCACCTGTCTCGACGCAGTCGAGCACTACGTCCGCCAACTCGGGCGGATAGGCCTCCGCGGAGCCGTGGATCTCGACAACCGACAGCTCTCGCGCCCGTCCGCCGAGATGCCGGCGGGCGAGATTCGGGTACTCAGTCGCGACTCGAAGTGAGTCGAGATCGCCCAAATGCCCCCTCCACTCAGGCCGGCCGAGGACGGACACTCTCACCGCGTAGCCGTCGCGCCTGGCAAGTGTCTCGCAGCCATCCCCGACCTCCTCGACCCACTCCGTAGGTGCCAGTCCGACATCGAGCTTGCCCGCGCCGACCAGCTGTGGGATGTCGCACATCTTCAATAGCCAGACGGTCAAGTCGGCGTTCGCAATGCGATAAAGCGAGTCCTCGCCGTGGCTGAGCTGCAACTGGCGGAGCACCCGCTCGCTGACCGACAGCAGTCGCCCCTTTGGCAGTCCTATCCGCATCTTCGTGCTTCTCCCTCTCTACGATCTTGGTGATGGAGAATGGTCAAGGAATGCAAGAGCAATGTGCAAGTTCTTCGATCACCGTGTCGCAGAGCGCCCCTTTCGGCTCTGTTCCATCAACGACCATGACTCGCGGATAGTTCGTAAACACTTCGTCATATCGAGCCGCCAGCTCTTCAAGGTAGGCCAGCAGCTTCACCTTCCCCCACTTTGCCACCATCCAGTCCTCCTTGCGGATCAGCCGCTGCAGGGCAACCTCGGGTTCGACACGCACATAGACGGTTAGCTCCGGTTTTGGTACGTGCTGCTCAAGGAGCGCATACCACTCGGTGTGCACTCGTGGCGGCTCCAAATAGACCCAGTGGGTCTGAAGCCAACGGTCAAAGAGAACGAAGTCATACTCTGCATAGTGGTCGGCCTCTCTCTTCATTTGCAGAATTGCCTCGATGAGATAGGTGCTATGGCGAAAGTCGGGCGGCACCACATCCTGGTAGGCGCCTTCCTCTCCCGAGGGTCCATCGAAAAGCGACTGAAAGAATTTCACCATTTCGTAGGCAAGCTTCGTCTCCAGGACGCGCCCGTGGTGCCCGAGCTCCACCGCGCAGCTTCTGAGCAAGGACGTCTTGCCTGCCCCGTCTATCCCCTCGAATACCAAGAGCATGGTCGCCTCGTTCCTGAGAAAAGGGCACGTTTGTAGACCTTTTCATAAGCCTCTACAACGCTGTCGATGGAGTTGGCAGAGCCTTTAACCGCTATCCACTGGCGACCGACACGACCAAGCGCCATGCCTCGGCGCCCATCGAGAAGAATTGAAGACAGCGCTCTACTGAGACTGGGAGCATCATCCGTTGGCACTACGGCCGCCAGCACATCGGGCGGGACAGTTCCCGAGGCAGCGCTGGCTGCGGTCGCTACGACCGGAACCGCCGCCCACATCGCCTCAAGTATGCAGGAGGAAAAACTACAAGTGGCCCTCGCATCGACAAAGACATTCGCAGCGCCGTAGTAGAAGGGAAGCAGAGAGTGTTGCTGCTGCCCAGCCCAAATGATCCGATCCGACACGCCATACGCTAACGCGTGCCGCAGCAGCAATCGCTCACGAGCGCGGTCTTGGGAGTCGTCACGTCCGACGACAACAAGCAGGGCTTTCGGCTCATTGAGCCCCGCGAGTGCCTCGAGCACGACCTCCAACCGCTTGTCCCGGTTAAAGGCCGACTGCACGACCAGCACTACTGAGCGGCTCGCCTCGATGCCGATTCGGTTCCGTGACTCCACGAATCCAGGCTGATCTCCGAAGAGCAAATGATTGACGCCCATCGGAATCTGCGTGACCGGCAGCTTGTGTTTCGGCAACAACGGCGCCGCCTGCTCGGCGACAGCCGCGTTCGCGGCGACTACGTGTGTAGCCGAGGACAACGTCTTCGCCACCATTGCCGAATAGCGTTCGTCCACCCGGCCTACGCCAAGATCGCGGCCAAAGGTGGTAATAACATGGGGAATATTGGCCTGCCGCGCGGCGTAGGCGCCCCCCATTGCTGTGACAGTTGCGTACATGGAATGAAGAATTGTCCGCGGGCCAGTCAGGTTGGAAGCAGCATGAGCATAAGAGTGAATGGCTCGCCCTAGATCCCTGTCGCTAACCGATGGGTTCAATTGAACCGGGTGATCGAGGGGAATATCGAGCGAGTGAAATGTCAAACACCCCTTTTGATCGCAACCTTCGGGAATAGTCCTACACAGGATGTGCACCTCGTGGCCCCGCTCCGCAAGCCCCTTGGCAAACTGGGACACGAAAACTGTGCTTCCGGAAGGATACGCGAGGTCAGGCGTAGCAAGAAGTACTATCCGCATGCTCACCTTCTCGTCACACCCGTCGACGGCATACCACAGGCAATCCGGTGCAGGAACTTTGAGCTCGCCCTCTTGGTCGATATCTCAATCAATCCTTGGGTGAGCTCGCTGATGCAGCGGGAGATCTCAAAACCCAGATTCGACGCTCTGCGCGTCAAGCTAGCCGCGGGTGCCGCCACCGCTGCCATCGGGCGACCAGCCGGGCCCGCGGAGCACGTATCCAAGTCGGTCGTGCCAGCTGCTCGTCGCACGCACGTCGTGGGCCATGGCCGCGACCTCATGGAAGGCGACGCGCGCCAGTCGAAAGGTGCGGATATTCTTAGTCAATCCATAGCGGACCTGCTCAGTCTCGTCCTGGTAAGTGCCGAAGATCCTGTCCCAAATGATCAGGATGCTGCCGTAGTTGCGGTCGAGGTAGATCTCGTTGGCACCATGGTGGACGCGGTGGTGCGAGGGCGTGTTGAAGAAGAATTCAAACCAGCGCGGCATCTTCTTCACCCGCTCGGTGTGGATCCAAAACTGGTAGATCAGCGAAATGGATAGCTCGAGGAAAATCATCCAAGGTGCAAAGCCGAGCAATGCCAGTGGCGCCCAGAAGGGCAGCGCTGTCATGGGCGTCCAAGGCTGGCGCAGCGCGGTCGAGAGGTTGTAGTGCTCCGAAGAGTGGTGTACCACGTTGCTCGCCCAGCAGACTCGCACCTTGTGATGTACCCGGTGGGACCAGTAGTGACAAAAATCCTCGGCGAAGAAGAGTAGTGCGTAGGTCCACCACTCGTCCGCCGGCATCCGCAACGGAGTGAGCTCATATAGTCCCGCGTAGGCGACCAGCACAACTAGCTGCCAGATCGCACTCACAGCAACATTACCCACCCCCATCACCAGGCTAGTCCGCGTGTCCCGTGCCTCATACCCGACCAGATCCTCGTCTCGCCCATATACGAATGAGAGGAGCTCGACGACGAGCAGCAGCGCGAAGACGGGTATCGCGTAGTAGATGACTTCGACCACGGTTAGAAGCTAGCCGCCAAGGGCACGGCACTCAAATGGCAACCAAGCATTTGTCCGGTCCGCGACGCCAACTCGAATCGACCTGCGGTGTCCGGTGGTCGCCTAGCTGGCTGTCCTGTTCCGCAAGCTGAAGCGCGGCAAGCGCCTCGTGGTGGCCTCGAGAGCTACTCCCGATATCGGGAGATCAGGACTTGCGACGCCGACGTAACATTCCCCACTTCCGGGAATACGATCGCGAGGAACCGCGCAAGCCAATGTGGTTTGACGGTTCTCGATGATATATATTCTAGAGACGAGCGCGAGGGCACCCATGTGACGGATGCCACAGTTGAACTGTGACAGGAGCAACCAAGGTGAACGTGAGTCCTTCCAGCGAAGGCAAACCCAGTCAGCGCATTGCGTTCGTTCAGTCCGATTGGCACATGGACATCGTCGACATCTGCCGGTCATCGTTCCTCGCCGAAATAGGCCGGCTCGGAATAGACGAGTCCGAGGTCGACTTCTACAAAGTGACCGGCGCCTTCGAGATCCCTTTGCACGCGAAGCGGCTCGCGGAGAGCGGCCGCTACAGTGCAGTGGTCGGCGCCGGCCTGATCGTCGACGGCGGCATCTACCGGCATGAGTTCGTTGCTGGCGCAGTTGTATCTGGGCTGATGCAGGTCCAGCTGGATACCCACGTACCGATCATCTCGGCGATCTTGACTCCGCATCACTTCCACGAGCACGAGACCCACCACGCCTTCTTCAGCAAGCACTTCGAGACCAAGGGCGCCGAGGCGGCCCGGGCCTGCGTGCGTACGGTAGAGGCACTGGCCAAGCTTCCGGATCCAGCCTGAGCTACCGACAAGATCGTTCGTCCGGCTTCACGATCTCTCCCTCAGGAAAGTACTCTTGCAGCCAAAGCTCGAGGTTCAGAAGGAGCCAAACCTTCTTGCCGAAGTTTTCGTCGCCGGCTACACCGGCGTCGAGCCAATCCCGCAGGCGCCCCGCATCGATCAGGCCGTGGAGACGCGCATTGGGAGCCAGGATCAAGCCTCGCACCTCGCTTTTGAAGCTGGTCGTGAGCCACGCGGTCAGAGGGACTGCGAAGCCGTTCTTGCGGCGCGCCAGCACACGCCGGGGCACCCGCCTGCGATAGGCACGCCGCAACGCATACTTGGTCCGATCGCGGCGTTCAGACAACTCCGCGGTGGGCTCACCGAGCGCTCGCAGCAACGAGAGCGGCGACCGCCATCGCAGCAACCAGCGCGCAGGCATGCGGCAGGCGGATTCCACCAGGCGATGGTCCACGAAGGGCACCCGTACCTCAAGACCACTAGCCATGCACATGCTGTCCATCATCTGGAGGAGTCCGGGCAAGTGGCACTCGAGGAGCACCCGCTTGAGCCCGAGATGAGGCGAGTCCCGAGCCCCGCATTCGTAGCTCTCCCTTAGGGCGGTCAGCGCCTCCCGATCACGATGGGCGGCCATACGCATGGCCACGTTGAAGAGGGCCTCCTTCTCCGCAAGTGGAAAGTAGGGATAGCGCTCGGCAAAGGTCGCGAAGACGCAGTCGCCGACAGGTCCCGCCGCTGCCGCGATGCGACGGCCCAAAATAGGCGGCAGGATCCTTGCGAGCCAGCTTCGACGTTGATCGAAGGGGATCCGGAAGAGCCTCCCGTAGCCTGCGAACAGCTCGTCGGCGCCCTCGCCGGAGAGAACCGCCTTGTGGGTGCGCGCGGTCACACGTCCCAGCAAGAAGATGGCCACCTCGTTGTGCATGCCGAGCGGTTGGCCCCTGATCCTGATGAGATCCCGCAAATGTTCGAGGAGGGAATCTGGGTCGATTGGCACGACGGTGTGCCGGGCGCCGACTGCCGCCGCGACCTCGGCCGCCACCTCTGACTCGTCGAAGCCGCGGTCCTCAAAGGAGGCGGTGAAAGTGTGCGGCGGCGGCGCGGCGGCGGCGGCGGCACTAACGACCACGCCCGAATCGAGACCACCGGAGAGGAACGCGGCAACAGGCACGTCGGCGACCAAGGTGTGGCGAACCGCCTCGGCCACCTGTCGGGACAGTTGCCTCCTGCGCAACGGACCCCACACGCGGTGGGCCGGGATGTCGGGCAACCGCCACCATCGCTCGACCCGCACCTCCCCCGATTCCAACACCAGCCGGCGACCGGGGAGCATCTGCTGGACCCCTGCGAAGCAGGTTCTCGATGTGACCGTGTGCCTGAAGGAGAGGAAGGCGGATACTCCCTCGGCGTCGAAGCGTCGAGGCACCCCCGGGTAGGAGACAAGCGCGTCGAGCTCACTGGCAAAGATCAGAGCATCCGGCAGGCGAGCCCAGAAGAGCGGCTTGATCCCGAGCCTATCGCGCGCGAGGAGCAGCCGGCGGCGGCGAGCGTCGAAGATGCCGAAGGCGAACATGCCCTCGAGGCGATCGAGACAGCCCGAACCCCACTCCACGTACGCCCGCAGGAGCACCTCCGTGTCGCAACTGCTGGTGAAGACATGTCCGTACCGCTCAAGCTCAGCGCGCAACTCCTCATGGTTGAAGATCTCGCCGTTGTAGGTGACGTGCACGGCAGCCTCATGCGCGGACATGGGCTGCGCCCCCCGCTCGCTGCGGTCGATAATGCTGAGCCTGCGGTGTCCGAAGGCAAACTCGTTTTCATAGAGGACCCCCCGGCCGTCGGGACCGCGATGCGCGAGTCGGTCCAGCGCAGCCTCGAAGGCCGGCTTGTCGACCTCGCAGTGGCTACCGTCGAGAGCGACGATCCCGAGCAGGCCACACATACTCAAATCGACGCGCCGGCGTCGAAGAGGCACCTGGCTCGCGATAGGTCATTCTCGTCGTCAACCTCGATCCAGCATCCTTCGCCTGCCTCTATGGCCGCCACCGGCACCTCGCCACAGAGCCTGTCGAGGGCGCGCTCGGCAGGTGCGGCCGGATCCGCCTCGACCACTTCCTCAAGCACCCGCACCAACACCTCGCGGGCATCGAAATCACCCACGAGCGTCAAGTTCAGGGCCTTCCCTTTTGTGGCGACCCTGGCGAAGTCGTCGCTATGGCGCCAAGAGAGGACTCGACCCTTCTCGTCGACCTGGAGGCGCGACCCTTGCATCCGAGACCTCGGGTCGTACAGGGTCGCAACTGGCGCTTCGCTTCTCAGCAGCGAGGCGAGGAGGGTGTCCTCGAAGAGCATGTCGCCCTCGACCAGTAGGGCAGAGTGCCGTTGGGGGTGCAGTTGCAACCCCAACAGCAACGACGCCGCGCTCCCGGTCGTGTCGTAGCGACAGTTGGCGACGAGCAGAGTCTGTAGTGGAGCGTCATCCAGGTTTTTTTTAAGCTGGGGAAGGAGGTAGCCGCCCACCACCGTCGCTTGCGTCACGCCACAGTCCGCGAGTTGGCGCAGAAGGCGATCAAGGATCGAACGACCGCCAACGTCAACTAGGCACTTGGGGAGGTTGTCAGTTAACGGCCGCAGTCGGCTCCCACGCCCTGCCGCCAACACGATCGCCGCTGTGGGGGCGTTCATCCCTCTCCACCGGTCCGCGCCACGGCGATCGTGTTGCGGTGGATCCGGTCGAGCATGGGGATCCGGCGCAACAACGTCTGGGGTGGCGGTGCCCACTGCATCGCGTAGGCCTCCAGTTCTCCCTCTCGCACCCGCTCACCGAGCCTCAAGACGGGCCGCGCATCGGGCGGCGGGGCCTTCCCCCAGAAGCCGTGCCAATCGGGGTAGAGCGGGTCAGCCGACCCGAGCGTGACACCGGCCAGAAACTCATCCAGCTCTGCCCCGGAGAGGGGAGTGAGTCCGATCTCTCCCTCAGGGTTCAGGGTCAGGGTGACAATCGCGGCGAGGCGCCCCTCTGGCTGGATCCGCCAGTTGGCTCCCTCAGCGACGTCGGCAGCCAACAACACCTGCTTCGGGTGAATATCCCAGGCCTCCCGATAGCCCAGCTTCCGCATCGGAGGCGTGAGGTGGGCGAGGAGATCGCTGAAGTCCAGCATTGTGCCGATCGAGACGCTGAAGTTCGATGGCCACCCTCGCACCTGAAGTCCATTCGCGGCCTCGTAGACGATGCTGGTGTCGCAGCTCAGCATCCCGGCCTCGAAGCTGGCCATCGCCTCCAGCAGCATCGTGGTCTTGCCGTTGCGCGAGTCGCCGGCGAAGAGCACCGAGCATCCTGCGAACTCGATGCCGCTTGCGTGCAGCAGCCGCATTCCCCGAGCCTCACAGTGGAGCGCAATCAGGCTCTTGACCAGCCGCATGGTGTCGACCTCAAGCGACACGGGGTCGGCGTTGAAGACGCCGGCGAGGCGTGAACCCGGTGCCAATACGAAGAGGGTGCGCGCCTTCCTCGTTACGACAAGGCGGGTTTCGCCAATCCACACGCTCCAGCCGTCGGTGGCCGTGGGGTAGAGACTAACGTCAATATCGATTCTTTCTCCGCCGGTCTCGACCAAATCGAGTAGGTCGGCCGGGGCCGCCTCGGGGACGGCGCAGACCTGGACCACAGGGCAGGTGCCAGCCGGAGCGGGAGTGGCAAATGGATCGAAGGCGGCAACGATCTTCTCCCTCAGTGCCGACGGGCCAGCGATCGCGTATGCATCGTCCACGTAGGAGAGGACATCCTGCCCCAAAGCCATGGCCCGTTCGCAGCGCTCCAGCAGGCTAGCCACGGTCAAAGCCGCACCTCCTCCTCCAGGACGCGCTCGGCTGCGCTGAGGATCCCAGCGTCGGTGAGTCGGTAGTGCTCGCGCAGCTCCGGCCAGGACCCCGACTGGCCGAACTCGTCGCGCAAGGCGACGGGAACCACCCGCGCCGAGAGTCCCTCCTCAGCCAGCGCCTCTAGCAACGCCGAGAAGAGCCCGCCGATGATGTTGTGTTCCTCGGCCGTGACGACGCGCCCGCACTCGGCCGCCCGCACTGCGAGCTGGTGGTCGAAGGGCTTCAGCGAAGTCACGTCGATCACCGTGGCCGCAATCCCGTTCGCCGCCAGAACGTCCGCGGCACTGAGAGCGTCCGCCACCAGCGGGCCAGTGGCAAGGATCACCAGATCCTCCCCCTCGCACATGACCCGGTCTCCGTTGGGGCTGGAGCAAACCGGCGGCGGAAGGTCGGGGACAGGAAACTTCCCGAGCCGCAGGTAGGTCGGGTGAGGTGTCGCAGCCGCCCGGTACACCGCCTCCTTGGCGCTGGCATAGTCGGCCGGCGAGAGCACCGTCATTGCCGGTAGCGCCCGCATCAAAGCGAGGTCTTCGACGCCCTGGTGCGAGCCACCGTCGTAGGCGGCCGCCAGTCCAGAATGGGTGGCCACCACCTTCACCCCAGCGCCGGCGTAAGCAACCGACTGACGAATCTGATCGAAGGCGCGACCGATGAAGACGGCGTAGGTGGTGACAAACGGCAACAGCCCAACTGCGGCCATCCCAGCGGCCATCGAGACCATGTTCGCCTCGGCGATTCCCGCGTTGAAGAACCGTCCCGGATACTCCGCGGCGAACCACTCGGTGCGCGTTGAGCGAGCAAGGTCAGAGTCGAATACGACCAATCGCTCCTCCGCCTCTGCCACCTCCAAGAGGGCATGAGCGTAGGCGTCGCGTGTGGCACGACCGCTCACGAGCCCAACTCCAGGAGGGCTCGGCCGAGGTCGTCGTCGGACATCGGCTTGTGGTGCCACTCAACGGCGCCCTCCATGTAGCCAACCCCCTTGCCCTTGACGGTCTCGGCTATGATCGCGGCCGGACCATTCGCGGCGAGCCCCGCAAGCATTGCCGCCTCGATCGCCGCGAAGTCGTGGCCATCGACCGGGACCGCGCTCCAGCCGAACGACCGCCACTTCGCGGTGACGTCGCCCAGGGCAAGGGTCTCCTCGGTCGGACCGTCAGACTGCAGGCCGTTGCGATCAACGATGACGAGGAGGTTGGGAACGCCGTAGTGGGCCGCCGCCATCGCCGCCTCCCAATTCTGACCCTCTTGTAGCTCTCCGTCGCCGAGCACGCAGAACACCCGGCCGGGCCGTCCCTGCAGGCGGAGTCCGAGTGCCATTCCCAGTCCCTGTGAGAGCCCCTGACCGAGCGAGCCAGTGCAGGCATCCACACCGGGCAACGCGTTGGAGTTGGGGTGACCCTGCAGCCGTGAGCCGAGCTGGCGCAGCGAGCGCAACTCGTTAACCGGCAGGTAGCCCGCCTCAGCCAGGACTCCGTAGAGCGCTGGCGCACCGTGGCCCTTGCTGAGCAGGATCCGGTCCCGGTCCGGATCGGTGGGGTTTGACGGATCATGCCGTGCAACGCGGAAGTAGAGCGAGACCAGAACGTCGATCACCGAAAGGGAAGTACCCTCATGGCCGGTGCCAACAGCGTGTATCGCTTCGAGGACATTGCGTCGGACGCGCGTCGCCCGCTCCTCCAAATCCATGACGGGAACGGCATTCACCAAGTCACTCGAACCTCGTCACGGCACCGAGACTCCGATCGTAGGTGTCGGAGACCCGAACCTTGTCGTCGAGCAGCGGAGGGGAGAAGACCTCGGCGACTTCGACCCTGCAGGGACCGCGGTTGGCGATCGAGTGGAGCTCCCCTGGCACGGACTCGCCTCGATGTCCGACGCCAAGCTCAATCGTCTCCGAGCCCTTGACGACGGTGAGCGTGCCGGTGCGCACAAGGAACAGCTCGCGTCGGTGCCTGTGGAAATGGAGGCTCGTCGAAGTGCCGGGATCGAGTCCCGCGCAGGAGAGGCCGTAATCACCGGAAACGATCAGAACATGGTTCTCGCCATACGGCTTGTCAAATGAGACCTCTGTCTCTTCCGCGATCCCCGCGAGGCCATTCTCCAGGCAGTGGGCAAGCCGCTCGATTATCTCCGCCGGGCAGTCCGGCAGCACTTGGCGCACATCATTGCTCAGCCCGTTTGCGAGGGCGGAACGAGTCCTCCCCGCCCGCAGCACCTCAATCCGCGGCAGCAATCGAGAGAGGACCGCCGCGTCAACGGGGTGGCTAAGCAGCGCGGTGGCCGCGGTCGGATCCATCCAACGGGCCTCAGGGTTTTCCGGATCGGCAGGGGACAGCTCGCTCTCAGTCGTATCGAAGAGGAACAGCTCGACTTGCTTGAGACGGTCAGGTTCGATTTCACCGTTCCCGTTGATTGCCGAGCGTCCGTACCGGGTCAGAGGTCCGCGGCACCTGAACCGCGAGAGCCCGGTCTCCTCGCCAACCTCTCTGATCGCCGCGGCTTCGACCGTCTCCCCCGGCTCCATGTGGCCCTTTGGAAACGACCAAGACCTGCCTTGTTGGCTGACAAGGACAATCCGACCGTCCGGACCGAGCACCACGCCCCCGGCGGTTCTCTCGACCGGTATCCCCACGTCCGTCATGAGGCTCGCGGCCGGTACGAGCCCAGCGGCTCCGACAGCTCTCGCAGCTCATCGATACCCGAGAAGCGCAGCACCTCGGCGACCGGAGTCAGCGCTTCCTCGATGCCCGCGGTGCAGTCGTCGGCCCGAATGCACTCGAAGGTTCGATCGATCGCGGCCCAAGTCGCGCGCATCGCGTGGTTCGCGTAGATCACCATCGAAAATCCTTCGGCCTCCAGCTCCTGCTTGGTGACGGAGTAGTAGGTGGTGGGCACCGCAATCAGCGGCAGCGCGTCGTCTCGCCCACACCACTCCCTAGCGAAAGCCATCACCTCCTCGGCGCTGGAGGACTTCGAGTGAATCAGGATCGCGTCAGCATCAGCAGCCTGGTAACACTCCGCCCGTTCCAGGGCATCATCCAGCGGTAGGCCGGCGATCAGCGACTCGATTCGCGCGATCACCATAAAGTCGGGGTCGGTCTGCGCTTGCTTTGCGACACGGAGCTTCGCCGAGAACTCCTCCGCCGGAAGCAGTGCGTTGTCGTTGGTGAAGCTATTCCGCTTCGGGAAGAGCTTGTCCTCGATGCAAACGGCGGCGATGCCTGCGCGCTCGTACTCGCGCACCATCCGTGTCACGATCTCGAGGCCGCCGAAGCCGGTATCGCAATCAGCGATGACGGGCAACGAGGTGACACTGGTGACGGTGTTCGCCGCCGTCAGGTACTCGGTCATCGTGAGGATGCTGGCGTCCGGCACACCATGAGCGGTCGAGATAGCGAACCCGCTCGCCCAGAGGGCGTCGAATCCGTGTTTCTCGGCGAGCCTGCTCGAGAGCCCATCGTTGACTCCCACGACTTCCGTCAACTCCGATCTGTCGAACAGATCACGCAGCCGCGCCGCCTTCGAGCGGACTGCCACATGGTTTTCGTCGATGCGGCCCTCCGTTACCTCGCCTACCGTGCCCTGCTCGTGCGCCATCTACGCCAAACTCTCCGCGGGCCGCTCCCACGTCGCCGCCTTCAGGCATCCGACCGCGCGATCGACATCGGCCTCGGTAATAGAGCCCATCGTTGCAACGAAGAACCTCCCGGACGCAATGGTCGCCGAGTCAGAGTAGATCGTCACTCCATCCTCCAGGAGGAGGTCATGCAGACGCTCGAACTCAACGTCTTTCGGAAGTTTCATCGTCGTGATTACATTGCCCCGAATCGGCTCGGGCAGTTCGATCCGGTGGAAGCCGGCCTCGCCCAACGCCCGCCTCGCATGAGCCGCGATTCGGGCATAGCGCTCCACCCGCGGCCCGTAGCCCTCTTCCTCCAGTCGACGAACCGCGATGTCGAGGGCGCAGGTCACCTGTACCGGGACGGTGTATGGGACTTCCCCTCGCTGCAGCCGTCGCCACTGCGCGTGGAGGTCGAAGTAGAAGCTGCGCGCCTTCCCCCCCAGCTCATCTAGCAACTCATTGCGTGCCAGCACGAGGCCCACCCCGGGAAGGGACTCCAGGCACTTGTTCGGATTAAGCGACAGATAATCGACTTGGTCCCTGACGAGGTGGAGGTCGTGGCCACCAACGCTGCTGACACCGTCGACGATCAACCGCAATCCGTGACGCTCGACGATCTCGCCAATTGCGGTCAACGGCAGAAGCGCTCCGGTCGTCGTCTCGTGGTGGACAAGCGCAAGGTGAGTCAGTGACGGGGTCGCCTCAATCGCTCGCTCCAGACCCACTAGGTCGGGAGGCTCTCGTTCCGGGAGTGGATGGCGTTTCGTCGGCACCCCGAAGCGTTCCGCTATCAGTCCTATGCGCTCGGAGTAACGGCCGTTCGTGAGGATCATCAGCTCGCCGTGTAGCGAGGAGATGATTGCCTCCATGGCGCCGGTTCCGGAGCCGGCGAAGAGGACACAGCTATGAGTCCCCTCACCGCCGAGCAGGCGCGAGAGGCGTTCGGTGACGCGAACGAGGACGGCGCGAAACGTTGGGTCGCGATGCGACATATCGGGCGTCAGCAAGGCCGACCGCACCTCATCGCTGACATTCGTCGGCCCAGGCGTAAGCAGGAGTCTTCGGGTAGTTCCGCGGGGACCGCTCATGCCAATGGATTTAGGCAATGCGCCAAGTAAGTGTCAATTTCCAGTGATGGTCCTGACGAATCGGGTATCGCGGCGCGCGGAGTCGATCCCGCCGTCGCCGACGTCGTCGATGAGGAACCGCGCGCAGGACCGATGCAGCAGAGACCAGCCCGTAGCGAACCTGGCCAGTGGTGAAATCGCGCATCCGCCGCCCTCTGCGGCACTGGAGTCGGCCGCCCGGGCTCTCTCGGACCCTGCTATCCACCGCTACGGACCCACCGCAGGATCACTGACGCTACGTAAGGCAATCGTCGAACGCTCGGCCCAAAGCGGAGCCGCCGTTGGCTTGGACCGCGTCGTCGTGACCGTCGGCGCAAAGCAGGCGCTCTACGTCGCCTTTCTCGCGCTGCTCGACCCCGGCGACACAGTTCTGGTGCCGGTGCCCTCGTGGCCGACCTACGTGGAGAGCATACGGCTTGTCGGCGGTTGCCCTGTCACGGTACCGACTACCGCTCGAGACTCCTTCAAGGCCTCAGTGGATCAGCTTGCAGAGCTGTGCACCCCCGCGACGAAGGCAGTCGTGCTCGGCACGCCAAACAATCCGACGGGAAGTGTCTACAGCAGGGATGAGCTAGCCCTGCTCGCGGAATGGGCACTAGCGCGAGACCTGTGGCTGATACTCGACCAGGTCTACGATGAGCTCGATTACCGAGAACCACGGCAATATCACTCCCTGCTCGGAGCCGTGCCCGAGATCGCCGACCGGTGTGTCGTCGTCGACAGCGTCGCCAAGCGCTGGGCGATGCCCGGGTGGCGAGTGGGTTGGCTGATCGGGCCGCGCGACGTGACCGCAGCCGTGGCGCGGATCCAGTCGCACACGAACTCACACGTGCCCAACGTCTGCCAGGCTGCCGCTGCGGCCGCGATCGGCAGCGGCAGCTCCACCGTTGATTCGATCCGCAAGCTACTCCGGACGAACCGTTCCGTCGCGGTCGAGCGCCTGCGCGGTCTCGGTCTAAGTTGCGCACCGCCTCAAGGAGCCTTCTATGTTTTCGCAAACGTAGAAAAGTTCCTTCGCGAACTGCCCCCGGAGCGTGGTGGAACCTCCTCCACTAGCCTCGCCAATCACCTCCTGGATGAGTATGAGGTGGCTGTGGTCTCGGGTGACGGATTTGGCGCCCCAGGCCACATCAGAATCAGCTTCGGTCGCCAGGCCGGAGAGCTGGCGCAAGGCCTGGACGCGCTTGCGACGTTTACCGCGGCCGCCTGAACGGGGTCCAGTCGGCCTCTCGGCCACAGCACCCCGGACCGCTGCACACACGGCCTCAAAGCGAAAGGGGCGCCGGGTGGTCGAGCCACCGATCCATCGCAGCGTCGTCGAACTTCAAGGCGGGACGGTAGGCGCTCGACTCGTGGTCGAGCGCGGAGGTACAGACAGCGAGCACGTCCCACTCCATCGCGCCGGATCGCTTGGTCAGGTCGAGAAACTGCCACCAGTCGATTTTCCCTGTCTTCACGTAGCGGTCCCGGTGTCCGACGAGTTCTTTGCGCAGCGACTCGCTGGCGGCCTCGATCATGCGCGTAAAGGCAGCGGAAGCGTCGAAGTCA
>Ga0070679_100002442_pt1 | contig 16849 bp, 17 predicted proteins | sample KBSC63BmetaG_FD_65652 | JGI IMG/M metagenome (GOLD analysis project Ga0070679, IMG submission 65652) | Corn rhizosphere microbial communities from Kellogg Biological Station, Michigan, USA - KBS C6-3B metaG | ecosystem: Host-associated > Plants > Roots > Rhizosphere | place: USA: Michigan... | reverse complement strand
ATCGCACCGCATTGCGGAGCGTGATCCGCGAAACCGAATCAGGGAAGTCCAGGAGGCGAGTGAAAGTCAGTCTCCAAACGAAGTGCTCGCGCTATGAAGGACATAGCGCGAGCACTTCGCAGCTGATCGAGTCTTGCGTTTCGTTGTTTTCAGAACCCCGGAAAAGCAGTTGAACCATTTGCCGCGCGCGTCACTGCACCAACGCGACCGCTTTTCCAATCAGTCCGGGCTTCGTGGAGAACCCGGATCCACCGTTGCTCAGAGTACCGAAGGTACCGACCACCTGATCGGGAGCCTTTCCGCCGCCGTGGAATCCATCGATGTGAAACACTCCGACGTACTTGACCACGTATCCCGTGTTCGCACCGCTTCCTCCGCCGCCCAGCGAAACGACCTGATCGTAGATCACGAGCTCCACCAGCGGCTGCCCCGTACAGATGAAGCTCTGCGGCCCCCCTGAACCCGGGCTGGTCCCCCCCGTGCTCTGGCAGAACTTCTTCAATGGAGTCGCCGTCTGTCCGGATCCGGCTCCGGGGTCCGCGCTGATCGTATCGCCGGGCCCGATATCGGAACTCTCACAGTTCGTATCCTGAACGGACTTGTTGTAGTTCAAGCCGGAGCCCACGGGCTCGGTGATGACTTGAGCAATGTTTCCGTTCGTTACCTGAGTCGGCGTTCCTACGAGAAGGGCCAACGAGTCGGTTGGATACTGCATCTGCGACAGCGTCGTGATCTCGGCCTGCGTGAGGTCGTGCGTGATCGGCAACGCCGCCCCGCCGGGAAGCGCGTTCAGAAGCGAGCGATAGCTGACGCCGAACGGCTTGAGACAGGATGATGAGCTTTTGTAACCGAGCGCTGCGATCGCGACCTTCGTCAGATCCAGGGTGGTGCCGCCGAAGATGCGGCCCAGCGTGTAACTCGCGGTGTACCGTGACGTCGCCTTGACCGCGGTGGCTGCACCCCAGGTGCCGGCGGCGAATGACTGCGTTCCATAGTCCCACGTGCCAGGAACCACATCTACCGCAACCACCGAGGCGCCTTCATCGACAAGATTCAGATTAGCGGTCGTTACCGCAGTGGCCTGGGCGGTGCCCGTGTGCCCGTTCATCACATCGACGGCACCCGAGTGCGCTCCGGCGTCCGCCGCGTTCTGAAGCTGAGATTGGTAGACGTACATCCGCGAGTAGTCGATCGCGATACCACCGATTCCGATCAGCATGACCATCATGATCGCCACCAGTACGAGAGTCGCACCGCGACGATCGGAGCGGTGGGGGAAAGCGCAGTGGCGCAGCATGATTCGCCTCCGTCTTGAAGAACGAAAAACACGAATGTGACACCCGACGCTCACAGGCGCGTCCGGGAATGATCGCCATGATACATGATTCGGAGAATGATATCCAGAACAATCTCGACGTACTATCGTACGGTGTGTGCGGGCACTCGTTCGGCTTCGAATGGATGCTCGGTGCGGCTGAACGTGCTCTCCGCGAAGGGTCCGCGCCTGCAACGAGCGTGCGAGAGCGATCGCTCCCTCTGTTCGTTGGCAAATTGTGTTACGACAGGCGCGGAACGACGAGGAGAATACAGGCAAACAACTGAACAGGTGAGACGGTCTTGCCAATAGTATTCGAACGAGACGAATCGGCTTTACACCCGCCTGCCTCCAGCTCGCCCGCCGTCAGCCCCACGGATTCGTGGGCGCTGGAGCTCGGAGCGACTTGGCCGCGATGGCTTCCGCTCGCCGCGCTCCTCTTCGTCATCATGGGTGCGACCGCGCCGCTGGCCGACATCGACATGCCGATGCACCTCGCGACCGGGGAGTGGATCCTGCGCCATCACGAGGTGCCGTTCGTGGAGCCTTTTGCATGGACGCGAGCAGGGGCGCCGTTTTACGCGTATTCGTGGCTTCCGGAGGTCATCTACCAGCTACTCTACACCCACACTGGGCCACTGGGACTACGCCTGTTCCACGGTTTGATGCTGCTCGTGAGCGGTGCCTCACTCTTCTGGCTGGCGAGAACGGCGGGATGGCGCGCCTGGACTACGGTGCAACTCGCCTTCTTCCTTCTTTTTACGGAATCGCTCGTTTTCCCCTACCTTCGACCCCAGGAGATTGTTTTTGCCGCCGCGATCGCTGCTTGGGCGTGCGGTCTGAAAGCGCTCGACGCTGAGCGCCCAGCGGTCTGGATTGCGTTGCTCGTCGTGATCTCGGCGGTGGCAGCCAACTCTCATCTTCTGTTTGCGTTGACCGCACTCCCGATAGCGATCGCGATCGCGAGGACGCCGTTTCGATGGCAACGCACAGCACTTGTCGCGGCAGCGATACTGGCAGGATGGGTCGCCACTCCATACGGCCTTCACTACGGGGCGATCCTCCGGCTCAATTTCGGACACAACCTGCTCGTCGACTTCCCTTCTCCCATCGGGGAATTTGCGCCGGGGTTCCTGTCCGCCGCTAAGTGGATGCCGATAGCCCTCGTCGTCATCGTGCTGGCGATCGTTCCGGGAATCGGGTTCGCGTACTCCCGTACCACGTGGCAGCGCGTGGTGTTCAGCTCGATGTGGCTGATAGGCTTGTTCGGCTTTGCACTCGCGACACGCGCGCTCATGATCTGGTGGTTGGCATCGCTTCCGGCCATGGCTCTGGCCCTGGAGAAGGTTCGCGCGCCGAGGCCTCCTGTCCGGAGGGTGATGTTGGTGACCATGGCCTGTTTCCCGGTGCTGCTGAGCATACGCTCACTCGAGCTGACTCACACGCTCGGAGCGGGCGTCTCTTCGCCGGTGCGGAGAAGCGTCGAGCCACTCGCCCTATGGCTCGACCAGCACGTCAGGGCAGAGCGCAGACCGCGCATGCTGACCGTGTTCGACTTCGGCACATACCTGACGTGGCGACTCCCGGCCTACAGCATGTCGATCGACGGGCGTGGAATCTTTCCCGATTCCGCGGCGTCGCCGGATGCATACAGATTGCTTGGCGATGAGCATGCTGCTACGGGTCCGTGGCGATCAGCCGAACTGGCTATTCTACCATTCTCGTATCCGGCAGCGGCTGCTCTCGACACTGCTGCTGGCTGGGTTCGCATCGACTCGGTGCCGCCGACGCACGAAGTGCCGTATGCCACGGGCTTGTGGGCTCGGAGATCGTTGCTCGACGCGTATGCTCACTGAATGACTGTAAAATTTCTATGTTATTGGCGGATTGCGTCGAATGCCGGTGCAATGTTGCGTGCCAATGTTGTGGTGCGATGCAACTACCTTGTCGCACGATTGCGACACCACGTTGCCGATCTCGAGTGTGCGATTTCCCGCGAATAGGCAGTGCTCGCTATGTCGCCGAAACCGGGGCGGCGATCGCGCTCTGGCGAGCTGCTGTTTGTAACTTCCGGTGCAGCACCAACCTAGCCGAGGGATGTGTCTGCTCCTGGAGCGAAGTGTAGCTGTAATTTTCCGACTTCGTACTCACATCGAGAGCGCAGAAAGGTACGGCTGGGTACCGATTTTCGTGCAACAAAATGCATCCTTGCATTCTGGTTATTGTGACCTAATATCCCCTTCGTCGCTTGCCGGAAGTTGGCGTTGCGAGGAGGAGAGCGAGTCTCGTTTCTAAACTGGTTCGTTGCGTCGCGTCGACGACTCGCGGGTGTCGTCGAGAATTGAGAGGGTGACGCAAAATCTCCTCGATGTCGCAGCAAGCACGATTTCGGACGTGGTCGACTTGATCGTCGATCGAGTTGTATGCAATGCCTCACGCAGTCTGTTTCAAATCTCTCGTGCATCGACCGCCCGGTCGGTGCGGTGTTTCGCACTAATCTTTTTCTGGAGAAGAGACATGGCCCGGCTCAGCATGATTATTCGCACGCTCGTCAAGAACGACGAGGCCGCAACGATGGTCGAGTACGCACTGATGCTCGCGCTCATTGCCGTGGTTTGCATCGCCGCGGTTGTCGTCATCGGAACGCAGGCGAACACGGTGTTCACGAACATCGGCACCAAGCTTACCGCCGCAGCGTAAGGCAACTCGGAGCGAGTGCGATGATGTGCGCTCGCATCGCACTCGCCTCCGAAACCCTGTTCGATGCTGCCCCGGTCGTGGCATCCGCAGGTCAAACTCTCTTCTTTTTCCGGTGAGGAACATGTCTCGCATCAGCATGATTATTCGCACGCTCGTCAAGAACGACGAGGCCGCAACGATGGTCGAGTACGCACTGATGCTCGCGCTCATTGCGGTGGTTTGCATTGCCGCTGTTGTGGTCATCGGAACGCAGGCGAACACCGTGTTCACGAACATCGGCACGAATCTGACGACTGCTGCCTAGGGATGAGCGAGACGAATGGGATGGTGCGTACTCTCATCCCATTCGCTTCGGGAAATCCTGATCGTGTTCGCAGCTGACGCACCGATCGCTCACCCCGGCATTGCGTTCGCTTTTGGGATCGTCTTCACTGCTCTCATGAGCATCGCAGCTGTATCGGATGTTCGCCGTCGAAGGATTACAAACGCTATCGTTGTCCTGATTTTGTCGCTCGGCACGCTTTATCTCATTGTGGGACTTGGCTTCCGTGCGGGCGTGCTTCGACTGGCCGAAGGCAGTGCCGTGGGGCTATTGATCTGGCTTCCCGTATGGATGATAGGGAAGATGGGAGCGGGAGACGTGAAGTTTTTTGCAGCGAGCGCTGCGTGGCTCGGTCCGCGGCTCGCGCTGGACGCGTCGCTGATTTCCGCATTCCTGGGGGGAGTTCTCGCGCTCGTGTGGGTTGTTCGGCGCGTGGTGGAAGCGAATGGCGCGATGGAGCCCCCCCGCCAGAGTGTCGGAGCTCCTGTCATCAGAATGAGCAGCCGGGATGAGAATGAAGATGCCGTAGTTAGTCGCGTATCGCTACCATATGGCGTGGCCATGGCCGTGGGATTGACGCTCACCGCCTGGTTCCCGCACTTGCTCAGGTAAGAGGAGCTCGACATGAGACTGCGAAAATTTGGCACTTCGGATCGTGCTGCCGCCATGGTGGAGTTCGCGATCGTTCTCCCCGTCCTGTTACTCATCGTCTTTGGAATCGTTGATTTCGGACGAGCCTTGTACACGCTGAACGACCTGACGGCGGCGGCTCGCGAGGGCGCACGGAAAGCGGCGGTGCAGTTGCCGGATCCGACGACCGCCGCAGTCCAGACGACCGTCAAGAATACGGTCAAGGCGTACGTGATCGCGTTCGGAGGAGATTCGTTGGCGGACGCCGGCATCAACGTGACATACAATCCCAGTTCGGCCACGGCAACTCTGCAGTCGATCACCGTCACCATCGTCAACTATCCGTTCAGACCGATCACTCCGCTTGCTGGCATGATCGGATTGGGAACGATCACGATGTCTCCGTCGGCGACCTTTCGCTGGGAAGCAGCGCAGTGATGCGAAGCAGTGATTCGCCAGGCCCTGTCGTAGCGTTATTCATCTCAGACAACACGTAGGCTCTCATGGCAGAACGTCGTTACAACCTGGTTTTCTTCGCTGCCATCATCACGGCAGTCATCGCGACATACGGCGTCTATCGATACCTGCAGCAGGCGAAGCTCAGCAGCCAGGTAGCGACGCAGTCTGTCGTCGTTGCGGCCCGTGATGTGGCGGAAGGCGAGAAGCTGGATCGCCTTGCGCTTTCGGCAACGCAATGGCCGTCCGGCACCGCACCAGAGAGCGCATTCACGAACGTGGACTCGGCCGTCGGGCGAGTCGTTCGCGTGCCGGTGTTCAAGGGCGAGCCAATCGTGCCGGGCCGGCTCGCACCTGCGGGCACGGGCCCCGGTCTCGAGGTGAAGATCACGCCAGGCAAGCGCGCGATGGCGCTCAAGATCAACGACGTTGCAGGGATCAGCGGATTGATTCAGCCGAACAGCCGCGTGGATGTGTTGGTGACGCTGCTCGCAAATCAGCAGCAGAACACGAAGGAGCAAGCCAAGCTGTTCATGAACGACATGCGCGTGCTCTCCGTGGGAACGCAGGTGGAGCGCGGAGACGATGGCAAGCCGATACAGGCGACGACGGCAACGCTCGAGGTCACGCCACAACAGGCGGAGCAGCTCGCCGTTGCGATGAACGAGGGAACGATTCAGCTCGTGCTGCGCGGCTACGGAGATCCTGATTCGGTGGTAACCGCAGGGGCCACAGCCACCGACGTCCTCGCGCTGCTCAGGTCCCGCACGAGCGCGCCGGCGCCCAAGCCACAGCCGGAACCGCGCCGCGTTCGTCAAATGCCCGCTCCGCCGCCGCCGCCGCCGCCGCCCGTCCGCACCATAGTCGCGGACCCGAAGCGGGACTCGGTCGTCGTTCGCGTCTATCGCGGTGACAAGCTGTCCCAGCAGAAGTTCGAACAGAAGGACTCGACGTGAACCCCCACGAGGTCAAACGCGACAATGTGCATACCGCCGGAGCCAGTGTGAGAGTCATTTCCAATTCGGGCATGGATCTCCTCAAGTCCAGCGGCCGGAAGTGCCGCGTCGCGATCGTCATTGCGGCGTGCTGCACGGCGCTTGTACCTCTTGGCAACGCTGAGGCGCAGAATGCGGATACCTCCATTCTGCGTGTCGATCTTCCCAGTGGAAGATCGTATGCCATCACGACACCCTCGAACATCACGCAGGTCTCTGTCGCGAGTCCCGATATTGCCGACGTGATCGTCATGGGCTCGCGCGACGTGGTGATCAACGGCCACGCAAATGGCGAGTCGGACGTGATCGTGTGGATGGCGGACTCACCCCTCCGCCACTATCGGATCTCCGTTCATACACCCGCGGATCGGCAGCAAATCGTGCTCGCCGTCAAGTTCGCCGAGGTGCGCCGCGATTTCCTTCGCACCCTCGGAGTGTCTGGACTTTATCGAAACAATCACGTTCGCGTCGGCACGAATCGGCTCAATACGGACAACAACGTCAATCCCAGTACGGGAGATCTCACCGTACCATCGGCGATTGGCTTTGGAACTCTGCTCACCGACTTCGGCACGAGCTCGTTGCTGGGGTTGTTGGAGGCGGATGAGCAAAGCGGCACCGCCCGTATTCTCGCCGAGCCGATGCTCGTAGCGGCGAATAAGGATTCCGCGAGCTTTCTGGCCGGCGGTGAAATCCCGATTCCCGTCGCGCAGGCCACCACGACCGGTGCTCCCACCATCACGATCTTGTGGAGGGAGTTCGGAATAAAGCTCAACTTCGTGGCTGAGGTTCTGAGCGACAGTATCGTGCGGCTCCATCTGCGGCCGGAAGTTTCGAGCCTCGACTTCAACAACGCCCTGGAGATCGCTGGATTCAAGGTTCCGGCGCTTCGCTCCCGGCACATCGAGAGCACGATGGACGTCCGGCGCGATCAGAGCCTGATCATTTCCGGGATGATGGACGATGAGCGTCAGAAGACCAAGGATGGAATTCCATTTCTCAAGGACATTCCGATACTCGGAACCCTGTTCTCGAGCACGAACTGGCAACGAAACGAAACGGAGCTTCTCATCGTCGTGACGCCCGTCGTGACTGATCCGATGCATCCACGCCCGCAAGACGTCATGCACTTTCTGCCCGATTCATCGCTCCCGGCGAAGCAAGCGCTCGAGCCGCGCCTGCCCGCGAAGCCCGCGCCATAGGAGAAGGACAATGGCTCGCAAGGCGCTCATCGTATCCGGTGCTGCCGGCCCGCAAGACATCGCGAACGCGGTACTGCATCGTTTCGGATTTGCACCCGCGGAGTCTGCGCTCAATCTCGCGGACGCCACGGCGCGTCTGCGCGCGGAGCACTACGATTTGATCGTCCTCCCGTTGCAAGGGCTCGGCACGCTCGAGCTTTCGACGCTCGATCGCGAAACGAGAAGGCGCGGGACCTTCGTCATCGGAACTGCAGTGCAGTCGGACTCGGACATGATCCTGCGCGCTATGCGGTCAGGGGTGAACGAGTTTCTGGTCTATCCGCCGGATCCGAAGGAATTTTCCGGTGCGGTCGATCGGTTGATGCGTCGCACGCACAGCGAGGGTAAGTCGGGAGGTGCAATTGCCATTTACAGCGCCAAGGGCGGCGTCGGCACGACGAGCGTCGCCGTAAATCTCGCGTTCGCGCTCGCGAAGGCACATCCGGAAGGCCACGTCGCACTGGTCGATCTCATGGCAGGCGGCGGCGATTTGCGGGTCATGCTCGACTTGAAACCGCAATACGACATGAGCGATCTCTTGGGAAAGGTCGATCGGCTCGACGCTGATCTGTTGCGCTCGTTGCTCACGCCCGTTGCGGGCGGCGTCTGGGTCTTGCCGTCGTCAGAGAGCCCTGAGAGCTCCGACATATTCGAGGCAGGCTCCGTCACGACCATTGTCGACCAGCTTCGCCAGCATCACACCTTTACCGTGATCGACTGTGAGCATGCGCTGAGCGACCGAACGCTGGCCGCGCTCGATGCTGCGGACCGTGTGGTGCTGGTTACGCAACTCAACGTACCGGCTCTCCGTAGCACGCAGAGGACACTCGCCCTTTGTCAGCGTCTGGGATACGCCGCGGACAAGGTGAGCGTGATCGTCAATCGACATCAATCCGCTGATGTCGTCAGTATCGCCGACGCGGAGGAAGTACTCGGGCGGGAGATCTTCTTCAAGATTCCAAACGATTACCGCACGTTGGCGGGCGCCCTCACGAAGGGTGTGCCAGTTGCGGAGTTCGACCCGGCGTCGCATCTGGCATGGAGCTTCGATGGTCTGGCGAGCCGAATGAACGGCGGAAGCTCGGAAAAGGCCGGAAAGGCGCACGGACTTACGAGACTGGGTCGTCTCTTTGGACGCGGGAGGAAGTGATGGCATTGTCCCTTAGAGATCGGCTAATGGGGCGCACGTCGCCCCTCGGCACCCTTCAGCCACCTTCCGTGAGCAATGGTGCGCCGGGTGCCACTACGGCGGGCCCATCCTCGGGCATGTACGCCGGTGTTCGCTCCGAAGAGCCGGCGCTGACCGCAGTCGAGCAGTTGAAGCTGGATCTTCACCGGCGCCTGATCGAGCGACTGGATCTCGAAGCGCTGGAGAAAATCTCGGATGAGAGCGTAGTCGTTCAGCAGATCAGGCAGGCCGTCACCGAGCTCCTGCGAGGGGAGACGACTCCGTTCAGCCAGGCCGAGCGCGAGGAGGTGGTCGAGCAGATCGTCTATGAGGTCATCGGACTCGGGCCCATCGAGCCGCTCTTCCGGGACCGCACGATCACGGACATTCTCGTCAATGGCGCGAAGGAGATATACGTCGAGCGCAACGGGCGACTCTCGCGGGCGTTGACTTCGTTCCGCGACGATGCTCACCTGCTCGCGATCATCGATCGGATCGTGAGCAGGGTGGGACGAAGGGTCGATGAATCCTCGCCGATGGTCGATGCTCGACTCCCCGACGGCTCGCGCGTCAACGCGATCATTCCGCCTCTGGCGATCGACGGGCCGGTATTGTCGATCCGACGGTTCGGCGCCGAGATCACGATCCAGAAGCTCGTGGAGTTCGGCGCTCTCACCGAAGACATGGTGAATCTGCTCGCCGGCTGTGTGCGGGCGCGACTCAACATTCTCATTTCGGGCGGAACGGGCGCTGGAAAAACCACGTTGCTGAATGCGCTGAGCTCATTCATTCCGAGTAGCGAGCGCGTCATCACGATCGAAGATGCCGCCGAATTGCGCATGCAGCAGGAGCACGTCGTGCGTCTCGAAACTCGTCCTCCCAACTCGGAGGGACGTGGCGAAGTCGTCGCCCGCGACCTGGTGAAGAACGCACTACGCATGCGCCCCGACCGCATAATCGTCGGTGAGGTTCGATCTGCAGAAGCCCTCGACATGCTCCAGGCCATGAACACGGGCCACGAGGGCTCGCTCACGACGATTCACGCGAACACGCCACGCGACGCCCTGGCTCGCCTCGAGACGATGATCCTGTTCGCGGGAACGAACCTTCCCAATCGCGCGATGCGCGAACAGGTATCGTCCGCTCTCGATCTCGTGATTCAGGTCAGTCGTCTCACGGACGGGTCTCGGCGCGTATCCAGCATTACAGAAGTGACGAGCATGGAAGGCGAAGTGATAACGATGCAGGAAATTTACAGATTCCGTCGCCGCGGAATCTCCACCGAAGGCAAGGTCATCGGGCAGTTCGAAGCCACGGGAGTGCGGCCGACTTTCATCGAGCGCCTGCAGCTCGCAGGGGTGGAGCTTCCGCCGCACCTCTTCGCGGACAGGTAGCAGATGGCGTTCGTGCTCGCCGCCGTTTTTGTCGGCACGGTGCTGCTGATTGCTGCGGGTTACGTATTGGTGAATCGCCGCCAGTTGATCGCCGCGGACACGCTGCGATCGCGGCTCTCGCCCACCGCATCCGTCGGCGAGACGGCGAAGATTCTGCGCGATGACAGGCCCAGCGAGATCGGCACGCTCAATCGGATGCTCGCCGGAAGGGATTTTACCCAATTCCTCACGACGAAGTTGCACCAGGCTGGCTCCCGGCTCAGCGTCGGGGAGTTCGTTCTTTTGACGATCGTATCCGGCGGGTTGGGTGCGCTTCTTGGAAACAGGATAGGCATTCTTGGCGTCATACTGATCGGCGCCGTCGGGGCCTTACTTCCGTATTTGAATTTGAAGAGGCAGGCGAGTGCGCGACTCAAGCTCTTTCAAGCTCAGCTGCCGGAAGCGATCGACATGGTCGTCAACGCCATGAAGTCGGGATACTCATTACAGGCGGCGATCAAGTTCGCCGGTGACGAGATGCCGCAACCGCTGGGTCCCGAGTTCGCGCGAGTGTACGATGAGCAGAGATTGGGAATGGATTTGCGCAATGCGCTGCTCGGGCTCCAGGAGCGCGTCGATTCGCTGGACTGCCGAATGTTCGTCACGGCGCTGCTGCTGCAGCGCGAGACCGGTGGCAACCTTGCCGAGATTCTCAGCAACATCGCCGTTCTCATGCGCGAGCGAGTCGGCGTCAGAGGCGAGATCGACACGTTGACGGCGGAGCCGAAACTTTCAGCAGTGGTGCTCGCGCTGTTGCCCCTCGTTCTCTTCGTCGTGATCAGCTCCACGAATCGAACATACATGGCGCCGCTCTGGACGACTCCGATGGGTAGGTTACTCACGATGTACGGGATCGGCTCCGTGATCTTCGGATACATCGTACTCCGCAAGATCGGCCAGATAGATATTTGAGGACGTGATGATGAATCTGCCGGTTCCGTTGATCGCGCTGATAGCTCTGTTGGTGCTCGCCGTGGGCGTCGCCGTGCACTCGCTGCTTCGAAATCGAGAGAGGCAGGCGATTCTCGATCGTGCAGGCGGTCAAAGCTCCGATGCGCCCTCCATCCTTCGAAATGTCTCGCAGGGAGTGGGGGGGCGTGTGGCAAAATGGCTGCTGACGCGCGCCCCGGAGTCCTGGCGATCGGCGAGCGTTTCGGCGGACAAGCTGTTGCACGCGGGATTCGACCAGTCATCGGCACCGGTGGTGTTCATGGCGGCGCGCATCGCGAGCTTTGTTGCGATCCCTGGACTCGCGCTACTGCTCGTGCCTCGACGAAGTGCGTTGCTCTTCGTGGCGTCGATGGCGCTCGCGATCCTGGTCGGTTTCATACTGCCCATTGCGTACGTAGATCGGACGGCTCGCGTACGACAGGAGCGCCTGCGGCGAGCGATCCCCGATTCGCTGGATCTCCTCGTGGTGTGCGTGGAAGCGGGGGTAAGTCTCGATGCCGCTATCATGCGTGTCGCACGAGAGATGGCGATCCTGCATACCGATCTGGCCAACGAGCTGCTCATTGTGCATCGCCGCGTGAACGCCGGGATTCCGCGAGAACAGGCGCTGCGCGGGCTTTGGGAGCGCACCGGCGTGGAAGACCTTCGAGGACTCGCCGCGAACATGATTCAGTGCGAGAAGTGGGGTACCTCGATCGCGACAGTGCTCCGTGTCTACGCGGAATCGCTCCGAAGGAAACGAAAGCAGCTGGCGGAAAGACGCGCCGCGACTGCACCGCTGAAGATGATGATCCCGCTGGCGATCTTCATCTTTCCCGCCATATTCGTCGTGCTGCTTGGCCCGGCTGTGATGAGCATCGTAGCCATGTTCAAGACGATCTCACACTAGCGTAAGCACATGTTCGAGCGCGGCCAGCAACCACACGTCCGGTCCCGAACTCTCCAGGAGGATGTGAGGTCATGAATTGCACCGAGAGAGCGTGCTTCAAGGTCGCGCACCACGTCGACGCAACCGGATTGAAAGACTGCATTGAGATGCTTCAGACTCGTTGCTCGCTGATCGGCGCGCGATGACCGTAGCATTGGGAACGGCGACTCCCGCGGAAGTAGCGCCGAGTCGGCGCACTGCCGCCGATTGGCTCGGCTGTCTTTTCTTCTGTGCCTTCGCTGCCTTGCTGACACTGAACTCAGGCAAGGCGGGGTTGCTGCTCATTCCCCCGTTGTTTTACGAGTTGTGCGTCGCGATCACATTTCTGATCAGGGGTCGAGCGCGCCGTGTGCTGACCGGTACGGTACCTCGCATTGCAGCCTACGGTGCGTCCTTTCTGGTTCCGACGTTCGTGTGGGCTAGTGTGCGATGGGCGCCCACCTGGTTTGCTGCGTCCGACAATTCTCTATTGAAGATGGCAGGAGCATCGTGCTGGTTGTTCGGATCGCTCGTAGCCTTTTGGCCGATCTGGTACCTGCGTCGCTCCTTCAGCATAGAACCGGCTGCGAGGTCGTTTACGGCGACCGGGCCATACCGTCTTGCTCGTCATCCGATCTACGCGACGCAAATATTCGAGTATGTTGGGATCTGGCTTCTCCACGCGACGGTGCAACTGGGAGCGGTGCTCCTGGTCTGGCTCGTTCTGGTGCGCGTCCGCGTTCGCTTCGAGGAGCGTGTCATGAGCGCCGAATTTCCGGAATACGAGCTTTACGCTCAGCGTGTCGGACCATTCTGGCCGCGGCTGAACCGTGGGGAGAGCGCACGTGTTGGATGACGCAGACGTGTCTCTGGAGAGCGGCCTCGCCGTGACGGCAAACAGTCAGCCGGAGGCGCAACGCGCCCGCCTTCGGGCGGCCATCGAGGAACGCTTTCGTGTCCAGGAGTCGATCGGCGCGGGACTGTTCAGTTCCGTCTATCGTGCAACCGATCTTCGTACCAATAACGATGTTGCTCTCAAAGTGCTGAGTGTGGATCTTCGCAACTTTCCCAAGCTCTTGGAACGGCTTGAAAGCTCACGCGAAGCTTGCGCGCTGCTAAGAGAGGGTGGAATCGTCACGCCCGTATCGATCGAGCAGCACGACTCGTTTTCTGTCATCGTGTCGCCGCTCATGACCCGAGGAAGCGTCGCGGATGCCCTGCGCGCACGGGGACCTCTTCCTCTGAAGGAAGTAGAGAAAATAGTGTTTCAGGTCGCGACGACGCTGGACCACGTCCATGCGCGCGGCTTGACGCATCGAGGCTTGACTCCCAACAACATCCTCTTTGATTCGGTGGGGCAGGCCTGCGTCACCGATCTGGGCGTCACGGATGACATTCTCGTTCAGTGCGGGATTCATGGCTCCCTGGCTGCTCGAGCACGAACGTACGCCGCACCTGAACAGTGGCGTAGTCAGAAAGTCGATGGTCGCGTCGATCAGTATGCCCTTGCCAGAATTGCATATGTCTTGCTCACGGGTGGCGAACGCGAAGAGCAGGAGATCGTGGACGGTGTTCACACATTATCTCCTGTCGAGGTGCTGGCGGAAGTTCCGTTGCGTAAGGACGTTCCGCTACGCGTAAATGCGGCGCTTCGTCAGGCGTTGAGCGCGAACGCGGCGAATCGATTTGCGTCAGTGACCAATTTCGCCAATGCCTTCGCGGGTCGCTCTCGCGACGCGACGCCAGGAATGCCGACAGCGTACCCGGACCGCGATGTCTTTCGCAGCCGCCACCGCGTTCTGAAGTTGGGCGGCGTGCTCATGGCGGCTCTCGTCGTTGCCTTCGCCGTGAGTCCAGCCGTAAGAACAGCCGTCCGAAAGGCCGGACGGGTGATAACGGGGTATCTGCAGTCCAATCGCGGACAGCTCCGAGTGTCAGCCGACGCGACCTCCCTGGCGGGGCCATCACCGGCGCCGGAGCGCACAAACGGCGCCGCTAGAGCGCCCGGCGCAAGCGGGATTGTGCCTGATCGAGCTCCCCTGGTGCGCCGGCCGACAGCAGCGCCAACGCCCGGTACAGATCACGCGCCAGCCTCGGTTTCGTCCGGTGGCAGAGACCTTGGTTCTGTAACAACCGTAAGAGTCGGCAGTGTAACGCCCGACAAAGTCATTCCATCAAGCTCCTCCTCGGCCCGTACACCCTCTGGCGACGTGCAAGGTGTGTCGGCCGTAAAACTCGCGTGGCGCGATGGTACGTCCTGGCTCAAGAAAGTGTTTTCGGGCGCTGCCGGTCGCGATGCAGCCTCACAGTCGGCATACATCCAGGTTACGGTCGATCGAGGCACCGCGATCGTGACGATCGATGGATTGCCGCGCGGTGCGGCACCGGTCACGGTTCCTGTGTCACCCGGTCAGCACACTATCTCCGCTCTTGGCGCGTTGAACTACGGAGCGGTCGAGGGCGTGAGCGCGTCGGGTGGAGACACCACGAGGGTGGTACTGCGCGCCGGCAACTCACCCTGAGATTCGTCAGCTCAGGAATCTTTTGTTCACCCTACCGCCGCGCTCTTAGCACCGCACACACGCGCATCAGAATCTCCTCGGCGGGAGTCCCACTACCCGGCTGCTGCAGCGGCGCATATCCGCTCGTGATGCGCATGATGGGCGTTCCCCTCGCATCGTAGAATGCACCAGGCCCGACGCTCGTCGTGCCCGCATCGCAGTTCAGCTTGTAGTGGTTGAGCGAACTGACGAATTCCCGGCTGTCATTGTCCGACATTCGTTGCGGCTTCACGAAGTCTGTTCGTACCCACACCTTCGTGGCCGATGGCGTCTGCTGCACGCTCGCACCCGTATCCACGAAGATCTTGAACTGCGCGTTTTCGAGAATCCCCATCCACCCGCCGCCTGCGGCAGCACGCGCGGCCCCTGCGCTGCTTCGGCCCGCAACCGAGTCACGGCCCCTCGTGCGAGGAACACTGATCGCACCATTCTCCTCGCCGATGGCAGCGGTTGCGCTTCGTCGGCGACGAGCCGCCGATTTGCCCACGGTGCTGTGAGAAGGCGAAGAGTCCGTCGGCACAGTAATGAGTGAAGAATCCTCCGGCGCCGCACTCGTGGTGAGCCGCGACAGCGTGCCCGCGATCGCCGATGAGACGTTCGGAATGTCGATGTCCTTCCGCATCGATAACACCGTGAACGCTCCGAGCACACAAAACGCCCCAATGCCGATCGCAGACGCCACACGCTTCGGCCGCACAGGAGCTTCCGTCTCGACCGGCAGGAGTGGCGCGTACGATTGAGGAGCCCGGGGCGCAGGAGGCTCGTCGGGCGCAACGGTCGCCGGCTCCGGCTGTGCGGTCTCGAGCGCATAGATGAATTCTTCGGCAGTCGCAAATCGCGCCGACGGCCGTTTCGAGATCGCACGCGTGATCGCTTCATTCACGTGCAGGCTGACGTCCTGACGCAGCGGGACGTCGCGCGGAATGGTGTACCATTCTCCGAAAGACATGCTCGCTGCAGGCGTGTCGGGCACGCGCCTGCCGGAGATCAGCTCGAACGCCAGCACGCCGAGCGCATACACGTCTGCGCGCGTGTCCGCCTCGTGGCGCCACGCACGCTGTTCGGGTGCCGCGTAGGTGGTGGGACCAATCTCGCCGATCGAGCTCGCATCCTTCACGGCGATGAATCCCGAGACCATCACGTCGTCGCCGTCGACGAATATGAGTTTGGGATCCAGTCGCCCATGCACCATTCCATGGGAGTGCGCGTAGTCGAGCGCCGCAGCGACGCCTCGCAGAATGTCGAGCGCCTGCTCGAAGGGAAGTAGAGATCCTTCGATGAGAACGGATTCGAGCATCGTCGCGAACCCGACGTTCATCGCGTAGAACACCAGCGTCGGCCGGCGCTGCAGCGGCTGAGCGGTCGCGATGTTCAGATGCCGGAAGCCCGCCGCCTGGGCCGCCTGGAGCTCGAACAGGCGCAGCTCGCCTGCGGTGGGGTTCGCCTCTAGATCAAGCGCTCTCAGCACGACGGGCACGTGTCTCGACAGATCACGAGCGGAGGCGAAGACCTCGGCGCCGTTCTGACGGAGCAGCTCGGTTATGCGAATGTCGTTTCCGATCCGTTCCTGTAGAAGCGACGTATCCATCTCTCGACTCCCAGCACCCAGAGAAGCCCATTGAGCACGACGCGTACCCCTTGGGGCGCCCTGACCGAAAACAAGCACCTACCCTGGCATCTTTCCAAGGCGGCCATCACAAATCGCTCAAAGCGTTTGTACATCACGGAGTTGAGCCACTCGGTCGAGCCCTCAGCTCCGTGGACCACGTAGGTACACAGCGCTTCCTTCGACGTCCCAGCCCACGCCGACCTTGGTCGGTCATGTTGCCCGAATGCCCGCACCCATCTATGTTGTGGTGTGCGAACCCCCAAACGTGCGACCAAGCCGCGCCCCCGCAACGCCAAGCCCGACGCGCGCGCCGACGTCTCGCACGACATCGATGCGCTGCTGGACATCGCCGCGTGCGCCGGAGACGCTGCGCCCCAGCGCGCACTCTGCTCCGCGCTCCGATCGCTCGCGCGCGCGCTCGACGCCGAGCGATGCGTGGTCGCGACGCTCGTCCGTGAAGAAAGGCATGTAGTCGCCGACTCGCACGACGATGTGCATCCGTCCGGCCACGCGCGCGCGCACGAAGCCGTTACGCACGCGCCGATCTCGCTCGGTGGCGTC
>Ga0070679_100002440_pt1 | contig 16863 bp, 16 predicted proteins | sample KBSC63BmetaG_FD_65652 | JGI IMG/M metagenome (GOLD analysis project Ga0070679, IMG submission 65652) | Corn rhizosphere microbial communities from Kellogg Biological Station, Michigan, USA - KBS C6-3B metaG | ecosystem: Host-associated > Plants > Roots > Rhizosphere | place: USA: Michigan... | reverse complement strand
GGCGGCATGGGCGTTATCGCTCCGGTACCGTGGGTAACACCCCATCACATCGAAATGGTCAGCGAACAGATCGTGCAACCGGCGTTGCGTGGTCTTCAGAAGCAAAACACACCCTTCACTGGCTGTCTCTACCCTGGTCTGATGGTCGATGGCGACAAGATAAACCTGCTGGAATTCAACGCCCGCTTCGGTGACCCGGAAGCCGAAGTCTATATGCGCCTGCTCGACAGCGATCTGTACGATATTCTGACTGATTGCGCCACGGGCAAACTTGACCCCGCCGCCGTCATCTGGAAAGAAGGGTTCGCCGTCACCGTCGTCCTCTGTTCGCACGGCTATCCGGGTGACTATCCGAAAGGCCTACCGATATCCGGGCTCGAAGCAGCCGAAAAGCTGGAAGACATCGTCCTTTTCCACGCCGCTACGACGTGTGATGACGACCAGGTTCTCACTGCTGGCGGTCGTGTTCTCAATGTCACCGCCACTGGCTCGACACTCGACGAAGCCCTGGATAAAGCCTACGCCGCCGTAAAACTCATCAACTTCGAAGGCATGCACTACCGCTCCGACATCGGCCGCCGCGCCTCATAGGTCGTACGAAGTCGAGCGCGGGATAATAAGTCGTGCCGCAGCGAGTAGCGATCCTCTGACAGTCGCACCTGCCTTTTGGAACTCGGCTTCTGTCGTGCGGCCCGACGTCACACCGATAAATTGTAACCCTGCACCTGTAGAACTCTCGAAATCACCGAGCGTATCGCCGAGGTAGACAGCTTGGTTCGGATAGATATTATCTTTATCAAGTTTTTCCAAAACGTTATCAAATGCTTGAGGATTTGGCTTGATCGCTGGCGAAACGTCCGAGCCTTCGATGAACTCAAAGTCATCCACGGCAAGTCCGGCGACCTTAACTTCGGCAATGGCATTGTCTGTCAGATGCGAGGTCAGGATCCATAACGGAAGTCCGGTGTGTTTCATCTTTTCGTGGAAACGCAGCGTATCGGTTTGGAGCGGTTTTGGATATTTATGATCCAGGGCGTTGAATGCCGCGAGTAATTCATCAAACTTCTCATCTGAAACATCTTCTCCGAAACCGTAAAAAATAGGCAGCTCTCTTCGCAACGGTTGTCTGCACGTACAGATCATCCCAATCGAGACCGACACTCTCCATTTGGCCTTCAAAACTACCCATAGTGTTTTCTATACTGGCATAGTGGTTCGGACCATGCAAGCATGAGTATTATGATACCAACGCGTTAATGATAAGTTGTAAGCGGTATTCGATGGTTTCACGCGGGACGAAGATGACTTCGAAGCCAGCTTCGCGGTAGACTTTGCCGAAGAGGTCCTGCATCGCCTGGGCCGTTTCGGCGCCTTCAACCCGGGCATAATCCTGCTCGTAATCGAGCATTTCCAAGAGAAAAACTTTCTTATAGCTCGCCTGCGCGCACCAGTCACGTATCTGGTCTGGAACTGTCCAGCCGTAGTGTTCGAAGTAAGCCAATGTATCTACTATGCCCCTGTCCAGAAAGGTTTCTGTGCTGGGGTCGAGCTCGGCTTCACGCTTGACCTGCATGTCGACCCAAGCGATTTCAAATTCGGGTGAATCAACGTTGATTTCAGCCAATGTCCTGTCCTTCGCTAGCTCTTGATCGATCAACTTGCGGCCCATTTCTTCGACCGTGGCATAGCCGCGCTTGGCAAGTTCCGCGGTTATTGTGCTTTTACCCGCGCTTGGCGCGCCGGTGATGACATACCAGTTATTTTTTGGCACTGGCATTTTATTCGTAATCTTTGAGATGTTGCAGGACGATTTCCACGCGCTCCGGCACGCTGACCGGTGGCACGAGTATCGGCTCCATACCGTATTCGCGGTAGGCCTCGAGCAACAGATCAGTGATGAAATCATTGAAATCAAGCGTTTCGGTGCGGGCGTAATCCTCTTTGAATATGCCTAGTGGTTCCATCAGGAACACCAGGCCGTACCGGGCATCTTCTATCAGATCGGTAATCCACTGTTCGATCGTGAAGTTGTAGTACCGATAATAAGCTAGCGAATCCTGCATGCCGCGATCCAAAAAACTCACCTTGTCCGGATCGATCTTGGCTTCGTCCTCGACGCGACGGCGGACGACATCATCCTGAAAGCGCTTCTCGTCGGAGCGTAAATCGGTAACGGTCATATCTTTGGCGATGGCATCGTCGATGACCAGCCGGGCGGCTTCGTCGACGGTCGGATAGCCAAGCTTAGCCATCTCTTGCTGCAGTGATGTTTTGCCCGTCGATGGGCCGCCGGTTATCACGTGCCAGTTCGGTCGGTAGGCCATTATGCCTTCCCTCTCTGCTGCAGGGCTTTGTCGATGGCGATGACGTCATCGTGCTGCTTCTGACGGAAGGCGCGGTACTTTTTAAGTAATGTCGCATCGCTGAGTGCCAGAATTTCGATAGCCATCAAGGCCGCATTCTTAGCCCCATTTTCGGGCATTGTCGCCAACGGAACGCCCGGTGGCATCTTGATGTTGGACCATAACGCTTCGTGGTCGTGATTATCGCGCTTGACGGGCACGGCGATGACAGGCAAAGGCGTGTGTGAGGCGGTCATACCTGGCAGATGTGCCGAACCGCCGGCGCCGGCGATGATGACTTTCAGCCCTCGACCGGTGGCGCTGGCAGCATATTCGGTCATAATATCAGGGGTCCGGTGCGCCGAGATGACGCGGAGCTCATAGCCGATGCCGAATCCCTTAAGAACATCAGCCGCTTGTCGCATGACATCCAGGTCGGAGTCAGATCCCATGATGATACCGACGAGTGGGCCGCTCATATCGCCAGCTTCTTCCTGGCGCCTTGGGCGCGTTTCCGGGCCTCGGCGACGGTTTTTCCGGTGGAATTGATGTGCCCCATCTTGCGGTCGACCTTAGTCGGCGATTTACCATAGAGATGCACCGAAGTCTCGGGCGTAGCCATCGCCTCGCGGAGGCCTTCGACCTTGGTCGGTCCATCGCGCTCACCGAGGATATTGATCATCGTGGCGGCAGGTGTAAGCAAATCGGTGCTGCCTAATGGCAAGCCGGTGACCGCCCGGATGTGCTGCTCGAACTGCGACGTGCGGCTGGCGTCCATCGTGTAATGGCCGGAGTTGTGGACCCGCGGCGCGATCTCGTTGACTAACACTTTGCCGTCAGTCGTCAAAAACAGCTCGATGCCGAACATGCCAGCGCCATCTAACAAACTTGCGACTTTGGTGGCCAACGCTTCGGCCTTCTTGCGGATTTTGACGTCGACAGGGGCCGGAGCCAGCACTTCTACACAGATATTGCGCTCATGAATGGTTTCGACAACCGGATAGGTGGCCACCGCTCCATCTGTTGAGCGGGCGACCATGACAGCCAGTTCCTTGGTGAATGGCACGAATTGCTCGGCATATAGCGCTTTGCCGGCGAAGCGTTTGAAGGCTTCGGTGATTTGAGCAGTATTGGACACAACCATGTTGCCGCGCCCGTCGTAGGCCCCGTGTCGTGTCTTGAGGAGCATTTTGCCCCCGAATTTCTTCAGAATTGCCTGCGCCTCACTGATATTCTCGACTTTCGCGAACGGCGCGACCGGTATCTTCACTTGCTTCAGGAATTCCTTCTGAGCGAACTTATCTTGTATAAGGCGGATGGTCTTGGGGCTGGGGTTGATGCCAGGTTTCAGTTCGCTGATTTTCTCGAGGACTGCGGCGTCCATGTGTTCGATCTCGATAGTGATGAAATCGGCGGCTTCCGCAAGCTTCCGCAAGGCGGCTTCATCGTACAGATCACCGACAATCTCTTCGGCGCCGACCTGCTTGGCCGGACTATCAGGACTGGGATTGAGCACCACGACTTTGAATCCGAGCGGCAGCGCGGCCAGCGTCAGCATCCGTCCCAGCTGTCCTCCACCGACTATCCCGATAGTCTGTTGGCCTTCCATCACTCCATAATACCTTATGAAGAAGATATCAGATAGCCGAGAAGCGACGCCTACCCCAGTTCAAGGCTTAGCCTTGAACTGTAACGCAGTGACTCTGGCCTTGCTCTTTTGCTCGTTTGTAGCCAAAATATAGAGATGTCTGCCAGCCTTATTACTGAGACTACCTTCGAGTTCCCTGGCCAGCAAAAGCTGTATCACGGCAAGGTGCGTGACGTCTACGATTTGGGTGACAGCCTACTCTTTGTCGCCAGTGACCGCTATTCGGCTTTCGACCGCAATCTGGCGCTGGTACCGAATAAAGGCCAGTTACTGACGGCCACCAGCAAGTGGTGGTTCGAACAAACTGCCTCGATCGTGCCGAACCACATCATCGGCTACCCTGACCCGAACATCGCGTGGGGTAAAAAATACGAAGTTATTCCAATCGAGATGGTGGTGCGAGGGTTCATCACCGGCGTGACTAATACTTCGTTGTGGCACACCTACAGCGAAGGTCAGCGCGACTATGGCGATTTCACTTTGCCGGATGGCCTGAAGAAGAACGATCCTCTCCCCTCGCCGGTGCTGACACCGACGACCAAGTTCGAGAAACACGATCGTAACCTGACGCCGAAGGAAGCGGTCGCCGAAGGTTTGGTGGATTCAAAGGTATGGGAGCGACTGCAGAAAATCGCCTTGGAATTATTTGCTTTTGGGCAGAAGACCGCCGCCGAAAAAGGCCTGATCCTGGTCGATACCAAGTATGAATTCGGCATTGATGACGCTGGCAATATCGTGTTGATCGACGAGATCCACACCCAGGATTCTTCGCGCTATTGGCTGGCTAAAACCTATCAAGCCAGCATCGACGCCGGCCTGGAGCCGGATAATTATGACAAGGAATATCTGCGGTTGTGGTACAAAGAGCGGTTCGATCCGTATGCCGATGCGGCCACGCCACCAGAGGTTCCAGCGGAAATTATCGACGAACTGCGGAACCGTTACGTGTTAGTGTACGAACAGCTGACCGGCGAGAAATTCAGGCCGGCCGATGACGCCGATCCGCGTGCGCGCATGGAAGCGAATGTCTTGAAGGTACTCGTGAAATGAGTAAGCTGAAACCGATCGTCCTGCCGAAAGTATCTGACGAGCGTGATTACAACGCCCTTGATCCTCTAGATAGCCGCTATTACGACAAAGAGATCGCACAGTACTTGTCGGAGCGCAGTCGTATTGCATATCAAGCATATGTCGAGGCCGCACTAGCACGCACTTTGGCGGAGTATAAGATTTGTAGTATCAAAATCGCGCAACAGATCGAAAAAGCCGCCGGAAAGATTACCGCCGAGGAAGTTTACGCAGCCGAGTTGAGTACCAAGCACGACATTAAAGCCGTCGGCGACGCGATCAAGTTACATCTGGCGAAAGAAGCACATCCGTTCGTGCATTTTGGGGCGACGTCGTATGACATTATCGCTACCGCGAGCGCTTTGCAGCTTCGTGATACGCTGCAGCAAATAGTAATACCGCGGTTAAAAACACTGCTCCGTACACTTATCGAAATGAGCGAGACATATGCCGAGACGACTCAGATTGGCCGCACGCACGGTCAGCACGCCGTACCGATTACTTTCGGTTACACGATAGCTGTTTATATGAGCCGGCTGGGTGAGAACATCCAGGCGCTCGAAGATCTGAGCGGAATGCTCTATGGTAAGTTCTCGGGCGCTGTCGGTTCGTATAACGCGTTGAGTGTATTCATCGATGATCCGATGGCGTTCGAGAGTAGCTTACTTAGGTTGCTTGATTTGAAGCCGGCACCCTACTCGACCCAGATCGTACCGGCCGAACAAACGGTGCGCATCATCGCCGAGCTGACTATCAGTGCCGGGATCATGGCCAATATCTCCCACGATATGCGGCACTTGCAACGGACGGAAATCGCCGAAGTCCGGGAGCGCTTCGAACCGGGGCAGACCGGTAGTTCGACCATGGCGCACAAACGGAATCCGTGGAATTTCGAGAACGTCATCAGTATGAGCAAACAAGTCATCGCCCAGACGGTAAATGCCAACCTGAATCTTTCCAGCGAACATCAACGCGATCTGACCGACTCGGCTTCGTCGCGGTTCTATCCGATCGTACCGGCCACGGTGGCGTCCATGGCCGAGCGCCTGAACCGTATCATGAGCAAGCTGGAAGTCGACGAAGCGAATATGCGGCGTAATCTGGGCCTGACCGAAGGCGCCATCGCCGCCGAGCCACTGTATCTGTTGCTGGCAAAATACGGCCACACCGAAGCCCACGAGAAATCAAAATCCCTGGCCCACATGGCACTTGAACAAGGAAAATCACTAGCTGAAGTCGCCGCCAACGACGCCGAAGCCAGAAAATACTGGGCGAAATTCACCGCTGAAGAGCAACGGATCATAACGCAACCGGAACGCTACTACACCGGTCTAGCAGTCAAAAAAACCCGCCAGATCATCAAAACCTGGAAGTAGATTCAATCTCAAACTGTCGTTCTGCTAGGTTGAAATCGCGTAAAAGCCGTCAATGCTCGTTTCAATTATAGTATGACTAAAAGCATGCCCTTTCGGAGGACTGTCGGCTCGATTGCCAACATTCGCGACAAAGTATCCATCATCGTTGTAGCCGTACATTACATAATAATGACCCTGAGTATCACCACCTTGTGCCAAACTTACTTTGGTACCAGTGTGAATTAACAATATTTTACCTTGGTCAAGAGCCTGTCGAACCTTAGCCATCGTGTTGTCTGATACTAGTTTTTCGCCTTTATCGAGCAGTGATTTGTCGGTATCATGACCTAGCTCCCACTGGATAGTGTCTACCTTCAGATTAAGATTGTTCTTGATGTAGTGGAGTAAGTTAGCGGTATTCAATATACCAGCTGTGTCAGAATACGCATTAGCTTGTTTGAGTCCCTCGTGAAGTGTGCTGATTGATTGTGGAACTGCCTTGAGCGCTTGTTCGATAGTGTAAGTTGACGCAAGTCCGCAAGCATCGTAGCCATTTATATTGTCAACACCATGTAGATCTGCAACCTGATTGACGTAGGGTACTGCGTGCCCACTTCCACCTTTAGGAACTCCAAGGATATATTCGGAATAGGGGGTGTGATGGGCGATTGTCTTGGGGGAAGCCTTTTTATGTTGTTCTGGAGCGTTAGGTTTGGAGTTCGCAGATTTATGTGGCATCGTGACGTGCATGCCTTTTATGTTGTTCATGATTGCCAAGATTTTGATAGGATAATCTCGGTTCTCAGTAGACAACGGGTTCCCATTGTTCTTTCTCAGGCCGTTAGCTCCGCCATTGTAGGCACGTAACATCAGCGTAGTGATATCATGACCAGGTTGCTTATTTACCATACTCTTTACGGCGTTACGCATGCCATTCATGTAGAATGCCTGTGCCCAGATAGCATACTTAGGTTGCATCGGGCTAGCATCGGCCGGGAAGGCATTACCAAACTTCGTGTGCAACTGGTCTCTAACACTCGTCCAGGTGTCGGGCATGAACTGCGAGATACCTAACGCGCCTGCGCTGCTCGTACCCGGGTTCTGCTGGTTGCCGGACTCTTGCTTACCTTGTGCACCTAATAGGTATGGGTTGAGGCCATATTGTTTTGCGTATGTAACATAGTACTGCGCGTACTCTTCCTTAATACCAAATTTCACTAACTTTGCTAGGGCTATCTGATCACCATTTTGGGGGCCCGTTTCGGGGGTGGTGGCTTTGGGCTCCGGCTTTTTTTCGTGCTTTGGCGCGGGAGTATCCTTCTTGGGTGGCGTCTCCGCCTTCGGTGGAGCCGGCGTGGGCTCGGTAGCTGGTGGCGGAGTCGCCTGGTTGGCGGCAGCAGCGGCATCCATAGCGGCTTTGAACTTGATAGCAGCGTCTGGACTGAGTTTTTGCAGCTGGGCGTACTGCTGGTCGGAAGTGGTGATGCTGGCCTCGGCGCTGGCGAGTAGTTGGGTCACCAGATCCCTTGTTGGACCGTCAAACTGATTGAAAGCGGTGAGGAAATCGGCGTTCGTGCCGTCCGGATCATAGGTGAGAGGGTTGTTGTACTTCTGTTGCGCGACCGCGTTAAGGTAATCCGGCTCGCCTTTGATCATATCCGCCGTATCTACTTTAGAGGCGTACGACGGAATGTCGAGGAGTACCAATGCCGTGTCGACGTTCTTGCGGAAGGCCTGGAGCTGGTCGGGGGTGAGCTTGCTGTTGCCGGCCGCTTGCTGCTCTAGGGTGGCGACCTGTTGCATGATGGTATCCTGGAGGACATTGGGGTCCTGGGCCGTAGCACCGTCTTGAGTATCGGTGGTCATAGCTTGATAACCTTCGGCATTCAATGCCGACGCGAGCTGAGCGACGCGCGTGTCCAGCGAAGCGCCGGAAGTGACCAGATTGGTATATACGTCCTGGGCGCTGGTGGGATCGGTCTGAGTTTCGGTGGATAATACCTCCTGCGGCGCGTTGACCGAGCTGACTACCAGTGGTACGATTTGTGGCTGTTCGGTCTGAGCTGGTGGCGCCACCGGAGCAGATAGAACGGGAGGTGGCGGGTTGACTTCAAGCGTCACCGGTTTGGTCTTCGGGATATGTATCTTCGGTAACGGCGCATGCACTACCGGTCGTGGTACGTTTGTTATCTTGCTTATGTCTAAGGGGACAATCGTGAGCGGAGCCTCGGCGGCGACCGGTGTTGATGAAGTGTTGGTCCGTCCCAGGTCGAGCGTCTCGGTAGGGCCTGTGCCCGTCGGGGCGACGGTTTGATTCGGGTCAAGATGAGCAAGCGGCACGGTAGCGCTTGGCTTACCGAGGTCCAGGGTTTCTATTTGGCCGAGCGGAGCAGCTACCGGAGCGCTTGCGGCGCCCGGCAGTGACTCATCCAGTGCGACATTTTGTATTTTCAAACCGGTCACTGGTGATTCGATTGATGAACCGGGCGCGGGTGGCGTAGCGGCCGCGGCAGGGCTTTGGGCGAGTGTGACTACCCCCATACCGATGCCGAGCGTCGTTATAGCCGCGACTACCCGGGCCCGGGCCCGCTCCGGCTCGGCTATCGTGTCTACCTCGGCTTTTACCTCAAGCACGGCTCGTTTGACTTCCATGGGTGACGGCGCGGTGGTATCCACCCCGGATAAGAGCTTGGCCATATCATGTAAATCGTGCAGACCTGATAATTGATCGTCGCTTCGCACGGCTTTGATGGCGGCCTGGTGCGTAGCTCGTTGTAGCGTGCCGACCAATTCGCTGAAAGTCTCGGCGTCGCTCCCAAGCATGCGGGCGTCCCGGGCCTGGACGGCCTTGCGGCTTAATTGATCGATCTCGGGTGACGGGAGGCGCTCGCCACGCATATGTCGTACCAGCGCGCCTACGATGTCGCGCGTGACCTGTCGCTCGATGGGAGGCTTGGTATCGATAGCGCGGGCTAATTGGTGCAGTTGTTCGGCGGCGTCCACGTTAGGCGACCCGCCATCGCGGGGGTTCGCGGCCCGCAGACTTTCACGCAGGAGGCTGCCGGCCCACGCGTTCCTGGTAGCCTCGGAAGGCTTAGCCAGCGCTGCGAGCGAACGATCCTCTTCGCTGAGCTTGCCCGCCGCGGCCTGATGGTAGAGGCTCCCGAACACTTTTTCGCTCCGGACATCATTGAACAAGCTGGTTATGCGGTCGACTGGGTCGATAGGCTGATGGTGGGCGCGTCGCGGGTCGTTGGCGGCAACAACTTCAAGTCGCCTGACACCGTGCTGTAGGTAATCTCCCACCGCCTCCCAAGTAATATCATCATCGAGGAGTACCCTCGGATGCTCGCCATCCAGGGCGGCATCGAGCGTATGCCGAAGCTCCAATTCTACCTGATTGACAGAAGGCGCTCGCTGTCCGGGGGTTTGCCGTGGTGATCGAAATGGCATGATCAGGCCCCCCACCCGGTGCGATCGCGTAATTCAGGTAATTTGTGAATCCCGGAGGTGGTAGGCGGGCTCGGGGCTTGGGATTCGATGGCCGCGTGATGACCGGTGTCACGCTGCCCGCTGGTCAGTTTGTAGATAAGGTTGACGAGGCTGCGTCCATCGCTGGCGGACAAGGGCGTCGGAGCGCTCTTTTCCAGTGTCTTTTGGACGAAGTCCACGATATCGGCGTTGGCGAGCCGCTGCTGCAGACTAGCGACGCGAGGAGCGAGTTGTTCGAATAAGGCGATCTTCGCTTCGATAGTTCGGGCTAGTTCTTCGTAGGGTGTCATCTGGCTGACGGCGGCTTCGCCGGTGTTCTTATACTCCAACTCCTTGCGGAATTTCCGTGTACCGATATCCCCGCTGGCTTTCTCTAGGCCCCAGATAACGCTGTCAAGACTCATCCGCCACTCCATGTTCATCATGGCGTATTCGTCATTGGGATTTTCGCGGCGATAGGCGTCGAATTCATCACGTTCTTTGCACTGCTGGTCATACTCTTCGATCTTCGCGAGCGCGTCCACGGTCATCTGATATAACTCGCTAGCCTGTTGGCGCATTTTGGTATCGAGCCCGGTAACTTGGGTATTGATGCCCTCGACTTGTGTCCGTAACGCGATCAAATCGGTTTTGACACCTCGGATCTCTCCCGCGGTCGTAGCTAACGCGTCCAGCGTCTGCGAGATGTGCTCGCCGAAACGGACCACCGCGAGGATCTGTTGACCGATGTGGTCGGACGCGGTCTCGCGTACCGCTTCCTGCTCCGCTCCGAAACGATTGATGCGCTGTTCGTATTGCGAGGTTCTACTGATCGTGTTCGACAGATCGACGAGGAAGTCGTGGGCGATCGTCGGCTCGTCCTGGTCTTCTGCTACCGGGCTTACCTCCGAAGATACTCTCTCGACCGATTCCAAAGCGGGTAGTGCCCGAATGGGTCCCTCGAGGGCCCTGACAGGGTTCGCCAGCCCGATAACTGCCGACTGTTCTGACTCTCCGAGCAACGGAAGCTGGCTCACCTCGACGCTGGTTGGCGAGGATGCTCCGATTTCTTGTGTGTATCTCGCGACTGTTGTCATGTATGTATACCCCCTAAGATGATGCTTGTGCAGCGGTGTAGGTTAAGGATCCTTGTATGAGTTCGCTATGGAACGTCGCGTCGGCGCTCTTTTTGGGGAGTGCGTAACGCTTCAGGGTAACCGAAGAAACGGAGGGGAAAGAGCCGGCCATACTGGGTTTGCCGCCGTTCAAGTATTTGGCGGGAAGGTTCTGCCCCAGCGCGTCCTTGGTGAGCTGGGCCAGCAAGACATTCTCTCCGGCGGCCGTGAATCCGTCGATGTTCTGCGTGCCTTGTTTACTGTCGGTACCGGTCTCGATGAAACCGCCGATAGCCCCCAGCAACTGCATGCGGAACTGATTCTTGAGCTTTATCGCTGTGGCGTTGATGCCCGTGTTAACGTTCGCGACTTGCGCTTCGGTCACCGCGCCGTTCAGGCGCTTCACGATCGCCGCTTCGGCTTTACTGTCCAAGGTGCCCTTCAGTTGGGTGACGACGCCGGTATCCGATTTGACGGATAGCGTCAGCTTGTCGCCGTTCAACACGATCGTCTGCGAGAACGCTCCGATCGTCTGTGTCTTGTCGACGACCCCAGCCTCGCCGCTGGCATCGCAAAGCTCAAGTATCTCGGTGCCGTTCGCGACTTCGCTGAAAGCATTGGTTACGTTATACGATTTCGGAGCCGGGCTGGAAGTGCTCGTGGGCGGCGGCGTGCTAGTGCTCTTGGGCGGAGTCTTGGTCGGTTTGGCGGCTGGTGTCGTGGATGATTTCGTGGACGGCGACAGGCTCGTGTTCGTGGGGCTGGGCGCGGTCTCCCCGGGGGTCCATAAGATGTCGACCGGCACGGTCACATTTTCCATATTGACGCTGATATCGACGCAACCGAGCGGTACGGATTTGTATAAGGCCGGTGTGGCGCTACCACTTGGCGTCGGGGTAGCCGGTATCACTGGCGGCACGATAGCCGGCTTTTTGCTCGCTGTCGGTGATGGCTTATTCGAGCTGCTCCTGGATTTTTCCGCGACGCTCGCGGTAGCCCAGTGACCCTTTACTTTCGCGAAATAGACACCCGCGCCGGCGAGAACCACCACCATGACGCCTGCCGTCCATAACCCTTTATGACTTCGCTTGCCGGCCAATAGCCTATCCAGCTTCATGTCTCTTTCGATTTCCGCTCGCAGAGTCGCCCGATCGACTACCTGTGCCGCTTGTGGCGCTGGGGGCGATTCTGCGTATTGTTCACCGGTTATCGCTCGTGTCGGACGCCGAGCCGGTAGCTGTCGAGCCTGCGGTTGCGGAATGCTACGGGGCACGACAGGTTGCACATCAGCCATAGGCTGGACACCCCTGGACTGCTCCAAGCGCGCTCGAATTCTATCACTCGGCTGTTCCGGCGCGGGCGTGGGTGGGCGCTGAACCTCGGCCGCTTGCGGCTGAACCGGCGCGACGTAGTCCCAGATGTTTTCAATGCCTATTTCTTTTTCGTGACCTGCCATATGTGTCTCCTTAGCCCCCTAGTGTGTGTTTCCACGCGAAATCAGCCGTATCCACAACACCGATAAATGGGTTGAAACGAGCTTCGATCGGATTCTTTACGTGGAATACGTCGCTGGCTAGGCCCCGTACTCCCCCATCCATGATGTGCCCCGTCACATAACCGATATTGTCGGTAACGAAAGAAATCGCGATGAACCACGCGCTTCCGATAAGGATACTCTTTAAGTGTCTCGTTTCGAGGTGTCGGGATACCCGGTAGGCCGGCGTTTCATTTTCTTCGTAGTCATAGCCATCGTCCAGCATTCCCTCCAAATTGTTCTGGGGCTTTTGCATTGAAAGCGGCTGCCGACCCCGCGCCGGAGATTGCTCATAGCCGGCACTAAGTGGTAATACGGCTGGCTGCATGCCGTCATCTATGCCATCGTCTTCCATGCCAAGTGGGGGGAGTGGTTCGATACCAAGTGGGGCTTCCCCTAACTTGGCTCGTACGTGATTGATGCCGAGGACCATCCCATTGTGCAACGCGACAGTCCCTCTGTCATCATCCGTAGCTCGCATGTGGAAGTATCGTTCGCCGCCACTTTCTCCGAATTCTCCATGGTGATCGCCCGGCTTTGCCAGTGGATGCATCGACGGGGCAGGCGCGGTTGACGTCGGTGTCTGGGCCGGAGCCATCGGATTGACGCGTGTCGTTATCGATGTCTTGATGATCGGCTCGATCGTTTCTCGCTCGAAACCAGCGGTGGCACCGTTCCACACGACTTTAATGCTCCGTCCGTCGGGGTTGTCCATCCGGACCCGTATTCTTCCGTTTCCGAGATTTTCTAAGACCGTCGCGATCGCGGGTGGCGGCACGAATCCAGACGCGTCGGCCGCAAAGTCCTCCGCTGTCTCAGGGGCGCTCTCGTTTGAGACGCTGAAGTCTGCCGGTGACGTCGGATCATGGGTAGTCGCGGTGTGCTCCGGCGCCACGTCCCATTCTGGAGTCACCTCCACGTCGATCGGCGCCGTGGCCGCGACGGATTCAGAGTGCCGAATCATTTTTATGCTCCTGCCTCGATGCCACACGCGGGCGCTTTATCAACGGCGAATTTCCAGCCCTTGTGTCGACTCTCTATAGATTTCAACGTACCGTTAGCATCATCCTGGTCGTAAATCCCCGTCCCACTGATATCGAAATTCACGTGTACGTCGGTGGGCTTCAGGCTGGAAGCACCAGCGATGCCATGAATGTAGAACCCTGCCAGCTCATCGCCAACGTAGTACCTGGGGTTATTCGGATCCGACATCGCCTTCATCGCCACGCCGCCACATTTCTTTGATACCAAGTTGCTCGCTTGCACGTCGTTCAGCTCCATGAGTGCCGCCTGGATGCCATGGCCGGTATCAATAGCGTTTCCGAAGATGTTCGCAGTGCTTTCTGCGAATGAGTATAACCGGTGTACCCAGTTGTCATCATACTTGTTCTTGTTTAGGGTAGGGTCTTTGTTGAATATGGTCATCGTCACGTCAGATTGGGGGGTGTCGTTCGCCTTCACGTCGATGATAACCTTGCCTTTGTAGGGTCCATCGAGCGCCTTCGTGGCATGGTGGAGCGCCGCGGTAGCGACACAGAGCTCGAACTGTTTGGTACCAGCTGTTTCCATCGAGACCCAACCGTCAGGCGTGAACGTGTGTTTTTCGGAATAGGTTGACTTCACGTGTTTATAATCGGCCGTGACTCGAGCTATACACACCTTCGGTGGGATTTTTTCCAGTTTCGTTATGCTTGCGGACCCCTGATTTGATAAGTGCTGGGTATTTTGATGGTTGCCCATCGCCGCTTCCGCGCCAGCGATAAGCGCGATCACGCTACCGCCCGCGACCAAAGTAGTCCTGACGCGATGGTGCCGCATAGCATCAATACGATTGTGCGTGAACTCTGACTTCGCGGCTTTTGCGGCCGCACCTGCTATGAATACCATGGGATTACACCTAACCTTTCACTAATCCATAGATACGGATCGTAGATAAAAATTAAGAGAGGTGGCTCGCGTGGACTGCACACGCCCTCGTTGCTGACCGAAAAACGCCGGTCAACACTTCGTTCATGCAATCACGCTTCTTCCCTGCCTCAGAGAACGTAGTTGCATGACCTCGACGAGTACGAAACGCTCTTCCTGCTCCGTTCGTCATGCAACTACCACGTTGTTAAGATGAGACTAGCCTCCGATAGTTCATTTGTCAACAGTTAAAAACAATATAACCATATATTCAATTTTATGGTAAGACATTAGAACACATTTTGCTATCTGTTAGCCGTTCCGCTTAAGGTGTGTAAAAAATCATACTGTAAAATTCACAAACACCATGTTCGAAACGCTATCTAACCCGCCGATTAACGGCGAAGCATAGCGCTTTTCCATAAAAAATAAAAGTGCTTACGGTTATCAAGGAAATGTAACGAAGAGTCAGCGGGGTGGGCGGCGGCACGGCCAGGTTCGTGAAGGGAATCCCTCCACTCGCCTGGCCACGCCACCTGCTCACCGTCACCGGCGTCTCCTACTTGCTTAGGACCCAGAACAGGTCCACGAACATAAACGCGGCAAACAGTGTCAGCACACCGACGAACAGCGACAGAACAATCTTGCCGGTTCGCCAGATCAAGGCGGCGGTGAGCGCCACGACGATCGCGACCACGATGAGATTCGTCCCATCGAACAGCTTCGCGAACGTCGCCGTCCGTGGGTTCGTCGCGATGAGCGACTGAGTGCGGGCTACCTTGTTCGCGGTGAACGTGTTGTATAGGATCCACCCCAGGTAGAATGCGCCGATCGCCGCTAGCAGTGCCAGGAACTTCCCCAACCCGTCGCGCCGGATGCGAGCCACGATGATCACCACGATGATCACGCAGAGCACGCACACCAGCAATCGAGCCGGCGAGTACTTCAGCCTGTCCCACAAGTGGCTGAAGTAGTGGTCTGTCTGACCGCTGTGCTTCCCGTTCGCGGGGAGCAACAGGATGGCCAGGGTGTTGTTGAGCAGCATGGCCGCTCACCTTCCTTCCTACTTGTTGGACTTCCGGTTGGTTTGGTAGCGGTGCCTTGATGGCATCGTCTCCTCTCGTTGGGAATGAACTAGTGTCACGCGCGTGACCCTTCGTTACGACCACAGGGTAGCACAAAATAGTCAAGAATATAGCAGAATAATGTGACGAAAATCACTGCGTTTCGGCCCGCTTCGGTGATAGTGGCAGGCAAAAATTACAATGAAACGCTGCTCATAAAAAGTTAAAGGCCATGGTGGTGATTTGGTGCGGAGGGTGCGGGGAGGCAAAGTTGCCAGTCATCCCGTCGCCCAGGCGCGGTCCAATTCACCTGCCCATGGCCGGTACCCTCTAGAATCAGCGTAGGCTGACTCCATTCTGGTTGTGTTGACTCCAGGGGGTACCGGCCAGATTGGCGGGCGTGGGTTCAGCTGACACTTGCCAGCACGCAAGTGAGCAGGATGAGCCCGACGACGACGCAACCGAAGATGATCCGATGCCGGTGCTCCAACCCGTAGGTGAAGTCGCGCAGCGAACTGCTCCACGGCGTCGGCCGAGTAGGCGGTAGTACCATGGTCCCTCCCTCGTTAGTGGCTGGTGTAGTACCAGACGTCACCGGTGACCAGAACGATCGCGATGACCCAGCTGATGACCAGCATCCGTGTGTCGAACCACGAATAGACCGCCTGCGCGATCCAGGCCACCAGGAGGGCACCTGCGACTACCCACTGCGCCGTGTCCGGATTCGCCGAGCCGTGGATCGACCAAGTCATCCAGGGAATGCCGCTGCCGAAGATTATCGCGAACATCGGCACGACCCAGAACCAGTACCTGGCGTTGCGTTCCTTGGCCGGGCGAGCTTTGCCTCGTGGCGCGGCACCTTTGCTCCCGGTGATCGCCCGTGGCGGGCTGGTCGGCTGCCTAGCTGGTGTTTGACTGAATTCGTGGCGCGTCGGCGTGCTCCAGTCCCCCGAATCGGGGATGGGCACGTTTCGAGCGAAGTTTCGCTCGTCCTCGTAGTGTGCCATGCGTACCACTTCCTTCCGAAGTAGCCTCGATTGACCCCTGTGGTCAACATATATTCGCCCCATCGCGAATAATAAAAATTATATACTTAAACTTCATAAAAATCAATTTTAGACCCCAAAAGCCCCTCCTTTCACCACACCCGGACACTGCGGGAGTGGGGGTGGAGAGAACAAGAGAGTGAGAAGCTGCCCGGGTACCCGGGCAGCTTCGAGTTGGCAGCTAGTGCTTTCCGAGCTAATCGGAGATTTCTAGCTGCGAGCTGCGAACTAGGGACACCCGGCTTCCTTGCAGGAGGCCGGGCGCCCCTCCGATCATTGTTCTCTCCACCCCCGCTTTGGCGCGGGAGTCCGGGT
>Ga0070679_100002439_pt1 | contig 16864 bp, 13 predicted proteins | sample KBSC63BmetaG_FD_65652 | JGI IMG/M metagenome (GOLD analysis project Ga0070679, IMG submission 65652) | Corn rhizosphere microbial communities from Kellogg Biological Station, Michigan, USA - KBS C6-3B metaG | ecosystem: Host-associated > Plants > Roots > Rhizosphere | place: USA: Michigan... | reverse complement strand
AGAGGAAACTTCACAATCACTCGCAAGCTCAATGACGGCGGGCGGCCGGATTTGGCCGGCCAGCGCCCTGTCGTCGAAAAGTTCGGCGCGCGCCAGGTCCAACGCTCGATGTCGACCCAAAGCAGAAGTTGAACGCAACCCGCGAAATAGCCGCTTCCCAGCTGCGCCTATCAAGCGCGAAGAGTTATCCGCGAAGTCTCCGCTAGGGTAGCAACCTCGGCCATCCGCATCTTGATGCAATCTTAACGAATAGCGCCGTATCCTGCGCCGACCGTTCGCTGGGGAGGCGACAAAGGGGCAATGCCGACGCGAGTGCGGTTGCGTTTAGGGAATGGGGATCTGAATTCCGCCAACGATTTGCACAGGTTGCTGCTGATGCCGAGCGTCAGCTCGATCCGAGCCAACCTGTCTTTGGAAATTCAGGTGACATAGAAATTTTTGCATTGCGACAAGTACCTGCGATCCGCTTCAGTTTTGGGGAGAAGTGCGATGGGGAACCAGTTGCGCGCGATTTATCTTTGGGCAGTGATTTCGGTCCTGCTCCCGACCCTGTGCCTTGCACAATCCGTTACGCCTCCAGACGAGTACAAGGATCTAGTCAAGGTCAGCGAAACCATCCAGCCATTTGGATTGCATCCGTTCGGCGAGAACGTCAGCCTCTATAACGGTGCGCTGTCGTTTGAGGAAACCGATATCAGCCTGCCCGGCATAGGGCCAACCTTGCAGGTATCCCGCACGCTCAGTACCGCTGGTGGGCCGGGCGGTGGTTTGGACAGGCAATTTGCTTTCGGCGATTGGGAGTTGGACATCCCGCGTATCGAAACGAATTCGGCTGCTCAGGAAAATGTCTACGGTTGGGAAGTCGGAAATCATGGCTCCCCCGGTTCCCTTGCTCGCTGCACCAATTTCAGACCGCCACCCGAGGTTGCATCGACCATACCGGGCGACGATTCGTGGCAGCCGAAAGAATGGTGGTACGGCTATCACTTGATCATTCCTGGCGAAGGCAGTCAGGAGTTGCTCTCGCGCAGCTCTGTCAACACGCATACGCCGGCCAGCGGCAGTTATCCGATTGTTACCAAGCAGGACTGGATGATTGGCTGCGGAGTGACCGCCAGCGACGGAGGCGAAGGTTTCGTGGCGCTCGCACCGGATGGGACGCGCTATACCTTCACGCATCTTGTTTACCGGCCGATGGCAAGCCTGGAAAAACCTGCCCAAAACACTACATATGTGGCGAGCGGCGTTCAGCCGATGATGTCGAGTTCCGACTACCTGGATCGGCGCAATGCCGACATGTTCGTTACCAAGGTCGAGGATCGCTTTGGCAATAGCCTGACGTACAACTGGAACGCCAGTAATCCCAATAATCTCGATAGCATTGTTGCCAGCGACGGGCGCAAAGTAACGTTCACCTATATCTCCGGCACCTCGCGCGTACAAACGGTAACTGTTCAGTCCACGCCGTCGCGCACGTGGACATACTCTTATGGGACAACGACTCCCTACAACATGCCCACGCTGACCAGCGTGCAGTTGCCCGACGGCACCACTTGGTCCTATCAAATGGGCAACTTCGAAACGGCTTCACTGAACGTCCAACCTGGCAACTGTTTCTTGAACAGTCCGCCCGTAGTGAGCAACACGGGCGTCACGGGCAGCGCAACAACGCCTTCCGGTTTGACAGGCACCTTTACGCTCGTGAGGACCTTGCGCGGCCACTCGTACACGCCCAAGTTGTGCTATGGCGGCTCCAACCTCGCCGAGCCGGAGTTTTCCGCTTACCCCTATATCTACGCGCAGTTCTCGCTAACGCAAGAGGTGCTCGCCGGGCCAGGTGTGTCCACACAAACTTGGACCTACAGTTACTCCTCGCCCAATGCGAGCTGGAGTAGCGATTCTTGCGCCAGCAACAACAGTTGCCCTTCGACCGTCTATACCGACGTGGTCGATCCGCTTGGACATGCTACGCGCAATACTTTCAGCAATCGTTGGGACGCCACCGAAGGGCAGTTGCTGCGAAGTGATTACTACAGCGGGGCGGTTGGCTCCTCAGTTCTGCGAAGCGTGGCTAACAGCTACGCGAAGTCCAACAATGGACCATGGCCAATAGGGTATGGCGGCGACCCTGTGATTCACGACAACCAGAGCGAAACCGAAACGGTCTCGCCGTCGCAGACCCGCACAATCACCCAGGATGGTGCGATCTTTACCACGCATACCAACTCCTTCGATAGTTTTGCGCGTACAACGAGCGAAACCGAGTCCAGCAGCCTCGGCTACAGCAAGGCTGACACCACCAGTTATATGGACGACACCACCCATTGGGTGTTGGGCTTGATCACACAAGCCGCTACCAACGGAATTGTCGCATCGCAAACTGACTACGACAGCCTCGCCCGACCGATCCACCACTATGCGTTCGGGAAATTGGAATCAACCAAGTCGTGGAATGCCGACGGCACGCTACATTCCATTACCGATGGCAACAATCACGCCACCACTTTCACCAACTGGTATCGGGGTGTACCGGGAAAGATCACTTATGCGGACGGTACCGCCAAGTCGGCGACCGTCGACGGCAACGGTTGGGTTACCTCCGTCACCGATGAGAACGGCTTCACCACGAATTATGCCTACGACCCGATGGGGCGGCTATCCAGCATCACCTACCCCACCGGCGATGACGTGGCGTGGAATCAGACCCAGATATCGCTTGGGCGGATTGGTGGGAGCAACGTGTACGGTGGCATTCCGACTGGCGCCTGGGTGCAGTCCGTCCATACCGTTTACGGCCACATCAACACATACTTTGATGCTCTTTGGCGGCCAATACTGGTCATGCGCTGCGACTCTGCCGACTTTGCAAACACCGTCAGCAACGTGGTGATGCGATATGACGCCGACGGACGATTGATTTTCCGTTCCTATCCGACAGGCAACATATCCGATTACACCACGGTCAACACCGGCAAACATGCGAGCTACGATACGCTGGGCCGCGTCACCCAAGTACAGCAGGACTCGGAACTCGGGGTGCTGACCACGACCACACAATACCTCTCCGGCTTCCAGACCAAGGTCACCGATCCGCGCGGTTACACCACCACCACCAGCTATCAGGCCTACGGCGAGCCAACCACCGAGTATCCCGACGGCGTCACTGCGCCGGAAGGCCAACTCACGGTCATCATGCGCGATGTCTTCGGTAAGCCGCTGTCGATCACCCGTACCGGGACCACACAAGGGTCGCCGCAAGTTACCCGCTATTACGTATATCGGCCCGATTACCAGACCTTGTGTAAGGTAATCGAGCCCGAGACAGGCGCAGCCGTGATGGATTTCGATGGCGCAGGCAATCTCGGCTGGTCAGCGAGTGGCCTGACGCTGACCAATACCGGCAGTTGCGATTTGACAACCGCCTGGAATTCAGGCCGCGTTGTGCATCGCGCCTACGATGCTCGTAACCGAATTGTTGGTCTCACGTTTCCAGATGGCAACGGCAACCAAACCTGGACGTATACACCCGATGGCCTGCCCAACACGATCACCCGGCAAAACAACAACGGCAGCAACGAACTGGTCACCAACATCTACCTGTATGACAAACGGCGGCTGCTCACCAGTGAGGCATTGACGGAGGCCAACTGGTACACCTGGACCATCGGCTATGGGTATGACATCAATGGCCATCTCGCAAGTGTGGTGTATCCGACAGGTTTGAGCATCTCCTATGCCCCGAATGCCCTTGGTCAGCCCACGCAAGCCAGTTGGTATGCCACCGGGGTGAGCTATTACCCGGACGGCAAGGTAAAGCAGTTCACTTATCACAACGGCATCGTCCACACCCTGAGCGAGAACACCCGCGAACTGCCCTCGAGAATCTACGAAGCGGGCGGTGGGGTCACGCCGATTGACCAGCGCTATACCTACGACAAGAACGGTAATCCCACTGCAATCACAGACTACGGCAACAGCGCCGAGAACCGGACGATGACCTACGATGGTCTGGACCGACTGGCCGGCATGAACGCGGCCTCGATGGGCGGCCAGTACAACTACGGCTTCGATGTGCTGGACAACTTGCGCACGCTGGCGCACATCGGCGGCAGCACCAGCACCTACAACTACGACGGCAGCAATCGTCTGGCCTCGGTGGTCAACACGGCGAACGGCACCACCTCTTTCACGTACGATCCACAGGGCAATCTTGCGACCAAGAGCGGCCTCAGCTACAGCTTTGACTATTCCAACCGCTTGCGCTGGGTGAACGGGCGCGAGAGTTACCGCTACGACGGTATGGGCCGACGGATACTGGCGTGGTCGTATCTGGACAGCCAAAACATCCTGTCAATGTACAGCCAAGCTGGACAGTTGATGTATCAGCAAGACGATCGCGCCGCTGTGGACCATCACTACTTGTACCTGGGCTCGCAACTGGTCGCGATCGTGGACTATCCGTACTCGGGCGGCAGCCGGGAGCGTTATCAGCACACCGATGACCAAGGCACAGTCGTGGCGCAGACGGATCTAAATCGTCTCGTGCTGAGCCGCAGCGTGTACGACAGCTACGGCAATCCGCGGGATCACGGCAACGACGACCAGCCGGGTTATACGGGTCACCTACAGGATAGCCTCACCGGGCTAACTTACATGCAACAGCGCTACTATGATCCGAGCGTGGAGCGCTTCCTGAGCGTGGACCCAGTGGGTGTCGACCCGGCAAGTGGCGGGAATTTCAACCGGTACTGGTATGCCAATGACAATCCTTATCGGTATACGGATCCAGATGGACGGGAATCAGCATGCTTTTCGAACAATTTTGGTTGCGGGATGGGACAAGACACACCAGAGACCATAAAAGAACAAATTGTTGCAATGGCAGGTTTTACAACCCTAATGTCGGGGGGGTTATTTGCGCCTGAGGTTACTGGTACCGGTGGATTGTTGGCAGCTATAAAATCTTTACTCGGCGCCGGAAGTGAAAGAATTACGGCCTCCGAAGCGAACAAGATTTCTCATATATTTGGAAAAGCAAAGCATGGTCTTGAAGGCGTGGTCAAGGCCGCGGGCGGCGAAGCTAAAGCCCTTCGAGCGATTGAAAAAGCGACTATTAAAGCAGTCGATGCATCAAAGGATGGGAAATTTAAAACAATTGTCAAAGTAGGCGAGCAAGAAGTGACCGTGACTGGCAAGGTCGTCGACGGCCAGGTGAAGATTGGGACTGCTTATATCCCACCACCACCGCCGCCACCACCACAACCTCTGTCTAAATTTTGACGATCAAAGATAAATCTCATTCAAAAATGTGAGCAACGAAACATGCAACTGAAAGACCTACCGAAAATTGAGCAACAAGCGATAGATTTGCTGTTGCAGGGGGCGAAATTTGACGTTCTCCGTAGGCAGCTGAATTCTATTATTAAAGTGGATCGTTCGGAGAGTGGCTCAGGTATGTACGTCGAATTTGAATTTGCGGAGAATGTTGAGCTATTAGGTAGCAAAGCTAGTTTTGATATTGATGGTGTTTTTGCTACCGGTACCAACTGCGAAGAAATAGGCTTTATTTTGTTTGTCAAAAATGGATTAATTGATTATCTTGAGGGATACGTGTATGGAGAAGGCGCATACCCATCTTACGAAGGCTGCGACTATGTGCTGTCACATCAGTCTGTGAATCGGTTTTAAGATGAATTGAAAGGTAAAAAGACGCGGGGACAAGAGGGTTAGATTTTTAAGATTTCCCTCACAATTCCGCGGTCCGGATCAACGACTTGATTGAGCCGACGCGCCTATGGCTGAGTCTTCAGTATGAGGCCATCGAGAACCCCGGCGGCCGAACCGCGCTGATCAAGTAATGCAAGAGTGTTCGAGTGATTTCTTCGCATCTTGTTCGTTCTTGGGGTTGTGCTGGCGTCAACATGCTTGCTCGGGCAGCGATTCGAGGACTTCGCTGACCGTGCGGAAGCGTCTGCCGGGCTCACCTGTGTTTTCCGCAATGGGGATGTGATCAGTTGAATCCGGTAAGAAAAAATGCGTAATCGCGTGCAGGAAAGGTTGTAAGAAAGCCATGCAATAATCGCTGCATCCGGCCGGCTGAGCTCCGGCGTTGCACGTAGAGAGGGGACTTTCTTCGGCAGCCGCGCACCCGTTCAGTTGATGCTGAATCGTAAGCGGCCGTTCGTCGGCAACGTGTGTATGGCGGCTCTTGGCCGATCTGCGACCGGCGCCATGCGATGGGAGATGACGGGTAGCCAACCGGCGCGTCGCGACCCAAAGTGGCCATCCAACGGATACTCGCCAACGACCGCTATCGCGTGTAACCGGCCATCGCGGCACACTTGGCAGATCGGGAGCGGACCGGATCGCCGCGTTGGCCATAGACAGGAAGACGCGCCCGGTGAACGTTACTCACCATGCTTTTCCATAAGCTTCCTCGTCGTAATCTGGCGTAGTCCGAGCCGTGGCATCTGTCGCAGTCGTCGCTCAGGCCCAGCGGCGCCAAAAGGCCGTGTTCTTGGCCGCTATGCCGCAGAAGTGCAACAAGCGCACACGATATCCATGCAGATGTAGAGCATCTCGCTCAAGGCCTCGGGACGAAATCGCTAGCCTGCGCGCCGACATGGATAGACTGGCCTTGATCAACGAGGTGTTGCTGGCCGAAAACCCGTACTGAGGGCGAAACTCAACGACCATCACATTGTCCCGCTAGCTCCAAGAGCGGCACCCGCACGCCGATGACGCTGGGGCAGCACTGAATGACCCAGCAGCTGCCGTCCATGAGCGGAACTGGCCGGCCAAGAGCCGACCCTTATGCTTGTGCTTGTGCTCTTATCTTCCCGGCATCGTCATGCCCTCCGAGCCAGCGCTGAACGCAGTGCCGGCTCGCCTACCTCGGATCTAAACCCGCCGCGTCACGATCTTCAGCCGATAAGTGCTGTGCTCACTCGTGTTGCGATACATACGGTATTGCGTGTAGACCGAGCTGTCGGCGGCAAAACTGAGCACCTTGGACAGGGGCGTCGAGCCGACGTTCAGATCCTCGAAATGGTTCGATTCGGCCGGTGGCAGCGCGGTGGTGTTGTTATCGGTCGCGTCGTACAGCGAGCGGCTGTTCAGCACTATCAAGTCCAGCGCGAGCACGTCGGCCGGGGCCCAGAACGCGAAGTAGATGCCGCCGATCAGAAGTGCGGCTAGCGCGCCGCCGCCGAGAATCGTCAAGGCCAGCGGGTTAATGAATCCGAGTGAGGTACCAGTCAGGCCTTCGTAGAGCGCACTGCTGCCCGCATGGGTGCCCACACCGACGAAGAAGTTCTGCCAGTACATCGTAAACGCGTCAAGCCAAGTCTTCACCTGCTCGCGCGCGGCTACTTCGCTGTCGACCTCTAGGCCGATGATGCCCAACGCCACTAATTTGTGGTACGGCTTATCCTTGTAGAGATCCGTTCCGCCGACCGGGATCGCGTCGCCTCCCTCGACATCGTCGGTGTCGCAAATGTCGATCGGGGCCGAGAACTCCATGTCGAACGGATCCATCGAAGGCGAAGCGAGCACGTCTGCACTGGCGCGCATGCAAGTGAACCACGGGTCGTCGCCGCCCGGCCCGTCGGTCTCTTCGAGGCAGAACGCCTCGGTGACGCGGACCTGGTAGCTCAGGCTCGGATCGAGCTGCAGGTCGAGCAGCAGCGTGTTGCTGAGCATGGCTTGGATCTTGGGAGTTCCATTCGCAGTGAACGCACCTGTCAGGACGGACGGGTTCTGCAGCTGGATCTGGTACAGCCCCGGCGGCAAGGCGACGTCGTTAAGGCCGCCGGGCGTGTCGGGAATGGCGGCGGGAAAGGTGAAGTGGATGACGTCGCGCACCCCGCAGCTGACTACGTTCGCCGGCTGCGACAAGTCGCCGGAAAGCGAGTTGATCGGCACGCTAAAGCTGCGGTTGAAGGGTTTTGATCCGCCGTCGACCTTCGTGATCCAGACCTTGGCATCCGGCGAGATGAAGTTGAAGCCGCGCAGGGCGACCTCCGCCCCGGGCAGCACCTCGGGGACCTTGATGCAGACGAGCGAGCCATCTGGCGCGTTGGTCTGGTAATCAGTGCCGCCGGTGCAGGTCGCAAAACCTCCCTGGCCACCGACGGCGGGCAGGCAAGTGGCGCTGGCCTTGCCGCCAGACTGCGGCGTGCCTGGGACGACTTGGCAATCGACCGCGATTTCGTCGCCGCGATACTGGATCGAGCCCGGCGGCGCGTTCGAAGGCACCCGCGCCGATTCGTTCCGATACCAACCGGCCTCGACGTTGCCGGGCTGTCCGCTAGGGCTAACCGCGCAGATCCACGGCCAGGGCCCGGACTTAGTGACGGTTTTGCCGGGCTCCGAATTCGGAGCGTCGAAGGCTTGGTCCCAGATCCGCGTGCGGCCCGGCTGCGGTGGATTGAAGCTGCCGTCGCGCGTGTATTGGCCGAACACCAGTAGCATCTCGCCGACGTTCTTCGCGACGAACACCGGATCGACCGGCCGCTCGTCGGGCCATTGGTCGAAGCGTGTGTCCCAAACGCACGAGCGCGAAGGCTCCGGCGCTGAGAGGTAGGCATCCAGCGCGACCTCCAAGGCGGCCCGGTGCTTGGCCGACAGCTTGACGAGGAACTTCTGGATCTGTTTTTCGAAGTCGTTGCCAGGCGCGACGCCGTCGCGGAATCGGCGAAGCAGCAGCATCATGATCGGGCCGATGCGCTCCGGCACCGGCAACAGGCCGCACAGGTTCGCCAGCTTTACCTTCGGCGGCACCTTGGGCTTGTCCAGTGCCCGGGCAAGGCAGCGTCGATCGATACCGGGAATGCAGCGCAGGGCCTCAAGGAGTTGATCGCAGCAGTCCGTCTTGCGCCGAACCGGCGTGCGCGGCGACGCCGACCGACCCGTTGCGGCCGTGGGTCCGGGAATATCAGAACATCGGCAGCCTGGCATACGGATCAAGACCGGCCACGGGTCACCGTCCCCCCATACCGGCGCCGTGATGCCTCCATCGTCGACCGGCTTGCAGCCTTCGTCGCGTGCATCTCTCGACATGGCGAGTCCTCCCTGCGGCCCAAAGGCGGGCCTTCAAATTGCGCCACGCGCCGCGCGCAGCGAAAGCGTTCAGAGCCGTGAGGTATAGGCGCACGTGTTCCCTTGCACATCCACCACTTGGTGGAAATAATCCCTCTAACGTCGCGCCCCCATTCCACCACCAAGCGCCCAGTGAGGCACCGCATGGTCCTGACGCGAGGCCTGCTTTCCGAACTGATTGGAGCGATCTACGGTTGCGCACTCGAGCCCGCTCGTTGGCAACAGACGCTGGCGCAGGTGGCATCGGCGTTCGCCTGCGAACGCGCGATCCTTTCGCTCAACGATCTGAGCACCGACCGCGATCTGCTCAGCGCCGCTGTCGGGTGGGACGAGTACTGGCTCGCGGAGCGCCGGAAGTATCTGCCAGAGATCCACGCCGTCCTCGACCGGTGGCTGCATGCCCGCAATGGTGACGACGAGCCTTTCATCGCTTCGAGAGCGCTGTCGCCGGACCAAGCTGGCTCGTCGACCTGCGTTCGCGAATTCCTCACGCCGCTCGGCATCGTTGACGTGGCGCACTACTTTCTGATCCGAGACGCTTCGCACTTCTCCGACGTTGTGCTGTTTCGCTCCAGCGATCGGGGCGCATTCGACGGTGCCGCGCTCGGGTTGGGGAGCCTTCTGCTACCTCACCTGCGCCGGGCCGTAACCATCAGCAAGGTGCTAGATGCGCGGACCATCGAGCGCAACCGCATGGCCGAGGCGCTGGATGCCTTGCAATGCGGTGTCATGCTGATCGGTGACGACGGCCGCCTGCTGCACGCGAACCGGGCAGCGGAGCACATGCTGCGCGAAGGTCGGCTCGTCCGGTCGAGCAATGGTCGGCTGCAGGCACAGCGTCCCTCGGCTAACCACGAACTGCATCGAGCCGTTCATCTGAGCGGCCAGGACGCTGCGGCGATCGACACCACCGGTCTGGCGATCCGACTCACCGAGAAGGGCCAGAGTCCGGTGTTCGCCCACGTGCTACCGATAAGCACGAGCGGGGCCGCGTCAAGCATCGATCGGGCGGCAACAAGCGCCGTGTTCGTGAATGCTGACCACGAAGGTGCGCCGAGACTCGAACCGTTCGCGACGCTTTATGGCTTAACGTGTGCGGAGGTGCGTGTGCTTGCGGGCCTGCTGTCCGGGCGGTCACTCGCGGACGTGGCGAGGATGCTTCATGTCGGTCGGGCAACGGTGAAGACGCAGTTGGACAGCGTCTTCCAGAAGACAGGTACACACCGTCAAGCAGAACTGCTCAATCTCATCATTAAGACCATCCCGCCTTGGCACGGGTACTACCCGTGACGCGGTGCTAACTCGTGCACGCGATGATGCCGATCGCCTTAGTGCGCAGTGCCGGACAATGGCGCTGCCACGTGGCATGCTGACCCAATCTCAATGGCGCAATAACTCAGACGTGCTATGCCGGCTGGTTGCCCATCCACCCACAGCAAGCGCAGTGGATCAGCAAGACCTTTAGTGATCTCATTGCATGCGAAGGGAGACTGGCAACGAGCCTACTTACAGAGCCGGAATTTGCGTAAATACACTCCGGATTTCGCCGACCGTACCGGAGTACTTTTTGCAGCGGCTGTTGACTCGTAAGCAGACATTCGATCGAAGCCATAGCCGTCTGCTCTTGGTCGCGGGCCGCCGTCGACCCACTGCGGTCATTGAACCATCCGGGAAGGGGCCGCTCCCTGAGCAGGAAGCGGACGGTCACCAAGGTCAGTGAGATCGGAGCTTTCGGCGCGGGTTGAAGGTCCTAATGGTTCCAACAATATCGGCAGACTGCTGTCGCCGATGCCGTTCTGGTAGAACACGATGTGCCTTACCCGTCGTTCAAAGTCGAAGTCGGCAACGCCATTCCCGTGCCGCGTCCAAAGCGGGACGACGCTGATTGACTACATTCAATGCATTCTGGATTTGGCATCAACACTTGTTCCACCATGCGTCGATCCAGATGGTGCACACGCCGCGGAGATACGATGACAGATGGAGTGAAGAGGCCGAGATACGAGAAGAGAAAATCATTGATCGCCATGGAGGCACCGACCGCATTAAGCGTGATAACACTGGGATTGGTAGCCCCGGATCCGTAGTCCTGATCACGCTGTTCATCGTTCGACTTAGCCTCGATTGCCAACTGATGACGATCTATGGTGTCCGAGCACCAGAGGCAACCAGTTCCTGGAAGAACCCAGCGTGTCACCGTGAAGACTGAATCCAGCGAGCTCCCGTTTTTGTCCGGCGTCACCAATGACCCGATCTGAATCCCAGGAATGAAATATTGCTGGACGATCGCGTTGAAAACGAGTCGCGCGCGCATGCTGTCTGCGGCCAAAAAGATGAAGTCGCAACCCAGCACCTGACGAGCAACATCGTCCCGTGAAAAATCTTCGGCAATAGCCTGAAAGCCGATTCTGGGATTGGCCTGCCTAGCGACGCGTTTGGCAATGTCAACCTTTCGGCGCGGAAACTCAAACAGCAGTTGCTTTAAGAATCCTGGGATCGGCCACGACGGGCCCACGGCATCCGCAGTGGTCGCGCCGACCACGCGAGACAGATTCGTGACATCGATGGTGTCAGGATCAATAACAACCAAGGAGCCGATGCCCAGCCGCGCAAGGTACTCGATTAGCAGCGATCCCACGCCCCCTGCGCCGATTACCGCAATTTTTGCCCGGCTGAGCAACGCCTGACCAACTTCTCCAAACATCTGCACTTGTCGATTGAACGCGCTCGCCGCTTCGTGTCGATCGCTGAGTGGCGCCGCATGCAGTCGGCGGATATTTGCGCCCAGAACGCGAGTCTCCTCCAGTTCACACCGGTCGCCATCAGGAAACCAGATATCACCGGCGACGGCATTTTTTGCCATCACGACGGCACCCACTGGCATGCCTTCCGCCAAATCCAGCAGAGCGGGATGTCCGCGATCGTGGGAGTCGAGATCGTCTTGGCTGAAGCCGACCTGATCCTTGCCGCCGTGATTGTGCACGCCGATATAGACAAGACGCTCCATGCGGGCGCGACGAACAAGCGGGCGAATGAATTCCGCTCGCATCATTTTGTAGCCATAGTTGCCATTCACGTGATCAGTTCCGTCGACAGCGAGGTACAGCTCTCGAACCAGAAGACGGGTTTTCCCTTCTATCTCGGCCAAACCAGCCAGCATGACGGCGGCATGTTCATCGCCGTCGCCAGGAAACAAGTGTGTGTGCAGCCGGTCGAACAGGCCTTGCGGGAAAATGAGCGCGCAGTGTCGTTTCATTGGGAATTCAGCCAAGCCAATACCTTCGCGAATTTGAGCGCCGGGGTTTCCACGGACGGATCCCGTCCGTTGCTCCTGCGCGAGACCTGCACGGATTGCTGGCTCATGAAGACGTGGTTCGGTGTGATGGGAGCAGTCAAGGCCACTCCGTCTTTGCGCGCCAGATCTCCGCGTACAAAAATGGGATAAACGTCAGCGTAAGGAATCTGGGAGGGTAGGTGTCCCGCCAGCCAAGTGGTTTCCTGAACAAAGGACGGACCCAAAGCCACGGGTCCGAATCGGACCCGTGCCCCTCCTTGCCCGTCCGGCTCAACGACAAACTCCTTGGGCGAAAACCGGGCACGAATTTCATCCAGCGCTTTCTGCACCTGAGTGTTCATGACAACCTCCTCAAGAATGGTCGTCATTGCACAGGATGTCGAAGCGCTCCTTGTGGTGGACCCTGACCGGCTCGTCGTCTTTGACGGCGACCTGCTGGCCATTGCTCAAATCCCGGAACACTAGGAAGTCAAGCTGAATGTTCAGGCCTTGGGCGATTGCTGCCTGCTTGATCTCCAAGCCGTTCACTTCACGGTCTGGAACAGTCACTGACTTGCCATTAACCAGAATTTCGATTGTGTGGGACGGCTTGTGCTCGTTCATTTTCGGAGTCCTCTGGTACAGGCCACGAAGTAGATCGTGATTGCTATCCTGACCGTCGATTGCAATATAGCAATTGCATTTTCGATTGTCAATTGCTAAGATGGAATACGAGGATCCTATGGCCGACACGACCGACACCCGACCGCGCTTCGATGGCACGGCCTACTTCCAAGCCCTTGAGGCCACCGTCCAAGCCCGCGGCCTGCGCTGGAAGGACGTCAGCGTCCAGACCGGTATCAGCGCCTCGACGCTGTCTCGCATGAGCCAAGGCAAAGGTCCGGATTCGGCTAGCCTGGCCACGCTGGCGGCTTGGTCGGCGTTGAATCCCGCGGATTTCGTATCTCTGGATAAACGAACGGCTGAACCCGAGCCTTTGGCTCGAGTGTCAACGCTGCTTCGGCACGACCCGCGATTGAGCCCAGCAGCGGCCGACATGCTTGATCAGCTGATCCGTTCCGCCTACGGACGGTTGGTAGATCGCTCCAGCTCGGAGTGAGGCTGCCGAGCTTGGCATCGCGTGGCCATACTTGCGGTCGCATGCTTTAATTGCGTGCAAGCCATTTGCGACAACTGTCAGGGGGACAGATGCATAAGTGGATCGCTATCGCAACGCCAGATGATTACGCCAAATTAGAAAACGTCAAGGAGCTGGCAACGTCGGCAGGCCAGATCGTTAATCGCTTGAAGCAATACTTAAGCGACAAAGTAAAGGGGGTACTCGTAGAGCACCCCTACGTTGACAAGGATTACCGAAGTACCTATTACGGCTTCTACGCAAAGAAGGGGCAGCGATATGACCCTTTTTGCGTGCGCCTGCATTTTTTCAACCAACATGTCCGGTTGACGGATGATCTGACACTGGAATCAGCATCGGGCGAACTTCATGAGAACTATTTCGGCTATATGGTCGTTCGCCCGACGATCATTGCACCCATTGGCCGCACAATCTTATCTACCCGTGCGGTTCAGGAGTTCGCCGGCGCGATCATCGACGCGGAGTACGTTGTTCATGTGCTTGGTAACCGACTAATCGTCAAGGGATTCCCGTTCATGCAGCAGCACACCGATATTTCGGTATGCGCTCACGCCGCCTGCTGGGGAATTCTTCGACATTACAGTGTACGTTATCACACCTATGCCGAGCGCTTGGTCTACGACATCACTAAGATGGCCGGGAGCGGAGACCCAGGTGGGCTTACCCCCTCTCGCGGCCTAGTTGTATCGCAAGCTTCTCAAGTTTTCTCCAAGGCAGGCCTGTACCCGGACGTTTATGGTCGTCGCGAATTTCCGAATTTCGATCGACTCTTGATGGCCTATATCGAGTCGGGGTTTCCAGTATTTGCCGCCATGGGAAAGCACCAACACGCGATCTCGGTCATTGGCCATGGTCCACCCGACAGGAATGCGCTGAAGGAGAGCAAAGAAATTCAATATGCTTGGGAGGCGACTCAGTCCTTCTATGTTGTTGACGATAATCGAATGCCGTATCAGGTCGTCGACTGTCTTGATGCAGCTGAGTACAAGATCTCCGACATCGATGCATTCATCGTCCCATTGCCGGAGAAGATATTTTTCCCGGGCGAAGCAGTCGAAAGCCGCATCGAAGATCTGTTGAGGAATGGTATCTTGGACTTGGGTTTCAATTTTCTGATCTGCCCAATCGTCCGCTATTTCGTTACGACCTCGGCCGCCCTCAAGCGCTACTTCAAAGAGACAAAATCGCAATTTCCACCGGATCTGTACATCGCTTTAATTGAACTTGTTCTTCCGCAATTTGTTTGGATTGCAGAACTTTCCAATCTAGACGACTGGAAACACAAGCGTTTCAATAGTCTGATCATTTTTGACGCGACGGCGAGCGCACTAGAACCATTACCATATTTTCTTGTGATGGGCAAAACGAAAGCGTTGATTTTTGACCGCGCAACCGACGGAGCTGGGTACATCGAGTATGGAAATGCGCCACTGAACCCGATGAGTGAATTCAGAACCAATTTGCAGTCTCGGCTGTGATCGAAGGAGACATTGCATGACAAACGACAAGACCACTTCAAGATACATTTATACTGAGCGCGCCAGCTACAAGGGCGTTGATAGCCAAGCGCTAACTGAGCATATCAAGAGAGTACAAAAAGACGTTGTTCCTAAGCTCAAAGCACAAGGCGAGAAGAAAGAGAACGGCGCACTTCGTCTTCGGCTGAAAGGCGTGACCTGAGCGCTTCTTACCTGTGGCTGGGCTGGTGCGATCCAATCTGCCGCACCAGCGTCTGCTCCCGGCACGTTGAACGCCAGGCCGTCATAGATAGTGTGCGACAGTGTCTGCAGAGAGCTTGCGGTCCGATTCGTCGTTGATGCTTCTTGAATGGCAGCTATCGGACAAGGTGGACGTCGCACGTGAAGGACAGCTCATGGCCGTTATTGGCCGTCCCGATGCGACCCATTTGCCACCTCCGGTTTCGCCATCAAATCTAAATTCGGTGCCTGTGAAGCCGGCAGCTCAGGCCGATGATCTGATTGCGAGCCGCTGACTAGAACCGCACCCGGTAACTCACCTGCGCGCGTCACGCTGGGCGCGTGCCTTGGCAAGCGAAGCGCGCAGCTGCCTCGGGTTTAGCGCTCGCGAAGGATCTGCCTTGAGCTTGTCATAGGCGCTCGCCACTTCCGCCTGCAGCCATTGCTTGATAGCTTGGTCGCGCGCAAGGAGCGCGCGCAGGCCCTCGCGGATCATCTCGCTCTCTGTCGCGTACTCGCCACCAGCGACCTTCGCCTTCACCGCATTGGCCATCTCGTTCGGGAGGGTGATGCTGAACTGCTGGGTAGAGCGCATACCCACGCACCTCATCTAAGTAGGATTGAATCCTATCACATCTCGGGCGGGCGGCCGGCAATCTTTCGGCGCACAAGAAAACTCCGCTCGCATGGAACTTCGCTCGCCCAACGTTGGGCAAACCTCGGTCACGCAGCCAGTGTCTCCGGTGGGCTTGGATTTAGGCTCGGCCCGAAGAACATCACCTCCGAGCCGATGTAGCGCTTCTGCGCCGTGTAATGCAACCCGTAGCCCAAGCCAAGGCTATGGGCGTACATAGCCCGAATCTGCGGGGCATCGTCATAGGAGACCAGCCATGGCCGCTGGAAAGCTGCGGATTGCAGCAGCTTCGAGATAGCCACGTGGTCTGCATGCGTGTAGAAGTTGCGATAAAGGCCCTGACCCTTGATGTAGAACGGCGGGTCCAGGTACACCAATGCACGTTGCGGCAGGATTTCTTCGCACCGATTTAGGAGCGCAAGCGCATCTTCTCCATAAACATGGATGTGCTTGGCATGCTTGGCCAGCAGAGTCAAACGGCCCACTAGAACTTCAGGCTTGTAGCGAACATTCAACTTGTAATCGCCATTCTGCGATTTGCCGCCGATCACGCCTCCCTTGAGGATCCCGGAGCGATTGGTCCTATTGAGGAAAAGAGTGGCAAAGCCTCGTTCTACCAGGTTGGCCTTGCTCTTTCCCAGCATTACGTCACGCCAATAGTGCCATGCCTCAATCGTGACAGGTTCGGACTCCACCATGCGGATCAGTTTTCGGGGGTGGCGCGTGGCCGACAGCCAAAAATCCCGAACTGCTGGATCTGCATCGTTAATGTGTGCATCGGTGACGATCCCGTCATACAGCAATTCCAAGGCCACACCGGCACCGCCGGCGTAGGGCTCCATGTAATGTCCCCCTGCCAACCCGTTGGCGCGCATGAGTCTAGCAATGTAGGGCGCGAAGCGCGCCTTACCACCGGGATATCGAAGCGGGGTGAAGAGCTTGTTGGAGTACATGTAAAGACTCTAGCTTGCCACGCCGAGCTTGGCCAGCCTGCGCAGGCG
>Ga0070679_100002435_pt1 | contig 16873 bp, 11 predicted proteins | sample KBSC63BmetaG_FD_65652 | JGI IMG/M metagenome (GOLD analysis project Ga0070679, IMG submission 65652) | Corn rhizosphere microbial communities from Kellogg Biological Station, Michigan, USA - KBS C6-3B metaG | ecosystem: Host-associated > Plants > Roots > Rhizosphere | place: USA: Michigan... | reverse complement strand
GCGGCATCCGTGTTGAGGAAATGCCTCCGATCGCCAACGAAGCTCCGGCGCGAGCACCGAGTCGCACGAACTGCTCCCCGGCTCGAATCAGCAGCCAAAAGTTCACGGCATGGGAAATCGGCGAACGATGTGACGCGTCGGCGGCGTGAGCCTCCGCGTTTGCGAGCTCACGCAGTCGTCCTGGGCGACGGCTACGTGCCCCGTGAATCAAGGCAGCTCGGCCCAAAACGCAGGAGCGCGCTGGCCGACGGCGCTCGTTTCAAGGCACGGGCGTCCAATCGGGGAGATTGGCGCGGACCTCCTCGGCGGTCCGCCATCGCTGCAGCGTTGATACCACGCAGCCCAAGGCGTCGGCGTGTCGCTCCGGGAGATCTGCTTCACCCGGGAGGCTCGGCGTGTACGGCAGAGTTTCAATCGGGGGCGTGAATTCGGCGATCACACCGGGTTTGTTTCCGCGCGGATCGACTCGGTACCAGCCGTGGCGCGGCAATTGAAGCGCTACCAGCCCATGCAGAAAGAACTGCCGCGCGGTCTGGTCGAGTGCGAGGCGCTGGTAACACAACGCCGCCGGTATCCCGCGTGCGCGGAGCAGGGCCGCGAGCAAATGGCTCTTCGCATAGCAGAAGCCCACCCGGTGCCGCAGTACGTCGGACGCCGTGCAGGTCACCGTGGAAATCGCGTGATCAGAACTGTGGCGCACCGTATCGCGAACCCAGGTGAAACACCGTTGGGCAACCGCCTCGTCGTCCCGCGCGCCGGCCGCGATCTCGCTCGCCGCGGCGACGATGGCCGGGTGCGTGCTGTCGATCACCGCCGTGGGTTCCAGGAATTCGTTTCGCGCCATCGCGGCGCTGACGAAAGCCAACGCATCGGGCGCACGCGAGCCAGGACGCGCGCGAGCGCTGACACCGCCGCACATTCCAGCATTGCCGGTGTGACTACGTCGCTCGACTGGCATCCGTGAAGTGGCGCGCGCCGAACCGCGGGCGGGGCGGCCGCAGCGGCTTGATTTCATGGGTGCTCGTGCGAGGGTGGCCAATGCGCGTTGCTTGTGCCCTCGGTTTCGCCCTTCTCGTGATCCCTCCCGTATTCGCCGCCCCTCGTCCCGCTTGGCCTTACCCCGCCGCTCCGCGCGGCGAAACGGTCGATGACTATCATGGTACGCGCATCGCCGATCCTTACCGGTGGCTCGAAAATCTCGATTCGCCGGAAACGCGCGCGTGGGTCGCGGCCGAAAACAAACTGACTTTCGGCTTTCTCGGAAGCTTGCCGCAGCGGTCGTATTTTCACGACCGGCTCACCACGTTATGGGATTTTCCGCGGGTGGGCATTCCCTTCAAGGAAGCCGGCCGCTATTTCTTCTCGAAGAACAGCGGGCTCGAGAACCAGGCGCGGTTTTTTGTGCAGGAGTCGCTCCGCGCGGAGCCGCGCGTGCTGATCGATCCCAACACGCTCGCGGCCGATGGCACGGTGGCGGTCACGGCCACGCCCGTTTCGCCCGACGGCAAATGGGTGGCTTACAGCACCGCCGCCGCCGGCTCCGACTGGAACGAGATCCGTGTGCGGTCGGTGGATACCGGCGCCGACGCGCCCGACCTCGTGCAATGGGTGAAGTTCGCCGAGGCGTCGTGGACGAAAGACAGCCGCGGTTTCTTTTACTCGCGTTACCCGCAGCCGCCGGCGGAGAAGGGCGACAGCAAGACGTTCAGCGCCCTCGAAAATCAACGGATTTTCTATCACCGGCTCGGGACCCCGCAATCGCATGACGTTCTTATCTTCGAGCGGCCCGACGAACCGAAATATTTTCTGAACGGCAGTGCCACGGAAAACGGGCAATACCTCGTGCTCACGACCGCGCGGGGAGCGTCGCCCGAGAATCTGCTGAGCCTCGTCGACCTCGGCGATCCGGCGCATCCCGACCTGCGCGCGAAACCGACGCCAATCGTCACCGCGTGGAATGGCGAATACGACGTCATCGGCAACCAAGGCCCGCAGATCTTTGTGCTGACCAATTTCCAGGCGCCGCGGCGACGAGTCATCGTCTTCGACGCGCGCCATCCGGGGGCCGCGACTTGGAAAACGGTCGTGCCCGAGAGCGTCGACACGATCGACACCGTCTTGTTGGTCGGAGGACGCCTGCTCGTGAAAACGATGCACGATGCGAGCAGCCGCCTGGCGATATTCACGCTCGACGGCCATCGGGTTGGAGACGTGCCGCTGCCGGGGCTCGGGTCGATCGGCGCGATCACCGGCCGCGAGGACGACACGGAGTTCTTCTATAATTTCACCTCGTTCACGACGCCCGCCACGAACTTTCGCCATGACATCGCGACGAACCGCGGCGGGATTTTTCAGGCTCCGGCGCTGCGGTTCAACCCCGCGGACTACGAGACGGAGCAGATCTTCTACACCTCGAAAGATGGCACGCGCGTTCCGATGTTCATCAGTCACCGGAAGGGGTTGAAGATTGGACCGGACACGCCGACGTGGCTCTATGGTTACGGTGGCTTCGACATTTCGCTGACGCCGACGTTTTCGGTCACCCGCCTCGTCTGGATGGAGGCGGGCGGCATCTATGCTCAGCCGAACTTACGCGGCGGCGGCGAGTACGGGAAAGCGTGGCACGACGCTGGGACGAAAGAGCGAAAACAAAACGTGTTCGACGACTTCATCGCCGCCGCCGAATGGCTTTTTGCGCATCATTACACTTCCCCCGCGAAGCTCCTGTTGAGCGGCGATTCCAATGGCGGGCTGCTCGTCGGCGCCACCGTCAACCAGCGCCCGGATCTGTGCCGCGTGGCGTGGCCCGGCGTCGGCGTCATGGACATGTTGCGCTACCAAAAATTCACGGTCGGCTTCGCGTGGGCGAGCGACTACGGAACGAGCGACGATCCGCAGGCCTTTCGTTATCTCCACGCGTACTCGCCGCTGCACAACGTGAAGCCCGGCGCCAAGTACCCCGCCATCCTGGTCACAACGGCGGATCACGACGATCGCGTGTATCCGGCCCATTCGTTCAAGTACACGGCGACGCTGCAGGCCGAGGCGGCGAACACGCCTGACTCCGGCCCCATCCTGATTCGGATCGAAACCCGTGCCGGCCATGGCGCGGGCAAGCCAACGACCAAGATCATCGACGAAGCCGCCGATAAGATGGCTTTCGCGGCGCACTTCCTCGGTTGGAAATTGCCGGACGTGGCGCAAGCGGCGGCCAAGTAAACGCCCGCGACACCACGACCGCAGCCGTGTCGCACGCCGCTCGGTCGGCGGCGCGCGGACGTGGCTCCGGCTATCCGGCTAACGTTCGGTCGACGCGAGCGGCTTCAGACGCAAAAGGATGACGTCGTGCGACGCCACCGTCGCCACCGTCGGCTTTTGCGTGCTGCCGGCTTCCCGGTTTTCCCACACGTCGTGCAGGGCGAAATCGTGGCCCTTGAAAAGCCACCCGCGAAAACGATCCCAGTTGATGGTGAGCTCGGCAGTATTCGCACTGGTGTTCAAGGCGCAGATGGCCCATTCGCCGCCGCTCAGTTCCTTGGCCCAGACTTCGATGTTGCGACCGGGTTCGGTCAGCGCGCGGAAGCCCTCCTTGCCGAGCGGGTCCTGGTCGATCGCGATCACGTCATGGTTGGTGAGGACCGCGCGCGTCGGTTCGTCCATATGGCGGACGTCGTTGCCGGCCATCAAGGGCGCGGCGAGCATGCACCAGAAGGAAAAGTGCGCGCGTGATTCGGCGGCGGTCAGTCCGGCTTTTCCGACCTCGAGCATGTCGGGGTCATTCCAGTGACCGGGTCCCGCCGCCTTCGCCAGCCCATCGGGACCGCTGCCCGGCACGAGGTCGGCTTGCAGGTCCAAGATTCTCTTCCAGCCGCTTTCCCAACCCTTGCGACCGTCGTATGAATCGTAGATGTCGCCCGTCGTGCGCCACAGGTGGCCAACGTCGGCCGCCCATTCCCACGGCTTGTTTTGACCCCATTCGCAGAGGCTGAAAACGACTGGGCGCTTCGCCGCGTACAGCGCGTCGCGCATCCGTTTGTAGGCATCGCGCGCGTCGGCCGTGCCGGTGTTGCACCAGTCGTACTTGAGGTAGTCGACGCCCCAGGATGCGAACGTGCGGGCGTCCTGAAACTCGTGGCCCCAGCTCGCGGGATAATCGGCGCAGGTCCGAGGGCCGGCGCAGCTATAGATGCCGAATTTGAATCCTTTCGCGTGCAGGTAATCGCCGAGGGCTTTCAGGCCACTGGGAAATTTTTCGGGATCGGCCACCAGCTCGCCATTGGCATCGCGTTCCTTCTTGGACCACGTGTCGTCGATGACGATGTAGACGTAACCGGCATCGCGCATGCCGTTCGCGACCATGGCATCGGCGGTTTCGCGGATCAGGCTTTCCTGAATATGCGACGCGAACGTATTCCACGTGTTCCACCCCATGGGCGGAGTCTGGGCAAGGTTCGGGAACTTTTGCGCGAGCGCGGTGGTGACGGCGCAAGCGAACAGCAGGGCAATTTTTTTCATGCGTTAGGGGAAGTCTCGCGCTGAATTGGGGAAGCGCGCGGATCGCAACCACGATCGTGACGGGTGGGCCCGGAAGGCAAGCCCGGGCGGCGTCACCGAAGTCAGCCGAGGGTGGCGCCGTGAGTACGAATCAGTTCGCGATACCAGTGAAAGGAATCCTTTGGCGTCCGCTGTTGCGTCGCGTAGTCCACGTGCACCAAGCCGAAGCGGTCTTTGTAGCCTTCCTTCCACTCGAAATTGTCGAGCACCGACCAATGAAAATAGCCGGCAACCGGAGTGCCCTCATCGACGGCGCGGCGGAGCTGGCGCAGATAACGCGTCAGGAAATCGATGCGCTGCGGGTCGTGCACCGCTCCGTCAAGATGAACGAAGTCGGTGTTGCAAAAACCGTTTTCGGTGAAGACCACGGGCAAGCGGTACCGCTCGTGCAGCATTCGGGCCGCCCAATAGATGGCCTCAGGCACGACATTTAACCAAGGCAGCGTGCCACGTGGATTGCCGATGCCCCAGCCGCCGGGCGCCAGCTCGGGACGTCCATCCGCCTGCGCGCGAATTTTGAAACCGGAATAACAATTGTAGCCGATGAGATCGAGCGGCTCCGCGATCAGCGCCATCTCCGCGTCGGTGAACGCCGGCGCGTCGGCGCCAAACGCTTCGAGTCCTTGGGCTGGATAGTGTCCGAGAAAAACCGGATCCGCCCACCACGAAAGATTCCACAGGCCGCGTTCGCGGCAGGCAAAATAGTGGCGGCGCGCGGCCTCGATGTTGGCCGGTGTCTCGGTTTCGGGGATACGCTCCCGACTCGTGTGCGAGAGCGTGATCTGCGCGCGCGTCCGGCCACCGGCGCGCAGAGCCTGGACCGCGGTGCCGTGCGCGAGCAGCAGGTGATGCGCGCCCTGCAGGCATTCGCGAAAGCTCAGTTTGAGGCCCGGCGCGAAAACACCTTCGTCATACCCGAGCCCGAGCACGCACGGCGGCTCGTTGATCGTGATCCAGTGCTTGACGCGATCGCCGAAGCGCGCCGCCACGATCTCGGCATAGCGGCCGAACCAGGATACAATCTCGCGGTTGATCCAGCCGCCGCGCTGCTGCAGCGCGTCCGGCAAGTCCCAATGATAAAGCGTCACCCAGGGCGTGATGCCGGCGGCGAGCAGGCCGTCGATTAGCCGGTCGTAGAAGTCGAGCCCGCGCTCGTTGGCGGCACCACTGCCATCCGGGATGATGCGGGGCCAGGCGAGACAAGCGGTACGCGCCCACGCCCAACTGGCGCATCAATGCGACGTCCTCGGGCCAGCGATGGTAATGATCGCAGGCGACATCGCCGGTATGATTTTCGAACACCTTGCCGGGCTCGTGCGAAAACACGTCCCAGATCGACGGCGCGCGTCCGTCCTCAGCGGCTGCGCCTTCGATCTGGTAAGCGGCCGCAGCGACGCCCCAGGTGAAATCTTTTGGGAATGGCATGGGGAGACGTTGGCGTGAAGGGATGAAAGCGTCGAAAAGCGGCGAGAGGGGCGAGCGGCGGCGCGTTGCGTTCAGTTGAACGTGATCAACAGTTGCCGCCGCGCGGCGGTTTCCGTCGGCTATCGGCGCCGCGATGCATCGCGATCACGCGCCGCTCGCGGCGAGGGCGCCGGTCTCATCGGCCGCTTGTCGCCGGACCGCCAGCTCCGCGCCCATGGCCGCGATTTTGGTTTCATTCAGCGGATACAGGCAGAGGAAAATCGCCACGGAAAGCACGCCGAACGCCGCGGGGTAGAGGCTCATTAGTTTTACCAGGCCGTTCAACGCGCTCGGCGTCTGCACCTGGTTGGCGACAAAGCCGACGCCGTTGAGCATGATCAGCGACAGACCGCCGCCCCAGCCCCAACCGAATTTTTGCGAGAAGATCGACGCGGAGAAAACGAGGCCCGTGGCGCGGCGGCCCGTCTTCCATTCGGCGTAATCGGCCGTGTCGGCGTACATCGCCCAGAGCAGCGCGCTCAGGGGGCCGCCCGTGATCGAACCGATCGCATTCAATCCGTAGATCAGCCAGAGTTGCGTCGGTTTCAACACGAAGAACGACGCGGTCGAGGCGATCGCGATGACGAACAACAGAACGAAGGCAGGCTTGTTCCCGATGCGCCGCGCCAGGAACGGAACCAGCATGGCGCCGATCAGCGAGAGCACCTGATTGCTCGTGTTGAAAATCGAAACCAGGCTTTCCCAGCTCCAGGTCTGCGTGCCGGCCAGGGCGTGGGGCAGGAATGACGGCAGTGTCACGGCTTGGGCACCGATGTAATACTTGAAGTAGTGCGTCGTCGCATTGCCCCGCAGCGCGACGAAGAAAATAAACGTGATCGTGGTCGCCAGCAGCACGAGCCAGGGACGGTTCGTCACCAGGTCACGCAGATCCTGGCCGACCGAAGATTTCTGCTCCCGGCTCGGCTGCACCCGCTCGCGCGTATTGAAAAACACGATGAGGAAGGACACGACCGCGAGCACGCCGATGATGACGAACGACAATTGCCAACCTTGCTGCAGCGTCCGGGCGTGCAGCCAGCCACCGACTTTGGACATGGGGAGCATCGTTGCTGAAATCACAATGCCGCCGGCAAAGGCGCCGACGAACTTGATGGAAGAGAGCGTGGTCCGCTCCGCCGGGTTCGGCGTGATGACCCCGAGCATGGCGGTGTACGGGATATTGATCGTCGTATAGATCAGCATCAGCCCGTTGAAGGTAATGTACGCCCAGATCAGCTTCGCGTGCTCGTGGAAACTCGGCACCGTAAACGTCAGCCAGCCCATCACCGCCATCGGCACGCAGGTCCACAGCAGATACGGGCGGAATTTGCCCCAGCGCGATCGGGTTCGGTCGGCCAGCATGCCGATGATCGGATCGAAAAACGCATCGGTCGTGCGGCTGAGTCCAATCATCGCACCGGCCGCGAGCGCCGTGATGCCGAACACGTCAGTATAAAAGTAGGCCAGGTACACGGAGATCGTCTGCCAATAGAGGCAGGACGCGAAATCGCCGAAGCCGTAGGAAAGTTTCTCACGGGCAGTGAGCAGGCGGGTGGAGGAGGTCATGGGGGCAAGAAAGGGTTGCGCCATCAGCCGTTGCCGCAGCGAGCCTCGAGGAACGCGCGACTCGCTTGCACGCGTTCGCGCGCGAGCGGGAAGCGGCCGCGCGGAGTGAACTCGCGACGGCGAGCTGCCGCGGGGCGGCCAGAGGGAACGGCGGACGACAGGCGGGGCAGAGGCATGGAACTGAATCACGGCCGCGACGGGCCGGCGGGGCGCAACGACAGTGCGGAACGCATCACCGGCGTCGATACATTTGCGAGTAAAATGCGTTGCCCGTTGAAACCTGAAATGCGCGACCCGCCGCGCAGCGCTGGTATGTGTCCGACCGCGCGAATCGTCTTCGAGGCCGCGCGCCGGCCGGCGACGGGCCGGCGGCGGGGCGGCGGCGGACGATTCCTTCGTTAATACGTGTCGGCGAGCGAGCGGCAGGTCAGCGCGCGCCGTATCGCGCGCTCACTCGCCGGTCGGTCCAAGCGCAGACGAATCGTCTTCGGTTCCTCCGGATACAAATCGAAGAAATTATCGTCAGCCGCGTAGCTGATGCCGGGCAAATCGAAGCTGAACCGGTGCTGAAAGACCGCGGACGTGAACGTCAAAGCCGCGCTGCCCGCGGCGACGGCGATGGCGGTATGCACCGGCGCTTTTCGCAGCGGCATGAACCGTGGCGCGGTGAGAAAGACCGTTTCCTCGCTGACACGCCGGTTGCCCACCTCCAGCGCGATGCGGACGTAAAGGTTTTCAACCCCATGCGCGGCGATGGCCGGGCCGAGCTCGATCACGTGTTGGCGCACGCTCTGGCCGTACCGCAGGTTGACCCGCTTTTGCCCGCTCCGGATGGCGCGGCCGTCGAGGTGCAAGATATCCCATCGCACGACGCCGCGCGTATCGACCGGCCCGTCGAACACCGTGTACACGTGCACCCGACTGACCGTGGATCGCCGATAGTTGCCGATAATCAGGGACTCCGCGCCTTCGACCTCGGCGGTGACGAGCGCGGGGGCGAAGAAGCGACGGGCGATATGGTGGAGCGCTTTCCACCGCCCGGTGAATTCGATCGAGCTCCAGGAGGCGACCGGCCAGCAGTCGTTCAATTGCCAATACAGCGTGCCCATCGTGCGCGGCATCGCGCGGCGCCAATGCTCGACGCCGGTCTGCATGCAGCGCGCCTGGTTTAGCTGCGAAAGATAGATCAGCGCATCCTGACTGCGCGGGAAGCGGTAATACTGCGAAACGTAGTCGAGGATGATCTGGTTTCCGGCGCGGTTCTTCTGGTGATTCTCCATCGGCGCACCGAACACATTGTCGTCCCCGGCCGGGCAGAAGGTCGCGTTCGTCTCCGGCGAACTGTAGCTTTGCATGCCGAATTCGGAAATGAAGCGGAAGCGCCACTTCTCGTAGTCCTTCACGGGATGTCGCGCGTGCCAGACGTCCCAATAATGCGTGTCACCGCGCTTTTCTCCGGCGGCATGCGAGTTGTCGCCATCACCGCGATATTGCGACGACGGCCAATACGGCGTCGTGCCGTCCACCGCTGCAACCACCGCCGGCAACGCCTCGTGAAAAACCGCGTCGTAGGATCGGCGGAGTTTTGGCTGGGCGAGCGCCGCCTCATTCAGTTGTTCGATCTCGTTATTGCCGCACCACAGGGCGAGGCACGCGCGGTGGCGCAGGCGGCGAACTTGGTAATCGGCCTCGGCCCGGACGCTGGCCACGAACGCCTGATCACCCGGGTAGAGGGTACAGGCGAACATGAAGTCCTGCCACACCAGCAGGCCGAGTTCGTCGCAGAGATCGTAAAAATCCTCGCTTTCGTACACGCCGCCACCCCACGCGCGGACCATGTTCATGTTCGCCGCGGCGGCGCTGCCGAGGTCGCGCGCATAGTCCGCCCGTGTCAGCCCTGCGACGAAGCTGTGCGCCGGCACCCAGTTCGCGCCCTTCGCGAAGATCGGGCGGCCATTCACCACGAACTGAAACGACTCACCCCAGCGGTCGGCATGGCGGTCGAGCGCAATTGTCCGCAAACCGAGGCGACGGCGCCAGCTCCCTCGCGCCAACCCATCTGCGCCGCTCACTTCCACGTCGAGATCGTACAACGGCTGCGCGCCGTATCCATTCGGCCACCAGCGTTGCGGTTCGCGGATCCGGATGGTTGGGCCACGGCCTTCCGCGACGACGCGGTCCGCCAGCCGCAGCCGCCAGCGGTACGTGACCGGCTCCGGGCGCAGGAGCTCCGCCACCAACGCCAGCGTCACCGTGCCATCGCGGCGGTGGGTCTGCGTGACGCGCACCGCTTCCAAGCGATTGCCGCTCCAGCTTTCGAGGCGCAGGTCCCGCCAGATTCCGGCCGTGACGAAGCGCGGACCCCAGTCCCAGCCGAACTGGCATTGCTGCTTGCGCACGACCGAGCAGCGGCCAACGGGATCGTTGAACTCCTTCGGCTGGTGGCTGCGGCGATGCGTCCGGATGTAGTCCATCGCGCTCGAGAACCGGATCGAAAGCACATTGCCTTCGCGCTTCAGCAGCCGTGTGACGTCCCAGCGGTGCTGCGCGAACATGTTTTCGGCGCGGCCCAGTTCCCGTCCGTTCAAGCGGATGGTCGCGATCGTATCCAAGCCGTCTGCCACCAAGTCGACGCGCGCGCCGCCGCGGTGCTCGGCGGTGGCCGCGAAGGTGGTGCGGTATTCCCAGTCGCGTTCTTCGATCCACTGCAATCCCGCCTCGTTCGTGCCCCAGAAAGGGTCTGGGATCAGGCCGTGGCGCAAAAGATCGCGGTGTACGCAGCCGGGGACAACGGCGTCGCGCCACGGGCTGCGTTTGGTTGCGTCGCGGAATTGCCACGCATGGCTGGCGAGGGAAACCGAATGCATCGAGAGCCGAAGAGGGAAGGGGAACGGGCGCACAGCGCAATCGCGGATGCGGCAACGAGCAAGGTCATCCCGGTTAAAGCGAACCGCAGCGGCACGCGCCGTCGGGCGCGTCGGCGGATCGGCCCCGGCCCGGGGAGCGGGTTCGTCGCGTCCGTTGGCTCCCGGCAGCGGCGTCGACGCTTGGCGCGGGCGCACGGGACCTGATGGAGACGCGTGCAATCCAATGACGTTGTCGGGTCGGAGGGCGAACGTCCTCGGTGAGCGCGGCTCGGCGAGGCGCCTCGTCCTACGTCAGCCCAATACACCAGCCTCTATAATTGTGCCGCCGGCGCCGATCCCGTCATGCGCAAGTGCCGCGGCGCCGGCCACGCGCGTCATGAGACGGAACTTACGCGATTCGACGGAGACTTTATCGCTCGCGCGACGTCCAAACCCGTTCTTCGATGGGCCGCGGCGTCTCCAACACCCTTCTGTTGATCATCATGCCCGAGCGAACTTCCGTGCTGCGCCGATCCTTGGCCGTGATGACGGCGTGCCTCGGCGTCCTCGTGGCGGCGCGGTCTGTACGAGCCGACGCGCCCGCGGTTGAGGCCGCGGCGACCAGGCGGCCTGCCTCACTCACGCTGTACGCGCTGACCCAACCGTATGACGGCACCCGCAAATCGATCGGCGTGGCGACCGCGCCAGCCGGTCTGCCCGTCACCGTGACCTATAATGGCGATACGGCGTTGCCCGTGCTGCCCGGCCGTTATGATGTCGTCGCAGCGGTCGCCGACGGACGCTACCGCGGTATGGTGTCGGCTTCACTGACGATCACGGTCACGGCGTTCGTCCGGCACGCCCCGCAATGCGACGGCGAGATCAACGGTTCGTTGGAACTGGCCACTCCGGAATCGGTGACGCTCACCGATTCGGTAGCAATTTCGGGCGATCTGCTGGTCCCCGGCTCACCGAGCTTGCTGCTCGCCGGGCTGCCGATGATTGCCGATTCCCGCGATGAAACCGGTTCGCCGGAACCGCGCGATTATTCGATCAGCCTGAACGGGTCGTCGGTTCTCCGCTGCCTGGTTCGTCGCGTGCAACCGCCCATGATGCCCTCGCTTGCCGCGCCCGATTTACCGGCAACCGCGAGAGATGTCGTCGTTAATTCGTTCACGGCCACCGCTTCGGCCAACGCCGCGGATCGGTCAACGGTGGCTGCGCCGGTGGCGCCGCATCTCGATGGCGGCACTTATCGCGATGTCAGCGTGCAGGCCGGGGCGGAGCTCATTCTCGGACACGCGGGGGCGACGGCGCCCGACGTGTATGCGCTCCGCTCGCTCGCACTGCATGAAGGCGCCAGCCTGCAGTTGGCGGGGCCCGTCGTGCTCGTGGTATCCGATGGCGTGGACATCAAAGGCGACTGCAACGACCCCGCGCATGCGCGCTGGCTCACGCTCGCCATCGCGAAAGGCGATCTCGATTTGGGTCCGGGCGCGACCCTGAGCGGGCTGGTGCTTGCGCCCGCCGGCTGCGTTGCGATCGCGAACGACGCGGTGCTGGTCGGCGAAATCACCTCGGACACGCTTTTGATCGATCGCACCGGGTTGTTGGCCGAATCGGCGCCCTAACCGATGAGGTGTTTGGTGATTGCGGCGCACCGGCCGGCGGCGTGACATCACCGGCCTTATGTCGGACCGCGCGATTGACCGGGCTTCTGCTGCGCCGCCATCCAAACATGTTGCGACCGAGCACAAGGTGCATGTCGGGTTTGCCGTCGCGCTCCTCTGCATGGCAGCGATCGCCATCATCGCGCACCGCACGGTCGGGCAGTTGCGCGAGGACACCGGTTGGATCGAGCACACCCACCAGGTGCTCGAGCAGATCGAGGTCCTCGACTCGGCGGTGACGGAGTCACAAAACCAGTTGCGCGGCTTTGCCCTCACCGGCGAGCCGGCGCACCTGGCGGAGTTCGCGCCCTTGACGGCAGCGATCAAGTCCTCGGTCGAAACCCTGCGCCGGCTCACTGGCGACAATCCGGAGCAGCGGCAGCGGCTGGCCGGCGAAACCACCATTCTCGATGCCTTTCTGGGGTTCGCGCAGCAGGTGATCGATGCTCGCCGGCTCCATGGCTTCGACGCGGCGCGGGCGCTGATCCTGTCGAAACAGGGCGACAGCTTTCGTCATGCTTCCAGCGATACGCTGCGCATCATGCGGGGCACGGAATACCGGCTGCTCACGACCCGGCAGCAACGCCTGCACCGGAGTGCGACGGAGACGGATGCCGTGATTATCGGCGGAAGCTTGTTTGCCGTGTTCTTCGTGGCCGTCGCGGTGATCGCGATCCAACGCGATTTGGTCGGCCGCCGCCGCGCCGAGGAGGCGCTGCGGCGCAGCGAGGAGGAACTGGACCGCTTCTTCACGCTCTCCCTCGATTTCCTGACGATCGCCGGCGCAGACGGCTACTTCAAGCGCGTGAGCGGCGGCGTCACGGACATCCTGGGTTGGACGCCCGCCGAGTTTATCGCGCAGCCGTACCTGGACTTGGTCCACCCGGAGGATCGCGCGGCGACCGAGGTCGAGGCGCGGCGCCAAATCGAAGGTGGCGAGAAAGTGATGCGGTTCGAAAACCGGTACCGCCACAAGGACGGATCCTGGCGCGTGCTCTCGTGGCGATCGGTGCCCGCGGGCGACGGTCTGATGTATGGCGCGGCGCGGGACGTGACCGAGTGGAAACGCGTCGACGACGAGATCCGCCGCCTCAATCGCGGGCTGCGCGAGCATGCCGAGCAACTCGAGCTCTCGAACAAGGAACTCGAGGCATTTTCGTATTCGGTTTCCCATGACCTCCGCGCGCCGCTCCGTCACATCGAAGGCTATCTGGAAATGCTGCAGCATGAACTCGGCCCCGGCCTCTCCGGCGACGCCGCCCGATTCGTGACCACCATCTCGGCCTCCGCGCGCAAGATGAACGCGCTGATCGATGAGCTGCTTTCGTTTTCCAAGATGGGACGCCAGGCGATGCTGAGCGAGGACCTCGAGCTCGGCCCGATCGTCGCGGATGTGCGGCGCGAGTTGGAACTCGTGACGCGCGACCGGAACATCGTTTGGAAAATCGGCGTTCTCCCACGGGTGAAGGGCGACCGCGCGATGGTGCGCCAGGTGCTCGCTAACCTCCTCGGCAATGCCGTCAAGTACACCCGGCCGCGCCATCCCGCGGAAATTTCGATCGCCGCCGCCGGCGAGGAGAACGACCGCGCCATCATCGTGGTGCGGGACAACGGCGTCGGGTTCGACATGAAGTATGCCGAGAAGCTGTTTGGCGTCTTCCAGCGCTTGCATCGCGAAAAGGACTTCGAAGGCACCGGCATCGGCCTTGCGAACGTGCAGCGCATCATCGCGCGGCATCGCGGCCGCGTCTGGGCCGAAGCGAAGCTCGACGCCGGGGCGGCTTTCTATTTCACGCTCGAGAAGAGCGAGTAGTGTCGCGCGGTGAGGCCGGGCCGGCCGTCCATCGGCGCAGCTTCCGCCCTGCGCCGGCACCCGGCCAGCGCAAGGGTCGCGCTCCGCCGGGTCGCCGAGTCCTTACCGCGGCAAGAACGCGGTCGTCATGGCCTGATCGACGCTCACCTTGCCCCGCTTGAGAATGCCGAGGTCCTCGAGTTGTTGGATCTGCGTCGCATAGCGCTTCGGATCGAGCCGGCCGATGTTCGCCGGGCCCGCGCCCGCATCGCGACCCGTCACGAGTTTCCCTTCAATGATCATCCGGCGCGAGAAGGCCATGAATTCGTCGGTGTTGTTCGGATTGGCTTTCTTCAGCGCGCGATTTGCCGGCGTGGGATCGCCCTCGAGGTAATCCTGCCAGCCGCGGATGTACGCACGGACGAACGCGCGCAGCTCCGCCGGGTGCTCGCGCGCGAACCGGCGGCCGGTCACCAGCACCGCATAGGCGCGGAAACCGGCATCCCACGTCGACAGAAAGCGCGGCATTTTTCCGCCGGCATGCGTGATGTGGTAGGGCTCGGCAATGTAATACCCCTGTTGCAGCGCTTCCTTGTCGCCGAGGAATGCGGCGACTGAAAAATTCTGCGGCACGAGATTGAAAGCAATGTGGTATTTCGCGCGGAGGAATTTCAAAAACGCCCACTCGGGCCGCGCAATGATCGTCTTGCCGTCCAGATCGGCGAAGGTGTGCACGGAGCTGTCGGCGTTGACCAGAATCCCCGACGGGTCGTCCTGAAACACGGCCGCAAACTGGACCACGGGGAGCCCTTGCGCCTGCTGCAGCAGCGTGTTCGTGCTGTCGGCCTGCCCGATGTCGGCTTTGCCGGTCGCGACACTCGGCATCACAAAGGCATTCGGTCCGCCCGGCCGCAGTTCCACGTCGAGCCCTTCCTCGCGAAAGAAGCCGCGCGCGAGCGCCTGATACAAACCCCCGTGCTCCGGCTCCGGCACCCAATCCAGTTGCACTGAAATTTTCGTCAGCGGCTTTTCCGCGAGCACCAGGGGTGAACCGCTGAGGAACAGGGCGAAGCCGAGCAAGGCAAAGCGAGTGACCATGCGGCAAGGTAGCGGCGCCCAACCCGCGGCGGCAATGCTGCGTTGCAGTCAGCGCTCCGCCGGCTCGTAGGCGTCGTGCCAGCGGTGCAGCATCGCCCAGCTCAGGACCGCCACGACTCCGGAAAAAAGAAAGCCGAGCACACAGGTCACCGCCGCCGTCGCGAAAAGCGCGGGGTACTGCGCCTGGCTCGAATAGATCACCGCTTGGAAACCGAGTCCGCCTCCGTCGCCGGCGGACGAGCCGGCGGTGTAATCGCCGACGAGCGCGCCAATCGGCGCGAGCACGGCCGCGATCCTCAGTCCGGCAAAAAAGTACGGCAGCGCCGCGGGGATGCGCACGTACCGGAGTTGCTGGGCGCGCGTCGCCCGCCACATCCGGAAGAGTTCGACGAGATTTCGGTCCGCCGAGATCAGGCCTTGGGTTGTGTTGACGACGAGCGGGAAGAAACAGACCAGCACGGTGATGATCGTCACGCTCTTCAGCCCGGGCCCGACCCAAAGCACGAGGATCGGCGCGATCACGATGACGGGCATCATTTGGAGGATCATCAGGTACGGATACAGGCTCGCCCGCAGCAGCGACGAACCGGCCATGGCGAGGGCCAGCAGCGCGCTCAGCACGGCCGCGATGGCAAAGCCCAACGACGCGCCTTCCGTGGTATTGAGCGTCGCGCGCGCGAGGATCGGCCACTCGTCGCGCATCGCTTCGAACATCGCGCCGGGCGTCGGCAGCAGGAACCGGCGGTCGTCGGCGAGGCCATGGTGCACCGCGTACCACAGCACGATCATCGCCGCGCCGCCGAGCAGCGGCCACACGAGATTTTTCGCGGCGCGTCTCATGCCGGCACCAGGTTGATGGCGCGCAGGGCCTGTCCGACGTCCCGCACCAAGCGTTGGAACGGCTCGGACAACCGGGTGTCCGCCGTGCGCGGATACGGGAGCGGCACGGCGATGTCGGCGTGAATCCGGCCGGGTTGCGCCGCCAGGACGATCACGCGATTGGCGAGGAAAACGGCTTCATTGACCGAGTGCGTCACGAAAAAGGCGGTCCAAGCCGATGCGGCCCGGAGCGCCAGGAGTTCCTCGTTCAAGTGTTCGCGCGTCATTTCGTCGAGGGCGGCAAACGGCTCGTCGAGCAGCAGCAGCCGCGGATTGAGCGCCAGCGTGCGCGCGAGCGAGACCCGCATTTTTTGGCCGCCGGAGAGGGCCCGTGGATAAGCGTTCGCCTTCTCGGTGAGCCGCATCTGCTCCAGCACCCGGGCCCGCCGCTGCCGGCGTTCAGGTGCGGTTACGCCGCGCAGCTTGAGCGGCAATTCGATGTTCGCCGCCACGGTCGCCCAGGGCAGCAAGGTGGGGTCTTGGAAAACAAACCCCAGCCCACTGCTGCCCGCGTCCGCCGCCGGGTCGTCGACGCGCACCGTCCCGGTCGTCGGCGCGATCAAGCCGGCGATCAGCCGGAGCAACGTCGATTTCCCGCAACCACTCGGACCGATCAAGGCCACGAAGTCATCTCGCCCCGCAGCGAGGGAAATTGGTTCGAGCACCGGAGGGCCGGAGCCAAATCGCTTGGTGACGTCGCGTAATTCCACGACGGGGAATGCCATGCTTGCGACCGTGAACAGGGCCGAAGCGGCTGACAAGCGCGGCGCGACTCGAAGCGCAGGACCGGAGTCGTCAGCCGCATCAGGTCGGAAGACTGCCAGCTTGGCCGGTCCCGGCTCTAATGCATTCGCTGGAGTGCCGCCGCGGCGAGGCGATTGCCGGGATCGAGCTTCAGCGATTCCTGGAAGGCGTGCTTCGCTGCCGCGGGCGCGCCGAGTTTGAGCTCAATATCCCCGATCCGGTACCACACGTGCGTGTGGCGCGGTGCGGCGGGGCTCGGC
>Ga0070679_100002433_pt1 | contig 16875 bp, 10 predicted proteins | sample KBSC63BmetaG_FD_65652 | JGI IMG/M metagenome (GOLD analysis project Ga0070679, IMG submission 65652) | Corn rhizosphere microbial communities from Kellogg Biological Station, Michigan, USA - KBS C6-3B metaG | ecosystem: Host-associated > Plants > Roots > Rhizosphere | place: USA: Michigan... | reverse complement strand
GAAGATGGGCGCCTTCTGGGCGGTCGCACAGGGCTCGGGCGAGCCACCGGCGCTGATCGTGATGACCTATGAACCGGATGTGAAACAGGACAAACAGAACGGCGCGAACGGCAAGGATGCTCCGGTGCTGGGGCTGGTCGGCAAAGGTATCACCTTCGATACAGGCGGAATCTCGATCAAGCCGGCAGAGGGCATGGAGAAGATGAAGTACGACATGGCCGGAGCTGGAGCCATGATCGGTGCAATGCGCGCCATCGCCCAGTTGAAGCCGAACGTCAAGGTGATCGGCGTGGTGTGCTCGGCGGAGAACATGCCGGATGGAAAGGCGTTCAAGCCTGGAGATGTCGTCACGGCCATGTCGGGCAAGACTATTGAGGTGATCAATACCGATGCCGAAGGCCGCCTGGTGTTGGCCGATGGGCTGCACTATGCCAAGACCCTGGGCTGCACACACCTCATCAACGCGGCGACGTTGACGGGAGCCTGCGTGGTCGCACTGGGTATGGTGAATGCCGGGCTGTTTTCCAACGATGACGCAACCTGCGAAAAGTTCGAGATGGCGATGAAGATCACCGGCGAGAAGTTCTGGCGGCTTCCCTGCACCGACGATTATCGCGAGTTGATCAAGAGCCAGATTGCGGACATCAGGAATACCGGCGGAAGCCGCTGGGGAGGAGCAACGACGGCGGCGATGTTCCTCAAGGAGTTTGCCTGCGATACGCCGTGGGTACATCTGGACATCGCCGGATGCGCCTGGAACGACGAGGTCAAGCCGTGGATCGCCAAAGGTCCGAGCGGAATCGCCGTACGGTCGATCGTGGAGTGGGTGCGAAGCTACTCGGCCTGAACGACGCGCTCGCTGCTTTATGCGGATCGCGTTACATGACCGGCGGGGCTTGAATGCCGAGGTAGCCGAGAGCGCGAATCATCTCACGCTGGGCGACTGCGGCAGTCGCCAGCAGGAGCGCTTTGCGCGTGGGATCAGTCTCGTTGAGAACGTGGTGGCGATGGTAGAAATTGTTGAACTGCTGCGCCAGTTGGAAGGCATATCGCGCCAGATAGGCGGGCTCCGCCGTTGCGATGCACTGCTCGATCATCAAAGTCAGTTTGGAGGAGAGCAGCCACGTCTCCCAAAGGCTGGTTCCCTCTTCGGTATCGAGGATGCCTGAAAGCTCTAGGCCTGCCACGGCGGCCAGCGAAGCTTCGGCCGTGGTTCCGGCCTTGCGGAAGATGTTGGCAGCGCGTACGACAGCGTATTGAACATAGGGGCCGGTCTCGCCTTCGAAGCTGAGTGCGTCCTTGAAGTCAAAGGCTATGACGGTATTTCGCGTAAAGCGAAGCATGAAGTAGCGCAGCGCGCCGACACCAATCTGCGTGGCAATGCCGCTTCGCTCGGCGAGGCTGAGATCGGGATGGCGCGTGTCGACTTCAGCCTGAGCGGCAGCGATAAGCTGGTCGAGCAGATCGTCCGCTTTGACGCCGAAGCCCTTGCGTCCGCTGACTTCAATGTAGGATTTGGCGCGGTCCTCGTCGCTGATGGTATAGCCGAGCTCGATAGCGCAGCGCGGCGTGAGCGCCACCATCTCGTAGCTGAAATGGGTGTAACGGTCGGCGGCCTCGGTGAAGCCCATGCCGCGTAGCGCCTGAATGACGTTGTTCTGGGGATCGTTCTGGCGCGAGTCGATGACGTTGTAGATGGCATCGGCTTTGCCGAAGACCGGGTGGCCGGGATCGCTCTTGCCCGCGGTGGAGATCCAGCAGGTGTGCCTTGTGTACTCGTGGAACTTCGTGTAGCCGAAGTCCTTGCCGGGGAGCAGGCCGAACTTCCAGAGATGATATGCGATATCTTTGCCGACGTAGGTGACGGTGCCGTTGGAGCGGACGATGACCTTGGCGTCTTCGTCCGTGGCATCGGCAGCGGCTTCGGAAGTGGAGCGGCGCATGACCAGGCAACCCTTGTTCTTGCCCTCGGTCTCCTCGTAGAGCACGCCTTTGGCGATCATCAACTCGCGGGCGGCGTCCCAGAAGTGGAGATGCAAAATCTCGCTCTCGCGGGGGAGGAAGTCGTATTCGATGCCGAGCCGCTCCATGGTTTCGAGATGGCGATGGAGGACGGCGGTGGAGATGAGGTCGGCAATCTCCGCCGTTTTGTTGCCTCCGACTTCGAGTGCGTGGAGCGTGTCGAGGCGGAGTTGCTTGCGAGCCGCAAGTTGTGCGGGGTCGGCGGTGTACCACTGCGAGACACGAGCGTAGAGATCCCAGCAGTAGAAGTCGATGCGCCGGTTGTCTCTGCTTAGATCGGCGAGCAGTTCACGCGTACTGGCGAGGGTCTTGCCTTCGAGGTGGACGAGGCCGACGACGACATCGGCCACCTGGACGCCGGTGTTGTCGATATAGTTTTGAACGCCGACCTCGTAGCCGCGCTTGTAGCTGTCGGGGCGAAGCAGCCGTTGGAAGGTGTCGCCGAGGATGGCGTTGCGCAGGTGGCCGATGTGAGCAGCCTTGTTGGGATTGATGCTGGTGTGCTCGACCAGCCGGAAGCCGGGTCCGCCGATATCGGTGTGCTGATCTTCGGCAATACGGCGAACAGCGGCAGTGCGGTCGAGACGAACGTTGAGATAGCCGGCGCCGGCGACTTCAACGCCGGCGATGCCATCAAGCTCGGGCAGAATTGCAGTCAGTTCCACGGCCAGTTCAGTCGCGATAGCCCGGGGCGCCTTGCGAAGCCGCTTGGCCAACTCGAACGCCACGGGGAGAGCGACCTCGCCGAGCGCGATGTTCGGCGGCTGCTCGATCGCAAGGGTCGCGATCGTGATGTCATATTTGGCGAGAAGAATGGCCTGAATGCGAGCCAGAAGAGACTGCTGGATTGTGCGATACATGCTTCGATTTCACCGCTTTAGAGTTTGTGGGCTGAATTGAGTTTACTCGAAGGCTGTCATGGCAATTCCACCGGCAGCGTCTCAATCTCTTCAAGAAGCGGCCTGTGGTTATGGGATTTGATGCGGTGCATGAAGAAAAAAACGGCTCCGACGCTGGTAACCGAGATGAGCAGCCACGCATGCACGGCGAGGCTGAACAGCGCCGCCTGCGGCTCCGGCGCGCCGTGGCTGACCAGAGAGGTTTTTACTGCCCATTCGAAGGTACCGATGCCGCCGGGAGAGCTGGGAATCAGGTAGGAGAGGTTGCCGACGGAGACAGCCTGCCAGCAGCCGGAACGTCCGGCGACGAGCCCGATAAGATTGGCGGCCGAGACGAAGATCATGCCTTCGCAGGCCCAGATGACGGCAGACATCAACAACAGCAGCAATGAACCAACGATGCCGATCTGGCCAATACAGTCGAGAGCCAGGTTGATCCAGTGTTCGAGCTTTTTGAGGAAGGGATGCTGCGGAAGCCGCGCGAAGAGCCGCCGAAGCAGCGGCCCCAGGGTGCGGGCTCCGAACAGGAGAGCGAGCAGGCCGAGAGATGAGACGGCAAGCATCATTTTGGCAAGAAGCCGAGAGTGCGGATTGACATCCGGTCCCATAAAGACGACGAAGAGCAACACCAGCACAAAAATGTCGAGCAGTTTCTCGAAGATAACGGTGCTGAGGATGACAGAAGGAGAGGCTTTCAGGTCCGGAGCGTAGGTGAAGATGCGCATCACATCGCCGATGCGAAAAGGAAGAATGTTGTTGGCGGCAATCGAGGTGATGAGGACACGGGCGCAGACGGTGAAGGAAGCGCCGGTAGGGTGCATCATGCGAGTCCAGCGGACGCAGCGCAGGCCATAACCTGCAAAGGTAAATGCCAGGATGCCTAGGATCCATGCAGGATGTACGATCCGCAGCGCGAGAATATGCGAGAGGGAGATTCCCTTGAAGGTGTACCAAAGAAAGAACGCGCTGATAAGAAGGCCGGGGACGGTCTTCAAAAGATTGCGCGCGCCCGATACTGAGGATGCGCTCATGCGAAAAGATGGCCCGGGTTAGGTGCGGAAAAAGCAACAACGGTCAGGGGCATAGATCGTTCTATTGTATCGTCGTGGACGAACTCCGCCGCTCAAAAAGATATAGACTCTTCCTCCACTATTTTCCATGCATTGCTATGCGCATATCATCTCTTTGAGAGAAGATGATCTACAGTGTGTTCGCCGCTCGTTGAGACTTTCGGCATCTGATCTGAATGAGGAGCAACGGTTAATTGGCAGCAACAGTAACATTGCCGCTCTCATCGCAGCCGAAAGCAAGCGACAGCACGACGCTGGATCTGGGCTTCGCCTGCAAACTGGTCACGGCTCTGACTTTGCTTGCGCTGGCGGTGCATGGATACCATCCCTATGCCGAAGACGGCGGCCTCTACATGGCGGAGATCAAGCGGCAGCTTGATCCGTCTCTGTATCCACATGGGGCTGAGTTCGTTACCGGACACCTGCGGTTCTCACTCTTCGGGAGTCTGACGGTGGGGTTGGTGCATAGGTCGCACATGACGCTGGGCACCGTATTGTTACTGCTGCACGTCGTGAGTTTCTGGACAACACTGCTGGCTGCGTGGCTGCTGTCGGCGCAATGCTATACAGCGCGGAAAGCCCGAATTGGCGCGGTGACGCTGCTCGCGACGTGGATCACGTTGCCCATCGCAGGAACCTCGCTGATGCTGATGGACCCCTATGTAACGGCTCGAAGCGTCTCGACGCCCTGCGTGCTGCTGGCCTTGGCATGCACGCTCGAACTTCTGCTTCCGGCCGCCGGCGGACTCGCAAAACGATGGGGGATCTTCGTGTCGTTCTGTGCGGCGCTGCTACTGGCGGCAGTCATGCATCCCCTGATGGCTGCATACGGACTCGGCTGCGTGCTGGTGCTGGCCTGCATCCTCTCTTCCCTGGGGCGGGTACAGATATGGGGAACGGCGGGACTGGGCATGGCAGCGCTGGGAGTAGCGGGAGCAATTCAGGCGATGGCACCGCCTGAGAGCGCAGCCTATGCCCATGCGGCGATGACTCGATCCTATTGGTTTCCTGGAAGCTGGCACTGGTACGAGCAATTTGGGCTGATCGCTCCGATGATCCTTCTCGCGATCGTTGGATTCGGAAGGCGTCGCGAAGGCGATGCCGCAAGAGTTGCGCTGGCGCGCATGGCCGTGGTCTGCGGTGGCGTGGCCGTGGCCGTGGCGCTGCTGTTTGCGCGGCCCAGCCTGGCGACTCACGCGATTGCGCGATTGCAGCCGCTGCGCATCTTTCAGATCGTGTATGTGGTGATGATTCTGCTTGTCGGAGCGGCGCTGGCGGAGCGGCTGCTTCAACGGTGTTTTCTGCGCTGGGTGACGACGTTCGGACTGTTCGCGCTCACTATGCTATTTGCGGAGCGACAAACTTTCCCCTCGTCAGCGCATCTTGAGTTGCCCTGGCGGACGCCGCAAAATCAGTGGAAACAGGCATTTGTGTGGATCAGCCAAAATACGCCGAAGGATGCCCTGTTTGCGCTCGACGCACACTACATCACCAGTCCCGGCGAAGATGCGCAATCGTTCCGGGCAATCGCCGAGAGGAGCGTGCTGCCGGACTACTCCAAAGACGGCGGTGAAGCCTCCATAACACCGGGGCTGACCTCCGCATGGATGGTGGGAGTCACGGCGCAGATGCGATTGAGCGACGAGTCCGACGCGCAGCGAGTTGCCACCTTGCGGCCCATGGGAGTGACGTGGATCGTGTTGAAACGAAGCGCCCATACTGCTTTTGAATGCGACTATGCAAATAACAGGGTGAAAGTCTGCCGCCTGCCCGACTCCCTCCAAGCAAAACAAAATCGTTAGAATGCCATTGCCCGGTTTGCCCGACGTTGCGAGGAGTTGGGGCCACGCAAAACAAGCATTCGGATGTGCTAACTTTATAGAGTGAGAGAGCGTAGCTCAGTTGGTAGAGCATCGCCCTTTTAAGGCGTTGGTCCTGGGTTCGAGCCCCAGCGCTCTCACCAATTCTCCTCAATCAAATAGCAATGGCTAAAGGACTGGCGAGTCTTTCGCCCGGCAGCCAGGAGCTTCACAGCTTCTGTAAAATCAACTTTTGCTCGGCAGCAACTTAGGAGGAAGACATCACCGCCAAGCCGGTTCTGCGCCACATCGCTAATCTTTGGACACTTCAGCAGCATCCCTCGCGCGAAGACGAATGGACTCTGGATCAGAAGCTGCAGGCTATCAAGGAAGCGGCCTTCGATGGAGTCTGCTGGGCAAGCAGCCGGGAGTTGTACGAAGGCATGGGCCGTTTCGGTCTGATCTTTGTAGGCGGCATGGCGCCCAGCCGCCAATCGGAGTTCTCTTCCCTGCTCCAGAGCCTCAAAAAAGCCGGAGCGCATCATGTCAACGTGCAGTTGGCTGGCGATGAGGTTCTAACGCCCGAGGCACTTTCCCTGACGCTCTCCCTCATGGACGAAGGCAAGCGTCTGGGGCTGGAACCGGCCATCGAATCGCACCGCGGCACCTGCACGGAGACCCCGGAAAAGACCTACGCTCTGGCCGATGCATACCAGGCGGTGACTGGGCAGCTACTCCCGATCTCCTGGGACTTCTCACATTTTGCTGTGGTCAAACACCTCGTTCCCGAAAACTTCTCTGCGAGGCTCCTCATCCGGCCCGACCTGATCCAACGGGCGCAGCAGTTTCATCTCCGTCCATTCAACGGCCACCATGCTCAAATTCCCATCACCGATGGCAGAGGCAATCTGACTCGGGAGATGGAGGAGTGGCTTCCCTTCGCCGAAGCTGTGCTCAAGTGCTGGCTGGAGAAGAATGGCGATTCCGGACGCGAGATCTTTGTCTGTCCCGAACTCGGCCCGGTGAATGGCGGTTATGCCCTGTCGACTTTCCCGAATAGTTGGGACGACACCAGGCGGCTTCGCAGCGAGATTGACACGCTCTGGAAGCGGCTCGTCGCATAGGTCAATCGCATTCTTGCCAACTACGCTCTGCCGCCTCGACTATATCTTCCCGGCGAACACCCCATCACGCGGCTGAAGATCCGGTGGAACTGCGGGTAACTGCCGAAACCCGCTTCGAGTGCCGCATCCAGCATCGTTCGACGCTGGCCGGTTCCGTAGATTTCGAGGAATCGGTCGATCCGCTGGCGGTTGCGAAAGTCCACCATCGCGAGGCCGGTCTGCTCTTTGAAGAGGCGGCTCAGGCGAGCGGGGCTCAGACCGGCCCGTTGCGCCAGATCATTCAGGCACAGAGTCGTTCCGTCCTCATGGATGAGGCGTGCCGCTTTTTCGACCGCCGGATGGACGTCATGCACGGGAACATCCGCCGCGCCCTCAAAGCATTGCCACGCGCTCAGTAGCGAATAGCCCAGGCCGGAGTTGAGCAGAGCAGGACGGCTCTCCGCCAGGGAAAGCTCGTCGAACAATTGCTCCAGCCGTGTACTCTCGTGTCTCGCAAGCCGTCGGCAACAATCTCCGGAATGGTCAGTCTTCAGCAGCACCCGAGAGTCCGGATCGATCGCGGTGCGCTTGATCAGCCTGCGCTTGAAGACGGCAATCCACATCTCGAAATCGCCGGTCTGTTCGATCAGGACATGTTCCTGCACTGGGAAGAGCCAAAGCAGATCGCCTCGGCGAATCTGGTACCTGCGATTGGCGAGCAGGTAGGTGCCTGAACCTCGAGTAACCAGGTTCAATTCCAGTTCGGCGTGGTGGTGCCTCTTATTCCTGCGCTCCGGATTGTGGTACCGCCAAACCTTTCCATCGAGTTCGGCGGGGAGATGAAGATGTTCACGCATGGCGACAAGAAACGATAACAAGTTGCATGAAAAATGAGAAGCGCAAGCACGCACTCCATCGGTACAGTTTCGCGTATGGTCAACATTACCGAACAACAGCGCGAACTCTACCGTAGCGAAGGTTACATGATTCTTCCCGGCGTCATCCCGGCCAATATGCTGAACATGCTGCGCGAGGAATGCTCCTATTATCTCGGCTATTACGATTCGCTGATGGATTCGAAGGGTGTACAGACCGAAAATCTGAGCCATCGGGGCAAGCGCTACTTCATCAACAATCGCTACCGGTTGAGCAATCGCCTGTGGCAGTTCATCTTCAGCGACCTGATGGCGCAGGTGGCAAACGCAACCGTTGGGCCGGATGCGTATCTCTTTCACGAGCAGTGGGTGGTGAAGGGTGCCGAGCAGGGGATGAAGTTCTCCTGGCATCAGGACAGCGGCTATGTAAAGTGGTATGACCCAACGACCAACCATCAGCCCTACGTGACCTGCTGGTGCACGCTCGACGACGTAAGCGAAGAAAACGGCACGGTCTATCTGTTACCGCATTCGCGCGGAGGCACGCGTGGCCGCATCATCGACCACACCAAGGAAGAGGGCAGCAACGATCTGATTGGCTACACCGGCAGCGACCCGGGCGATGCCGTGATCGTGCCCGCAGGCAGCATCGTTGCCTTCGACAGCTTTGTCTTCCACCGTAGCGGACCGAATAAGACGGATCACATGCGGCGCGTCTATCTCCCTCAGTACAGCGCGGCGTCGATCACGCGGCCAGATGGCAAGCCCTGGGCGATGGCCACCCCATTTCTCAAAGACGGCAGAAATATCTACGATCACTCCAGCGACACAGCCGAGAGCTTCGGTCCCTTCCCTGATAAAAAGAAGGACGCAGCCTGAATCGGATTCGCAAGACGCTGGAGGACTATGTGAGTGTCGAAGATGCCAGCGGGTTGACGGTCGCCGCTCCGAGAATGGATCGGAGTCCGGCTCCTCCAGCCTCGCCTTCCCCTCCTGACGGGCACTCTCTCTTTGTCCGGCGCGTAAGCTATGCGTCGACCGAGGTGGCCGGCCAGCTCATCTTCTGCGTGATCTCGTTTTACCTTTTGAAGTTCTATACCGATGTCTACGGCATCTCTGCAATTGCTGCCGGCTCCATCCTGCTGCTGGCCCGATGCGTAGACGCAATCGACGCGCCGGTCTGGGGCATCGTCTTCGATAAAACGCACAGCCGCTGGGGCAAGAGTCGTCCCTGGTTCCTCTGGCTCTGCGTGCCCTTTGCCGCTTTTGGCGTTATGACGTTTATGACGCCCAGCCTCGGCCCCACCGCCAAGATTGTCTATGCCGCCAGCACCTACATTATCTGCAGCATCCTTTATACCGGCATCAACACGCCGATCACGTCGATCCTATCGGCGCTGACGCCGGACTCGCACGAACGCGTGACCCTGACCACCTACCGAATGTTCGGCTCGAAGCTCGGTGTGCTTATCGTGAATCTGACGCTGCTCAAGCTGGTCGAACTGCTGGGGCGCGGCAACGATCGCAAGGGCTTCATGCTGGTCATGCCCATCTATGCCATCGGAACAGTGCTGCTCTATCTGTTCGCTTTCCGCAATCTGAAAGAGGTTGTTCAGGAAGATAAGGAGCGGCTCTCCATCAAGGAGAGTTGGAGCGCCCTGAAAGGAAACGCCCCCTGGCTGATCATCTTTGCGAGCAGCCTCTTCTTCTGGATCGCTTTTATCGCTCGCATCTCCACGGCTCCCTACTTCTTTGAATACGTCCTGCATCGCAAGGACCTTATCTCCATCGCGAACAGCCTCGACTTTATCTCGCTGGGGACGATCACGTTTTTGCCGCTCTTCTGCCACTGGACCTCCAAGCGAAATGTCTGGGGTTTGGCTCTCCTGGGCTCGGTGCTGGCACAGGTCATCCTTTACTGGGGCACGCGCAGCGGATCGGAACTCATCGTCATGGCCGGCTGGATTGCCGGATTCCTCGCCAGCGGCGTAGCGATGGCGCTGCCCTTTTCCGTCCTGTCCGATAGCGTCGACTACGGCGAATGGAAGAGCGGCATTCGGGCGGTAGGGCTTCTGACCGCAATCGGAGCAGCGTTTTGTCTCAAGGCCGGCAGCGGCCTCGGCGGTGCTCTACCCGCATGGATTCTCTCCCGCTACTCCTACATTCCCAATGTGGAGCAGAGCGCGCGGTCCCTGTTTGGAATCGAACTCAGCTTTATCTGGCTTCCTGCGCTCTGCTATGCGCTGGCTATCATCCCGGTGCTCTTTTATCTTCGCTATGAACGGCTTGAGCCGCAGATCCGTCTTGACCTGGAGCAGCGTCGAGCTCTCGCTGCAATGAGCAGCGGCACTTAGATCAAACTATGTTCATTATCGAAAGCAATCACGGCTGTGCGGTCTTCGCTTCTGGCGAACGGCGGCTGCGCGTTGCCTTTGTCAGCAACTCAATCGTCCGCGTCACCTGTACAGAGGGCAAGCCGTTCCAGACCATCCCCAGTCTCATCGTCACTGCGCAAAGAAGTTACACGGAGTATGTTTTCCGCGAAGATGCCGAGAAGTTCACACTCTCCACGCCGAAACTGACGGTCATTGTCGATAAGCAATACGGCTCAATCCGCTATCTTGACGCGCAGGGCAGGCTACTGGTGCGCGAGCCGGAGCGCGGAGGCAAGTGGCTGACTCCGAAGAAGGTCTATCGCAATGCCTTCAGCAGAGATGCCTCCGTTGACTCTAGCCAGAATATAGATGGAGCGAGAGCAGCCGCGGTCAATTACACGACCGTATTCGACCGGGATGCCTTCGAAGCCAAACTGGAGTTTGTCTTCGCCGAGGACGAAGCGCTCTTTGGCCTCGGCTCTCACGAAGAGGGATACGGTAACCTGCGCGGCCGGTCGCGCGAGCTTTATCAGCAGAACATGAAGGCTGTCGTGCCTTACTTCGTCTCCACGCGTGGGTATGGCGTCTTACTCGACTGTTGTTCCCTGATGACCTTTCACGACGACGCTCTCGGCTCCTATTGGTGGGCCGATGTCGTCGATGAACTGGACTTCTATCTAATTCATGGAGAACGGTTCGACGATATAACCCGAAGCTACCATGAGTTGACCGGCAAAGTTCCACTGCCGCCAAAGTGGCTCTTCGGATACGCGCAGTCGAAGGAACGATATGTCAACGCTGGCGAGATGCTGGAGGTTGTTCGCGAGTATCGCCGCCGCCGCATCCCGCTCGATCTGATCGTGCTCGACTGGAAGTCCTGGCCCAATGGCTCCGGCTGGGGTCAAAAGGCATTTGACCCCGATCGCTTTCCCGATCCCGATGCTTTTACCGCAGAGTTGCATGCGATGGGAGCACGCCTGATGGTCTCCATCTGGCCCATCATGACCGGAGGCTGTGCCGATCAACGAGAGTTGCTTGACCGCGATCTTATGCTCGGCAATCAATCGACGTACAACGCCTTTCTTCCCGAGGCGCGCGATTGCTACTGGGCCCAGGCGGAGAGCGGCCTCTTCTCCCACGGAGTCGATGCCTGGTGGTGTGACTGTACAGAGCCCTTCGAGTCCGACTGGACGGGCGCAGTCAAACCCGAGCCGCATACCCGCCTCGCCATCAATACCGAGCAGTCAAAACTATACCTCGATCCCGGCGCGATCAATGCGTATTCTCTCTTTCATTCGGCGGGTATCTACGAGGGCCAGCGCCGTGCGACCGTACTGAAGCGCGTCGTGAACCTGACTCGCTCGTCGTATGCCGGGCAACATCGCTACGGCACCATTACCTGGAACGGCGACATCTGCGGAACATGGGAGACATTGCGGCGATGCATCCCCGAGGGGTTCAACTTCTGCGCTGCCGGCGAGCCTTACTGGACCGTGGACATAGGGGGCTTCTTTATCAACCACGATCCGAAGCTCTGGTTCTGGCGCGGAGACTACGCGGAAGGCTGTCGCGGCCTGACCGATATGAATGCTGCCGCTCCTGACCCGAACGACACCGGCTGTCGCGATCTCGGGTATTGGGAGCTTTATACCCGGTGGCTTCAATATGCCATCTTCCTGCCGATGTTCCGCTCCCATGGAACCGATGCCGCACGGGAGATCTGGCGCTTTGGCGACGAGGGCACGACCTTTTATGACGTCATTGCCAGGTACATTTGTCTCCGCTATCGATTTATACCTTATCTTTATTCCCTCGCCGCGCAGGTCACACTGAATAGCTACACGCTGTTGCGCGCAGCTGCACTAGACTATCCAAACGATTCCGCTACCTATAACATTATTGACCAATATCTCTTCGGTCCCGCGTTGTTAGTCTGCCCGGTAACTACTCCTATGTACTATCGGACTAATTCGCAACCTATCGTGAATGCGCCTAAGACTCGCGCAGTCTATCTTCCGGCGGGCAATGACTGGTTCGATTTCTGGAGTGAGACGCTTCACAAAGGCGGGCAAGCGATCATAGCCGATGCGCCGCTCGAAACCATCCCCCTCTACGTTCGTGCGGGTTCAATCCTGCCGATGACGCAGACGATGCAGCACGTCGACGAAGTACCGGATGCGCCATATGAGATTCGGGTCTACTGTGGAGCCGATGTGCAGTTCACATTGTATGAGGACGCCGGAGACAGCTATGCCTACGAAGAAGGAGCTTATGCTCTGGTGCATCTTAGTTGGCAGGAAGAGTGCGGAGAACTTACTATCTCCGCGCGGCAGGGTGAGTTTCCGGAGTTAGTGAAGGAGCGCGAGTATTCCGTCATCTTCATCTCCGGGTTCGCCCGCGAAATTCACACCGTTCGCTACCTAGGTCAACAGCTTACGCTAAGAAGACGGAGAGAGTCATAATCTGTGAAACATACCGTTAACGTTCTGTCATCTATATCTCGAATCATTACTGCGTCTGCGCTGGCGGTTGCGGCATCCTGCTCTTTGGGAGCCGTCCCCAAAGTTGCCAGGGACGCAGTCGTCATCGTCGTTTCGCCCGCTGGCAGCAATACCGCGCCCGGAACCAGAGATAAACCATTCCACTCCCTGGAGCGTGCGCAGCAGGCGGTGCGCAAGGTTAATTCCGACCATGACGTGACCGTGTTGCTCGAAAACGGTGTCTATCGTCTGATTCGACCTCTGCTCTTCACCGCTCTCGATGGCGGCCGCAACGGGCATCGTGTCTTCTGGATGGCCGCAGACGGCGCAAAGCCTGTTATCTCCGGCGCAATGCAGGTCACCGGCTGGAATCTCTTCGACAAGCAGCGCCAGATCTACGTCGCCGATGTCCCTGTAGGGACGGACTCTCGCCAGCTATGGATCGACGATCATCTGGCGAGCCGCACCTCTGTCGAAATTCCCCGTTCCGCCGTGGAATTTACAACTGAGGGAATTGTTCTCAAAGACGCCCGCTTGAACTACTTGGCGAAACTGTCGAACCAGAGCCGTATGGAAGTAGAGTCTACCGGATTTTTTACCGACCGATTCTCTCCCGTTGAGAAGATTTCCGGTCATACTCTGGTCATGAAGCAACCCGCATGGAATAACAACATCTGGGGATACGACAATATAAGCAGTCCCTATCACCCGGAGTTATCGTACTTGTATCTGAGTAACTCCCTCGCCTTTCTTTCTCAGCCGGGGCAGTGGTATCTCGATCCCGATCAGGGCAAGCTCTATCTTCGCCCGCCCGCAGGCGCTCAGATCAGCCGCATGGACGTCGAATTGCCGCGCATCACCGCGCTCCTATCCATTGGCAATAGTCTGGAGGCTCCTGTACAGGACCTCGTCTTCCGGAACATTCGCTTCTCGCATACGACATGGCTGGGACCTTCGACAGGCGAAGGCTACGCCAGTCAGCAGAGCGGTTCATTCCTTACCGGCCGAGCCCCTGCTTACCCCACACATCCTCTTACAGACTGCAAATTCGGCTGCCCCGCCTTCGAAACAGTTCGCAACGAGTGGAATCAGATGCCTGCGTCAATTCAGGTAGCTGCCTCTCAGCGAATCACTTTTGACGGAGACATCTTCGCGCATCTCGGCCAGTATGCCCTCGGCATCGGCAACGACGCCGACGCCAATCTTGCGGGAGTCGGCCTGGGCGCGAGCGACATCACGGTTACCCGCTGTATCTTTACCGACAACGCGGGCGGCGCCATCCTTGCCGGCGGCGTGCGCAGGGACGCGCATCACCCTCAGGATCCGAGGCAGATCAACCGTCAATTGATCATCAGCAATAACCGTATTCGTTCTGTAAGTCAAAACTACCGAGACAACAGCGCCATCCTCAGCACCTATGTTACAGGCGCGATTATTCTGCACAACGACATCTCCGACGTGCCCTATGACGCAATTGACATCGGCTATGGATGGGGCATGCACGACCCCGGCGGCAATCCCAATTACCGCGTACGGATGCATGGCTACGATGCCAAACAGAATCTGGTCTACACCACACCTACGACCCATCGCGACGTAGTGGTGTCAAATAACCGTATTCATGGGGCCAAACGTTTCTTTCACGACGGCGGCTCCATCTACAATCTATCTGCCAGCCCCGGCACTCTCATTACTGAAAACTATATCTTCGACAACAGCAGTATGATCGGAATCTATCTCGACGAAGGCTCGCGCTATATCACCGTGCGCCGGAATATCGTGCAGGATCCGAAAGGCGAGTGGCTGAACATCAATACGGTCCACAGTGCCTATCCTCTCCGTATCTCAGTGGATAACACCGCCACAGACAACTGGCATGATAGTTCCAAGATCGGCGGCATGTGGACCAACTATCAAAATGACCTCATCCTCGACGATCATCTTGTGACCGATGGCAGGTGGCCCTCCGAAGCTCAGGCAATCATGCGCAATGCAGGAATTGAGCCTTCAGCAGGGCAGGTGGAATATGGCGACGCTAAGGCCGGAGTCGATGAACCCGCGTCTGCTGAAAGTAACCGATAACATCTACAAATCGCTGCCTCTATAGTTTGCTGTTACATGGAATCGTGTCAGATTAGAGGCGGGGTCAATCGCTCCATCACCGTCTTTATTTCCATTGCATCTGCTCGAATTTATGAGGTAGAATCTGCATCTGCGAGTTATGTATGCAACTTCGTATTCAAATATGGAGTTGTTGAGACCACTTATCAACGCTCCTTGCCCTCGTTCTCATGTGATTACTGATCCTTCTAAGGTTGGCAGCCTAAAGTGATATTGCAACTAAAGTCCGGCATCCATTCTTCGCACCATGCATGGTGCGGGCTCATCGCAAGTTCGGCCACCCTCCTTACGCTCTTTGGCATCCTGGTCACGAGTGTTTGTGCGCAAGATACAAGGACGACTTCCTCCTCATCTTCGTCGGCGCAGCAAGCCATCAAGCTGGTTGAAAATGGACGTTGCAAAGAAGCTTTTCCAACATTGAAACAGGCCTTACCTCATCTCGCCGATAAACAGCTCAAATACCATGCGGCAATGGCGCTGGCCCGATGCGCCATGGGACTGGGGGACGAACAGACGGCAGTGGACTCGCTTTTTTTGCTCAGGCGTGAATTCCCTGGCGACCCGGAGGTGCTCTATCTCGCGACGCACTATTTCTCGCAACTCGGTGAGCGCATGTCGCAGGAGCTAGAAACTAAGGCTCCTGCATCTTTTCAGGCGCGGAAACTTCAAGCTGAATCGCTGGAGTCCCAGGAAAAATACGACGAGGCGGATGTTATCTACAGGAAGATCCTCGAAGAAAATCCCCACACTCCCGGCATCCACTATCGACTGGGACAGATTCTTCTGGCCAGAGCCGGTTCCTCCGGCTCGACCGCAGGCGCGAAGGTTGAGTTTCAGAAGGAGATCGAGATCGATCCGCTGAATGCCGCGGCCGAGTTTGTGCTGGGTGAGCTGGCGCGGCGTAACTCTCAGTGGAACGAGGCCATCTCTCACTTTACTCGCGCGTCAAAGCTGGACGTGGGCTTCTCCGAAGCCTATCTGGCGCTGGGGATGTCCTTGACGTCTTCGGGAAAGTTTGCGGAATCGATAGCTCCGCTTGAAAGATACACGAAGATGCAGCCAGAAGATCCCGCGGGCCACTATCAGTTGGCTCTTGCCTATTCGCGAACCGGCAATAGCGAAGCCTCGTCAAAACAGATCGCTCTGCAAAGGGAGATGGCAGGCAAGCAACAGACAGACACGGTTGAAGGGCACGCGGCTCCCCGCTGAGGTTCAGCTTCATGCAGAAGCCATGCTCTCTTTCCTTCCCTTCTTTCTCGCGCAGAAGATTCATCCACGGTCTTGGATCGTCCGTGCTGTGCGCTCACTATATCCCGACAGTTGCGCATGCTCTCTTGTCCGCACCTCTCTCGACAGGCGACCAGCCTGCGTTTCAACTGGTCGATCCCTCCAAAAGTAAGATTCATTGGTCGCACGTGGCCGGCCTCTCCAGCAAGATGTACCTGCCGGAGACTGTTGGGGCGGGCTGCGCATTTTTCGATTACGACAACGATGGCTGGATGGATATTTATCTCGTCAATAGCGGTCCCTGTGACTTCTATAAGCCTTCAACACCGTTGAGAAATGCGCTTTATTGTAACAACCGGGACGGCTCTTTCACCGATGTGACCGAAAAGGCCGGTGTGCCGGGTAATGCCTACGGAATGGGTGTAGCCGTGGGCGACTACGACGGCGATGGCTTTCCGGATCTCTATGTAACTCAGTATCCCAGGAGCATTCTTTATCACAACAATGGCGACGGCACCTTTACAGACGTTACCGAGAAAGCGGGTGTCTCCGCGCCTGGGTGGGGTACCAGCGCCGTGTGGTTCGACTACGACAACGATGGCCGTCTCGATCTCTTCGTGTGCCGCTTCGCAGACTTCAATCAAAATATCAATCCATATTGCGGCGATCGAGCAGCAGGTCTGCGCTACTACTGCAAGCCGAGTCCCTTCAAGCCGATGCCGAGTTGGCTCTTTCACAACAACGGCGATGGCACCTTTACCGATGTAAGCCGGCAATCCGGTATTGCAAGCACACTCGGCAAGGCTTGGGGAGTTGTTGCCACGGACATCAACAACGATGGGTGGATGGACCTGTTCGTCGGCAACGATACTGCTCCGAACTCTCTCTTCGCGAATCGCGGCAA
>Ga0070679_100002432_pt1 | contig 16877 bp, 15 predicted proteins | sample KBSC63BmetaG_FD_65652 | JGI IMG/M metagenome (GOLD analysis project Ga0070679, IMG submission 65652) | Corn rhizosphere microbial communities from Kellogg Biological Station, Michigan, USA - KBS C6-3B metaG | ecosystem: Host-associated > Plants > Roots > Rhizosphere | place: USA: Michigan... | reverse complement strand
CCGCCGATTCCTCTGCGTCCTCGCCGTGCTCGACGATATCGCCGCTCTTGAACAGGATGCCTTTCAGGATCTCGCGCCACTGCGGCGTGCGGCGCAGCAGGAACTCGAGGTCCATGCCGAAGTGCTTGAACTCTTCCTTCTGCGCGTTCTTCATGATCGCGCGCGCTTCGGGGTCTGGCTCCAGCGAGATGCGCTGCTGGTACCAGCCGATCGCTTCCGCCTCTTCGGTGAGCGAAGCGATCATGCGAGCGAAGGTGCGCGTCTTCGCGGAGAGCTCGGACGGCGGCTCGTGGTATTGGTCGAAAGACATGTGCTACTGCCCCGCCGCCGCGTGCAGCGCGGCGAGCGCCTTCTGCACCTCGGGCGACGGCATCGCCGCCGGCTCTTCGGCCTTCACCAGCGCGTCGTCGCGGTTATAGAGATCGTTCCCGAAGTGCAGATCCCCGTTCTCGCCGAACGCGGTGAAGTACACGATGTACACGGGGATCTTTTTCGGCAGGTTGACCGTGTGGTTGTCCGAGCCGTCCTGCATGGCCTCATGCACCTTGTCCATGGGCCAGCCGAGGACCCACTGCGCCAACTCGTCGGGCTTCTCCAGGCGGATGCAGCCGTGGCTGAACGCGCGCACGTCCTTGTTGAACAACTGATCGTCCGGCGTGTCGTGCAGATAGATGTTGTAGTCGTTCGGGAACATGAACTTCACGAGTCCCAGCGAGTTCTTGGGGCCGGGTTTCTGCCGCACGAGCTGCGTGCCGTGGTCGTTCACGACTTCCATGTTGTGCGATGCGAGGTAGCCGGGATCGGCGTTCGCCTTGGGCCAGATCTCCTTGGCCGCGATGTCGGGCGTGATGTTCCAGTACGGGCGGAAGACCACGAACTCCATGGAGTCGCTGAACACGGGCGTGGCCTTGTCCTCATACTCCTGGCCCACGATCACCTTCATGGTCAGCGACGACTGCCCCGAGTCGTACGCGGTCAGCTTGAACTCGGGCACGTTCACGAGGATGTAGCGCGAGCCAAAGTCGCGCGGGAGCCAACGGTAGCGCTCCAGATTGGCCGCGATCTCGGCGAGCCTGTAGGACGCCGGAACGTTGAGCGCATCGACCGTCTCGGGCCCGAGCATGCTGTCCACACCGATCGCGTGGTGCTGCTGGAAGTTGGCGACCGCAGCGGCCAGGCCGGCGTCGTAGACGCGCGGGTTGGCCGCCGACCCTGAATCCACTGCATAGCCCTCGGCCGCAAGACGCTTGCGCAGCGCGCCTATGCGCGCCGGGGAATCCGTATCGCCGCGCTTGAGCGCGCGACCGGCGGGGACCGAGTCCCAGCCGCCGCGCGACACGAGATCGCGGTAGTGCATGAGCGCGCCGCGCAGCGCCACGTACCCGGAATCCAGGGGGCGCATGCGCTGGAGGCCAGCCGGCAGCGAATCAGTCCGGAGGGTGAGCGCGAGCGCGCTGTCCACGTGCTCCTCCTGCGGGTTGATGTGCCATGACTGCGCGAAATTCTCCGGCGCGAGCTGGCCGGTCATGAGATCTTCGCCCAGCATCGCATACACGGAGGTCAGCACGACGTCCACGTTCGCGAGTTGCTCGGCCGTCGGGTGCGCATTCGAGTGAACGGCCTGGAGCGCGTCGGCGAGCGCGTTGATCGGAAAGCGCTGGAGCGCGAGGGCGTCGCTGTCCGCGTCGGCCAGTGACGCCTCGAGCGCACCGGCGCGCTCCTGGTGGATCCCCTTGTCGTCGAGCCAGAGTGGAAGGCCGCCGAACTGCTTGTACAGCCCGCGGACATGCTTCCATGAATCCGCCGTGACGCCAGCGGGCGGCTTGCCGGCGAGCTGCGTCTGAATCGCGCCCTGTACCTGCGCTTCGGTGACGCCGGCGACGGCAGCCGCGGCTGTGGGCTTCCAGTTGTGCGTGACATCGCCTGACGAGCTGAACTCGTGGCGCCCGCGGCCGCACGCGATGAGTGCCGCTGCTGTGGCTGAAGCGATGGCGATTCGAAGCGGACGGATGTGTTTCACGGCTCTGGACTCTGCGGGTGAGCCCGACAGAAAGGCGAAATGCGGGCCAGTCCGCTGTCGCCTGGTTCCTGGCGCCCTCATTGCTTCCAGTCCCAGCCGTGCGCGGGCATATTGCTCCCCATGCGTGACGCGAAAGCACCGTGACCGTCCTGACGCTCGCCCTGCTGGTAGCCGGCGGCTCCTTCTGCGCGGGGCTTCTCGGCGCGCTGACCGGACTCGGCGGTGGCATCATCGTGGTGCCGATGCTCACGCTGCTCTTTCACGTGGACCTTCGCTACGCGATCGGCGCCTCGCTCGTCTCCGTGATCGCGACTTCATCGGGCGCGGCGGCGGCCTACGTGCGCGAGGGCTACACGAACGTCCGCATCGGAATTTTTCTCGAGGTCGCGACCACGATCGGGGCGCTCATCGGTGCCGCGCTCGCTGGCCTGATCCCCACGGGAGCGCTGTCGGTCCTGTTCGGCGTCGTGCTGCTGTACACGGCGTACAGGTCGGGCAAGCGGCACGATGACCATCCCGTCGAAGGCCCTCCGGATCCCTGGTCGGTCCGGCTCCGTCTGGCCTCAACGTATCCGACCCCCAATGGTCTCGTTGCCTACGACGTCGTCCGCGTGCCGGCCGGGTTCGCGATCATGTTCCTGGCCGGCTGCCTGAGCGCGCTGCTCGGAATCGGGTCAGGCGTGGTGAAGGTGCTGGCGATGGATCAGACCATGCGGCTGCCGTTCAAGGTCTCGACCACCACGAGCAACTTCATGATCGGTGTCACGGCGGCCGCGAGCGCGGGCGTCTATCTCCACCGCGGATACATCGACCCGACGCTCGCCTTTCCGGTGATGATCGGCGTTTTGTGCGGCGCGCTCCTTGGCGCGCGGATCCTCGGCGGGGCGCGCGTGCTCTGGCTCCGGCGCATTTTCACCGTGGTCATCGTCGTGCTCGCGTTCGAGATGTTGTACAAGGGCGCGCGAGGCCTGCTGTGAGCCGGCCCACCGTACCGCCAGAGCCTGGCGCTCCGCTCGAGGGGCGCGGCGTCCCCGTCGAGCGCGGCATCAGCGAGCATCAGCTCGAGATGCTCATCGGGCGGCTCCTCCAGGTTGGCGTGCTCCTGGCGGGCGCCGTGGTGCTCGCGGGCGGCCTGGCGCTGCTGGTCCACCATGGCGGCTCGGCGGCGAATTTCTCCGTGTTCAATGGCGAGCCTTCGACGCTCAGCACCCTGTCGGGCGTGATCAGCGGTGCGTGGCACCTGCACCCCGCGCAGGTGGTGCAATTCGGCCTCATCCTGCTGATCGCGACCCCCGTGGCGCGGGTGGCGTTCACGCTGGTCGCTTTCTGGGTTCAGCGCGACAGGTTCTACGTGGGAGTGACGGCCCTCGTGCTCGTGCTGCTCCTGTACGGACTGCTGTGGGGCCGGGGATGAACGTGCAGCGCGCCATGGCGTGGCTCGAGCGCCGCGACTGGGACGAAGGCGCGATGCTCATGGTGTTCGGGTCGTTGATCGGCCTCGCGGGCGGGCTGGGCGTCGTCGCCTTCTACAAGCTCATCGACCTCTCGTACCTGCTTTTCATCCGGCTGCCATCCGAGCATCTGCCGCTGCTTGGTCTCGCCGTGTACAGGCCGCTCCTCACCGCCGCGGGTATCTGGGCCGCCTGGTTTCTCGTGAAGCGGACAAACGTCGGCCCCGGGCAGAACGTGCCCGACGTGCAGCTCGCCGTCGCCAAGCGGAACGGCGTGATCCGATTCGCGCCCGTGGTGATTCGCACCATCGCGTCGGCGTTCACGCTCGGCTCCGGTGGCTCCGCGGGCAGCGAGGGACCGGTCGCCGTGCTCGGCGCGGGAACCGGCTCGTTCCTCGGGCGCAAGCTGCGCTTCGAGCCGCGTCATCTGAAAATCCTCGTGGGCTGCGGCGCGGCGGCGGGCATCGCGGGCGCGTTCAACGCGCCGTTCGCGGGGGCCTTCTTCGCGCTCGAGGAAGTGCTGGGCAGCTTTTCCGTTGGTGCGTTCAGCCCGGTGGTGATCGCAAGCGTCGTTGGCGCGCTCACGGTGCGGCCGTTTCTGGGCGGGCATCCGATCTTCCACTCGGCGGTCGTGGCGGACACGCACCCGCTCGAGAGTGTCATGCTGTACCCGTTGCTCGGCATCGCGTGCGGACTCGTCTCCGCCGCATACTCGCGCGCGTATCTGTGGACGACGGCTCCCGATCGCGTGCCCCGGGGCCCCGATTGGATGTGGCCACTGCTCGCTGGCGGGGCCGTGGGTCTCATCGGACTTTCGTCCGGCGGGCTGCTCATCGGCGACGGTCACCTGGCCATTCCCTCGCCCATCTTCGGTGGCATCGCGTGGTATTCGCTGCTCGCCATCTGCGCCGCGAAGATCATCGCGACAGTCATCACCCTCGGCTACGGCGGATCGGGCGGCGTGTTCACGCCCACGCTGTTCATCGGCGCCGCGCTCGGCGGCGGACTCGGCGTGCTCGGTCGCGAGATCTTCCCCGGCCAGATCGTGGACGCCCACGCCTGGGCGCTCGTGGGGATGGGCGGCATGGTGGCCGGCGCGACTCGCGCGCCGCTGACCGCGATCTTCATCGTGTTCGAGATGACGGACGACTACACATATGTCGTTCCACTGATGATCGTCGCCGTGATCGCGTACGCCGTCGCGCGCCACTACCAGCCGCACGGTCTCTACGATGGGTGGCTCGAGGCCCGTGGACAGCACCTCGCGCACGGCGTGGATCAGAGCGTGATGGATCACACGCACGTGTCCGATGCGCTCGACAGCGGCGTGTCCCCCGTCGCGGCCGGGGCGACGATCGACGACCTGGTGGCCGCCGCCGCGGCGACGCGCCATGGCGTGCTGCCGGTGATCGATCCGGATGGCGGTCTGGTGGGCGTGATCAGCCATCACGCACTGCGCGAGGCGATCGTGGCGCGCTCCAACCTGAATGCCGTGCTGCTCGCCGCCGATATAGCCGATCCCGTGGACCCGCTGCGGCCGGAACAGTCGCTGCGTCAGGCGCTCGCCGCCATGAACGCCCGCGGCGTGGATGCGCTGCCCGTGATCGGGGCGCCGGAGGCATCGGGCAGTCGCTTCATAGGACTGCTGAGCCGGCGCGACGTGCTGATCGTGTACGAGAAAAGTCTCTCGACGGCTATCTGATCGTCACGCGGAACCGGCGGCGCCGGCCACCTCGAAGCAGCATCGCGAATTCGCCCCGCGCTCGCAGCATTCGCGCACGGGCAGCTTCACGATTCCGCTCACGAGCTCCTGCACCGCGAGACACACGCTCGGCTGCACGCTGACCGCTGCCGACAAGGGGCAGGCGAAACCGCGCAGGCTGTAGCCGGCCGGCGTCTTCGTCACTTCCAGCTCGCCGCCCAGCGCCTCCAGCAGCGTCGCCGCCGCCTTCACTCGCTGCTCGAGCGAGTCGGCGATGGCCTTCCCCGCGGTGGCCTCGGGCACGAGGCGACGTCCGACGTCGCGAAAAAGTGCGTGCAGCTCGCTCTGCGACATCTGGTCGCCGAGCGCGGCGAGGAGTGCCTGGAGCACCGGCGCGTAGGCGCTCGAAAAGAGGGGCTCAGCCTCGGGCGCGATCGCGAACAGGGTGGCCGGCTTTCCGACCTGGCCTGCGCGGCGTACGCCGGAGGCGTGCACGAGGCCCTCGCGCTCGAGCGTCTGCACGTGAGCGCGTACAGCGTTATCGGTGACCTCGAGCTCGGACGCGAGCTCTTCGATGCTCTGCGGGCGGCGGCGCAGCAGACCAATGATCCGGCCTCGTACAGCCCCGCCAACCGACGATTCCCACCATCGCATGCGCAATCCTCCTACACTGAAAATTGCATGGGCCCGCGAAATAAGTCAAGAATATTCTTGACTTATTAGATGTCCGGCCATACACTCCCCTCATGAGCCGCCAGGGCGTCCGCCCTGGAGCCAGCAAAGCTGTGTCGCCACAGCCCTTTCGCGCCCACGGAGGATACATGTCCCACGCTCGCAGCAGTCTCGTCTCCCGCACCTTGACCGCTCTGACGGTCGTCGCCTTCACCGCCGCGCCGTCGCTCGTTCGCGCGCAGGCGACGCAGGCGGCGCACGCCGGCGCCGCCGCCAAGCTCGATGACCCGACGATCGTCGCCATCTTCGACGCCGCCAACCAGTGGGACGTTCAGACCGGCACGCTCGGCGAGAAGAAGGGTTCGACCAAGGAAGTGCGCGATCTGGGCGCCATGCTCGCGCGCGATCATTCGGCGGTCCTGACGCAGGCGAAGGCGCTGGCGAATGAGCTCCACGTGACGCCCACGCCGCCCAGGAACTTCGGCATGGTGAAGGATCATGAGGCAGCGGTGAAGACGCTCGAGGCCGCGCACGGCCATGCGTTCGACGTCGCGTTCCTTCAGCACGAGATCGCGTTCCATCAGGCCGTGATCGACGCGGCGACCAACACGCTCGTTCCGTCGCTACAGAACCAGCAGGTGAAGGACTTCGTGCTCAAGGTCGCTCCGAATTTCGCGGCGCACAAACTCGCCGCGGAGAACCTGCTCGCGAAGATCAACAAGTAACTCTCGGTTCGCTCGCGGCGGCCTCGCCGTCGCGGATCGTGTTGGGGTGGGACTGACAGGGGGCCGGCGGATTCGCCGGTCCCCTGTTCGCATCTGGCCGTCGCTTCCCTCCGCTCTCGAGCGCGACGACATTTCGACGCGCGTCGATCTGCTCTGATCTGCTCGTACCCATCGCTTCAATCCATTCGCATGCCTCCGCTCCGCACGGGGCCGCACCCGGTGCGCCGCCGAGGGCTGGCGTATTTCGTACTTGCGCTTGGCGTCTTCGGCATCGGCTGGAGCGCGATCTTCGTGCGATGGGCCGGGCTCCCCGGAACCGTGTCGGCCTTCTATCGGCTGGCGCTCGCGCAGATCGTGCTGATTCCCTGGTGGCTCACCACGCGCCGCGGCAGCCTCGCCGCCATGCGTACCGTGCGCGTCCCGATGATCCTCGGCGGACTGCTCTTCGGCACCGACATCGCGCTCTACAACTCCGCCGTCATGGCGACTTCCGCGGCGAACGCGACGCTGCTCGGGGCGAACGCGCCGATCTTCGTGGCGCTAGGCGGCTGGCTGCTGTACCGCCGCAAGCCGGCGGCTTCGTTCTGGTGGGGGTTTCTCCTCTCGGTAGGCGGCGTGCTCGCCATCGTGAGCGTGGATCTCCATGCGCACCTCTCGCTCGGGTTCGGCGATGGACTCGCCGAGGCGGGCGCGCTCTGCTACGCCTGCTACATCCTGTGCGTGGAGCGAGGGCGGTCGGCGGTGGACGCGCTGTCGTTCATCGTCGTCTCGGGGTGTACCGCTGCCATCACACTTTTCATATTTTCGCTCCTGATGGGATTCCGGCTGGGCGGCTTCTCGGGCCACACGTGGGCGGCGCTTGGCGGCCTCGCGCTCGTGTCGCAGTGCATCGGTCAGCTCTGCGTCGCCTACTCGCTCGGCAAATTGCCCGTCGCGGCGACATCGGTGATGCTGCTCGCGCAGGCGCCGCTCACGGCGCTGCTCGCCGTGCCGACGCTTGGCGAGCACATAGCGGCCGTGCAGATCATCGGCGGGCTGTTGGTGCTCGCGGGGATCTACGTGGTGAATCGGCGGCCGAACCAGCCGGACGGCGGCATTCCCATGGTGCTCGAATGAGCGAGGGACGGCGGCGCTTTCGCGTGCCTGGGCGGATCGCGGCGCGGCTCGCTCTCTACTTCATCGCCTGCTGGGGTGTGCTCGCGCTGCTCGCCTCGCGGTGGGGCGCGACGGGAGTGCTCCTGGTGATCGCGCTCGCGATCTACACGATGATCCCGTTCGTCGTGTTTCTGCGGTTCAGCGGCTGGCCGAGCTACCCGGGCAAATGGTTCCGGCTGCTCGTCGTGCGGGTGTTCTGGTACGTGCAGCTCGCGCTGCCGCTCACGGCCGCCGCCGGCATCATCGGAATGATCATCGGGGCATTCGTGGGCGCGCCGCTCGGCGGGGGCCGCGTGGGTGCGGGGATCGTGCTCGGGTTCCTGCTCGTAATGTTCCTCACGGGATACGCCGGCTCGCTGCGGCTGAAGCGTACCGAGCTCACGGCTTATCTGCCACGGCTGCCGGAAGCCTTCGAGGGAACGCGCATCGCGCAGGTGTCGGATCTGCACGTTGGGCCGCACACATCACGGCGCTTCCTCGCTCGCGTACGCGGGCTGCTTGTGGATGGAAAGCCGGACATCATCGCTATCACAGGCGACCTGGTGGACGATCGTTGGGAGGACGTCGCGATCTTCGAGCGCGAGCTCGGTCCGCTGCGCGCGCCGCTGGGCGTCTTCGTGATCGCGGGCAACCACGACGTGTACGCGGAATGGGAGGCTGTCGAGCGGGAGCTCGCGACGCGCGGTGTCGGGACGCTGCTGTTGAACGGGGCCGTGGTGCTCGAGCGGGGCGGCGCACGACTCGCCGTCGTCGGCACGGGAGATCCGGCGGGGCGTCAGATCGGCTCCGCTCGCGTATCACCCGACGTGGCACGCGCGCTGGCGAGCCGGCCAGCCGACATGCCGACGGTGGCGCTCGCCCACAACCCGGCACTATGGCCGCAGCTCGCCGAAGCCGGCGTGGACCTCACACTCAGCGGCCATACGCACTGGGGACAGTTCGCGATTCCGCGGCTGGGCTGGAGCCTCGCGTCAGTGTTTCTGAAGCACGCGATGGGCTCGTATCGCGAGGGCGACTCGCTGCTCTACATCACGCCGGGCACCGGCGTGTGGGGGCTGCCCTTTCGCATCGGAGCCGCGTCGGAGGTGGCGTTCGTCACGCTCCGTCGCGGCCCCGCGGCGATTACGTCTAGTCCTCGACGGTGACGGAGACGGGGTTGCCGAGGTACACGGTCTTGGTCTGACTGCGGAAGTGCAGCACGCGATAGAAGAAGTTCTCGTCGTGCGGCGCGCCGCCGTGCTCCATCAGATAGCGGGCGACTGTGTACGCGTCGTCGGGATGCATGCGCACGCAGCCGTGTGACTCTGCCTGGCCCAGGCTCGCCAGTTCGCCGGTGCCGTGGATGTAGTAGTCCGGCTCCTTCAGAAACATCTTCACCGTCTTCATGGGATTGGCGGCGGCGCCAGGCGCCTGCGCCTTCTTGCCCTGCGCCCACTTGGTGTCGGGTGGAACCCACTGCGGGTTCCAGACGATCTTCGAGATCGAAAAGTGCCCTTCCGGTGTCGGATGCGCGGGGCTGCCGACGGCGACGTCGAACGTCTGGACGTCATCGTCACCGTTCTTGAGGTACAGCTTGCGCTGGCCCAGATCCACTGTGATGCGGACGTCGGAGGAATCCACGCCGCCTGTCATCGCGCCGGTTTTCCACGCCGACGTCGCGGCAACACCTGCGCCGCCGGCGGCGACCACGGCGAGCGCGGCAATGATCAGCAAGCCGCCGCGGCGGCGGGTGCGGACGGGTTTCGTGGTGGGGTGCGATGTATTCATCATGAACCGTCGTGTCTGCATCGGGTGAGGGATAAACACCGGAAGCACATGGTGTGTATCACGATGGAGGCAAAGCACGTTCCATCCGTGCCAGCCTCAGCCCGAGCGCGAAATGCAGCCTCGACGCGAGATCAGGAGTGTCGGGCCAGCCGAAAACCAAGAGGGTCAGAGTCACTTGAAACTCCGTTTCAAGTGACTCTGACCCTCTTGAAATTCAGGGGCGTTTTTCCCCCGCGGCGATCAAGCGATGCTGACCCTCTTGAAATTCGGGGTGGTGTTTCCCCCGGGAGTTTCAAGGGATACTGACCCCGTTGGTTGCCTATTGCTTGGGGGCGCTTGTGACCCAGGCGGTCCACCACAGGTCGCGCAGCATCTGCGCGCCGGCGGCGAGGCGGCCGGCCACGAACGCTTTGTCGGCCACGTCCGTCGTCGTCGCGTTGAACGGGTGCGCCTTGTCGAGCTTGTACATCGGCTCGACCTGTGTGTTCGTCGTCGCGAGATAGTCGTCGATCGCGCGACGGAAATCCGGAAACACGCGCGGCGTGTGGCTGATCAGCGGCGAGACGTCGGCCGTCGTGACGTGGTTCTCGACATACTGCGACTCGAAGCGGAAATGCATCTGCCTGTCGGTCGCGTACCCATTCGGATTCGGCCCGGTCCAACCGTTGTACTGGATGCTCGTGTGGGCCGGGTTCGACCCATCGGCCACGTAGTGACCCAGCAGCCCGGCGTCGTCCAGGATGCGGGCCTCCGTAAACGGGCGCGTCGAGTCGCTCGCGGCCCGCCACTGCCGAAAATCCTCGCGCAGACGCTGCGACAACTCGAGCATCCTGAACGGCAAAAAGCCCATCTTGTTGGCTTCCACCCCCGCCTTCTTGATCGTGTCGAAGTACGCGTAGCGATCCGGCGCGGCCAGCGCGGCGTTCAGGACCGCCGGCGGGACCATCTCCATGTCGATGAAGTGATCGGGCGCATTCACGCCGTCCAGCGCCGCGTCGGCGTTGCGCTCGGCGCGGTCGCGCCACCGATCCGGCTCGGGATTGAGATACGAGAGCTGCTTCACGGCGACGCGAAAGAAAGCCGGCATATCCGACGGCACGGCCAGGGCCGCCGCCTCGCCCGTGATGCGGTGGCCAGCCTCGCCCCAGGCGAACAGCGCCGCGGGGACGGCCAGGACGGCCACGGCTCCGCCAAGCGCCGCGAGTACGGTCACCCGGCGCGTGCGCGGTGAGAATTGGCGCGCCCGCAGGGGGCGGGGGCGAGCAACAGAATGACGCATGTGATTCGTGTGTGTGGGCGGTGAAACGCCGGACGCCGCCCGCGCGGCGTCAGCGATCCGGAAGATCGCTCAGCGGACGGCCCACGGCAAAGTCATACAGCGTTACGCGCCGGAGATGGTAGTACGCCGTCCAGTAGCCGCTCAGCGCGCTCACGTACGCCAGCACGGCCGCGTCCTTCTCGCTCTGCGCCTGGTACAGGTCCGTGATGCCGATCTTGCCAATGACATAGCGGTCCTTCGCGACCTCGAACCCCCGCTCCGCGACCGTGTCGGCCTTGGCATTGATCAGCAGGTTCCGCTGCGACTGCGCGAGCTGGAGCGCGGAGAAGCGTGCTTCCTCCGCCAATGCGTCGCGGTTGGCCTTGGTGTTGGTGCGGGCCTTCGCCTGATCAGCCGCCGCCGCCTCGACGTCCGCCGTACCGCCGCCCCACTGGAGCATGGGCATCGTGATGCCGAGGCTCACGGCCTGCTTGCCCATCGGGCGCTGGTACGACTGCGCGAATACAGGCGCCGTCTGGTTGAAGCCGAACTGCGCCTGTACGCTGGCGCTGAACCGGTTCTTGAGCTTGGCCGTGGACATGTTCTCGTCCGCGTCGAGCTGCTGGAGCTGCGAGGACTGCATCGCGCTCGCGTTCTCGAGCGCCTGCTTGACGGCGAGGTCGGCATCCGGCTCAATCGTGGGCACCGAGTCCGGCGTGATGATGGTGAGCGGCACGTCGGCTGGGTAGTCCAGCATCCGTCGCAGCCCCGCCTCCGCTCGATCGCGCGACAGCTTCGCGTCGTCCAGCGAGGCGCGCGCGCGCAGCAGCGCCAGCTCGCTCTTGAGCAGATCGTTCTCGCCGATCTTCCCGACCTCGTACCGGCCCTTGTTCAGCGTGTACAGGGTGTCGTTCACCGCGGCGTTGGACGCGGCGTTGTCCACGCTCATCTGCGCCGCATACAGCGCGAAGAACTGCGCCGTCGTGTTCCCCGCCACGTCCTCGCGTGCCTCCAGATACTGACGCTCGGCGACGTCGGCCTGGAGCGCCTGCTGCTTCTCGTTCCACACGAGCGTGCGCGGCTTGAACAGGTCCTGCTGGATGCCGATCACCAGCGGCGTCGTCTGCCAGTACTGGCCGCTGTTCGTGCCGAACAGATCGATGCGGCTCAACTGCGATCCGACGGAAATGGAGCCGCCCGTCAGCGGAATGCTCTGCGTGATGCCCAGGCCGAGGTTCGACGTGTTCTGCGCCTGGCTGACGAACTGCGTCGAGCCGTCTGGCAGGATGATCGGGTTGATGCCGCGATTGAGATCGAGCCCGGTGCTCATGAGCGCTACCTGCGGCAGCAGGCGCGATTCGAACGCACGGTTCCTGTAGCGGGCCGCGTCACGGTTGTCGCGCGCGACCGACGCGGCGGTTCCGCGGTGCTGCGCCAGCGCGATCGCGTCGGTGAGCGTGAGCGCATGGCTCGACGGAATCAAGGAGGGGCCGGCGACCGGTTGCTGGGCCCGAGCTGGCACGCCAGCCGCGAAAGACAGGGCGAGCGCCAGACCGGCGGCGCGCGCCGGGAACGAATTCAGGTGTGCGACACGCATGACATCACTCATATCGAAGACAGACAACGGGATCCTGGCGCGCGGCCCGCCACGCGGGCACGATCCCGAACCCCAGACCGACAGCGACCGACACGCCAAAGGCGACGACCACCGACAGGGCCGACACGATCGTGTGGATCTTGGCTATGTGCTCGATGCCGTAGCTCAATCCGCCGCCGAGCAGGATGCCGGCGACGCCGCCCGCGACGCTGATCATGACCGCTTCGGTCAGGAACTGCGTGAGCACGTCGTGCTGCGTCGCGCCCACCGCGCGGCGCACGCCAATCTCGCGAATGCGCTCGAGGATGGAGGCGAGCATGATGTTCATGATCCCGATGCCGCCGACCACGAGTGAGATGGACGCGATCGCGCCGAGCACCAGGTTGAAGATCGTTTTCGTGTGCTCCTGCTGCTTGAGCAGCTCCTCGGGCACCGTGATCTCGTAATCCACCACGCCGTTGTGCCGGCGGGCGAGCATGCGGCGCAGTACGTCGGCCACGCCGCCGACCGCGTCAGTCTGGCTCACCTGCACGATGATCTTGTCGAGCTGGTTGTAGTTGGTCCGCTCGGCGCGAGCCGCCGGATCTTCGGTCGAATCGTTGGTCACGATGCGTATTTGGCGCGACGCGGCCTGCACGTCGGCCTCGGTGACCTCCGAGCGATTCCGAAAGCGCATCAGCATCGTGGTCAGCGGGACGTACACATCCATACTCGGATCGCGCACGCCGAGATGCTGCGCCGTCTCCGAGGAGACCTGGCGCGGCTCGAGTACGCCCACGACTGTGAGCCACTGGCTGCCGACCTTGATCGGCTTGCCGATCGGATCTTCGGTGGTGAAGAACTTCGCCTTCACCCCGGCGCCGATCACGGCTACGGGGGCGGCCCGGTCGAATTGCGGCCGGGCGAAGGCGCCGCCGCTTCCGACATCGAGGTTCATCAACCGAAAGTAGCTCGAGTCCACTCCCACGACCTTGCCCGACCTGTGGTGCCCTTCGCGCGCGATGACCGTGTTCACCACGACCTCGCCGCTGGTCGCGTCCACCTGCGGAATTTCCTGCGCGATCGCCTGCGCGTCGAGCGCCGTCAGCCCCGGCGTGTACTTCTTGGCGTCCTTCTTTTCGTCGTCGCTCTGGATCTTGCCTTCTTTCTGCTCGACGATCGGCGTGATGATGATGTCGTTGGCGCCGAGCAGCCGCATCTGCGCGAGAATTTCCTGCTCAGCCCCGTTCCCGATCGCGAGCATCGCGATGACGGACGCGACGCCGAACAGAATGCCCATGGACGTGAGGCCCGCGCGCAGCTTGTTGTGCGCGAGCGCCTCCGCCGCGGCTTGAACACTGAGCGCGGTAGCCATGCGACGACTTCTCCTCCTACCTCAGTGAGCTTGCGGAGCGGGCTTCGCGGGTGCGGGCACGGGAACTGGCTTGGCTGGGAGCGACACACTTCGCTGCGTGTCCGAGCCGACGTGCTTCACCGTCGCCTGCGGCAGCATCACCGTCTGGATGCCGTTCTTGTCGGCCGGCGGCACGAGCAGCACGTGATCCGTGCGGGCCAGCCCCTGCTGCACGACGATGTCGTTGTCGTTCATGACGCCGGTGGCAATCTGCTGCTTGGTGACGCGCTTGCCATCCACTTTATACACGAACGAACCGGCGCTGTCGCTCACCACGGCATCGAGCGGAATCGAGAGCACGTTCCTGATCTGGGCCGTCTGAATCGCGTTGGCGGTCGTCATGCCGGGCCGCAGACTCGTGTCGGGCTTCGCGATCTCGACCTTCACCTCGAAGACCTTGGAGTCCTGTCCCGGACGCTGCTCACCGACGTTAGCCACCGACGTCACCTTGCCCTCCAGCTTCTTGCTCGGATCGGCGTCGAGCGTGACCTGCACCGACTGCCCGACAGCCACCTTTCGGACGTCCACCTCGTTGACGTAGGTGTCCGACTCCATCTGCGTCAGGTCCGGCAGGGTGGCGACCCCCGGATCCCACGGCGTCCACTGCGAGCCGACGCCCTTTTTCGTGCCGTTGTACTCGCGCATGTAGATCACCATGCCGGCCGCCGGCGCGCGGATGGTGAACTCGTTCATCACGTTCTGAATGACCTTGAGCTGATTCTGCTGGCGCGCGAGGTCGGCGCCGGCTGCCGACATCTTGGCGACGGCCTGTTTGGTCTTGGTCTCGAGGTTCGTCTTGGATTGCGCGAGCGCGCGCTGCGCCTTCTCGAAATCGATGTCCGCCTGGCGCTGGATGGTGGGCGCCTCGTACTTGGACTGCTCCTTGGCGATCTGCTTCTCCTGGAGCGCGTACTCGGCCGTGCGCACGTCCTCGCGCGCCTGCGAGAGATTGAGCGCGGAGTCCAGCTGCGCGCTCGTGAAATCGGCCGTGGACTTCTGGAGGTTGAGCGTGACGTCGGCCAGTTTCGTGGCCGCGGGACCGCGGTCCAGGTCAGCGACCACGTCGCCTGCCTTCACGATCTGGCCCTCGGGGACGATCGACGAGATCTTTGTCTGATAGACGTTGGCCATCTGCGCGTCGGGCGGCCCGGAGACCTCCACGAACTTCCGCGCGCGCAGCTCACCGGTGGTGGTCACCGTCACGTTGAAGTCGCCGGAGCGTACTGGCGCGACCACCGACGTTTCAGCGGCGGCTGCGGTCGCCGGCCACTTGTACCAGGCGAGCGGACCGCCCACGACGAGCACCGCGAGCAGGACGGGGATCCAGCGTTTGCGCAGAGTTTGCATGGCGCGCCTGACGGGACGGAGAGGAGGGGGGCGGGGGCTGTCGAGCGAAAGTTGGCGCCGACGGCTAAGAGCAACCGCCGGCGATCGGGCAGGCATCTCACACTATCAGACGTTCATCATTTCAGCAACGTAAAAAACGAGCACTCAGGCCGGATGGCTCGCGCACCGCTCGAGCCTGCCATCCAATCGGGATTGGACACCGGACCCCGGGAAAAGGTTCGCCAGCCCGTCTGACACCCACCCACGGAGCTCTCATGAGGCCCTTTACAACTCTCTCAACCCGCCTCGCGTCCGCCGCCCTGCTGTCGCTTGCCGCTGGCTGCGCGCGCGGCGTGGTGACGACCACGGTCCCTCCCACTGCCACCGCGGCAGCGGCGACCGCCACGAACGCGGTGCCCGACAACATCCGCTGGACGCGGGCCTCCGCCGAGCACCGGGCGCTGTACCTCCAGATCTATTCGGGGGCGACGGCGGAGCTCGAGCGGCTCGCGGCCGGACGTTCCCCCGGCTCGTGGGGCGTCATCATGGACGTGGACGAGACCATTCTCGACAACTCCCTCTACGAGCAGGAGCTCGCGCAAACGGGCCGCAGCTACACAGACTCGAGCTGGGCCTCCTGGGTGCGTCGTGAAGCGGCGCCGGCGCTGCCCGGGGCGGCAGCCTTCACGCGGCGGGTTCACGCCCTCGGCGGACGTGTCGTGCTCGTGACTGGCCGTGCCGATGGCTTCTGTCCCGAGACCAGGACCAACCTCGAGCGGGTGGGAATCACGTTCGACGAAGCGCTCTGCCAGGTCGGGGCCTCCAGCGACAAGAACCCGCGGTTCGAGGCCGTTCAGGCCGGGCGGGCCCCGTCAACGCTCGGCGCGCTCGACGTGGTGATGTGGGTCGGCGACAACATCCAGGACTTCCCGGGGCTGTCGCAGGCAATTCGAACTGGCGACGATGCTGCCTTCGCACAGTTCGGGCATCGCTTCATCGTGCTGCCGGATCCCCTCTACGGATCCTGGCAGAAGAATCCCCTTCCCTGAGGGAAACAGGTCAGGCGGGAGGCCGGCCAAAGCTCCCCATACCTGACTTGCTGCGATGGGCATCGCGGGTTTGCTGCTCCGCGATGTCCCGCGCCTGCTGCTCGAAGATCGCCGCCATCTGGATCTGACGGTCGGTCAGCAGGGCGTGCGCGCGGTCCGTGGCGGGCCGCATGTTCGCCGCGAGCTCGTCGAGGGTGCTCCGGGCCACGTCGCGGAGGTGCCGCGCCGTGTCCGCGGGAAGACGGCGGAAGGCGGAGGACGCGGAGCGTTGGACGCGCACGAGCGAGTCGAGCCGGCGCTCCAGTGGGAAGTTGACCGAGTCCACAGTCCGGCGAATGGCCACGAGCTGCACGAACTGGCTGTCGGTCAACGCGAGCTGCTGCTTGTGCTGAATCAGCACGCTCACGTTGTTCACCGGGCGCGCCTCGGAGACGAGCGGGTCGTTGGAGCTCTGTCCGAATTCGCGGCCGGCGGCCATGCGGCCATTGATCTGGGCCGCGAGGGCCGCGGGGATCGCCAGTGTCACGATGAGCGCGCGAAGCGCCGCTCGAAGTCCCTTCATCAACATCTCGGTCGGGTAGTCGCCGCCATGGAGCACGTGCGGCCCTCGTCGCTACCCGACCAAACCTAGGCGGTTCCGTTTGGTGCCTGACCCCGTTTTGGGGTCAGGCTCCAATCCGGTGCCTGACCCCAATCCGGTGCCTGACCCCAATCCGGTGCCTGACCCCAATCCGGTGCCTGACCCCAATCCGGTGCCTGACC
>Ga0070679_100002430_pt1 | contig 16885 bp, 16 predicted proteins | sample KBSC63BmetaG_FD_65652 | JGI IMG/M metagenome (GOLD analysis project Ga0070679, IMG submission 65652) | Corn rhizosphere microbial communities from Kellogg Biological Station, Michigan, USA - KBS C6-3B metaG | ecosystem: Host-associated > Plants > Roots > Rhizosphere | place: USA: Michigan... | reverse complement strand
GCATAGGTCTCAATCATCTCCCGGGCACTTTTCAATCCCAGAGCCTCTTGCAAATATCCGGGCGCAATCGGCCCCAGTTTGATGATCTCATCTGCTCGTCCATAGAGCGGAGCTGAAGCATCCAGCACAATCCCCTGCATCATCCGCTGCGAAGAACCACTCAATGCAATGACCATCTTCGCTGCCTTGGCTTCGTGATCGATGAATTTTTGCAGCACACTCGGCAATTCCGGAGAAACAGACACTAGATACGGAAGTTCGTCGATGACGAGCGGCCCCCGCCATTTCGATGTGGTGATTTCCCGCGCTAGCCGTGACAACAAGCTCGCCCAATCGGGATACTCGACGTCAGCAAAGCCGGGCAGCTTCTGTGCAATCGCCTTGGCAAAATAGTCCCGTTGAATGACAGGGGTCGATTCATCGGCCACGTAGTAGATGCCCCGATGTTTTTCCACCCATTCCAAAAGCAAACGGGTTTTCCCCATCCTTCTGCGTCCCCAAATCACAGCAAACCCCGGCTCCGGGCTGTAAGCCAGCCGGTCGAGCCGCTGCATCTCCTCAATTCGATCAATGAAGTCCATATCTCAAGATTATGCACGAAAACATTATGCTGTCCAGCATAATGTTTTGGCGCATAATCTTTTGTTGCTTATTATAAGTGGCTTATCGTTTTTTGTGAATTTTTCGTTTTTCTAAGTTGTTCATTATAAACAATAGTGATACTTAAAATTTTATAAGAAAAATACCATTCTCATGTACACAAAATGGCACTTTCTTGTGCATGAGGGTGATGTCATGTACAAGAAAGTGGCTTTTCGTGTGCATGAGAATTGATTATGCACACGAAATGTGCACGTCATCCAAAACAATTTCTTAATGATTATTTATCTTGAAGCATTGTTTTTCTGACAGCATCCAACATCTTGCCGACTTCAATCACTTGCGAATGCAAACTTTGGTACCGTTTGATAGTTTCTTCTTCCTGTTTCTGCACAAGATCCTGCAGCTGCTTGGATGCATCAGGCCGTCCGAGCCCTTGGAGAGATACAAGAATCTGAGCATAGGCTTTTTCTCTCCCCTCAAGCATCTGCTTTTTCAGAACTTGGTCTTCTTCCTCATTCGTGAACGGGAGATCTAAACTCTTTGTGAATGCACGAAACAGTTCATAAACAGGCACCTTATCGATGTCCAGATAATTGGCTTGAGCTAGAGGCTCATCGATCAACTTTCTTTCCATCATGGTTCGAATGCTTTCTTCCACAGAAGTCGATTGGGCAGCCGTCGACGCAGGCTTTGCTGCAGCATTTGCTTTCTGCCCCATCCAGAAAGCTGCGGTGGCAATTTGCGCACGATAGATTCGCACATGTTCATACCGAACGAGAGCCTCATGCAACAAAGTTCTCACCGTTCCATCAGCTCCAAATTCCAAGGCAGCAACAAGCTGCGTTTCTTTCGGAAGCGAACTGATATCAGGAAAGGCGGTATGCGCTATGCGCTCGATTTCTCCCCGTACCCGCGCAAATGCGTTCTCAGAGTACATCGGCTGTTTTCTCAAGTAGCCTTTTGAGCTTTTCCCCTCCCCTCGAATGGCCATCATTTCAAAGCCATTGGTCCACCGCACTGTTTTCGGCACATCGGCTGAATACTTCCCTGCATTTCCTTTCAATGCATCAAAAATGTGAATCGCTTCATGACTCAATATACGACCGGCAGGAAGTTTCTGGAGGTGTAACGCTCCTTTCAGATCTTTGCATAGAACCATTTCATCTTGTTCTAAGCACAGCTTTATGTAGTGAAAGCTCATCGTGAGCTGTGGGACAAACAGCATTCCCTTGTTTGATAATTGATGTGTTTTTGCCTGAGAGCCCATGAGGCCAAACTTGTCGCCAAGCAACATCTTGGCGAATGGAGAAACGTAGACTTCTTTCTGAATGGTGAGCTTTTCTTTTTTGGCTTGGAGTCCTTTTCCCAGTTCACCCCAAAACTGCTTTTCTCGAGGAATTTTCACCCTGTCGACCAAGATGACATGGATGGCATTCTTGAACGGTTGGTCTGAAGTCGAGTAGAACTCGAATGTTCCCTGCTCAAAATAGGGCTTGAGAAACTTCTCTGCTTCCAACTCGGCTTTCCAGACTGTAGACCACCCCGTAGTCACTGCGTTGTGAGTTGAAGAGCTCTGGGTTGCTGTTTGTTGGACAGCTGTGCGTGCAATCGCGGGTTCCACAGCAATGGCTGCCGAAGAGGGGGTCCCTTCCGCATAGTCACCGATCATCTGCGCTGAAATCGCAGTGAACTGCTCGTAGCTGAAAGGCTGAAGAACTGAGGTTGCAGCCGCTGCATTTGTCATAGAAATGTCCCTTTTTACCTGGTTAAGTCCGTATATCTTAACAAATTGTTTAATTAACTTCAATTTAAATCAATAAATACCTAATTATTAGCAACTTAAGAAACAAACAAAACAATTGACTATATATGTTAAGATATGGTAAAATATAGGGATATGGAGCACACACCTATGAACGGAACCATCGATTTCTCAGAGCTTGCGATTGGGGGCTGGATTGGCTTCCCCATGTCCTGCATGAGCGGGTATTTGTTCCTCTGGGACCAGTGCCTGCCCGAGCAGCCCCGGCAGAAAGCCCCGGATAAAAAGCCCGAGGCGCTCATCAAAGACGAGCTGCGCAAGCAAAAATCCAAGCAGCTTCAATAAGCCTTCGCGTAAATGACCCTTCTCCGGCTCGGCTTGCCCGAAAACGGGCATTTGCCCTCTTCTTGCGGAGCATCGAGCGGGATGCAGCGGATCGTGACATTCAGATCATTTTTAATCTGTTCTTCGATGAGAGGATCTTCACCCCAGTGTGTCAAAGCAAAGCCACCGTGGATCTCGGGGTTGTCTTTGTTTTTCGGAGTGAAAAAGTCGTAGAAGTCTTGTTTGGTGTTGATTTTGTGGGTGTGCTCGTTGCGGAATTTCGTGGCTTTTTCGAGCAGGTGTTTTTGGATGTCGTCGAGGAGAGAACTGATTTTTTGTTCTAGTTCTTCGGCACTCATTTGGGTGACATCTTTGTGTCCCCGGTCTCGTCGTGCAACCGTTACTTTCCCAGCCTCGACTTCTCGTAAGCCCACTTCGACCCGCACCGGAACCCCTTTCTTGATCCAGCCCCAGTTCTTTTCCCCACCTCTCATGTCCCGAGTGTCCAAAATCACCCGAACATTTTCCCCGTGGTACTTGACCCCTTTCAATCCGTGAACTAATCGTTCACAGAACGGTATCACTTTTGCTTTCGCATCCTCGTTGTGCAAAATCGGCACAATGACCACATGTGCTGATGCAATTCTCGGCGGTAGCACCAGCCCATCATCATCACTGTGTGTCATTACAACACCCCCGATCAACCTCGTCGTCATGCCCCACGAGGTGGTCCACGCAAACTCCTTGCTCCCTTCCTGCGACTGAAACTGAATGCCGCACGACTTGGCAAAATTCTGCCCTAAAAAGTGCGAGGTGCCCGCTTGGATCGATTTCCGATCCTGCATCATGGCCTCGATCGTGTAGGTGTTCTCCGCTCCCGGAAACCGTTCTTGCGGGGTTTTTTCGCCGCCAATGACGGGAATGCCCAAGCATTCTTTGGCAAACTGCATGTAGACGCTGAGCATCAACCGCGCTTCCGCTTCGGCCTCTTCGCGTGTCGCATGCACAGTGTGCCCTTCTTGCCATAAAAATTCGGTGGTGCGCAAAAACATCCGGGTGCGCATTTCCCAGCGAACGACGTTGGCCCACTGGTTGATGAGCAAGGGCAAATCGCGATACGACTCGATCCACTTGGCAAACATGTGGCCGATGATCATCTCGGACGTGGGCCGCACGATCAACGGTTCTTCAAGCTCTCCGGCAGGCACCAGCTTGCCGTCTTTGTTTTTCTCGAGACGGTGGTGTGTGACCACAGCGCACTCTTTCGCGAAGCCCTCGACGTGCTGGGCCTCTTTTTCGAGATACGAGAGCGGGATGAACAGCGGAAAGTAGGCATTTTCATGCCCGGTGTCTTTGAATTTCTGGTCTAATATCCGCTGGATGTTTTCCCACAGGCGGTAGCCCCAGGGTTTGATCACCATGCAGCCGCGCACGGGGGCGTGCTCAGCGAGGTCGGCGGCTTTCAGGACGGCTTGGTACCAGTCGGCGTAGTTTTCGGCTCTTGTCGGAGTGATTGCTGTTTTCATGAGGGAATTCACTATACGGCGGAGGTAAATTTCTCTGCAAGCTGGGTTTTGAGTTCTCGACGAGCTTCCGAAAGCGTTTCTGCTGAACACTTGCCCAGCGGGGCAAAGCTGTGGTCTGCCATGGCCTGCACCAAGGTTTCGTGGTCGATGAGAATCCGGGACAACAGCTCAAGATCTGGGGCGGCCAATGAGATTGTCCCCTGGTGTAAATACCCCCGTTTCGTCCGCCGCTGCGCAGCCCCGGCAATTTTCAAGCCGTCACACACGGCATCATACACAGTGGGCCGTGCCATGCAAAAGCTGGCTGATGTTCCTTTCGCCGGAACACTTTCGGGGATCAGTACGCCCTTCACCGGGAAAATTTCCTGCACAGCGGCTAAGACCACACGGTTCACGAACTGGTAGTTTTCGAGCGTGTTGTTCGAACACCTATTTCCCGGCATCAAGAATGAAAATGCCAAGTCCCACAAGTGAAACGTAATGCCACCCCCCGTGGGCCGACGAGCAAATGCAATCTCGCACGGATGCACATGCTCATTGAGCTGAATAAAATGGCCAAACGTTGCCGAGGGAACATCCCAGTCGTAAAAATGCAAGATCGGCACCTCTTCTAGCTCCGAGAGCCACAAGCCATCAAGCTCCATGTTATGCCCGACGCTATGGACCCCGGTGTCTCGCACCTCAATTTTTTTAGTATACAAAGAAACCTCCAAACCCTATTAGAAGGATTTTAGCTCAAGGGTGGAAAAAATCCCAGAAGCTGGTATGATAGGAACGTGAGGTAGCTCGATGTTTGATAAATTTACGAATCGTGCAAAGCAAGTGATCAAGCTGGCGAAGAAAGAAGCTCAGCGATTGAATCACAACTACTTAGGGACGGAACACGTTCTTCTCGGCCTGCTGAAACTGGGCCAGGGCATCGCGGTGAATGTCCTCCGAAATCTCAACCTCGATTACGAAACGGTTCGCACGGAAGTCGAACGTCTCGTGGGCTTTGGGCCTGAAATCCAAGTCTACGGCGACCCTGCCCTCACCGGCAAAGTGAAAAAGGTATTCGAATTTGCCAACGAAGAAGCTTCGAATTTGAATCATAATTACGTGGGCACAGAACACTTGCTCCTCGCACTGCTCCGTCAGAGCGACGGCGTGGCCTCCCAAGTCCTCGAGAACCTGAACATCAATCTCAAGGAAGTGCGTAAAGAGGTTCTCAAAGAGCTCGAGACGTTCAACCTGCAACTCCCACCGATGGGTGCAGCCCCGACGCCGCCTCCTGCGCAGCGCAACCAACCCCAAGAAAAAAACAACGCCGCCGCACAGCAGCCGCTCAATGACAAGATGCCCGCACTGCGCGCTTACGGTCACGACCTCACGGCTCTTTGCCGCGAAGGGAAAATGGATCCGGTCATCGGCCGCAAAGAAGAGGTTGAACGGCTAATTTTGATTCTCTGCCGCCGTCGGAAAAACAACCCTGTTCTCATCGGGGAAGCTGGGGTCGGAAAAACAGCGATTGTCGAGGGCTTAGCTCAAGCCATTGTCCGTGGTGACGTACCTGACAACCTCCGGAAGAAAATCCTGATTTCTCTCGACTTGACCCTCATGATTGCCGGAACAAAATACCGAGGGCAGTTCGAGGAACGGATCAAGGCCGTGATGGATGAGATCAAAAAGCACGGCAATATTCTGCTCTTCATTGACGAAATTCACACCATTGTGGGCGCAGGTGCAGCCGAAGGTGCGATCGATGCCTCGAACATCTTGAAACCCTCGCTTTCCCGGGGCGAACTCCAGTGCATCGGTGCCACCACCCTCGACGAATACCGCAAGCACATCGAGAAAGATCCAGCTCTGGAACGCCGCTTCCAAAAGATCATCGTTCATCCGCCCTCTGCCGAAGAGAGCATCTCGATCCTCATGGGTTTGAAACCCAAGTACGAAGAGCATCACAAGTGTGTCTACACAGACGCTTCCGTGCGCGCTGCCGTGACCCTCTCCGACCGCTACGTCTCGGGCCGGTTCCTGCCTGATAAGGCCATCGACCTCCTCGACGAATCGGGAGCTCGCGCTCGCATTTCGATCATGCACCAGCCGAAAGAATTTGCCGACCTCGACAAGCAGATTGAAGAGGCTCGCGTGGCCAAAGAAGAGGCCATCAGCCACCAAGAATACGAAAAAGCAGCGCGTCTCCGCGATAGCGAAAAGACGCTCCGCGACCAACTGCAAAAGTCCCGCACCGAATGGGAAACTCACAAAGATGAGCATTTGCCCATTGTCGATGAGGAAGACATTGCCAACATCGTGGCGAAACAGACTGGCATTCCATTGACCCGCTTGACTGAGGGCGAGACCGAAAAAGTCCTCAAGATGGAAGAGCTTTTGAAGGGCAAAATCATCGGCCAAGACGATGCGCTGGGCACCGTGTGCCGTGCGATCCGCAGAAGCCGCGCCGACATCAAAGATCCGAACCGTCCGATTGGTGCCTTCTTGTTCTTGGGGCCCACTGGCGTTGGAAAAACGCACCTCGCGCGACTCATTGCCTCGCACATGTTCGGTGGCGAAGATGCGTTGATTCAAGTCGACATGTCCGAGTACATGGAGAAATTTGCCATCAGCCGCATGACCGGATCGCCTCCGGGCTACGTCGGTTACGAAGAAGGTGGCCAATTGACAGAACAAGTGCGACGACGACCGTATTCCGTCGTGTTGTTCGATGAAGTCGAAAAAGCTCACCCTGATGTGATGAATTTGCTCTTGCAAATTCTCGAGGAAGGAAGACTGACTGACTCCGTCGGCCGCAAGATCGACTTCCGCAACACCATCATCGTCATGACGTCGAATTTGGGAGCTGATTTAATCCGAAAATCGACCGAAATGGGCTTCGGAGCCAAAGAAAGCACCGTCGACAAACGATCGATGCAGGAAAAGATCGATGGCGCTGTGAAAAAGCACTTCAAGCCTGAGTTCTTGAACCGCTTGGACGGCCTCGTGATGTTCAACATCCTCGACAAAGCGGCGTACAAGCAGATCATCGACCTCGAGTTCCGCAAGCTCACCGACCGCTTGACGAAGAAGAACATCCACATCACCGTCGATGAAACCGCCAAAGACTGGCTCGTCGAAAAAGCCTATCTGCCAGAAATGGGCGCCCGCCCCTTGCGCCGCATGGTCGAGCAGTATCTCGAAGACCCGCTCGCCGAGAAGCTGCTGCAAAACCCCGGTGCCGAGAAGAAGTACGTCGTCTCCGTCAAAGACGGCGCCCTCGTCTTCATCGACCAAGATCCGACCTCTGGCGGAGCCAAACCCGAGACGGCCTTGGTGAAGTAATCCATTTACATACAGCCACTTGCACTTTTTAGTGGCTGTAGATTAACAAAATCTTTACAACCCTGGGTGCAACCCCAGGATTGTAATATGGCTATTTTAAGTACCCACCAGAAGTGGGAAGTCGGAACAGCTTCCACAGTCGGAGTCATTAGCTTCGTGGCTGGAAGCCTTCTGGCAGCCAAGATCTCGGCAGCAGTCGGCACTGTTTTCATCGTGCTCGGCGGAGCTCTGCTTCTGGCCAGCTTCGGATACTTAGTTCAACAAAGTAAATTAGCAAAGAATGCTTGCACCCGGGTCGAAAAGGAAATTAGCCACTACTGGCAAAATCTCGACGGACTTAACGGAAATATCCCCTACGCAGGAGATCACATCACCAAAGAACTGCTCGAACAAACAGTCTGCAAGCCCACCAATCCGTTCGCACGCATTTTCATTCCTGTAATCAACCAAATCTTCGAGCAAGAAGGGTTGGTTTTCCGTTTCCCTCGCCCGGCAAATAATCCGATCCCTTTCTCTCCCCAAGAAAGCGCCATCATTCGAGATCTCAACTTGGCACCTTGGCAACGAAATAAAGCTTCAAGGCCTCAGCCCAACGTCCCTGATCAGGTAAAAGATGCAGTGCAAGACCGTTTATTCCGGCTGATTCAGTCCGTGGATGACCCAGACTTTACCGTGCTTTCTTGCTTCCAGGAAGAAAACTTAGAATCATTTTTAGGGGAAATCGATGTTATTCTCAACAACCCTCTGTGGGAAGACAACCACGATCAGATTTTAGGGTTCCAAAGAACCATCAATGCGGTCTTAGAACAAAATCATCTGCTTCCTCGATACCTGCTGGTAAACCTGAGACCGGAAGATCTGTTAGATAGTGATGATGACGAGGCAGAAGGCCCGGCTCTCGTGGCCAGCATGAAAGAAGAAAACCCCCTCCGTTACGGGCTTGAAGAGCTCGACGATTCGGACGAGTGAACTAGAGGCTTTTACTCTGATCCAACCCCAGCCAGCCTTCTTCCACCCGTCTGCGCAGCATTCAGATGGCTTTCCCATTGCTTGACGAATTCCAACAGCTCCCGCTTCGCAGGATGAGCCCGCAAGAACTGCAAATGCTCAGCCTTTCGGCACAGATGAGCAATTTTCGCCAGCAAGTGCAAGTGCCGTTTGTCATCGCAAGCAAACAAGAAAAACAGTGTGTGGACGGGTTGCCCATCCAAAGCGCCGTATTCGATAGGCTTTTCGGGGAAGACAACGGTCACTAGATCGAATGCTTCTTCAATCAAACAATCTCGGATGTGGGGCACGGCAATGCCGAGGCCAAGGCCGGTGGACATCAAGCTTTCCCGCTCGAGCAACAATTCGGTGAGCACCTCAGCATCGAGCTTGAGATTCGGAGCGATGAGCTTCATGGCATTAGTGATGATCTCGTCTTTCGTGGCCCCGGGCACACCATGATAAACCCCACCCTTGTGGACGGCTCGGTACAAGCCATAGTGGTTTAACCCAAACGATTCCGTTTCGGAATTCTGGACGGAATGGCCGCTGAACATCCAGCTTTCGATTTCACTGCGGCTGAACAAGCATTGTTCTTTCAACCGGTAGTGGGGAATTTTGTCCTCGGAGACCCACTTTTGCACGGTGGCTTCCGAAACATTCAGTAGCTGGGCAACGTCTTCGAGTTTTAGGTCCATAAGTAGATCCGACGGTAACAAAAGCTAGGAAAAAAGGGCAACCACTTCTTCAGGGGTCACAGCCTTAAGCATTTTTTTCCGTAAGTCTTCTTCCTTGATGGCTGTGGTCAGTTGGGACAGAATTTGCAAATATTCGGACTGCCGGTCGTCGGGGCCTCCGATTAAAAAGATCAGTCTCACGGGGGTTTTGTCGAGAGCGTTCCAGTCGATGCCTTTGTGGCGCTGGATGCCGATGGCGATGAAAAAGCGGCCAAGTTCCGACAGCTTAGCATGAGGCACTGCTACCCCGATGCCGATGCCGGTGGAGACAAGCTTTTCCCGATGCATGATGGCCGCACGAAAGTGCTCTCGGTGGGGCAACATGCCTTGTTCATCGAGCAGGGCGATCAAACCGTCGATGGCCTCGTCACGCGTGGACACATCCAAAAAAGCGACGAGCTGTGAATTCAGCAAGTCGGCAATTTTCATTTCGTTCCTGTGTGGCCGAAACCACCCGCGCCACGCATGGTCGATGCTAGGACATCTTGACGGACAAACTCGGCTTGCAGCACGGGGGCAAAGACAATCTGGGCAATGCGCATCCCGGGCTCAACGGTGAACGTTTCATCTCCGAGGTTGATCAAAATCACAATGATTTCCCCTCGATAGTCGGAATCGATGGTGCCGGGCGTGTTAAGCACGGTGATGCCGTTTTTCACAGCGAGGCCGCTGCGCGGACGAACTTGGATTTCGTAGCCGGAGGGAATTTCAAGGCGCACTCCGGTAGGAATGAGGGCTCGTTTCCCCGGGGCAATGGCCACCGGATTGTCTATCTTAGCACGGACGTCAGCCCCTGCTGCACCCGGAGTGCCGTAGGTAGGAACAAATTCAGCATCTGCTTGGACAGGAAGTTTCATTTTGTTTTCGCTTGTTTGAGCAGTCTTTTTAAGGGGGAAGCCATTTTCGGTGCAAGAAAACTCAGCAATTGGGCTAATTTTGCCTTGAGCTCTGCCCGTTTCACGACGAGGTCGACCATCCCCTTTTCAAGCAAGAATTCCGACTTTTGTGCACGGGGCGGCAGCTTCTGGCCAATGGTTTGCTCGACGACGCGCGGGCCGGCAAATGCAATGAGAGCGTCCGGTTCAGCAAGAATGACATCACCCAACGTTGCAAACGATGCAGTGACACCCCCCGTCGTCGGGTTGGTGAGCACCGAAATGTAGGGCAATTTTTCTTTGTGCAATTTGGCCAGTGCGGCCGAGGTTTTGGCCATTTGCATGAGCGACAAAATCGATTCCTGCATCCGAGCCCCGCCCGAGGCGCACACAATGATGACCGGCAGTCTTTTTTCCACAGCCATTTCAATCAGCAACGTCAGCCGCTCCCCGACCACCGAACCCATCGAGCCGCCCATGAACGAAAAGTCCATCACGCCCAACGCAATCGGCTGCTTGTTCAGTAAACACGTTCCCACAGCCAATGCATCACTGCGGCCCGTTTTTTTCTGGGCAGAAACTAAACGATCTTTGTACTTTTCTGTATCGACAAATTCTAAATGGTCAACCGGCTTGATGTCCGTGAAATATTCCTCAAACGTCCCCTCGTCAGCGAGCAACTCAATCCGTTGCTTCAACGACAACCGGTAGTGATACCCGCACTTCGGGCAGCACTGCAACGTCTGTTCCATCTGCGAAGCATGAATCAGCTCACCACAGCCAGAACACTTCATCCAGCCGTTAAAACCGTCCCGCTTGGCCGTCTGCCGCTTCAATTTTGGTCTAGTACGAGAAAAAAGTCCCATGGGAAAAAGTATACTCCACCATTGCCCTAAATCTCAAGCAATTGCTTTCGCAAACCGCTCTTCGATCTGTTTCCAGTTGTACACCTGCCACAGCGCCTTCACATAGTCCGCTCTAACATTCTTATACTGAAGGTAATACGCGTGCTCCCACACATCAATGCCCATCACCGGCGACAAATCTTGTGCACTCAACGGATCTTGGTTGGCACACGTCGTGATCTCCAGTCGCTTCAATTTTTTACTAAATCCCAACCAGCCCCAACCAGAACCTTGAATGCCCGTGGCTGCCGTGTTGAGTTTTTCTTGAAATGCCGCAAAGGAGCCAAAATCGCGTGCAATCATCGAAGCCAACTGCCCGCTCGGCTCTCCTCCGCCGCCCTTGCCCATCGGGGCCAAAATCGTCCAGAAAATGCTGTGGTTGATGTGCCCGCCGCCGTTGAACCGGATCGCTTGCTGCAGCGCAATCATCGCCGAGACATCGTTCCTCGTCTCCGCTTCGTGATATTTCTCGAGCGCCACGTTCAAGTTGGTGACGTAGGCTTTGTGGTGCGCATTGTGGTGGAGCTTCATGATCTCCGCAGAAATCACCGGCTCGAGCGCGTTGTAATCGTACGGAAGATCGGGCAGTTGGTAACTCGTTTTCTTATCAGCGGACATAGCGCACTCCTTGTGGTTTTGGAGGGATCATAGGAGAGTGGGGGCATTTGTGCAAGGATTTACAACTTCGATTTGATCAGTCTTGCATCGGAGAAAATTTTACCCGGAAACTCACGCTTGTAAACCCTCGAGAAAACGGTGTCTCCTTGTCTTTTGACAAAGAGATAAATCGAATGGTCTATTCCCTGTTGTTGCTCACTAAAGCTTGCATGATACACTTGAAATTGCCCTTCTTGGAGATCGTGTAAACTCAGCAAGAATTTCTCCATGTGATCGTCTGTTATGCCGAAGGCCTTTTGATATCGCACCAGAAGATCTCTCACAGGTTGAATGTTCATCTGAGGTTGTTCGACTGGGGGGCAAGAAGCAGTCGAGACAGTAGATCTAGAAAAGAATTCCGGCAGCCAACTCGCATGCCCGTCGATTGTCCCCTTTGCAACTGCTTTTGTCACTACATGCTTTACAAAATCAGGGCTCTTTTTGTCTGGCTTAGTTGCATCGACCCATTCATTGGCTTCCGCGATCATTTGACTGGAGACCGTGCTCACAACAAATGCCTGCCCAGTTCCTTCCAACAACGGTTTGTCATCAATGACATTTCCCATAGCCTGAACCACGGCGCTTGCAACTCCGGGTTTTGATGCTGCAGGAATATTCACATCTTCAAATCTGCCCATCATAGAATTACTCATCGCCGCTTTCAGAAGTGTGGTTCCTGTGACTTCCACATCCCTCAGTTTGCAATTGACCACCGTCGTTCCCATTCCGGTGAACGCGTCTACCGCCGTTTGTGCGACCTGAGGATGAGATTCCACCAAGGTTGCCACATGAGCTGCCGCACGCTTGACTGCTTGCACTGCACGAACATCTGCTACCTGTTTTCCCGCTTGAATCACATTCGCCATGTTTTTCAATTGAGAACAAGCATTCAAAGCAGCCGTTGTTCCTGATAAAATCCCAGTACCAGCAATCGAGGTAGTAGCCCCAATCGTCGCCTCTCGAAGCGTGCCCGAAAGGGTCAATTCATCGGAAGGCGTAGTGACCACATGAGCGGTCGCACTCACTGTGGCTCCAACTAATGCTGGCTGCCATGCAAATGCAATGGCTGTCTTGGCTGCGCCGAGAAGAAAGGGAAGAGAAATCATTTCGAATGTCTCATAGTTTGGATTGGACTGATGGTTTGTTCAACTTGCCTCCGATACGCTGTGAATTCCCTGCGTTTGGTTTGGGGCCTAGAGGATGCGGTTTTGGCTGCGGGTTTTGAGGTGGGCCTAAGCGATTCGGTTGGGGAGGTACATAAGGTTTTACCGTAGGTTTTGGTTGAGCAGAATCTGGCAATGTGGCTGGAATCTTAGGTCCCTTTTTTTCTGGAGCTACTGTAGCTGGTTGAGGATTGGTAGGCTTTTCGCTTGTAGCTGTTTTTGGCCGCGTATTCGTCTTCGGCTTCGGGTCATTGGAGGGTGCGGCTGCAACAGGCTGTTGCTTCACAGGCTTTTCTTTGGGAGCTTCTGGTGGTGTTTTTGGTTGCGTGTTCGCAGGCGGCTTTGGATCATTCGTAGGAGGAGATGAAGGATTGCTTGGATTGGACGGTGGTGGAGAATTCGATGGTGCAGCCGATTTGGGAGGACCATCGAAACCTCCCGTTGCCGCAGTGTAGACCGTTGCAATGACAGCTCCAGTACCTCCCCCCATCGCAGTTCCAATTCCTGGGCCAGCGACTACCGTTCCTATTGCAGCACCGATTGCGGCACCCTTTTGTACTGCAGGAGGAGTGTTTGCTAAAACGCTTTGCGCTGCATCGTTTGCTAGACCCCCAACGATTCCGCCCACCTGTTCTCCTGCAGCTCCCCCTTGGTATCTTCCTACCTGTCTAAAGGCATCGACAATCGATGGGGAACCTGATTTCGGTGAATCTGGTGGTGGTACTGACATAGCAAACTCCTATGGGTGTAAGAAAATGCCAGAACTATGATTCACTGCTGAAATATTGTCAAAAGGTGCGTTTTGCAATTTTCAGTACCTCAAAATTTCGGAGGTACTAAAAACGTTTCTCTCATTTCTTCGCAGCAGCTGTATTTGCTGTCATGGCAGCTGGTTCTGAGGTTTTACCGTCAGTGGCTGCTGGGGCTGGATTCTTCGAAACCGGAATCCGTGTAGCACAACCCAAAAGACCGGCTTCCAAAGTGAGCAATCGAACCATCATCATGGTTTCATTGTTTCCCGGCATCCCCATCTTTTCATCGTCCTTGATCGTATTGATAAGAGTTCCTCGGAGATTTCCTTCAGTCAATCGATCGTTTTTAAACGCACCTGCCATCCACTCAGGAACTCGTTTCTCACTCCACCAAGGATCTCGACCAAAGTGGTTTTTCAGATGTGCCAGGATCGTCTGCGCATCGGGAAATTGATATTCATCAGCAGGAGATGTGCCTTTGAGAGAACCCTCGAACAAAAGCTTGTGCACCTTTTCTGATGCATGTCGGCAATTGGTATCCATCGGAGACTCGGCATCACCGCAGGCAAGAGCCACAGCTTCTATTTTTCGGTGATTGGCCTCTGTTTCATTGGAGTTTTTTCCCTGGAGCTCTTTCCAAAATTGCTGTAGTGCAGCACCGAAAGGAATTCGCAGCTCAATGGTTTCTGCATCAATCTCGTGCCCTCCGAGAGTTTCTGCAAGAGCTTGCAAAAGAGTCGGAACTTTTTGGATGTACGCTTGCAATTCATTCGATCGTGCCTCGAGTCGTTTGAGGTATACGGGCATGGGAGGGAAATAATAGTTGGTGGGGGCTTTCGAGGTGGACGAACTTGCTGCTGCCATATTTTTCTCCTGGTGAAAGGATCGAGGTTATCCCAAGAGAGCTTTTTCTAGCCAGATTTTTATCTCAAGCAGAAGCCAACTATTTCCAAAACGGAAGGTGTTGGTTTTTTACAACATGCTAATTTTCAGAACGAAAGGTTAAAAAATTCAGTTGGTAAAGAATCCTTACCAACTGAAATCGCTAGTTAAGGCTCCATATTTCTCGGAATTTAATTGGTGGTGGCTCTTCGTGCTAATTTGGCATGGTAAGCTCGTTTCACCCGAAAAGTCTCTAAGTGAAACGAGCATAGATGTGTAAAGTCTCTGCTAATTACGAGCTTTTCTGTACCTTCATTTGTTGGAGTTTCTGCCACGCAGCGGCAGCCTGTTGCGGAAGCGGTATTTTTGGGTTAATGATGTATATGGTTGTTTGCGTTGCTGCTTCCAAAATGCCCATTTTAATCAGAAATTTTCGGACTATTTGAACCTTTTGATCATAAATTCCGCTTCGAACTTTTTGGAGATCTTTTAAAGCTTCGCTGACCCAATGAACACGTCCCGATGCATCGGCTTTTTTACCGAGCGCTTCGACAATCAACTTAAAATCATTCTCGGTTACAGCAATATGAGCAGGCCTTCCGCGTTCATAATGGGCAAAAAGTCTGCTCCCCAAGATCTCAAATTTTGGCTCGCCGCGAGAAAGACGACTTTTTGTTGTAAGTGTCGGAACCTCTTTGTTCGTAGATTTAATGGCTTGATTGTTCCTGTCGCGAATATTATTTTCCACCGAAGGTGTAGCAGAATTTGAGTGGTTTCTTATATAATCCGCTGCTCCACGCATACCACTCATCAAAGCGAAATGCTGCTTTTGTTTAACCGGATTATCCGCAGACCAACCGATCTGGTTTTCGTGATATCGTATTTGATTTTCGAGAAATAAAATATGCATTTGTGCAGCTTCTTCCATAAATTTATCCTTCTATCTATTCTTTTTCTCTTCTCTTTCTTTTTATCCAACTTCTAAAAAAACGGACTGCAGTCGAGTGTTGCAAAAGATCAAAATTGAATCAAGACAATTTATGGATCAAGAAAATTTGCCGTGCAGGAAATGTTCGGTCACCGGCCCAATTGCCGTCACTTTCACCCACTCCGGCACAGCCCCATACATTTCCACAAACGCATTCACTGTTGACGGACTCGTGAACACAATTTCATCGATCTCGCCCAAATCCACAAGCTTTCCATCCCGGTTGGGAACCGTGTGATACAGATCGACAATCTCATGGGCCACTTGTTTCTCTCGCAGATAGTTTTCAAGCAGAGGCCGGGCTTGTGCAGACCTCGGCCACAGCAGTCGAGCTTGGTCGAGGGGTAGCGTTTCGAGCAGAGCGATCATCCCCTCTTGGGTCGCTGTCGGGGCGACAAGAGGTTTGATGCCATGCGAGCGGAGAATGGTTGCGGTGCCGGGGCCGATGGCAAGAACGGTGTCGATGCGAGGCGGTGTGAGGGAAAACCAGTGTTTGACGGCAGTGGGGCTGGTGAACAGCACGTGGGTGAACGGTGTGTGCACGACAGCGGGCAACTGTGTGATGGGGACGGTTTTGATTACAGCATGGTGGATGATGTGTCCTCGAGAGACAAACCGTGTGGGATCGAGGCCGAGGTAGAGCACTTGTTTTTGTCGACGGCTGTCGATGCTGCGCATTCTACGCAGCATCTCGATGTCATCTGCTCGACAAACTGCTGCTAATTGTCCTTGCCCGGCCACCGTTTCTCCGGGCAAAAACTGACGCTTCAAGTGTGTCAATTGCAAACGGATTAATGCGGCTTCTGCGACCACAACCCCGTCGACCTCGTCTCGCTCGAGAAAACCCAACCGCTCCTTGATCGTGCCACGCACGTCGACGAACCGGGCTTCCGGGTACAACATCCGAACGGCGGCTTCACGCCGTTCGCTCGAGGTGGCCACGAGACAATTTTGCGGAAGGGCATTTTTAAACACTAAGCTGTCACGGGGATCGAGGCCCACGGTCAGTGCGGCCACACACAAACCTTCAGGCAACGGGTCGGGGAGATCTTTTGCGGAGTGCACAGCAACCCGAACTTGTTTATGCAACAACAGTTCGTCGATCTCCCGGGTGAAAAAATCAGTTTTTTCGAGGGAACGTAGTGACACCGTTTTGTTTTTATCACCGGTAGTTTCCACCCACGTCGTGTCAAAACAAAGCCCTAACTCTTGCTCGACCTCACGCACTTGCACGCGCGAAAGCTCCGACCCGCGTGCAGCTACGCGAATACTTTCTGGATGGCTTGGTCGACGAGGTCGACTCCGATGAGCTCGATTTTCTCGCGAAGCGCCGGTTCCAGAGACTTCAGATTCTTGGCAGGAAGGATACATTTTTTAAATCCCATGTGGATGGCTTCTTTGAG
>Ga0070679_100002425_pt1 | contig 16891 bp, 15 predicted proteins | sample KBSC63BmetaG_FD_65652 | JGI IMG/M metagenome (GOLD analysis project Ga0070679, IMG submission 65652) | Corn rhizosphere microbial communities from Kellogg Biological Station, Michigan, USA - KBS C6-3B metaG | ecosystem: Host-associated > Plants > Roots > Rhizosphere | place: USA: Michigan... | reverse complement strand
CGTTCTGCCGCAAACAGGGGAGGCATATCGTGGCGTTCAAACCATCTCAGCCGCAGTCCATTGGCGGCGTTCTCGATATCGGATTCCAGGTCTACAAAACGTCCTTGGCGCAGATTTGGCTAATTTGTGTGGTCATTGCGATCGGGAACCTGGCTCCGAGTGTGTACATGCTGCTCAAACTAGGTTCGCTGTCGCAGGCCACAGCCCCAGGGGAGATGGCTGCGTACATGAAACATCTGTTTACTGACCCCGTTTACTGGGTCAGCTATCTCGTGAGCATGGCGATCAGCTCTTGCGCGATGGGTGCCATCTATCTCAAGCAGGATGCCATCGCCAGCGACACCGATTTGGGTTTGGGGCGCGCGTTGACCCTGGCATTGCGACGTACACCCGCGCTCGTGCTCGCCGCAATTCTCTTCATGATCGCGGTGGCGATTGGATGTGTGCTGCTGATTATTCCGGGCTTGATCCTCATGGTGAGTTTGATGTTGTTCGGCGCGGTCGTCGTGCTCGAATCGCGAGGCCCTGCAGCAGGTTTGCTCCGCAGTCACAAACTCGTGTGGGGACATTGGTGGCGCACGACGGCGGTGCTAACCGTTGCCTTCATCATCGTTGGAGTGATCTACGCGGCGCTTGGATTCGTCGTCGCCCTGATTCTTCCGTTTGTAGCTCGAGGCGCCGACCCGCTCATTTTCACTCTCATCAACAGCGTCGTGCTGAACGTTGTCATCCAAGTGTTGGTATTGCCCTTCTTCCTGGGATTGATCCTGAGTTTGTACTGGGATCTGCGATTACGACGCGACGGTGGCGATTTGTCTGAACGTCTCGACGCGCTCAACGCGGCTTAGGGCTGATGTTGATACGGTGGTTGGCGATTTGCGGGTGCTTGTGGGCGTGCAATGCGTTCTCACAAGCACCTGCCTCGGTCGATGCAAGCGAGATTGTGTCGAACTGTGCGAGCCGCGCCACTGAGACTGGACTCGAAGCGCTGGAAAAATCCTGTCCTGGCGTTACAGATGCATTAAAAGAGTTCGGAGTGTTGCAGCTGCTCTCTAAGGAACAAACGGAGCAGCTCACTGCTGAGGGTCTGAGCCAACTTGAGTCGCTCCACGAAGACTACTCAGTTGCGCAGCCGTCAGGTGCTCACCAAGTTGCGACACAGTCGTTGCAAAGCATTCTTTCCAAATTGCAGAAGGAACGCCCGCGCGAGCAGGCGCAATCGTGGTTTCAGCGTCTCATTACGTGGCTTCGCGGGTTTCAAAACAGGTCTGCACGCCGCGACTCGAGCTGGCTGCAAAAGTTTGATCCCTCGGAGCGCGCACTTCAGATCACTCGTTGGACGCTCATCGCCATCGTGATTTTGTTGGCGCTCGGAGTGGTGCTCAACGAATTACGAGTCGCGGGAATTTTGCGAAAGCGTCGTTCGCACGAGTTGTCTTCGTTGCCATTGGGCGCAGCCGTCGCCACGCCTGCGCTCGCCGCGAAGCTCGAGGACGCTCAGCTGCTCGAGCGCCCGTCCATCTTGCTGCGAATGATCGTGAGCGAGCTGACGCGAGGAGGGCAGTTGCGCACCGAACGCAGTCTTACGCATCGCGAGCTCAGTGAGCAGGCTCGCTTTGCAACCGACACACAGCACGAGACATTTCGCCGTCTCGCGGGCTTGTCAGAATCATTGTTGTACGGCGCGCGTCCGATCTCCGCTGAACGTATCAATGAGACCGTGAACGAAGGGTTGAACCTCCATCGCGATGTGGCGAGGGGCTCATGAAGGAGCGGCTCACCACGCTCGCGCTCGCCGTTGCCGCACTTGCGTGCTTCTACGCCCTGTTCTTACCGCATCCAACTGCGCCGACTGAAAAAGTCACGCGGCCCATTAGTACCGAAGCCGGCCCAAACGGATATCTTGCACTCGCACAGTGGCTGCGCGCCGAAGGGCTTGAACCTTTATCGCTGCGCGAGCGATACGGCCATCTCGATGCACTCACTGAGGCCTCGCCGGCCGGCAATCTGCTCATCGCGACCGCACCGCAGATCTATCCCATTCGCGAGTCCGAGGTGAGTCCGCTGCGTGATTGGATCGAAGCAGGGAACACGTTGCTCGTGCTCGCGGGACTGTCGGATACGCCGGAGTGGTCGATGGGTGAGGGCATCGATAGCGCGTTTCCGCTCCACTTCAATCAAATGACCTCCTTGAGCGTCGCGCAGATCGTCCCAGAGCCCAAGACCACCAAGCCGTCGCCTAAACGTGATGCCAAGTCGCGGGCCGAAGCTGCGGCTGCGGCGGCCATAAAGCTTGCGACACCAGATCACATAGAGATCCGTCCGCGAGCAGCGCACCCTTTGATGCGCGGCATCTCGGCCTTGGCGGATGTCTCGGAATATCCATCGGCGAAATGGCGTTTGATGGCAAGCGATGGTTACGCAGTGCTCGAGCTGGCTTACGAACCGAAGTCACAAGCGCCTGCGCTCTGGCTTCTTAAATCGGGCGACGGCCAAATCATCGTCAGCGCCTTCGGCAATGTGTTCACCAACAAACTCATCGGCCAGCGCGATAACGCAAAGCTGCTGGCAAACATCGTGAATGCATCTGTGAAGCCAGGCGGGCAGGTCATCATCGATGACGCACATCAAGGCCTGGTTTCTTTCTACGATCCAACAGCCTTCTTCGGCGACAAACGGTTGCACTACACGCTGTGGCTTTTGCTTGCGCTCTGGCTTGTCTTCATAGTGAGTTCGCAACCACTGCGTTCGCGCACTGCTCGTTGGGATCCGCTGGATGTCAGTACGTTCGTGCGAGCGACCGGCGGATTTCTAGCGCGCGTGCTTACCCCCGCAGCCACCGCGCGCCGCTTATTCGAGAATTTTTTCGACGACGTTCGGCGTGCGGCCGACATCGGCGAAGACGAACTACCGTGGGAGTGGATGCGCTCGCAAGCCCAACTTCCCGGCGATCAACTTGAGGAGCTGCAATCAATTCATCAGCGTGCGCGGCAAGGCGCAAAGTTGAATCTGATCAGGCTGCAGAATTTGTTGACCGAGGCTCGAGCAGTTTTGTTGTGAAAGGAAAGAGCATGACTAGTGCGTTGGAAACTTTCGGACGCGAATTGGATCGCGAATTGAGCGGTGTGGTGTTGGGTGTCGAGCCCGCCATTCGCGCGTTAGCCATCGCCGTCGTTGCGCGCGGCCACGTGTTGTTGCAGGGCGCGCCGGGTCTGGGCAAAACGTTGCTGAGTAAATCGCTTGCCGCGGCGCTCGGCGGGACTTTCAAACGCGTTCAGGGGACATCCGATTTGATGCCCGCGGATATCACCGGAGTGCACGTGTTCGATGCAAAGGCAGGCCAATTCGTCTTTCGCGCCGGGCCAATATTTTCCGACGTGTTATTGGTCGATGAGGTGAATCGGGCGAGCCCGAAGACGCAATCGGCCTTGCTGGAAGCGATGGAAGAACGTCAGGTCAGCGTGGATCGCGAAAATATGCCGCTGCCCGATAATTTCCTCGTGATTGCCACGCAAAATCCGCGCGAGTTCGAAGGGACCTATCCGCTTCCTGAGTCGCAACTCGACCGATTCATGCTACGCGTCGATCTAAGCTATCCCGCACGCGATAACGAGCTCGCTGTGCTAGCGCGATATGGATCCGTGGATGCACATCGAGGCGAACTGCCGGTGCGCGCGCTGCCTCCAGAGTTACTGGGAGCGGCGCAACGCGAATTGGAAAACGTCCATGTCGCGCCGGAACTGTCGGCTTATGTGTTGGATCTCGCGAGCGCGTCACGAACGTATGCACAGTTGACCCTCGGGCTTTCGACGCGTGGTGCTCTCGCACTACTGCGCGCCGCTCGCATCCACGCCGGCATGCGCGGTGCGGACTTCGTCTCGCCTGATGATGTGAAAGACGTCGCACCTTGGGTGGTGCCGCACAGGTTGGTGCTTGCTCCTGAAGCGATGCTGGAAGGCGTGGATGAGCGCGCCGTTCTGCGTCGATTGATAGAGCAGATTCCAGTCCCGCGCTGATGCGAACGCGATTGGGCGGCAGCCACTGACATGAACCTAAGACAAAACGCGCTGGCGCTCATCGTCGTGACAGCGCTGATTGTGATCGCTGAGTTCTGGATCGGCGATCGTGCGGTTGTACGCTTGTGGCAGCTGCCGCTTGGATTGCTTCTTATTGGGTTGGCGTACGAGCGCTGGTTCGTTAGCAAATATCCCGTCAACTTGGCGGCGCCCGAGCAGCGGCATCTGATCTTGGGCCGGACTGAGCAGCTCGCATTTCAGTTGTCTCATGCTGCGTCGCGCTCGCTAGGTGTTCAGTGGCTGCTCGAAGCGCCGGCCGGTGTAGAAGTCGATACCGAGGTGCGTGAGCTGCGAGTGCCCGCATCGAGCGGTGAATCGCAGTTGTTCTCGGTCACGCCACGCCGGCTCGGTAAGGTGGCTTGGCCCGCACCGCGGATGCGAGTTGCTGGTCCCTTGGGTTTGGCTTGGTGGACTCAGCGCACCGAACTGCACGCACGCTTCAATGTCGTTCCAGAACTGATCGCAGACAGCCATCCGCTCACGGGCGCGCGGGCAGCAGGATCTCGTATCACTCGATCTATTGGACAGGGTCACGACGTACTGCAGTTGCGCACGTATCGCCCTGGAGATCCGCCGCATCTGATCGATTGGAAAGCTTCTGCACGACGCGGCACCTTGATTAGTCGCGAACGTGCTGAAGATCAGCATGTCGAAATCGTGCTTGCGATCGATGCTGGGCGAGCGAGCGGGCTGCGGGCGGGATCGCTAGATAGGTTGGGTCACTACGCAAACGTGGCAGCTCGGTTCGCGCAGTTTGCGTTAGCCAATGACGATCGCGTTGGAATACTCGTGTTTGCCGATCGCCCGCTTGCAGCAGTGCCACCCAGTCGGGGCAGTCACGCGATCACGCGCATTCGCAGTGTCCTTGCAAGCTTGAGTACGCAACTCGCGGAATCCAATCCGTTGAACGCAGCACTCAGAATTCGCTCGCTCGTGCGCCAGCGTAGCTTGATCGTGCTGCTCACTGATTTAGAGGACGCGACCGCCGCGGGCCAGCTGTCGGCAGCGGCCCGGTTATTGATGCCGAAGCATCTACTCATGATCGCGGGGCTCACGACGCCCGATGTTGTAGACATGAGCCAAATGCCAGCGCGCTCTTGGCTTGATCCGTACGAAGCGTTGGCGGCCCAAGAGTATTGCCGAACTCTCGAACGTAATGCGAGAGCACTGCGGCAACTCGGCGCGCCGACTCTGTTATCGCGTCCTGATCAGCTCGAGCACGCGGTGTTCAACCTGTACCGCGAATTTCGCGCTCACGGTCGAATTTGACCGGGGTACGCTTGCGAACTGCGGCCGAACAGCCGGCCCGTGAACGCTCCAATCATCACCATGAAGTAACCGAATCCCACGACGACACGATTGATCATGGGGAAGTCGGGATCCGGCGAGAGATATCCTTCGATAAATCCGCAACCGATCAGCAGCAAGGCACACATCAATAGCACTCTGCTGGTTTTGCCTGCCGCAATCTGAAACGATTCTCTGCGAGTCGCGTACCGTGGTCGAATCAAAGACTCACCAAGCATCACGCCGGCGGCGCCAGAAACACAGATCACCGAGAGCTCAACCACTCCGTGAGCTGTTATGAACTTCAATAGCTCGCCTGCGAGCCCGTGCTGATGCGTGAAGGCCATCATGGCTCCGAGCATGAGCCCGTTCAGCGAGATGATGTAGAAGGTGCCTAGACCGAAGAAGATACCTAGGCAAAACGCAGTGAGCGACACGACGATGTTGTTCGTCAGGATCCCGACTGAAACGATGGAGGAGGGCATGACATTGAGCATTCCTTCCGTCCAGAGATGTCCCTTTTCAACTCCCGAGATCATTTCCTCGCTGGCCATCAAGCCGATCAGCTCAGGGTAGGTCGTCACGAGCCACCAACCTGCAGCTGTGCTTAGCGCAAGCAGTAGACCAATCCACTGGAGCGGGATCTTTAGTTCCGCGAAGACACTTGGAATCTCATCGCGAAAAAGACTTCGCATTCGCGCGCGCCAATTGTGCGGCTTGCGGTAGATGATCGTGTGCAGCTTGGCAAAGCGCTGTTCGAGTACTCGTGTGACACGCGTGTTCGGCATGACGCGCCGAGCGATGGATAGGTCACGACCCAGCGCACGGTAAAGATCGATGGCTTCGATCGCTTCATCTGCGGAGGGGAGCCTGCGCCGCTCGAGTTCATCTAAGCGCGCGCCGAGTTGACGCCACTTCTCGATGCGGCTGCCGAACCAATGCTTCAGGCCCGTATCGCTCATGCTTCCCCGGCGACGAATCGCTGTACGCGAGCTCGAAGCTGATCGGTCGTTTCTTGCTCGAGTTCTGCAGAGCTCAGCGCGGGGTTGGCTCGCGACAACAGCTGACGAGCGAGATGAGATCTAGCCTCGGGTGCGAGTTGCGCCCATCGATCCAATAGTTCTCGCCCGAGTTCGGCAGTGGCCGGGTTGAATGTATTAGCTGTCGGAACCGTGAGCGAAGCGAGCGAGTCATCGGACTCCGCAGTGTCGAACACGAGCAGAGTGCCGGCGGCAAGGTCGCCGATTCGGGTGTGCTGCTGAGTGAAGACAACACACGCTAATCCCACCACATAGAACACGGGCAGACTATCCACGATGCGAAATAGGTTTCTCACCAACAGTGCACCTGCAGTGGGCACGTCACCAGTTCGTGTCACGACGCGCACTCCGGCCATTCGCTTGCCTGGGGTCCGGCCGTGCATGATCACTTCGAGGATCGGGTGATAGAGCAGATAAATAGCGAACGCCGGGACCAGTACTGTGAAAGCGTACGTCGAGCCGCCGCGTTCACCCACCTGTAGGCTGAAGCTCCGGGTGAATGCGAACGTACCGATGAAGAACCAGCAGACCGCGAGAATGAGCCGGATGTGCCAATCGATCGTGAATGCATAGCTGCGACTGCCCGGCCCAGCGATACGCAGATCCACCTCGACGCCCGTGACGCTGGCTATCGTAAGCCTCGGAGCCTGAGCACTCATGACGTGATCCTCGCCAGTTGTTCTGCTTGGTATTCCTGCAGCAAGGGTTGCACGAGTGCCTCGAGATCGCCATTGATCACGTCCGCAAGCTTGTAGAGCGTGAGGTTGATCCGATGGTCGGTCACGCGGCCCTGCGGGAAGTTGTACGTTCGGATGCGCTCCGAGCGATCGCCTGAGCCCACTTGGAGCTTGCGTGACTGGGCCTCTTCGCGATCGCGTTTCTCCTGCTCGGCAGCCAACAGCCGGGCTTTCAACAACGACATGGCACGCGAGCGATTTTTATGTTGCGAACGTTCGTCCTGACACTCTACGACGATGCCGCTCGGAATGTGCGTGATGCGAATCGCCGAGTCAGTCTTGTTGACGTGCTGACCGCCCGCACCGGATGAACGGAAGGTGTCGATGCGAAGATCAGCTGGATTGAGGTCGACTTGTTCGATCTCCTCCAATTCGGGCAGCACAGCAACGGTGCACGCAGACGTATGGATTCGGCCCTGCGCTTCGGTTGCAGGAACGCGTTGCACTCGGTGGGTTCCCGCTTCGAACTTGAAGTGCGAAAACGCGCCTCGACCCACGATGCGGCTGATCACTTCTTTATAGCCGCCATGTTCTCCCGCACTCTCGGAGATGATTTCGACTCTCCAGCCTTGCCGTTCGGCGTAGCGCGAATACATGCGGAACAGATCTCCCGCGAAAATTGCTGCTTCATCGCCGCCTGTACCGGCACGCACTTCTAAATAGATATTGCTGTCATCGCGCACATCTTTCGGAAGCAGTAACTTCGCTAGCTCTTCCTCTTCGCGTTCGATGCGAGCCGTCAGAGCAGAGTATTCCTCTCGCGCAAGTTCGCGCAGCTCGGCATCGCCGCTGTCGGCCATCTCGCGCGTGTTCTCGCGCTCGGTCAACGTACTCAAGTATTCGCGGTAGCGGGTGACCACGGGATCGAGCTTTGAGTACTCGACGGAAAGATCGCGAAATTTGTTCGTGTCCGCAATCGTATGCGGATCGGCCAGCAGCCCGCTCACTTCTTCGTGGCGGTCAACGAGCTTCTCGAGTTTCTGACGAATCGAATCTTTCATGGTCTAGCTTCAACATACTTAAAGAGAGTGCGCACGCGAGTCGACGCACGCGCTAGTTCTCTTTGAGTTCGGCGGAAGGCGCGACCTGTGCGTTAGGTTTTGTATCGTCCGGCGCAAACAATGTCTGCAGCGATCGAAACAACTCCGCGTCGCCCTGTTCTGCAGCGTCTCGCAAGCGTTGGCTAGGTCCGTGCATCAAGCGATTTGTGAGGGTCGTGGCCAAGAAATCCATCACCTCGCGCGCGTCTCGCCCAGATTCCAGCATACGTCGCGCCTGCTCCAACGTCTGCGCGCGCAAGCTTTCCGCAGATTGGCGAAGTTTTCGGATTGCCGGTGCTGCATCGAGTGTCTTGAGTTGTTGCTCGAACTGTGCGATCTCGGCCGCGATCAATGCGCTGGCGTCCCTTGCTGCTTCCCGACGCGATTCGATGTTTTCGTTGATGACGTTCTGCAGGTCATCGATCGTGAACAAGTACACGTCATCTACTTTCGCCACCTCGGGCTCGATGTCGCGAGGTACTGCGATGTCGACCATGAAGATCGGCTTGCGTTTTCGAGTTCGCATCGCAGCTCGAACCATCTCCTGCGTGATCACTGGCAGAGGGCTTGCTGTCGAACTGATCACGATGTCCGCTTGCGATATATGTTCGGGCAGTGCGTCGATGCTAATAGCGGCCGCGCCGAATTCGGCTGCCAGTTCTTGAGCCCGATCCAAGCTGCGATTCGCAACAATCATTCGTCGCAGACCGTGTGCGTGCAGGTGCCGTGCAACCAGCGCGATGGTTTCGCCGGCGCCCACCAACAATGCCGTGTGTTCAGAAAATCCCGCGAATACAGTGCGCGCGAGCGAGACCGCAGCGGATGCAACAGAAACGGCGCTTGCCCCAATCTGGGTTTCGGTGCGGACTTTCTTGGCGACAGAAAACGCGGTTTGCAGTAAGCGATTCAGGTACGCACCGGTCGAGCCGCTGTCCAGAGCGATTCGATAGGCGTCTTTGAGCTGACCGAGAATTTGCGGCTCGCCGAGCACCAGCGAATCCAAGCCGCAAGCGACCGAAAACAGGTGCTGAACGGCGGCACCGTCTTGTAAGCGATACAGGGATTTCTCGACGTCGAATTGGTGGGGCGCGACGTCATGCCAGCGCAGCAGCCAGTCGATAAGCTGCGCAGGATCCCCATCGGCGATGCAGTACAGCTCAGTTCGATTGCAAGTCGAAACGATGACCGATTCGCGGACGCCGCCGACAGTGGTCAGATCGCGTAAGGCTTGCGGCAGGTCCGTGCCCGCAAAGACCACCTTCTCGCGAATGTCCACCGGCGCGGTGCGATGATTGATTCCTATAACGACCAGTGCCATGCCAGTGCTTCGCAACGGCTGCGGATTGTCCGGGAACGACGCTAGTATGACAAGCCGTTCACTTTCGGCTGCGGCCTCGGGTTAATCACCATCTGGTGACCGCGAAGGCGCAACATTCCTTGATATAGTGGTCCGACATGAACTTATCCAACGCTATCGCGCGCCTGCTCAGTCCGTGTCTGGCCGCCTGCATTCTTGCCGCATGTGCAACTCAGCATGCATCCCAACCGCCGGCTGCGACGCAAGCACCCGCTGACGATCCGAACGCCCTAGTGCTCGGAGCCGAAATGGCTCTGCAGAAAGGTGAGTACCGGGAAGCCTCGAAGGCCTATCTGCAGGCGGCTCAGGTGTCCCCAGGAGAGGACCTCGCCGAACAGGCAACTCGAATCGCGTTCGAGAATCGGCAGTGGTCCATCGCTGAGCAGGCGGCCGACCGTTGGCTGCAGATCAATCAAACCAACGAAGAGGGGCAGCGCTACGCCGCCTTCTCCGCCCTGCATCTATATCAGTTGGATCGGGCGGCACAGCATCTTGAAACACTCCTGGAAGGGGCGTTCATCAATCCTGCTGCCGGATATTTGGCGCTGTTACCGCAACTCGGCGATGAGGGAACGCCCGCTGCGGTGACCGCCGTTCTGCAGCGATTGCTCGATAAGCATGCGGATGTAGCCGAAGCCCACTATGCGTTGTCGCAAGCCGCGATCCAGTCAGACAACTTCGCATTGGCAATGGAACACGCTCAGCGTGCCCACGAACTCGCTCCTTACTGGGCGCCGGCGGGGCTACTGCTCGCTCGCGTGCAGATGCTGCAAGGCCAATCGGATGCCGCGCTTGCAACCGCGAAGAAAGTGCTGGATCAGGATGCTCAGGAATCCTATCGCCTCGAATACGCGCTCATGTTGATGCAAGCGGGAAAAGAAGATGAAGGGCGCAAGGAGCTGACCGCGTTGTCGAAGAGCGAAGCGACCGCGCCGGTGGTCGAGCGCGCGTTGGCAGACATCGATTTTCAACTCGGCGATCGTGATTCAGCCGCCAAACGGTTTACGAATTTGGTGTCCAGCGGTCGATTCGTCTACGAGTCGCTGTTCTACCTGGGCGCCATTGCAGAGTCGCGGGAAAGTTGGGACGACGCGCTGCAGCTCTATTCACGCGTAACCAGCGGCGAGCTTGCTATGGCTGCGCAAACGAGAGCCGCGCGCATCAAGGCAAAGCAGGATGGAATGCCTGCAGGTCTGAAGTTGCTGGATGATTTCGCAGCCACGCGCCCGCAATATCGTATTGATGTGATCACTGCACGTGCGACGTTGTTGTCGGAAAGCGGTGATCGCAACGGTGCGCTCGCACTGTTGGACGCCGGACTTGCGCAGTATCCGGACTCATCTGAATTGCGGTTCGCTCGCGTGTTCCAGCTCGATGCCGCGGACAAGGTCGACCCGGCGATCACTGAGTTGCGCAAACTCTATGATGAGCGCAACGAAGATCCTGCTGCGGCCAACGCATTGGGTTACACCTTGGTTGATCGCACTCGTCAGCACAAAGAAGGTTTGAAGTTGATCGAGCAGGCGCTCGCACAAACTCCTGACAGCGGCGCGGTACTCGATAGCATGGGATGGGCGCTGCATCGATTGGGCCGCGATGCTGAGGCGATCGGCTATCTCGAGCACGCAAAGAAGCGCATCAACGATCCCGAAGTCGATCTGCATCTCGGTGAAGTATTGGTTGCTCTCGATCGCAAAGACGAAGCTCGCGAAGTTTGGCAAAAAGCAGTCGAGCGCTATCCGGATAACGGCGAGCTTAAGCAGCGGTTACAGAAGTTGAATTGATCCATGCTTGGATTGCGTGCAATCGCGCCCGGCGCGCTCGCTATCGCGATGCTTCTGTCTGGTTGCGTGCATCAACCGACGCGACCGTCAGGCCCCGTTCCCGCCGATCTCGGACAACTCGAGCACTGGCAGTCGCACGGCAGAATCGCCGTGTCCGCGGCTGACAGCGGTGGTTCAGGGTCTTTCACCTGGAATCAAGATCGCGATCAGTCGAACGTCAATATTCATGGACCGATTGGGATCGGCAGCGTGAATTTGCAGCTGCGCGGCGATCCGAGCAGTCCCCACGTTGAATTGCGTACCGCGAAGGGCCAAGTCTTCGAGGGCGATGCAGCGTGGCGCGAGCTGGAGGCAAGTTTAGGCGCGCCGGTGCCGGCAGGTTATTTACGTTACTGGATGTTGGGACTTCCCGCGCCCGGCGATCATCAATGGATCTCTCAGGATCCTCAAGGCTCCTCGACGCTCGAACAAAGCGGGTGGCGCATTGAATATCAGCAGTACTCTGCGGATGCCGGTGCACGTGTGCCAACGAGAATTCGTGCGGTGAGCGGAGACGCTCGCGTGCGAATCGTCATCGATGCATGGCAATTGGGACGATGACCACGATGCTTGGGCGCGCCGAACCGTGGCCTGCGCCCGCGAAACTCAATCTGAATCTGCACATCGTCGGGCGTCGCGACGATGGCTATCACTTACTCCAATCGGCCATGCAGTTCATCGATCTGAGCGATGAATTGCGCTTCTTTACTCGGCCAGAAGGCGCGATCGAGCGAGTTCAGGGCCCCTCCGAAGTGCCTGCCGAGTCCGATTTGGTCGTACGCGCAGCGCGAAAACTGGCAGAAAACGCCGGGAAGAACTTAGGCGTCGCAATCGAGTTGACGAAGCGCATTCCGATGCAGGCGGGCCTCGGCGGCGGAAGTTCGGATGCAGCGACCGTGCTGGTAGCTCTCAACGAACTGTGGGGGCTCGGGCTTTCAATCGATGAGTTAGCCGAGATCGGTGTGCGATTGGGTGCGGACGTGCCGTTGTTTATTCGGGGGCAAGCGGCGTGGGTTGAGGGCATCGGTGAACGGCTGACGCCTATGGATTACCCCGAGACCATCTTTGTGCTCATCAAACCGAGTGTCGCGGTGAGTACTGCTGAGATCTTTCAGGCTTCTGAATTGACACGTAATTCCCCCATCACGACAATACGCGCCTTCCTCGCGGGGGGTGGCCGCAATGACTGCACTTCCACCGTGCGCAGGCGCTATCCAGAAGTTGCCGAAGCGCTTGATTGGCTGAGCAAATTTGCCCCGGCCCGTCTCACGGGAACGGGTGCGTGCGTGTTTGCGGCAGTGGCAAATATGGAGTCCGCGAAACGCGTGATCGCGCAAGTGCCGGCGCGCTGGAGCGGTTTTGTGGTTCGTGGGCTCAATCGGTCGCCATTGACGGAGCGGTTGATCCAAGAGCGGAGCTAACTCGCTCGCGAGATGTATGAGTTTCTAGGTTTGGGGCGTCGCCAAGTGGTAAGGCAGCGGGTTTTGATCCCGCCATTCGGAGGTTCGAATCCTTCCGCCCCAGCCAACCAGAGCGGGCTACAGGCTGGAGGCTTGAGGCTGGGGGTAGAAGCATTGTGCTTTTGCTGCCTCCAGCCTCCAGTCCCCAGTCTCCAGCCCGGGTTCGGAGCTTTATGGATCGTTCTTCGATGTCGGTGTTCACGGGCAGTGCGAATCCGCAACTCGCTCATGACATCGCGCGTCACTTGATGGTGCCACTCGGCCGGGCCTCCATCAGCACCTTCAGTGATGGTGAAACCACCGTGGAGCTGCTGGAGAACGTGCGGGGTCGGGACGTTTTCATCGTCCAACCGACGTCTCCGCCAGCGAACGATCATCTGGTCGAATTGTTGTTGATGGTGGATGCGTGTCGCCGCGCATCGGCCGAGCGAATCACGGCGGTGATTCCTTACTTCGGTTACGCGCGTCAAGATCGCCGCCCGCGTGCGACGCGAGTGCCGATCGCGGCCAAGTTGGTTGCGAACATGATCATGAGCGCCGGTGTCGATCGGGTGCTGACCATCGATCTGCACGCGGATCAGATTCAGGGGTTCTTCGATATCCCGGTCGACAACGTGTACGCATCGCCAGTTTTGCTGGGCGATGCTTGGAAGCAGCGTCGCGAAGATTTGATGGTCGTGTCGCCTGATGTGGGCGGTGTGGTCAGAGCTCGAGCGTTGGCGAAGCGGCTTGACGATGCGGATCTCGCGATCATCGACAAACGCCGTCCGCGCGCGAACGAGTCGGAAGTGATGAACATCATCGGTTCAGTCGCGGGTAAGACCTGCGTGCTCATCGATGACTTGGTCGATACGGCCGGCACGCTGTGTCATGCAGCGAAGGCCTTGAAGGAAGCGGGCGCGAAACGAGTGCTTGCCTACATCACGCATGCGGTGCTTTCTGGCCCGGCGGTCGAGCGCATCGCGAAGTCGGATTTGGATGAATTAGTGGTGACGGACACGATTCCTTTGCGCGATGCCGCAAAGAATTGCAGCAAGATCCGTCAGCTCTCGGTCGCTGGGTTGCTCGCTGAAACATTGCGACGCATCCGCGATGAAGAGAGCGTGAGTTCGTTGTACATCGATTAGGTGACGAGTCACGAGTCACGAGTTACGGGTCCGAAAGCGGACTTGCGCTCCAGCTTGAGAGTCGTCATTTGTGTCGTGACGGTCGATGGTCGGTCGAGTCTTTTTCTGACTCGTGACCGGTGACCCTTGACCCGTCACTCGTGAGATCTGCGCGCTTTGGTCGCGATCGCGCAGGTCGTAATTTCCATTGGAGCCTCTCATGAAAACTTCGTTTGAATTGGTCGCCGACGCCCGTGACGGCGTGCAGGGGAAGGGTGCGAGCCGCCGCCTGCGTCGTTCCGGGAAAGTGCCGGCGATTCTCTATGGCGGCAAAGACAAGCCCCGCCAAATCCTTCTCGATCACCAGAACTTGCTGACGCTGTTGGTGAACGAGCGTTTCTACTCGACGATCCTGTCGTTGAAGATCAATGGCGAAACACAGCCTGCGATTTTGAAAGACGTGCAACGCCATCCGGCGAAGAACCAGATCCTCCACATGGATCTGCAGCGCGTGTTCGAGAACGAGAAGGTTCGCATGACCATTCCGTTGCACTTCAAGGGCGCTGCTGTCGCTCCGGGCGTCAAGACTCAGGGCGGCGTCGTGTCGCACTTGCTGAACGACGTTCAAGTTGCTTCCTTGCCGAAGGATCTGCCTGAGTATTTGGAAGTCGACATGTCTGAAATGTCGATCAACGACATGAAGCGGTTGTCGGACATCCCGCTGCCTCCCGGTGTGGAGCTCGTCGATCTGGTACATGGCCGCGATGAGGCTGTGGTTTCGATTCACCATCCGCGTGCGGAAGAAGTGGAAACGCCGATCGCAGCTGCCGCTGCTGCTGCGACTCCGGCGGCAGGTGCTGCGGCTCCGGCTGCGGCTGCTGGTGGCGAAGCGAAGAAAGAAGACGCGAAAGCTGCAGGCGCTCCGAAGAAGGACGCCGGCAAGAAGTAATGTGCACCGGATGCGGCCGGACCCACCGGTCGCATCCTTGCCTTACTCAGGTTGGCAAGGGGTCGGCATGCGCCGGCCCCTTACTCTTTTGCCGACTTCCTTTGCACATCGCGAATCGTCATGCCAGGAACTCCTCTCAAACTCATTGTCGGCTTGGGCAATCCCGGGCCGGAGCATTTGCTCACGCGTCACAACGCGGGGTTCTGGTTCGTCGACGCACTCGCGAAAAAATACGATGGGCGTTTTCGTAGCCACACGAAATTTCACGGCGATGTTTGCAAGATCCAAATTGCTGGTGCCGAACTCACGTTGCTCAAACCGATGACCTACATGAATCGAAGCGGTCTCGCTATTCGCGCCGTAACCGACTACATGAAAGTCGCGGCCGCCGAGACGCTCGTCGCTCACGACGAGTTGGATTTACCCGTCGGAGAAGTGCGTTTTAAATTCGGCGGCGGACACGGTGGGCACAACGGTCTGCGAGACACCATTACTCATGTTGGTCCGGATTTTTGGCGCTTGCGATTGGGGATCGGCCATCCCGGCGACAAGTCGCAAGTGATCGACTACGTTTTGCAACGTTCCTCCAGGGATGAGGAAGACCAGATCCTTACCGCGATCGGCGAATCGTTGAACGCTTTGCCGCTGTTTCTCGAACATGGATCCGAGCGGGCGATGAATGGATTGCATCGGAAGAAGTGACTGGCGGATAGCGGATGGTGACTAGATTGGACCAGACAGACGCAGAGAACCTATTCCTGAACGCTACCGGCGCGCCTTATTTCGAACGATCATTTGCAGTGCACGCGGCACCAGCCGTCCTATTCACTATTCACTATCCGCAATCCTCTATTTAAACCATGGGCATCAAATGCGGCATCGTTGGCTTGCCCAACGTCGGTAAGTCCACGCTTTTCAACGCGCTCACCCGCGCGCAAATCGCGGCGGAAAACTACCCGTTTTGCACGATCGATCCGAACGTCGGTGTCGTGCCCGTTCCCGACCCACGCCTCCCGGCGCTCGCCGAGATCGTGAAACCGCAACGCATTCTCCCGGCCACAGTTGAGTTCGTCGACATTGCTGGTCTCGTCGCTGGCGCATCTAAAGGCGAAGGGCTCGGCAATCAATTCCTCTCGCACATCCGCGAGACCGACGCGATCACACACGTCGTCCGATGCTTTGAAGACGATGACATCATTCACGTTGCCGGACGCATCAAACCGCTGGATGACATCGCAGTCATTAACACCGAGCTAGCACTTGCAGATCTGGATACGGTCGAGCGCGGCTTGCAGCGCGCCGAGAAGGCAGCGAAGGCTGGTGATAAAGACGCGGTTCGATTGCGAGACTTGTTGAAGCGAGTGCGCGAGCACTTGGATGCCGGACAGCCAGCTCGTGCGGCGATCAAGGATCCGGAAGAACGCAAATTGCTGCATGAATATCATCTGATCACACTCAAGCCACTCATGTACGTCGCGAACGTGGCGGAGAATGGTTTCACCGACAATCCGCATCTAGATTCCGTTAAACAACTTGCTGAGATAGAGCACGCAGAAGTTGTTGCGGTGTGCGCTGCGATCGAAGCCGAGATTGCTCAGTTGGAAGAAGCCGACCGCGCAGAGTTTTTGAACGAGCTTGGACTGGAAGAGCCTGGGCTCAATCGTGTGATCCGCGCCGGCTACAAGCTTCTCGGCTTACAGACCTATTTCACTGCGGGCGAAAAAGAAGTGCGTGCATGGACCGTTCGCGTTGGCGCCACCGCGCCGCAAGCGGCCGGCGTCATCCACACCGACTTCGAGAAAGGTTTCATTCGCGCTGAAGTCATTGCCTATGACGACTACATCGCGTGCAAGGGTGAGCAGAAGGCAAAAGAGGCCGGCAAACTGCGACTCGAGGGTAAGGAATACATCGTCCACGAAGGTGATGTAATGCACTTTCGATTCAATGTTTGAATGGAGTAAGTGAGAAGTGAGGAAGTGAGCCGCCGTACGCCGGTGCATGACTGACGAAGTGGCA